>JAEEGL016414116.1_pt1 | contig 11025 bp, 10 predicted proteins | sample 9134231 | NCBI WGS metagenome assembly JAEEGL01 (sample SAMN16246548, study PRJNA631951) | gut metagenome | biome: gut microbiome; feature: rumen; material: fiber-attached | host: Bos | place: Iran: Karaj | collected 2018-10
AAGGAAGTTCGTGCAGTTGCAGAAAAAATGATCACTATCGGTAAAAATGATGATCTGCACTCCAAGCGTCAGGTATTCTCTTACATCACTAAGGAGTCCGTTGCTAAGAAGCTTATCGACGAGATCGCTCCCAAGTATGCAGAGAGAAACGGTGGTTATACACAGATCGTGAAGATCGGACCCCGCCGCGGAGACGCTGCTGAAATGGCTATCATCAAGCTCGTTTGATCGCAGATAATTATTATAAAAGCCGTTCCCGACAAGGGAGCGGCTTTTCCGTTTTGAGGTACCTGCCCCAATTTTTGGATAAGTCCATAAAAAAAGCGAAAAATCGAAGAAAAGTACTTGCAAAACCTCTGGATATATGTTATAATAACCATTGTATGAAAATAAATCCATAATGACAGGAGTAATAGTATGAAGATCAAAAAATTGATAAGCATTCTTTCAGCAGCTGCTTCAACAGCTGCTATGGCTGGATATACGGCTTTGACAGCTTTTGCAGAGGGAGAAGCAGCAGATGCAGCAGCTTCAGGCAGCAATTCGCCTGCCCCCGGTCTTGGCGCAGGCGGAATGATATTCTCTCTTGCTATCATGTTCGCACTTCTCTACTTCGTGGCAATCAGACCTCAGAAAAAGCGCGACAAGGAGCTTAAGGAAATGCAGGAGAGCCTGCAGGTAGGCGACGAAGTTGTTACAGGCGGCGGTATCGTCGGTATCGTAGTAAGTGTAGGCGAAGATACAGTCGTTATCGAGACAGGCGGCGCAAAGCACAAGCTCAGAATCAAGAACTGGGCTATCACCGAGAATGTTACAGCTGCTGAGCGTATCAAGGAAGCAAAGGCAGCAGGCAAGACATCAGGTTCCTCATCTGCCAAGCTTGAATCAGCGGCACTCGTTGACGACGATGCAGACGATAAGAAGTCCAAAAAGAAGAATGACGAAGAAGAATAAGATCAAATATCTCCGCATAGTATCTAAAAGAATACTATGCGGAGGTTTTTTATGCGCAGACACAGACGAAGTATATGGACAAACGGTCCTTTGAGCGCCGCAGTTTCCGTCCTCTGCGGGTTGCTCGCCACAGCAGCTGCATGGCTCTTGCTGAGCGGTCTGCTGTTTTTCGTTATGAGGGATATGAAGCTTATAAGAGGCTTTTCGGGTGTTGCCCTTGCCTTCGGAGCGTACAGCGGAGCCTTTCTTTACGGCAAATATCACCGCAGCAGGGGAATGTTCGGCGGCTCGGTATGCGGAGCCGTAATGTACGGGCTGCTGAGCATATGCAGTATTATATTCCTCGGTACCCCGTCGGGCATAAAAAAGCTCCTCCTGCTCACCGTATCCGGTGCAGCGGGAGGAGTTGCGGGCGTTAACTCAAAACGCCCGGGAAAGCTTATGGATCAGTAATTTCCCGATTTGTCTTCCATGAGCTTGAATTCTATCTCATAGTAGCTGATATTGCCTTTTTTATCAATGCTTGCGCAGGTAGCGGGCACCTTGTCGCCGGCTTCATACTGTTCGCTTATTGTATCATACAGCTCGTCGTAGGTGCTTACTGATTTTCCGTTTATGGCCACGATGAAGTCGCCCTTTTTCAGTTCGGTATTGGCGATATCGCAGTCCTTGTCGATATCGTCGATGTAAATGCCCTTGAAATCGTCGGGGAGCTCTGTGCCCAGTCTTTCCTCTATGGCGGCTATTTTTGCCTCAGAGCCCATATCGAGGAGGTGTATGCCTATCCTGAAGCGTCCTGCGATGAAGCCGTTTTTGATAAGCTCCTCGATAACTGGAGCAGCCTCGTTGATAGTGATAGCGAAGCCGAGACCTTCTATATCGTTGCTGTAATACTTTGATGAGGTAATACCGATCACCTGACCGTACATATTAACGAGAGCGCCGCCTGAGTTTCCGGGACTTATCTCTGCGTTGGTCTGCAGGCATTTCATCTCAAAGCCCGAGGAATCACTTCTTATATCACGGTCAACGGCGGAGATTATTCCGTCCGTTACTGTACCCGCAAGGTTTGCCGGGTTGCCTATAGCGATAACGGTCTCGCCCACGATAGCTTCATCTGAGTTGCCGAGAACAGCGGGAACAAGGTCGGGAGCGTTTACCTTTATTACGGCGATATCGGTCTTGGTGTCTCTTCCCACAACCTTGGCGTCGTAGAAGCTGCCGTCCATAGTCTCGATCTTGTGGTAGCCTTCAGCCTCGAGAACATGGGCATTTGTAACGATATAGCCGTCCTTGTTGAGAACGATGCCGGAGCCTGTGCCTATAGCTTTTTTTGCACTGTAGTCTGCATAATCGGCATATGTGTATATCTTGACGATAGACGGCTTTACGAGAGCAGCCGCCCCCTCTGGAGTATACTTGCCGTTCTCGTCCTTGAAGTTTTCAAGATCGTTGGCGCCCTCAGGCTTTGTTGTCTGATATATGACCACCTGATTCTGCTTGCCTATCTTGTCTATGACCTTGTCGCTGTTTATGATATCGAAGATAATGCCGAAAAGAGCAATAAAAGCTGCGATACCGACTATCATTCCGAACAGTATAACGATAGTCCTCTGACTTTTTGCGATCTGCTTCTGTGGATCCTCGGCAGGGGGCGCATTGAACTGCTGTCTGCGCTCCATATCCTCGAAGCCTATAGGCTCATACATAAAGCGGTCGTATACGGGACGGCGGGGCTGATCGTAATTCTGCTGTCCGTAGCCGCCGTTAGGCTGCTGATTGTAGAACTGCTGCCCGTAGCCGCCGTTCTGCGGCTGACTGCCGTACTGCTGCTGTCCGTAACCGCCGTTAGGCTGCTGATTGTAGAACTGCTGCCTGTAGCCGTTATTCTGCGGCTGACTGCCGTACTGCTGCTGTCCGTAACTGCTGTTCGGCTGCTGAGCGTGGTATTGCTGTCCGTAGCTGCTGTTCTGCGGCTGGCTGTAGTTCTGCTGCTCATAGGTATTATTGGGAGCCTGCTGGTCGTAGATACCGTTATCTGCGGTGCTTTCCGCAGGCTTTTCATGACGGGGGATATAATGCTCTTCCCGGCCGTTATCATCAGGACTGCCCTGATATATATTGTCCTTGTCGTCCATTTGTTATCCTTTCTTTTTCGGCTGTTTCTCGGGAAGCTGAATGAGAAACTCCGTATACTCGCCGTACACGCTCTTTACAACTATGTGACCGTGGTGGAGATGCACTATCTTTCTTGAAATAGCAAGACCGAGACCAAGTCCCGTAGTGTCCTTGCCGCGTGAGGAATCAGTCTTGTAGAAGCGGTCGAAGACCTGCTGTATCTCGTCGTTTTTCAGTCCCTCGCCAGTATTCCTTATACCTATGGTACAGGAGCCGTTGATAGAACGCTCGAATCTGAATGAGAGTATACCGCCGTCGTTTATGAATTTTACGGCATTCTCCACGAGGTTGTATATTACCTGCTGGATAAGGTCGGGATCGACCTCTGCTGACATACGGTCACTTCCGAGTCCCTCTACCTCAAGGTGCTTGTCTTCTATCTTTTTCTCGAACATGAGAACTGTCTGTATGACAATATCCGTAAGGTTTACGTCGCGGAAATTAGGTCTCAGTGTACCCGTCTCGAAGCGTGACATATTCAGCATTGAGGATATGAGTATGCGCAGGCGCTTAATCTCCTTGGATACGAGTATGAGGTATTCCTTTTGTCTGCCCTTGGGGATAGTACCGTCGAGGATACCGTCCACGAAGCCTCCTATGGTGGTTATGGGAGTTCTGAGCTCATGTGAGACATTTGCGATAAAGGTCTTGCTGGTCTCCTCGCTCTTGGCGACGTCTGCGGCTACGGTATTGACGTATTCCGCTATCTCGGGAGTAGTATACGGTACGTTTGTGGGTATATTCTCCGAGAAGTCACGTTTTGCGAACTGCTCACTGATTCGGCGGAAATCGTTTTCGTAAGCCGAGAGCCTCTTGAATCTGCGGCTGAGTATAAAGAGCTGGATGCTCATATTCAGCAGGCAGAAGAGGGTGTAGAACACGGTCATCTTGGCGGAAAATGAATTTACGGCATTTGAATTTGTATATATCTTGGCAAACATACGGGTGGGTATGTACTCATCTTTGCCCTTAAGGAAGAAGCAGGTGCCGTAGAGCATATATGGCTCGTTGGCAGAAATGCTCTTCGTCTCCAGTGCAAGGTAGTCGCTCTTGGTAAAGCGCTCACGCTCAGCTATGGAGATCTTTTCGCTGTTTTTTACTACTTTTTTGGGCTTTTCCTCATAATCGGCGTCAGAGAGGACGCAGTTGCCGTTTCCGTCGTATATATAGATCATAAGGTGGTATTTGCTCGAAAACCTTTTATGCAGGTTCTTTATGGTAGTTGAACGGGTGTTCTTCTCCTCGGCGTAGCTCTCCTGCATACAGCCTGTAAAAAGGTCGCCGATTTTCTGGAGCTCGTCCAGTTTGCTTGATTTATATAAGGTAGAGCTGACGGTCACGGCAACGATACCCAGTATGATATTTATCGAAAGGATGATTATGATAAAGAATATAAAAAGCTTGTCATAAGAGCTTTTTCTGCCTTTCAATGGTATCACCTCTATACAAAATAAGGGGACAGATGTCCCCTTGATGTTCTGGAGTTTTTACAGATCATTCCTCTTCGTCAGCCTCGAATTTATATCCGACGCCCCAAACGGTCTTAAGGGTCCACTTGTCGGAAATGCCCTCAAGCTTTTCGCGAAGTCTTTTGATATGTACGTCGATGGTACGTGAATCGCCGTAGTACTCAAAGCCCCATACTTCGTCAAGAAGCTGATCGCGGGTATAAACTCTGTTAGGATTGGAAGCGAGATAGTAAAGCAGTTCAAGCTCTTTCGGAGGAGTATCGATGTTCTTGCCGTTTACCTTGAGCTCATAGCTGTCCATATTGACAGAAAGCTTGTCGTAGTGGACCTCTTTCTGCTCAGGCTCGGCCATACCTGTGCCAACGCGGCGTGTAACGGCGTTGATACGGGCGATTACCTCCTTTGCGTCAAATGGCTTTACGATATAGTCGTCAGCGCCCAGTTCGAGACCTATGACCTTGTCGATAGTCTCGCCCTTGGCGGTTATCATTATTATCGGTACATTCGAGATCTTTCTAATCTCACGGCAGACCTGCCAGCCGTCCTTGCCGGGCAGCATGATATCGAGCAGCACCATATCGGGGCTGAGAGCCTTGAATTTAACAACAGCGTCATCACCGTCATGGCAGAGGAGAACACTGTATCCGTCCTTTTCGAGATAGAGGCGGAGAAGGTCGCAGATGTTCTTATCGTCGTCTACTATAAGTACCTTTGGATTTTTTTCGTTAGCCATTTTTTAATACCTTCCTTCCGTATTCACTTATACTTCCCCTTATTTGCATAATTCGCAAAGAAAGCATTTTGTACACAATACAGGCAAGAAAGCCTGCTTGTAAGATATTAAGTTAATTATAACTCAGTTTTACAAAAATGTCAATCAAAAATCACTATTTTTTGAATTAGTGTTATAATTTTAAGTTATTTTCTACAAAAAACCTGTGTTAAAAATGTGCTAACGGCGAGTAAACATATTGCATACTGCACAAATCACCCCGGTATTTGCAGGCTTATCTGCCAGTCGGCCTTCGGTCAGTTTGTAAACGGAGCTGTTCCGGAATAGCTCTGGGGAAATGCCCGTATTTGCGAATCTCTGTACCGGTATCCGTCCAAGGCTTGGAGAGCTGTCGCAAACAAGCAGCCTTTTCTTCATAATTATTCCATTTTATAAAGAATATGGGCTGCTGACGGCAGCCCATGCTGATATATCATTGTCTTGTACGCTGAGAGAGCGCCCTGATGTTGCTGACAGCCCAGTCGAACTTATCCGTAGTGATAACGGAGCCGCAGTATTCACAGACAGTTGTCTGGTTGATATTTATATTAGCGCCGCAGTAAGGACAGGTCTGACCTGTGGTGCCTGTTGAGCGCGATGTGGTCACGCCTGTGGTGCGGACGAGAGTCCATTCATAGGTCATGAACTTTTCCGCAGTCTTGCTTCCTCGAACGACGCTGCCGGTATTGTCATCGATCACGTAATCTACTATCCTTGTATCAAGCTTGATGACCATTTCATCAAGGCCGCTTTCCTGGCGCCAGCCCATGAGCTGAGTGCTGAGAACGGCTATCCTTTCCACCATATTGGTCTGATGGTTCTGACGGTACCTGTTGAGCTGATTATCCATCTGCGCGAAGTAGGTATCTGTGAGGTATGGTCTGAGAGGGGAAATATCCTTGTTCTGCCATGCGTTCTGGAACTGAACGTAGAGGTTCGAGACCTTATCCCTGAACTGTTCCGCATTGAAACTTGGGTCGGTCTCACTGTATTCTTCTATGCGCCTCAGCGACTTGGTTTCCTGCGGCTGATAGGTCTGGGTATTTGTGCTGGTATTCTTTTTCCTTGAAGAAGTCGAAGCGATTATGATTATAATGATAACAATAATGGTTATGACAGCTTCCATATCGCTCCCGCTGCCTGAGCCCGAGCCGCTGCTGTAGCTGCCGCTGTCACTGTCCCAGCTTCCGCCGCTGTCCCAGTCGCTGCCTCCGCTGTCCCAGCCGCCTCCACCGCCGAAGTCGGAATCACCCGAGAAGTCGCCGAAGTCGGCACGTCTCGGAGAAGCCTCGGCGTAAAGCGGCTTCATCGGGAACAGTACTAACCCGAAAAGTATTGCCATAAGTGATAAAAGACGAAAGAGCTTTTTCATATCCGATCCCCCTTAAATTCATTAACTATATTATATCATAGACAGCTCATTTTGTCACTATATGCTTTTTCGTGAGTTTTTACAAAAAAAGAGGGACTGATTTGTAGGGACTGCTATTTGACGAATATATCCTGCTGCTTTCCGATGTTTCCCTCAAGCTTATAGGAAACGTTCAGCGTAAGGATATCCTCGGTCTCTTCGGGTACAATGGTCCTGCTGATAATTTTTGTATTGCTGCCGAGAAAGTTCTTTTCGTACAGGAACACCTTTTTCATGAGCCTGTCGGTGAGCTCCTCGGCTGTGAAGCCGGTCCTTCTGCGCACTGTTTCCATTATTTTCTCCTTTCTGATACTGACAGGCAGCTCTTTCCCGAACAGCACAAGAGGAGTTTCAGTGCAGCTGCGGGTGCTTCTTTCAAATCTCTCTTCGCCGAACGAGAGCGGGATATCCAGTCCGAAAAGCCGCAGAGTACGCCGTGTACTGCTTCTGCCGGAGGGGAGGAGCTCCTCACCGTGAAAAGCGGCGGAAAAGGATACATTCTCGCTGAATATACCGCGCACCTCACCCATAGCTGTACATACTGAGGTCTTGCCCGAGCTCAGCTCGTAAACTCCGCTGATCAGCATAGCGCCTTTCGGAACATAGTCGCCTGCCTTTCGGACAGGGGAGCCGTTACGCGCAAGGATATAGGTTATCTCTGCGTCGCGTTCGGAGACTATATTGCAGGGTACCCTCCCTCTTTCCTTTTTCGGTATGGGAGCTGTTTCGCGTATCTGCACGGCAATGCGGCTGCCGGTACGATGCATGCCTGCCCATGCGATACCCTCCACCATGAACGGCAGACGGTCGGCGCACTTCTGCAAATCGAGCCTGTGGACGGGAGTGCCCGACTTCACGTCCAGTTCTGCGAGTGCGGCGAGTATCACCTCGTCACGGACGGAGGTATTACCGCTTATTTCGACAGTGACCACTATCTGCGAGAAGTAAATAACGGTAAAAGCCGCTATCATAACGCCAAAAAAAATGCCTATCCTGTTCCTGTAGCGGAAAAGCCGTTCTCCCACGCTGTCGTAGGCGGCAGTTTTCAGCATTACCCCGCACTTGTCGGCTATCTCCCTGACTCTTGCAAGGTCACGGTGTAGTATATCACCGTGAAATACCTCTCCGCGGCAGTACTGCTCACGGCATCCGATATATTCCTCGTGCATAAGGTTGATGAATTTACAGAGCTCCTTCCCCTGTGCGTTTATCCTCACGGAGCGTTTCAGTCTCATGCTTTCTGTTCCTTTCCTCGAATTCTATTTTTGTGATACAGCCCCTTACAACGAGCCCTCCCGTTCGGAAGTCGAATGCTCTGAGCCCGCTGCCATGGATACTGATATATATCCCGTCGGCAAGAAAGCGCATGTAGACCTCGTTGTATTCCTCTATTCTTCGGCAGCCCTCGATTATGAACTCATTGTTTGCGGAAATATGTATACTTGATTCAAGATAGAGTTTTTCGCGGGCAAGCTCGGCAAGTCTTTCAAACATTATGGTCACTCCCGTATATTTTTTCACTTCCAATAATATGATTTACAGGGTGATGAATATGAGAAAAAGTATTGGAAGGGGGCGAGCCGCTGTAAAGACCGCATTGCTTACCGCCGGATTCGTATACTGTGCGGCGGATACGGAAACGGTATCGGCAGCCGTGTACTCAGGTATACAGCGCTGTATAAATGTTGTAGTGCCCTCACTTTTCGCCATGATAATGGTATCGTCCATACTTGTCAGGAGCGGTGCGGGAGTTTTTGCACCGAAGCTTACGGGCAGGTTCGGCAGGCTGCTTTTCGGCATGGACGCATGGGAGCTGAGGATATTTGCACTGGGAATGTTTGCAGGCTATCCCGCAGGTACGAAAATGCTCTGCGACGAGTACGCCATGGGACGTATAAGCAAGCGGCGTGCAGAGCTTCTCGCAGGCATATGCTTCGGAGCTGGTCCCGCCTTTATATTAGGCTGCATATCCCGTCAGGTATTTGCGGACAAACGTGCCGGGCAGCTGATACTCGTCTCCACAGTTGCCGCAAATGTGTTCGTAGCGCTGATAATGTCTTTTTTCCTGCGAAAGACTGCCGCTCCACGGATGAAAGCTCAGAAATCTCCGGGCGTATCCGCGGATATGCTCACGGAATGCGTCATGCGCAGCGGCAGGACAATGGCGGACATATGCATAATGATAATCGGCTTCTCGGTACTCACGGCATTCCTGGTCCGCACAGGCGCAATGTGGGCAGCAGGTGAGCTGCTCGGGCTGCTGCCCGGCCTTGACAGCGTCAGCGGCGAGGCATTAGCCGCCTCTCTGATAGATATAACCGCTGTCGCGGGAGCCTCACGCAGCGGCTTGCAGCTGCCATACGTCAGCGCTGCGGTATCATTCGGCGGAGTGTGCGTCTTTTTTCAGCTTTCATCGATAACATCCGGAAAGCTCTCAATTAAGCCTCTTATAGTAATGAGGACGGCGGCGGCGCTGATGAGTTATTGGATATGCCGTATACTTCTTCCGCTTTTCATGGGAAATGAAGCCGCAGCGGCAGCAGCTGTAGCAGCGGGCGGATACAGCTCCGGAACGGCGGTACCATCGATAATGCTTATAATAATGGTGGTACTGCTGATGCGGGAATACGGTGATATGAGGGGAAAAGGCTCAGCTTACAGCACATAAAAATTCACTACAGGAACTCATATTTGTACATAGCGCCAAAAATTGTGAAAGCTTTCAGAAAAGGCTTGATTTATTGTAAAAAGGTGGTAAAATATAATTAGCACTCAGATAGAAAGAGTGCTAAACTTGAATATGTAATTAATTATCAGGAGGTATATATTATGACTATCAAACCCTTACAGGACAGAGTTGTCGTTAAAATGGCAGAAGCTGAGGAAACTACCAAGAGCGGTATCATTCTCTCAGGCTCGGCTAAGGAAAAGCCCGAGGTAGCAGAGGTCGTTGAGGTAGGCCCGGGAACTTCTGATGTGAAAATGGAAGTAAAGAAGGGCGACAAGGTTCTCATTTCCAAGTATTCTGGCACCAATGTAAAGCTCGAGGGAGAAGAATACATTATCGTCAAGATGGAAGACATACTCGCAACAGTTAAGTAATGCTTAATGAGTGGAGAGTTGGAAGTTGAGAGTTAATGCATCGGCTTACGCCGATCAATAAAAAACTTTCAGATCTGTCCCCGTAAGGGGATACCGCAACTCCTGACTCTCAATTCAAAATTATATTATAAAGGAGTTAATTATCATGGCTAAGGATATAAAGTACGGCGAAGAAGCAAGAAAGGCTCTTCAGGCAGGTATCGACAAGCTTGCCGATACAGTAAGGATAACAATGGGTCCTAAGGGCAGGAACGTAGTTCTTGACAAGAAGTTCGGCGCTCCCCTCATCACAAACGACGGTGTAACTATCGCAAAGGACATCGAGCTTGAGGACGCTTTTGAGAATATGGGCGCACAGCTCGTCAAGGAAGTGGCTACAAAGACCAACGACGCAGCAGGCGACGGTACTACAACAGCTACACTTCTCGCACAGACGATCGTTCGCGAGGGTATGAAGAATATTGCAGCAGGTGCAAACCCTATGGTACTCAAGAAGGGTATCGCAAAGGCTGTTGACGCTGCTGTAAAGGCTATCGTTGACAACTCGAAGGCAGTTACAGGCTCTGAGGATATCGCAAGAGTAGGTACAGTATCATCTGCCGACGAGAACGTAGGCAAGCTCATCGCTGAGGCAATGGAAAAGGTAACAGCTGACGGCGTTATTACTATCGAAGAGAGCAAGACTGCCGAGACCTACAGCGAGGTAGTAGAGGGCATGCAGTTCGACAGAGGCTACATCTCACCCTATATGGTAACAGATACAGACAAGATGGAGGCAGTTTATGACGACGCTTTCATTCTCATTACAGACAAGAAGATATCTTCGATACAGGAGATACTCCCTCTCCTCGAGCAGATCGTAAAGATGGGCAAGAAGCTCGTTATCGTAGCTGAGGACGTAGAGGGCGAGGCTCTCACAACTATCATACTCAACAATCTCAGAGGCACATTCAAGGTAGCAGCTGTTAAGGCTCCCGGCTTTGGCGACAGAAGAAAGGAAATGCTCAAGGATATCGCAGTTCTTACAGGCGGCGAGGTAATTTCCTCCGAGCTCGGTCTCGAACTCAGCGAGACAACGATCCAGCAGCTCGGTCAGGCTAAGCAGGTAGTTATCCAGAAGGAAAACACTATCATCGTTG
>JAEEGL016922619.1_pt1 | contig 11025 bp, 6 predicted proteins | sample 9134231 | NCBI WGS metagenome assembly JAEEGL01 (sample SAMN16246548, study PRJNA631951) | gut metagenome | biome: gut microbiome; feature: rumen; material: fiber-attached | host: Bos | place: Iran: Karaj | collected 2018-10
AATCTTGATCAATACTATCAATTAACTTCCATCCTTCCGTTCTTTCGTTATCAAAGAAGATATCAAATGGGTTCTCATAACTAGAAGCATCAACATAATGTAAATCCACGACATCCGCGTTAAAGTTAGGAGTCTTTCCATCTTTACCAAATGGGGAACGACCTTTCGCCATTAAGAAGACTTTATGTTCTTCGTCATAACAATAATCTGCGTTATTCACTCTTTTCGTTCCACCATGGACACCATCAGTGAACACTGTGGATTGTCTAATTAACTTATAGTCATTGATATTAGATAAATCATATTCTCTGACATCCATAAAGGATCCCTTTTTACATCCCACTGTGGTCATAAATAAGACACGACCCTTTTTATCAATACTTAATAATGATGGTTGTCCTGTACCCCATGAATTAGTCGCGCAGTCAAAGTCTTTCCAAGGCACAATAGGATTAATAGGAGTGACACCATCAACTTTGTTGCCATTACATTTAATCCATGGTCCATTATAGGAATGACTCACTGCGATACCAGTTTCATTTAATGTGCAATCACTAGGAATGCAACCTAAGTACGCCATTAAATATTCATAGGTTTCACCATCATATTGAAATTCACCTTTAATGACACTGGGGTCACATGTATGTCTTTGATCCCATGTATCAGGTGTAGGGGCGATAACTAGTTCTTCATCTAAAAACTTTAATGTTCCATCCACCATCTTGCCTTTACGATAACCAACATAGTCTGTTACATTCGCCCATATTTTATTCGTGCAGTAAAAAGCGTTCATCTCATTATTTTCCACTTTGATAGATGGACAATAGTTATAGAAATAATCTTCACCATCATCACCGACGGTTTCTTCTAATGAATGTTTAAAGAGAAGCTTTACTTTACCCACTTCTGGAATAAAGTCATTCATCACATCTCCATATTGTTTATATTCATCCATAACTTTTTCACTAGAACTACTTGCTTTCTTTTTATTACATCCACATATCGCACATGCACCCACCAAAAGGAGGAGAAAAACTTTTCTATTCATTCTTAAATACCTCCTTACCCAGTGGTATTGATACGATACTCCCTTTCTTGGTCACGGTTAACGCACTTGCGTATGACGCTACTTCCATAGAATCCTTTAAATCTCTACCACTCATCAAGGCAGCCACAAAATAACCAACATAAGTATCTCCTGCCGCCACTGTATCAACCGCATTGACCTTATGCGCATTAACTTTAATACGACCTTTATCGTTCACTAATAAGCTACCTTCTTTGCCTAAGGTAACGATTAAGTTTTTAACACCTAATTTCATCATTTTCGCGATGCCTTTTTCGAAATCTTCTTCTTTGGAATATTGGGCTAATTCGACCTCATTTACGATAAAATAGTCCACTTTTGCTAAGATTTCGCTATTAATCTCGCGATATGGTGCTGGATTATAGACCACCACTTTATTTAATTCTTTGCACTTATTGATGACATATTCATTAGTCTCATTGGGAATCTCATTTTGAAGAACCACTAAATCATTTTTCTTTAACAATTCTTCCGATACATCACTTGGTTTTAATTCCGCATTTGCCCCAGCGATAATAATGATTTTATTTTCGCCTTTTTCATCAATGATAATCGTCGCATTACCTGTGGGAACATGTTCATTGACTTTAAATAAAGTGTTCACTTTTAATTCTTTTAATAATTGTTCTATTTCTTCACCATCATGGTCTTTTCCACGTGAAGAAAGGAATGAAACATCCACTAAAGAGGATTTGGCGATAGCCGCACATTGATTCGCTCCCTTGCCACCAGGTTGGACAAAACGATTATTTCCGTACATCGTCTCTCCTGGTAATGGAAAGTGATTGCAGTATATGGAATAGTCCATATTCATCGATCCAATAACTAATGCATTTTTCATAACTTTCTCCTCCTTTACCATAACAGGTAAGAATAGGTTTTCCGCTAATGTTTCTCTTTCTAGTTCTTCTCTAGCTATCTTCTGGAAGGAATGACGATTAATCGCCTCCACGATAAGGATATAAAACGAGAAGCTAATAAAGGGTATGACATAGGGAATGATATAACTCACGATGACAAAACACGCTAAGATGACTGTGTTTAATAAGGTGAATAATATCTTTTTGCTCGTGATCACCGCACTCTTCTTAATCATCATGAAGAAGGTATCGTTCTTGATATAGTTGTTATATATCATGAGATGAACAAAAATTGCGATTAACACTAGTAGGACCACACTGACAAAGATAAATGAGATCCACACAAAGATGTCATAACTCACTTTCTCTTTATAGACCCAGTCAAAGTAATATATGGCCGCGGCTACTATAAGCACGGTCATACCCGTTACTTCAATTCGCCATGAGAAGGGCCATTGTTCTTTAAATGAGAGGAAGAAATCTCTATATGGATGATCATCCTCATCATTCACCATCTCATTCGCCACTTTATGAAGTGCGACAAGTCCGGGGAAAAAGAGAACCATCAAAGATAAAATACTCATTACACAAAATATCAAATTGAGAATAATGAGGCAGAAAAATCTTTGACATGCTCGGAAAAAAGGGTTCAATAATCTTCTTTCAAATTTTTCTGACATAAATATATAACCTTTGGTTACTTGTTATATTCTAACGCTGTCGCGTATATACGATAGGTACATAAGAAGCTCCAATCACTTCCTTGACCTTCATCACTCTTGGAGAAACCAACACCAACACGACCATTATTGATATGGTGTCCATATTCATCAGTGATTAAACAAGCATTGTGGTTTCTTAAAAATCCAGTGACGGATTGATCAATTGAGCCGATTAATCTCCACTGCATATCCGTATTATTTCCAGCGAATAAAACATCACCGATATTCGTACCTTCAGTATCATCGATATAGTAGACATCTAATGTATCCGCGACAATAGAAGGACTCTTATTATCTAAACCAAATGGTTGACGGCCTTTCACCATTAAGATACGGCGATTCACTTCATCATAAGAGAAATCCGCGTTATTAATTATATCTCCACCGGTTCTAAAGGCTCTAATACCTTCGGTAGTAATCTTTTTTCTTTCGCGAATCAAGACATATTCATCAATATTAGAGAAATCATATTCACGAATATTTGTGAATGTTCCGTTAGAGGCGCCTATCGTCGTAAATAACAAGACACGTCCTTTTTTATCAACGGACACTAAGCTCGGTTGACCTGTACCCCAGTTATCCGGATTCACATCAAAAGCTGTATAAGGGACAATTGGATTAATCTTAGTTTCACCATCAAGTTTGAAATTGCATTTCACCCATGGACCTTCGGGAGTCTTACTCACTGCGATACCGGTTTCATTTAAGGTAACGTTACTAGAAGAACAACCTAAATAGGCCATCATATAGTTATATGTTTCACCATGGAACTTAAATTCACCTTTAATGACACTGGGGTCACATGTATGCCTGGAATCCCAAATACCTAATGAACTGTGTTCAAGGACATAGCTGATCTCAGTTGTGGTTTCTTGGTTATCTTTGATAGTCCCTTCTCGATAAGCAATATAGTCAGTAACGTTATGTTCTTTTTGGTTACTGCAATAATAGATATATTGCTTATGACCTTCATTAAATATTGTGGGGCAATAATTATAGAAGAAATTCTCCCCATCCACTCCATGATCAAAAAGCTTTCTCACTTCACCAACGTGAGGAACTAGTTCTACTGGTTTATCACTTTGACTGCTATTAGAGGTTGTCCCGCTATTAGATGATTCTTTCTTGTTATTACAAGAAGTAACTAATAAAGCGATACCAATTATCGATAGAATCTTTCTTCCATCAATCATAGTGATACCTCATAAGCTGCTAAGGTCGCGGAATACATAGGTGCGTTAGCTTCTTCATCATAAGTGGAATAAATAACTTCACCACTACTCGCGCTTAATAATTTACCAAATGGATCAGTGACAAATTCGCCAGAATAGATTTGATCCCATCCTAAGGATTCCTCATCATCCATATCCATGGTTTTCATACCGGTGATATTATCAACGACTGTCCAAGATTCAGAAATATCTTGGGTAATAGATAAATTTGCTTTATCAATTTCCACTTCCGTGGTTTGATTTGGCTTATTCGCAGATTGAGGTAATCTATCTCTCACCATATAAAGAGATTCACCATTACTGCTTAAAGCAAATCCAGCGTTCATGATAATCGCATCACCTTCCACTTTATCGGTTAAACCGGTAATTGGTAAGGAGAAATATCCCGGCTCTAATAACAAGGAATCTAAATTAGAGAAATCATATGTTTTCACCGCGGAGAAAGAAACTTCCTTTTCACCCACTGCATAGAACAAATATCCTTTACCTTTTTGGTCATAGGAAATTAAGGATGGAGAACCAAAACCATAACAAGCTTCATAATTGGATGGATTTTCAATAATTGGTTTAGTGCCCACTCTCACCCAACCGGAAAGAACATCGTTACTAACCGCTAAACCAATATGGTTATTCGTACCATTCTTGTTGTCGTTTCCGTTATAGGCCATTAAATAACTATATTTAGTGCCACCATAGGTGAATTCGCCTTTGACGATAGAAGGATTAAAGATATTCTTATCCCAACCTTCACTACCTTTTAAGATAATGTTCTTCTTTTGATAAACCCATTTGCCTTCCACCTTTGTGGCTTTTCTCGCCGCAAAGACTTGATCACCTTGGGCCTCTTCATTAGAAGCGTAGACGATATATCTTTCTTCACCATCTTGGAAGATAGAAGCGTCTTTCGTGTTATATCCTAAGACTTCTTCAAAGATCGCTCCGGTACCTTTATAGTTTTTTCTTTCACCATCTTCATATGGGCGATAGTCATCACCAGAGGAGTTGCTCTTCTTATTATTGCCTTTACAGGCACTTAACGCAGTTACTGTTAATAACGCTGCGCCGATAAATAATAATTTCTTATTCATAACTAGTCCTCCTATAGGCCCATATTGGTTTTGATTGAATGACTGTTATCAAACAATGAACCACTTGTGGTTTTATTGAAATAAATACCAATATTCTTAATAAAGAATTCTAAGTCTTCGAATCTGGTGTTATCAGATGTTAAGTAGAACTTACCTGACCATTTCTCGATATCGAGAACGTTATCCACACCAGGTGTGCTTTGACACCAGTCAGGAACACGATAGGAAGCAAATGGAATACGGACATAGCCTTCAAATCCGACAGGAATCTGGAATTGGTCACTCTTACAGTAGAAACTGTATTCCGCATTTGTATTCACGTCCCAAGCGTAATACATCGCTGGATAGCCTTTTAGACACCATCTTTCCATATATTCGTAATGACCTGGGTCTTGAGTGTCAGGCTCATGCCAGACACCAGTCTTTTCATCAAATTGAATAGTAATACCAATCTCTTTACGAGATAAGTTCTTCACATAAGCGGTAATGCCTAGCGCTAATTCTTTTTGACCCTCTACTTCTCTACTCCAAACCATACGGTCGGTAAAGACACCTCTCTCATCGATTTGAAGAGCCATATAAGAACCGTATGTATGTCCAGTCTCATAAGGACCAATATGGACAAACATACCATCATCCATGACGTTATATGTACAAGCGTTATCACCACTATTCCAGACAACTTCTTGTCTTAATTGTGTGTCAGTATCATATTTCAAAGGATTTAACAATTTAACATCACCAATCCATGGACATGCTGCTGGTGGATAATACTTACTAATATTAATAAATTGTGGATAATCACCTTTGGTGAATACTTCATTAAAGTTACATTCCGAAGTATCTAAAACGATAACTTGCGTCTTAGTATCTTCAACAATATAACCTATATCGCCAAAGGCGGCATTGAAACCAGCATCGTATGTTTCAAAAACCGCAATGCCAATTTCAAATCTCGCTACTCTTGCTAAATTCGCTGCAGAAGCAGTTTTATTAGATAGCAACTCTACAGGAATTACCAGGTTTCCATCGAAATTCATCGGGTATTTAATGGCATGGTTATTACCACCACTAGCGGCAGTTCTCACTGTGCCATCTAAATCAACAAATTTAACTTTCTTGTCACTGGAATTATCTGGCATTTCAGAAACATTGCCATTTTCATCAACTATATTGAAGAAGTAGGCAAAATCACCAGAAAGACCTTTCATTCTCACGGTAATAGCAATACCACTAGAGAAATCACTAACAGTTGGAAGATTAATTCTTGCTGTTGCAATAGTGTTTTGCGTATCTGGATTACAAGTAATGTGTCCAGCTTGTTGAAGATCAGCAATATAGTTAACATCACCATAATCAAATGGAGGAACTACTGGGATTAAATGTCCTTCATTTAAAGTATATGTACAACTCCCAAAGACACCGACATGTAAACTTAAATCTTCAGGATAGTATTCTGAGCCATCATATATTCTATATATACGAGTGGTCATATCACCGAAATCGATATCGTTCATCACACCTTCAAAATAGGTCGCATAAATATCTGTTGGGTCAAATGGTAAAGCGGAATAACCTGTGTTATGTGTATAAGAGGCAACAGGTAGGAATATGAAACCATCAAATGAAGCTGGTATCGCTAATCTTCCACCATCAACATTATCAAATTGATGAGCGGTTCTATTTTTGCCCTCATTATCATAGAGATAATAATTTGCGCCCGGTGTATTAGTCACACGCCCATTATTTCTAGAGTTAAAATGCGTGATTACATAATTGGCAGCTGCTTGATTATTTCTTACTCTCACATAAACGCCATCATTAGCGATGCTCATGCCGTCAGCAAGAATATAAAAACCGCTTCCACTATTTGTTGAATTAACTTTTATAGAGCCCAACAAATCACCTTTTGGTTCATGATTGTCATCTTTAGACATTCTATCTAAAAATAGATAGTCGGTACCATTTTCGGTAAATGTCTTATTGAAGTTTTCATCGCTAACAGCGGAGCCATCAAAGATTTGTGTGCTATTCGTGTAGATGTCACCAATAACAAAGTTTGCGAATGTATCATATTTCGCTGATAATTCCATATACATAGTGACTGCGATATAGTTAAACGTCTTATCGTTAGAACCTTCGGCTTTGGTCATCTGATCGTTATAGTTCATATAGATATAACCATCAAAATTCGCTGGCAAGATGAGATAGTTATTGAAATCTCTTAGAGGGATAGAACCATACGTTACTTCCGTACCAGAGAGATTGAAATATGTTTGTCTCACATCTTGTCTCGGTCCACGTCTTGCGCCATTGAGAGAACGTAAATACATATTAATATATGTATCAACACCAGTGTAATTCTTCATACGTAAGTAAAGACCTGTCCCTTCGAAAGAATCACCGCCTTCACCGTTGATGTCAAAGAGTATTTTCGCGGGCACATCGTCACTAGATGATGTTCTAAAAGAGATATGCGCTCCACCATATAAATCACCTTCATGGGCTAATGTGGCAGCGTTAGCTTTTAGCAACGGACTACTTTTCATCAGTAATCCGCCCGATACACTCAAAGCGGCTATACCTAACAACAATGAGATTTTGGTAATCAGTCTTTTCATAAAGAACCTCCTATACGTTTAATATCTTTTTAAATAGATTAAAGAACCTCTCTTTATCAACTGAAGTTGAAACATGCACAAAAGCACCTTTCTCTTCATCGACAATGGTCTTACCACGGACATTCTTTAAATCTACATCCATCTTATGATCTTCAAATCCGACGATTTTGTCGTCTAATAGAGACGCAATAGTTAATGGGTCATGCATTACTGGAACAGTAAATTCGTAATGTGCGAACCATTTTTGCATCGCTTTATACACTAATTTAATCGCGGGTGATTCACTGTTCTTTAAACTTTCAACATCTTCCTTAGATAATCCAGTTTGGCAAGTGACATTAAATCCCACCATAAACAATGGAATCCCACTATGGAAAATGATATATGCAGCTTCGGGATCACAGAAGGCGTTCCATTCCGCCCAGTCTAAACCAAATCCACCACCCATAATTCTGATTTCTTTCACTAAAGGAATAATCGTTGGGTCTTTTCTAATCGCCATCGCCATATTCGTGTATGGCCCCACTAAGACAATTGTCACTTCATGTGGGTATTTGTGAACTTGTTCAATGATGAAATCGACCGCATGTTTATCGGATATCTTTTCTTTAGCCATACTATCTTCCCATTGAGGGATTAAATATAAGCCTTTTTCATCAAGTTGTTCTTTATCTCTAATATTTTGTGGGATTAAATCATCAATACGGCTAATTAGAGGGACGTTACATCCCGGATAAACTTCTAATTCATATCCTAATGATTTAATTAACTGCTTCGCCATTTTCGCGCGTTTTTCGGTATTACGAAATACAGTGGTCACACCTAAAACATCAAATTGATGTGATTCCAGCATCAACAATAAGGCGAAGGAGTCATCGATATCATCACCGATATCGGTGTCTAAGATAATCTTTCTATTAGGAATCGAATTCATCATGATGTTCTACACTTCTCCAGTATGAGAAATCTCCATTATCCGCGCCTTGACCTCTGGCAGTTGTGGGTCCGACATATCCAGGTTTATTCGCGGGATAGCCCCATTCCACTTTCAGTAAGGCTTTCGTGTTGATATATGATTTGGAATAGAATTCGTTAACGGCTTCTAATCCTTGACGTTTCGCATAATTGACTCTTGAGTCATATTCCGCTTTCCAGTCTTTCGCACGGATGATTTCCACGATGGCTTCCGCCCATTTGGTTTTAATCTTGTTATATTTCGTGGAAATATCGAAATAGTTCTTATCGCCAGTATCGTGCTTCAAGAATGTTGGCTTGAAGTTATAGGAATATGTGGTTAAAGGACGTTTCATGTTATCGATATAAATATCGCTATCACGACGACCGTTTAATGGTTTGTATTTATTGATATAAGCAAGGTTCATGAGTAATGTCATTTGGTATAAACCTAAGGTATTAATCCAAGCTTGATCTTCTAAGTTACCGTTAACACCGGAAACATATCTATCTGACCATTCCACCATTGTGTGGTCGCTGTTCCAGTTATAGCTTTCACCTTCCACACCAAAGGCCACTAATCTTTGACCCTCTTCGGAATATAAATAATCTAATAACTTAATAACTTTATCTGGTCTCTTACATTTTCTTGGAACCATGGTTAATAAATAACCATTACCAGAGATATCTTGTAAAATTGGGGCTTCGCCATCTTTATTACGTAACACAAGTGGTACGTATTTAATATCTTTAGCAAAGCAGTTCATAAATGCGGTTTGATAGTCTTGTGGAGTAACCGCACTGACAAAGACATTACCACGAGAAATATTAGTTCTAATTTGTTCCGCTTTATCGGAGAAATTGCTATTAGCAATAATGCCTTCCTTCGTACATTTATTAAGGAATTCAAGCATCTCTTGATATCTTTCAGTAAGTCTAGTGTCTTGATAGTTACCATTCTTATCTTCGAATGCTGCGCAGAAGTATTGGCTCAACCAATCAATGGAGGAGTTGCCTTCATTTGTGAAAGCACCTAATTGGAATGGAATGGCATTCGCATGAATGCTTTGAATATATTTACAACCATCAATAAAGCTTTGAGGAGATGTCATTGGATATCCCGCTTTGACAGCTTCGGCATACCAATCTTCTCTCACCATTAAACAACCATTTGGTTCCATCTTATCCGTGTCATTAACATATTTTGTGGAATAGGCAAAGTTTGGTACACCATAGGTGTAACCATCACCTTCTCTAAAGTATTCCCAAATATCAGTTTGTTCTCTATCTTTGAATGAAGGAGCCCATCTTTCAATCAATCCATCTAATGGATATAAGTAACCTTGAGAGGCTAATTGAGAACATTGGTTATACCAACATTGGACAGATATTAAGTCTGGTAATTTATCACCAGAAATTAATGTGGATAGTTTCTGTCCATCATCGGTGACAGGGACAGTGAATTTAATATTCACACCAATCTTCTCCTTGATGATTTGGCTCACTCTATCACTTCCGTATGAGTTCCATGAGAATGTGGAATCATTGACATACCATTCGATGTCCCACTCCTCAACCTTGCCATTTTCATCTTTGAGATATTCCCAAGAATCTTTATCTCCAGGAGTTAATGGGAAGTCAGGCCACACAAGTTTTGTGGATCTTCCCTTATTACATCCGGGGATGAGTAACGCAAAGACCATTAGTGGAATAAATATTTTATTTTTCGTCATAACAAAGCCTCCTTTAGCCTTTTAATGAACCGATAACTACACCTTTGGTAAGGGTTTTTAAAATTAATGGATATAACGCAAAGATTGGGATAACAGAAATGATAATTGCTGCTAGCGAAACAGTTTCTGGAGCAATCTTTTGTAATAATTCATATGGTAAAGAAACACCCGCTGCAGGCATGGATGATTCTTTAATGACTTTCATTAAGTAATACTGTAATGTCCACAAATTATCGCTACTTGTGTAAATCATCGTATCGAAGAAGGAATTCCAGTGTCCCACTGCTATCCATAAACCAATCGTAGAGATAACTGGCCCAGATAATGGAAGAATGATTCTAAAGAATATCTTGAATTCACTCGCTCCATCCATAACCGCAGATTCATGAATCTCCTCTGGAATTGTCTTAAAGAAGTTCACAAACACTAACATGTTATAAACAGAGAACAACGCTGGAATAATATAAACAAAGAAGGAGTTAAACAATCCTAATAAGTTAATCACCCAGAAGTAAGGAATCAAACCTCCACCAAAGAACATCGTGAAGACAAAGAAACGATAAATCCAACTTCTTCCTAATAAGGATTTACGGCTCATCGCGAATGCCACAATCGCAGTGAAGATAACACCAGTTATCGTACCTAAAATAGTTCTAGCGATTGTGATGCCATAGGCCTTCCAAAGTCTTGCGTCATTCACAACAACCTGATAGTTCTCTAAAGAGAAC
>JAEEGL017262941.1_pt1 | contig 11025 bp, 5 predicted proteins | sample 9134231 | NCBI WGS metagenome assembly JAEEGL01 (sample SAMN16246548, study PRJNA631951) | gut metagenome | biome: gut microbiome; feature: rumen; material: fiber-attached | host: Bos | place: Iran: Karaj | collected 2018-10
GGCATCGTCGGGCGCAGAGCAGTTGAAGACGATGTCCATGTTCTCCAATGTACCGCTGATGACAATCGAGACGACGAACTTGACCACGCGCTGGCCGCCCGACACGTCGTTGATGGTGCACTTCACGTCCTGCGTGGCGGTAAGGCTGAGTTCCGGCTTATCGACGATGCCGCTCCATCGCAGCCAGCCGTCGTTGGTCAAGGCGAACTGCTTGGTGACGGGCAGCATGGGCAGCTTGAAGTTGATGTCGCCGCCCGTGACGTCATATCCGCCGCTCAACTGCAGCGACCCGTTGCCGTCCATCGACATCTTGAGGTTGCCGCCGCCGCGCAGGGTGACCTGGTCATCGGCCGCAGTCGGCAGGAAGACCTTGACCTGCGTGTTCGGATTGATGCGCAGTTGCAGGTTGACCTCCATGTTGCTGTCGTCGTGCGGTGGCGGCGGCAAGGCTCCGATTTCGGCCAATGAATCAATCTTCATCTCGATTTCGGCGAACGACACGAACTCCACGAGGTCGGTGAGCTGGCTGCTCTTGGCCAATGCCTCATCCTCGTAGAAGTAGGTCAGGTCGCAGCCCTGCGGAATGGTGATTTTTCCGCTCACTTTCAGGTCGTTGGGTTGGCCGACGACGGCTATCGAAGTGGTGAGCGGAAGCGTTCCGTAGAGGAATTGTCCGCGCGTGCGGCGACGCTTGTTCCTGACGAGCATTGCATTGTCGGCCAACACACGCAGGTCGATGTCCGGATTGGCCATGTCGCGCCGCAGATCGACCGTTCCGTCGAGCATGAGCGGATGGTCGCTGGCCGTCTGGAAACGGCTGCGGTGGAGGAAAAGCTGTCCGTCGCGATAGACGATGCTGTCCGACGGGAGGCCGATGGTCATGTCGCAGCCCTCATACCACACCGAGGCCGAATCGAACCACACGGCGGCCTGCAAGGCGTTGAAATCGACCGAATCGCAGTCCAGCCGGGCAAATCCGTTCACGTAGCCGTCGAGCCGCGCGGTCTCGCCCAGAAAGTCGTTGGCCAATGCAAGCGGCAGGGCAGCCAAATGCACGTCGGCACGGATGCGGCGCGACAGGCAGGCATCGAACGTGAAGACCTGCAACGTGTCGGCCCAAAGGTCGCCATCGGCCATGATCGAGTCCGACTCGAGACGCGCCTTCAGCCCCAGATTGAAGTCGGAGCCGGTCACGGTGTCGGGATAGACGGCATTGGCCACAAGGTCGTAATTGCCGTCGCGCGGAACGAGGTCGAGGCCGATGCGCGCTACGCGGATACTGTCGAGCCGGAGCGTGTCGATGGCGGCCTTCATGCGCAAGCTGTCGCTGTTGGTGAGGTTCAGGGCGACGGCATCGAAGGCAACGCCATGCTGCTTCAGAATCGGCATGAGCGGGTTGTCGCGCCGCATCGAGACATCGGCCGAAAGTCGCGGCAGGGTGCGCTGGATGGCATTGATGTCGAACGCCTGGTTGGTGCTCTGCATGTCAAGTTCGTGTGCCACGCGGTCGGCCACGGCCATCAGATGGTCGAGGTCGCAATCGGCACCGACGGCGATTTCCGCGTCGCCCAAGTGGAGGTCGAGGTTCATGTGGTCGGGCGAATTGAGGAAGGTTATGGCCAATGAATCAAACCGCCCGATGCCCGTGATGTCGGCGTTGATGGTTGACCGCAGTTGCAGCGAATCGTTGGCCAATGCAGCCCGCAGATCCGTGCGCCGCAGCCCGATTTCCATGCGCGACGAATCATCGGCCAAGACGTAGCTCACCGTGTCGATGCGCAATGCGGCGTTGAGGCGCGTGCTCCGTCGGCCGAAGTCAAAATGCTGTCCGGAGGCATCCAGACGCAGGTTCACGTCGCGCACGTCAAGCTCGGGCATGAAGTCGGCCAACGTCAGCGCGCGCACGTCGATTGCTGCGGTGTACGCCTCGGTGCGCTGGTTGAAGGCGGCGGTGGCGAGCAGACGCTCCACACTGTCCTGCACGAGGCTCAACGTCGCGTCAAACTGGTCGCGCAGCTGCGTGGCCGTGAGGTCAATGGCCAATGAATCGGGCAGTCTGTACGGGCGTTTTTCGGCCGATGCGACATAGGCCGACAGCAGCGAATCGGGCCGCGACAGACGTGCCTTCAGGTCGATTTTCGCCTCGCGCCGAAGGTTGTCGAACGGTCGCAGGGCCGATGCCACAAGGCCGATGTGCGTGCGTGGCAGGTCGATGGTGAGCGTGTCCATCCGCGCGCGGACGCTATCCATCCGGAACCGCGTGAGGAGCAACGAGACATCGGCCAACGAAAAATCCGCGTAGCGCGCCGCCGGGAGCGTTATGGCCAATGTGTCAAGCGAATAGAGTGCGCTGTCCATCGCAAAATCGGCCACACGCACGTCAAGTCCATCGACCGCAACGTCGCCGCCATATTGCAGGACGGCATCGGTTATGGCCAATGCGCCGAGCCGCACCCTCCACGCGGCCGATTGTGTCGTGTCGGGCTCCTCCTCCACCGCCGTGTCGGCCGCAGCATAGGCCACAGCGAAATGGGGCGCGGCGATAAGGACATCGGCCACACTCACCCGGCTCGAATCGAGGTTCAGCGACACTTGGCCGATGCGCAGCGTGTCGAGACTGCCGCGCAGGTCCAAACCGGCTACGAATGCCGTGTCGATGCCCGTTTTCAGCCCTTCGACAAGCACCTGATGCACCACATAGTCCGTCTGACCCTCACTCGGCCAGTCGTCGAGCGCGGTCTTCAAGTGGTGCACATAGGCCAGAGTGTCGCCCGATGCAGGTCGCGTAATGCTCGCGTCCCACAGTTCGAGGTACATCGGCCAACGCAGCCGCAACCGCCCTATGTCGTAGTGCAGACCGTCCTCGTTGTCGTTCATTACGGCCAATGCCCGACGCACCGCAATCTGCTGCGCCCACGGCGTGTAGAGTGCCACCGGTACCGACAGCACCAGCACAATCAGCACGACGAGCGTGACGAGAACGATTTTAAGCAGTTTCTTCACGAAAATTCAGATTTTCTCAAGAATTGGAGAATTGGAGAAAATCCCTCACACAGAGATAAATGAGTGAAATGAAGCATAAAAACATCTTTTACACTTCCTTACACTCTGCGAGAGATTTCTGGACGCATGCGATGACCTCGTTCTTCAAGTCACCGGCATCGGCCATAATGTCAAGAACTTTGTCGGCCAACCAGATGGCAAGCAGTTCATTTTCATCCACTTGGAAGATTTTCGCCAAGATGGGCAGCTGGCTCCGTTTCGCAGGGCGCTCCCCGCGTTCAATCTTGCTGTACATCGGAGTGTCAATCTCCAATGCCGCCGACAACTGGCGTTGCAGCATCCCTCTCTCCTCTCGAAGCTCCCTGACTTTTTTTCCGAATATCATAGTTTATTTTTTATTTACGACTTCCCAATAGCCACCTTTGTCCGGGCCGATGCGACGGATTATGCCCTGCTCTTTCAGCTTCTTTATGTTCCAATAAACGCCATCCTCGGTAATGCCACAGACATCGGCCAAATCTTTATTTGACATTTTCGGATTATCTCGCAGATATCTAACGATTTTCTCCGTAGTTTTCTCCGTAGTTTTGCTTTCTCCGTAGTTTTCTCCGTAGTTTTCTGTGACGTTTTGTAATGGAACACCGTCCAAACCTCGCCGCTTCTGCACTCAAAAGTAGGCTCTGGACAACCTGCAGCCTTACATCCGCTGATGATTCGCTCAATGCCACGTCCCCACGTTTCAATTTCACCAGCGCGGAAAGCACAGGCACGCCGTCCCATGTCTTCCCTTGTTTACGTAGCATGAACCTGTCCAATGCGGCGCCCTTCAGTTCCTTCTTGGTGCTACCACTACGATAGTGGTATTGCCCCCCTGTAGCCTAGTTTATGAAAGATAAGATGATACATATAATTTAACAAAATCAACCAACTCTGGGGCGTTTAATATCTGGATGTGATTAGCCAATCCCATATAAAATCTTCCAATGCCTTCTATTGCATAGACATCGCAATCAAAATACCAGATATTTTCATCTCCTTTATGTAACGTGAGATATTCCCGTGTTCGTGGGAACTCTTCAACAAGTAGGTTTTTGGCCATTAAATCAAGTTGAAGAGAAACGTGTATTGGTCTATCACCTGTCATGTGGAATGGGTCAACCTCTATTTTCTTGTGTAATGAAACGTATTTCCAAGGTTCATTTTCTAAGACTTCTACATAACCTATTCTATTCACATTATACACTCTTATATCACATTTCACTCTGTCATAAGCTATGACTAAGTCATCCTCCGGATACACTTCATACGCTTCAATGAAGCGGTCTGAGATTTTACCGCTACTTGAAGAAGCATAGTTATAGAGTTTAACACAACATTTTATTGACATAGCATGTTGCAACAATGATATTGCCGCAACCTTGTTTTTATCCTTGAAAATCTTCCTAACTATTAGTTCTTCCTTTACTTGTTCGGGCATTTCTCTGGACTCTGCATTGACTCTCAAATAGGCAACACCTTCAAGTTCTACGACTCGGTAGGGATGCGGTTCTATGTGAACGACAACAACCTTATTGTCATAGACTGGTTCTATTCTTAAATATGCAAGAGCATCTACGCCAAAATATTTCTTTACAGTATCTTGAACATATCTTACATATGTATCAAGAGACTGTTGCCGAAGATATTTCATGTCATTTTCTATACCCGTAATATAGCCTTGGTCGTTTACTCCAAGATACAGATTACCTCCTGTTTCAGAATTAAGAAATGCACAAATGCCACGCAAAACATTCCTACTTTGTGTAAATTCATCTGGCTGCATATTATTGTTCGGTGGATACACTATAGAAGTTTTGAACTCCTGTGTACCACTTTCAACACCCAAATATGTCCCTGCATCGGCTTCTAAATCTGCATCATTTTCTGTTTCAAGAGAAAGTGTCTTGATTATTTCTCGTCTTATAACATTAAGTGAAGCACCAGAAAGTATATCCTTCATCGTATTGGCCGTCTGTATTAGACGAGCAAGCCTTGCTAACATGGGCATCGTATTCGCATAATCCTCTATGACTTTTGCCAATTTTTCAGAATTATCTTTTCTTCCATACTCCTTTAAAAGATCCAAGACCAACATACGTATTTGAGTTGGCCTTGCATCCTCAAATTCAAAACTGGGTTGAAGTTGTATATCTTTTACAGATTCTCCGGCTACGAACTTGACAAGCGCAAGAAGATAAGTCCTTGAAAATTCAAGAAACCGAATGGCTTGTTCGTCCTCAACGATATTAGCCATAACACTTGCACAGCCTAAATATTTGTATCTATCAGTTGGTTTTAGTAAAGACTTCTGATGACTTTCCATTTGACGAAGGAGCAAACGAAGTATAATCGGACTCAAAATTCCCGTTTCCTCTTCTTTCTCTTTTTCTTCTGTAAGCTCAACACTTTCCGCAAAAGCACGAATACATTTCTGTCTAGCATCTTTGTCATCAAAACTTTCATCTGTTGCACAAATTACATCGGCTTTTATTACACCATGTAATTTTCCAACCTCATATTTTTTAACAGAAATAATTGCATAATCTCCCAATTGGAAATCACCGTCCTTAGCTGACTGCATAGGAATACCATATTCATTTAGCCATTCATAATAGTTGGGTTTGTCATCTATAAGTTTACCCAAGCATTCGTCACCTTCAGCTAAAATATCCTTATTATCTTCGACAAAGAAATCTATCATTTGTTGCTCAATAGTGAAAAATGTAGGTTCTACGCTTAAAACATTGGCAGGCAACACATCCCCTACAGAAAAATAATGGAATAAAGTGTTCGTCCAATAATATACAATACTTTGTTTTTGAAACTTTACACTTCCAAATAGATGTTTATAATTTGGATCTGCCGTCTCCACTTCTATTGTTCCATCTGGCTTAATAGAAGTAATTCTAATAGGGGCATAATCCCCTTCACTATATGCAGGTTTTATTGTAGACTTATTAATTGACACAGACATTTTTTTGTGAGAAAGGAAATCTTTTACAAAACTCTCCATGTCTGGCAAACTATTATTTAGGCTCATCTTAAGTTTTGATGACGAGTCTGTTCTCAACGAGATACCAAGTGTTGTAGATAAAGAATCTGCTCCAGTCTTAATTATTTTTTTTGCATCCTCTTCATTCTCATAAGAAAGGAAAAGCCCATCGCAAGAAAGTACTGCTGTTCCTACTTTCGCCAGAACAAGAGGTTTTCTTAACGGAATACTAAATTCCGAATTGCTACATACATTGTATGCGAACAAATCAGTACCGATATTGTCTATGTCATTCCAACCAAATCCCAATGCGGTGATTTTTTCATTACGCAGACGTTTTACTGTAACATTTATTAATTTATTTGAAAATTTTGGATTTAACAATCTCAATTCTCCTATAAAAGCAATAAAAGCAGATAACGCCAAAGGGTGATTTGTATCAACAAGCAAATATGAAGCGAGTATTCTTATGTTAAAAATAATTTCTTTTCGCTCTCTTTCTTCTGCAAACAAAGGAATAACAGAGAGGGAATTAATAAGGTCCTCTACCCTATTTCGTAACAAATCAATAGTTATTTCATAAAAAAAATCCCTATTATCTATGGAGGATTTTCTTAAATATTCCTGCAATTTATCAAGATTGTCATCAATATACTCTTTTTTCAGTTCCAGCCATAATGGAGTTGTGTTTGTTGGTTTCATAGGTTTATTATTTTAAGAAATTGAACAAATGAATTGCATAAAAAAATTGCTACTATTTCATCAAATTCCTTCCACCATTCCCCTCCAACACTTGCATCTTCTGTTGGAGCAGGGCTTTGGTAGGCAGGCAGACATCATTGCCAAGTTGTGCGACCAACTAAGGGTCTAAAAAAGCATTCCTGCCCAGCAGCATATCATACATTTCCTGAATGTCCTGACGTAGCCGACAGTACCCATCGGATTTGGCCAATGTATCCTCGTCCATATAAAGACGTTTGTTGACCTCTATCATCACGGAGTGATATTTCACGGGCACATCGAAGGTCTTACTGTTCGAGAATGGCTCATTGAGGCCGACCTTGTAGCCACGCGACTTGAAATGCCGGACGATATTGGGCAATGCCACCGCATCGGGATGTGTGCTATCCTCATTGTAGCCAATGCAGATGTCAACATCCGGCGGATTAGAGCAAAGCAAGGTCGGACGGCTGGAGAAGCTGTGACAATCGACCAACAACGTACCCTCGCCCATACTGACAATCTTCTTCGCCATCTCGGCATGAAAGTCCACGTAACAAGAGAATGCCTCGGCAAGATTGCCGAACATTCTATCGCCCAAGGGCTGTCCGCTGGTGCTTCTATGATAGGATATGCCGAGTCCTTCCTTCTCCAACGGGTCATTGATGAGACGTTCCACATCGCAGTATAGCCGACACAAAGGAAACGTCATACGCTCAATGTCCGCCGAGGGACGAGCGGGCGAGAACAAGTCGTCCGTATAATAGTCTATCAAGAGCCTTTCCTCCCCATCAAGATCCTCAAACGTGTAACGGGAGTCGCTTGGGAATGCCATTGACGAATGAGGGATGTGCAGGAGTATCTTCTCATAACTCCATTCCCGGTTCTCAGCATCTTGCACTCTAATCTTTTCCATAGGCTTGTATGATATAGACATTTTTAAGGCCATGTTCTATTTTTCACCCCCAAAGATAGCAAAACAAACTCAAATTGACACATCAATCGGCCACAATCTGCAATATCGCACGAAAATCTCGCGGGAAAGCCATTATTTGACAAGTCAGACGCAAAATTTGAAGGTGCTTTCATCGGCCATAAAGGCACCGGCGAGGGTACTATCAGCCTACTATGAGGTACTATGGAATTCCGCGCGATCATTATGTCGGCCAATGCCCCGAATCGGTCATTTTGTCCCATCGGCCATCACGGGAAACAGCATTGGCACGGAATTTGCAAGTCCATCGGGTGAATTCTTTCGCAATTATTAACTCTAAAAATTATACGATTATGATGACCAATCAACAACCACAGAACCAGCAGGGCGAGAAGGCACTCGAAAAGTTTGCCATCAACCTCTGCCAAAGGGCCAAGGAGGGAAAACTTGACCCCGTCATCGGCCGTGATGAGGAGATACGCCGCGTGCTGCAGATCCTCTCCCGCCGTACGAAAAACAACCCGGTGCTCATCGGCGAACCTGGTACGGGTAAGACCGCCATTGCCGAGGGCTTGGCACAGCGAATCGTGCGCGGCGACGTGCCCGAAAACCTGAAGCACAAGCAGATCTACAGCCTCGACATGGGCGCGCTGGTGGCCGGTGCGATGTACAAGGGCGAGTTTGAGGAACGTCTCAAAAGCGTCATCAAGGAGGTGCAGGAGAGCAACAACGACGCCTCGGGCGACAACGATGTCATCCTCTTCATCGACGAAATCCACACGCTGGTCGGTGCCGGCGGCGGTCAGGGTTCGATGGATGCGGCCAACATCCTGAAACCGGCTCTGGCGCGTGGCGAACTGCGCTGCGTGGGTGCGACGACGCTCGACGAATATCAGAAGTACTTCGAGACGGACAAGGCCCTGGAACGCCGTTTCCAGAAGGTCATGGTCGATGAACCGGACGAGGCATCGGCCATAGCCATCCTGCGAGGCCTGAAGGAGCGCTACGAGAACCACCACAAGATCCGAATCAAGGACGAGGCGTGCATCCAGGCCGTGCGTCTGTCAACGCGCTACATCAGCGACCGTTTCCTGCCCGACAAGGCCATCGACCTCATCGACGAGGCATCGGCCAAACTCCGCATGGAGCACGACAGCGAACCGCAGGCATTGGACGAAATCCATCGTCAGGTGATGCAGCTCGAAATCGAACGCGAGGCCATCAAGCGCGAGAAGGACGACAAGAAGACGGCCGACATCAACGCCCGAATCGACAGTCTGAAGGCGCAGGAGAAGCAGCTGCGTGGCCGATGGGAAGCCGAAAAGGGCTACATCAACCTCATCCAGCAGAACAAGATCCAGATCGAGCAGCTGAAGTTCGAGGCCGAGCAGGCAAAGCAGCAGGGCGATTTCGGTCGCGTAGCAAAAATCCAGTACGAGACCATCCCGCAGAAGGAGCGTGAAAACGACGAGACACTCGAAAAACTGCACCAGTGTCAGGAGGGCGATGCCCTTGTGCGCGAAGAGGTTACGGCCGAAGACATCGCCGAAGTCGTTGCCCGCTGGACAGGTATTCCGGTGGCCAAGATGCTCACCTCCGAGCGCGACAAGCTCATCAACCTCGAGGACGAACTGCACAAGCGTGTCGTCGGCCAACAGGAGGCTATCGAGGCTGTGGCCAATGCCATCCGACGCAACCGAGCCGGCCTCTCCGACCCGAAACGTCCTATCGGCTCGTTCCTCTTCCTAGGTCAGACCGGTGTGGGCAAGACCGAGCTGGCAAAGGCATTGGCCGAATTCCTCTTCGACGACGAGAAGATGATGACCCGTATCGACATGTCGGAGTATCAGGAGAAGTTCAGCGTGACCCGACTGTTCGGCGCGCCTCCAGGATACGTCGGCTACGATGAGGGCGGCCAATTGACCGAAGCCGTGCGCCGCAAGCCGTACAGCGTCGTCTTGTTCGACGAGGTGGAAAAGGCACATCCCGACGTGTTCAACACGCTGTTGCAGGTGCTCGACGAGGGTCACATGACCGACGGCAAGGGACGACTCGTCAACTTCAAGAACACCGTCATCATCATGACCTCCAACCTCAAGGAGGAGCAGTTGCGCCAGTTCATGCGTCAGGAGTTCCTGAACCGTATTGACGAAATCGTGAACTTCTCGGCACTCACCGAAAGCGACATCCGTCAGGTGGTCGATATCCAGTTGGCCAAGTGCTACGAACTGATGCAGCAGAACGACATCACGCTTCAGGTGACCGACGATGCCCGCCGCTTCCTCACCCGCGTCGGCTACGATCCGGAATTCGGTGCCCGTCCAGTCAAGCGTGCCATCCAGCACCACGTGCTCAACGAGCTGTCGAAGGCTCTGCTCTCGGGTCGCATCGACCGCAGCCGCCCGATCATCGTCGACAAAGACGGCGAGGAGGAACGGCTTACGTTCCGCAACTGATTTTCCGCTACGCATTAAATTCAGGCGAGGACACCCGACTACGGCCGGATGTCCCCGTTTCTTTTTTTCTGCCGTTTTTTGGCCAATGGCGTTCGCTCGCCCTATGGCACGGGGGACATTGGCCATAAAAACCACGCTGCAGGGGCGAAAAAATCGGTTTTTATTTGGAGATAATGTTTTTTCGGCTTATCTTTGCGGCGGGAACGGGAAACCGTTCTCAGGAGAGTCGGTAATGTAGATAGGGAAACTCAGCATTTACAAAAGAACCGAGGAACACCGTTAGCCGATGGCGGGCTCCCAGCCCCTACGACATCGGAAAGGATCACGCTCAATGGCGCGAGTCATCGAAAACGCATCTGCATGGATACCACCGTAGGCGGACAGACAACACGTCGAGAGGAAGATTACGGAGGCAAAACGGACCTCAAATCGTACATTATAGGAGTTTCATCACGTCCTAAATCCGCTCTCCTTTTTCTTTTTAAAAGGCTCTTAAAGGAAGTGAAAGGAACCCATCGGCCAAAAACACCCGAACTTCCGAAAAGATAACATTTATAAAAACAAGTTTCGCAAGACTTCAACTTGCCACTTTCAGCCTTGAAGTGGAGTAAAATGGTTGTAAAAAAGCAGTAAAAAAGACGTTTGCTTCTTCAGACGGGGATTTTGACGATTGTTCCTATCGTCCCTTTTTCTCCACTTTTACTCCTTTTTTCAGCCTTTCATAACATTCAAGTCAAGTTTGCGAATGTAAAACAGGGAATTTAACGATTCCCTTTAAATTTGTTCAGATGAAAAAACTGCTATCACTACCGCCAAATCTTGTGGAGTGCTTTCATGATGTGACCAACAGCAGCCGCGACGAGTGGTTCTGCACGAACGAC
>JAEEGL011531107.1_pt1 | contig 11024 bp, 10 predicted proteins | sample 9134231 | NCBI WGS metagenome assembly JAEEGL01 (sample SAMN16246548, study PRJNA631951) | gut metagenome | biome: gut microbiome; feature: rumen; material: fiber-attached | host: Bos | place: Iran: Karaj | collected 2018-10
AGACCCTTCATGTTCTTGATCCCGCCGAGGTTTCTCTCGAGGTTGAACATTTCCTTCTGGAGCGAAGCGACTTCCTTCTTCGGAAGCATGTCGAAGGTGCCGTCCTCCTGCATCTTCTCGAGAGAACGGAGTCTTTCGATGGAGGTGCGGATGGTCTTGTAGTTGGTCAGCATGCCGCCGAGCCAGCGGACGTTGACATAGTACATCCCGCAGCGTTCCGCCTCTTCGCGGATGGTGTCGGCCGCCTGTTTCTTGGTGCCGACGAAGAGGATGCTGCCGCCCTCTTCCGTGGTCTTGCGGACGAACATGTAGGCCTCTTCAAACTTCTTGATCGTCTTCTGGAGGTCGATGATGTACACGCCGTTTCTTTCGGTGAAGATGTACTCGGCCATCTTCGGGTTCCAGCGTCTGGTGTGGTGACCGAAATGGACGCCGGCTTCGAGGAGCTGCTTGATGGATACGATAGACATGGAATGTCCTCCTTTGGTTTTTCCACCATGCCCCTGACCGCTGCCGCCGGAATTATACGGAAAACGCAGCAAGGTGACCCTTTGTTTCCGTCCTTCTGGCGGGTCTGGCCGCCATGAATTTGGCACCGGGCAGCGCCGCTCTGGGCATGTGTGTGATATTTTATATACGGAAAGACCGCATACAGACGAATTATATCATAACGGGTCTTCGATTGCAAGGACGCAGCCTTTGTTCACAGTATTTTTACAATTCCCGGATCCCGCTTCCCCGCCCCGGGAGCGGGCGAAGGAAAAACGGCGCTCCGGAGAGCGCCGTTCCCGTTAAGGCCGAAGCCGTTTATCTGCCGTAGGTCTCCAGGTACCAGGCGTTGTACACGCCGGCCGGTGACGTCTCGTCCTCCGAGTTGGTCAGGTACTTGTAGAGCTCGATGTCGCGCAGTTCCTTCCTCAGCTCGATGACCCCCGCGTCGTACTCCTCGTAGGTCAGCGCATCCAGCTTCTTCTTGAATTCCTTCGAGATCTCCTCGAATTCCTTCACCGCGTCGATGTTGTCCTCGGTGATGCAGGTGTCGAACTTCACGTAGGGGGAGATGCCGGAGTTCAGGTTCTGCTTCTTGCCGTAATCCCAGTAGTCCTTGCTGATCCCTTCTCCGGGATAGGTCATATAGACGTTGCCCGTATCACGGAGGCGCATCTTGTAGTCGTCGCTGAGGATCCGGATCGTGTCCTTGGTCTCCGCGTCCTCGTATTCCCAGTGGACGCCTTCGACGCCGTACTGGAGGAGGGTGCGGAACTCGGGATCCGTGTTGAGATACGTGATGATCTCCATGGAGCGGGAGAGGTTCTTGGAATAGGAGCTGACCGCCAGCATGGCGCCGAAGACGTCGTCCTTCTGGAACAGCGGTCTGGCGTAGATGCCGATGTAGTAGTCGTCCTGGTACTGCTCGACGATGTGATAGTCGCCGGTCAGGACGCCGGCCGCGAAGACTTCGCCTTCATGGACCTCGCCGTCGCCCAGATAGCCCAGCTCCTTCAGCTGTTTCATGAAGCCCACCGTCGCCACGTACTCCGAGTTGGCCAGCACGCTCTTCGGGGTCAGCTGGGAGGTCATCAGAGACATGTTGGTGACCTGCTGCGCCAGGAGGTTCCATTCGTTCGGATCCGTGCCGAAGTAGACCATGTTGCAGGCCTCGACCTCGCCGAGGAACGGGACGACGCCCTCGAGATGCTGGTTCCCGATGTCGATGATGAAGGTCCTCGCCTTCAGGAGCGTCTTCATGTCGTCGAAGTCATAGTCGTATTTCTCGACCAGCTCCTTGTTGAGCAGGAGGTACTGGCCGTCGCCGATGGGGTGGTTGTTGGGGATCGCGTAGATGCCGTTCTCGTCCGCCACTTCGAAGAAGGTCGGATAGATGTAGGTCTTCAGGAGTTTCGAGGTGCTGTTGATCTCGCCTTCGAGATCCTGGATCAGATCGTTGTCGATCAGGTCCACGTAGGTGTCGTAGCCGGACACGAGGAAGATGTCCATCTGCTTCGATCCGACGGCGGGATACTTGGTCACGGTCATGCCGTACTCGTTGACTTCGGTCTCGACGGGCGCTTCCGTCTCCTCCGTCTCCGCCTCGGTCTCGATGGTCAGGCCCTTGGCCTTCGCTTCCTTGATGGCCTTTCTTTTCGCTTCGGCCGCGGCTTCCTCGTCCTCGATGACCTGGGTGATCCCGTCCATATGTTCCTTGGTCACGGCCCAGTATTCGCTTCTCGGGATCAGATGGAGCTCGATGGCGGTATTGTATTTGGCCGTGGTCAGCCGGTTGATCTCGTCCGAGACGAGCCGGATCGCCTCCTCGGTGGTCTCCTCGTCCGTCGGCAGCCACAGGCTCAGCGTCAGCGGAACGCGGGAGGATTCCTCCGTGTCGGCGACGGCGTCGACGTCCTCGTCATCCTTGTCGCCGGAAGAACAGCCCGCGAACGCGCACAGGAACATCAGCAGAGCGAGCAGCAGGCACAGCAGTTTCTTTTTCATCTAAGACCCTCCTCCCAATGGACCATTGGGACAAAAAAGCAGAAAGATTTACTAAGTAATTATACACGAACGCGATCGCAGTGTCAAGGGGTTTCGGGGCCCGCAGGGGGAAAATAACGTTATTTTAACTATCGGGCCCGGCTCACTCCAGATAGTCCTTCAGCTTCTTCGAGCGGCTGGGATGGCGGAGTTTCCGGAGCGCCTTGGCTTCGATCTGCCGGATGCGCTCTCTCGTGATCTGGAACTCCTGACCGACCTCCTCCAGAGTCCTGGTCCGTCCGTCGTCGAGACCGAAACGGAGCTTCAGGACCATTTCCTCACGGGGCGTGAGGGTGTGGAGAACTTCGTTGAGCTGTTCCCGCAGCAGCTGGTAGGAAGCCGCGTCGGCGGGCGTCGGGTTGTCGTCGTCCGGGATGAAGTCCCCCAGATGGCTGTCGTCCGCTTCTCCGATCGGCGTCTCCAGCGACACGGGATCCTGGGAGATCTTCATGATCTCGCGGACCTTCTCGACGCTCATGCCGAGGTCGGCGGCAATCTCCTCGGAGGTCGCCTCCCGGCCGTATTCCTGGAGCAGCTGCCGCTGGCTCCGGGAGACCTTGTGGATCGTCTCGACCATATGCACGGGGATCCGGATCGTCCTGGACTGGTCCGCGATGGCGCGACTGATCGCCTGGCGGATCCACCAGGTGGCGTAGGTGGAGAACTTGTAACCCTTCGTATAGTCGAACTTCTCCACCGCCTTCATGAGACCGAGGTTCCCCTCCTGGATGAGGTCCAGGAAGAACATGCCCTTCCCCATGTAGCGCTTCGCGATGCTGACGACCAGACGGAGGTTGGCCTCCACCAGTTCGTTCTTGGCCTCCCGGTCCCCCTCGTTCATCCTCTGGCCCAGCTCGGTCTCCTTCTCCGTGCTCAGGAGCGGGATGCGGCCGATCTCCTTCAGATACATGCGAACCGGGTCGTCCACCGCGAGCCCTTCCTGGGCCAGCGCCTTCTCGATGTCGTCCGGCGTCGACAGTTGGGTGACGTCCTCGTTGATCTCCTCGAGCTCCTCTTCGGTGATGATCGAGTCGATGGTGTCGCTGCTGTCGTCTTCGCCGTATACCTCGCCCACGTCGTCCGGGTTCAGGGGACCGTATCCGGCGTCGAGCTCGTCTTCCAGTTCCGCCGCTTCCGTTTCCGTTTCCGTTTCCCCGCTCTTGCCGGCGTCCTCGAAACCGTCGCCGTCGTTCTCGAAAAGCTGTTCTTTCTTTTTCGGGCTCATATTCTGCCTCCGTGCATGAATTGCTGTGTGATGTGTGATGGATGGATGTTGCGGCCCCCCGTCAAACGGGGCCGTTCGCTTCGGTCCGGCGCAGCGCCAGGATCTCGTCGAGGGAAAGCGTCCGGTTCTCCTTCGAGCGTTCGGTCCGGAGGGCCCTCACGCAGTCGTCCCAGGCCGCCCCGTCGTTCTTCAGCTCCGAGCGGAGACCGATCATCTGGTAGACTCTCGACACCTCCGCCGGATTGAACGCCTCGTTCAGCTGACCCAGGGAGAAGTCGTCCCCCTGCTCCAGGGCGAAGGAGAGGAGCCGCCGTCCGAGATCCGTGGCCATGTCGTCCGCCGTCAGTTCTCTGCCGGACACCGGCCTCGTCAGGTATTCCGGATGGGTGAAGAGGATCCCCAGGAGATTCTCCTCGATCTTCGCCGTCTTCGGATGGGCGGCGAAGTCCGGGTTGACCCGGTCCGACGAACCGGTGATCTCCCGGATGAGATCGTTCTGATCCTTCCGTTTCTTCTCCTGACTCAGTCTTCTTCTCGCCCGGGCCACGTCGTTCCCGATGCTCTCCTCCGAGACCCCGTACTCCCCGGCCGTCCTGCGGATGTAGACGTCCCGCTCCACCGAGGACGGGATGGCCGCCAGGTACCGGACGATCTCGTCCAGCGCCCGGACCTTCTCCTCCGAGGAGGCGGAGTCGTATCTCGACCGGACGCCGTCCAGGAAGAAGTCGAACTTCCCGCGGCTCTCCTCAATCAGTTTCCGGAAGGCCTCGGCCCCGAACTTCTTGATGTACTCGTCCGGGTCCTTCGCGTCCTTCACCCGGAGGATCTTCACTTCGGCCCCCACGCTCTCCAGGTTCCGGATCGCTTTCTCCGTCGCCCGGCGGCCGGCCTCGTCGTTGTCGTAGCAGAGGATCACCTGGTTCACGTATTTCTTGATGATCCGCGCCTGCTCCTCCGTAAAGGCGGTCCCCAGAGACGCGACGGCGGTGGGGAACCCGGCCTGGTGCAGGGTGATGACGTCCATATATCCTTCGCAGAGGATGAAATATCCGTCCTTCGCGTTTTTCGCGTAGTTGAGGGCGTACAGGTTCTTCGTCTTCTTGAAGGCCGGCGTGTCCGACGTGTTCAGGTATTTCCGGTCGGATTTGGCGGGATCGATGATCCGTCCGCCGAAGGCGATCACGTCCCCCTTCAGATCGAGGATCGGAAAGATGACCCGGGCCCGGTACAGGTCGTAGGGTCCTCTCTCGTTCTTGCCGCCCAGATAGCCCACCCGGATCTCCTCGTCGGTGAAGCCGAGGGACTTCAGATGTTTCGTCATAAGGGCGCCCTGCTCCGGCGCGTATCCGATGCCGAACCGCCTGATGACCGGCATCGTCAGGCCCCTTTCCATGAGATAGGCTCTGCCGGGGGCGCCGAGCTTCTCGTCGAACAGCATCTCCCGGAAATATTTCGCCGCCTCGAGGTTCATCTCGAGGATCCGGGAGCGGGAGACCCCCTCCTGCTTCAACCACGACGTTCCCGTCTCCGGGAGGGTGATCCCGGCCCGCTTCGCCAAAAGCTCCAGGGCGGGCACGTAATCGAGGTTCTCATAGCGCATGACGAAGGAGATCACGTCGCCGCCCGCGCCGCATCCGAAACAGTAGAAGCTCTGGGTGCCCGGGTAGACGGTGAAGGAAGGAGTCTTCTCGCTGTGGAACGGGCAGAGGCCCTTCAGGTTGGACCCGGCCCGCTTCAGGGAAACATAGGAAGAGACCACGGACTCGATGTCGCACCGGTTCCGGATATCCTCCACGATGCCCGACGGTATCATGCCGTTCCCTCCTCTCCTTCAGTCAGTTCGTTGATCGCGGATCCGTCAGCCCTCCTCGGTGGGCGTCTCCCACACATGGGGGATGAACAGATCCTTGTACAGGTCGATGGCGTACCGGTCCGTCATCCCGGACACGAAGTCGCAGACGCACCGCTCCACCGGCTCCTCCTCCATGAGGCGGCGGTAGAAGGCGGGCATTTTGTCCGGATGGGACACGAAATAATGGAACAGGCTCTCGAGGAGCGCCTTGGCCTTTTCGTCCTCGTGCTTCGCTTTCGGATTATAATAAACGTGCTCGAAGAGGAAAGCGCGGAGCGCCTCCGTCGCCTTCCCGATCTCCGGCGTCATGAGGATGTCGTTCTTTCTCTGGCTGCCGTCGATGACCGACGTCACCATGGTGTTGATCCGGTTGCTGTGGGTCTCGCCCAGGATCTCCCGAAGCTCCTTCGGGATGTCGTCCGGTTCGATGATTCCCGCCCGGATCGAGTCGTCGATGTCGTGGTTGATATAGGCGATCCGGTCGGCGAACTTGATCACGCGCCCTTCCAGGGTCGACGCCTGGTTCTCGCCGGAGTGGTTGACGATGCCGTCGCGCACCTCCCAGGTCAGGTTCAGCCCTTCCCCGTCGTGCTCCAGCTTCTCCACCACCCGGAGGCTCTGCTTGTAGTGGGTGAAGTCGGGCGAGAAGCACTTCTGCATCACGGATTCCCCCGCATGGCCGAAAGGCGTGTGCCCGAGGTCGTGGCCGAGAGCGGCCGCTTCGCAGAGGTCTTCGTTCAGCATCAGGGCGCGGGCGATGATCCGGGCGATCTGCGTCACCTCCAGCGTATGGGTCAGCCGGGTGCGGTAGTGCTCGTCGGCCGGGAACAGGAACACCTGCGTCTTGTGCATGAGCCGGCGGAAGGACTTCGAATGAAGGATCCGGTCCCGGTCGCGCTGGAACTCCGTCCGGTTGACGCATTCCGTGATCTTTCTGTCCCTGCCGCGGGTGTTCTCGCAGAGAAACGCGTAGGGAGAGAGCGTCTGCCGCTCCCTCTCGTAAAAGATCTCCCGCAGGGTCTTCTTCTCTTCGCTCATGGCTCCTCCCAAGGATCGTCGTCTTTAGTCAGCGAATTATAATATACGCACAAATATCCCGTATTTCTTTTTTTCGAAGGACGGGACGGTTCTTTTTTTGTCAGACGGTTCCGGCCGCCCTCTCCTCCTGTCTGAGGCAGACGAGGGTCCCCTTTCCCGCGGTCAGCTCCGATACGAGCCGCCCGAGCTCTCCGAGCCGTTCGCTCTCGACGGCCGCCTCGAGGGTCACACGCTCCTCGAAGGACTCGCGGTCCACCGTCACGCCGGCCTTCTGGAAGGCCGGGACGAGTTTCTGGTAGTCCCCGTAGCTGACGCTCACCGCAGCGACGGTAAATTCCCGGAAGGACACGCGTCCCGCCGCCTCGAGGGCCATACGGGCCGAGGCGGAATAGGCGCGGACCAGTCCGCCCGCGCCGAGGAGGATCCCCCCGAAATACCGCGTCACGACCACGACGAGATCGCAGGCGCCTGACATTTTGACGGCGTTGAACACCGGCAGGCCGGCCGTTCCCTGGGGCTCCCCGTCGTCCGAGTACCGTCCGATCGCACCCCCGTCGAGGAGATAGGCGTACACGTTGTGGGTCGCGTCGTAATAGCGGCTCCGCTTTTCGTCGACGAACCGGCGCGCCTCCTCCTCGGAACGGACCGGCGCGGCGTGTCCGATGAAGACGGACTTCTTCTCCTCCATCTCGCAGGAGACCTCGCGCGCCAGGGTGATTCGGCTGGCTTTTCTCTCTTCAGGCAGTTCGGCGGGCTGCTTTTTCATGTGCCTTCCTCTTCCACAACGTACTTCTTGATCTGGGCGTACAGTTTCTCGTCCACGACGCAGCGGCAGCGGATGCCGTCTTCGCGGTAGTCCATCTCCACGTCGTCCGCCTCCCGGTAGATCAGGCCGGTGACGGCGCCGTCCTCGGGCGGGATCATCAGGGTCACCCGCCGTTTTCCGGACCGGGCGAGCCGCTCGATCACCTCCACCAGGCGGTCGCATCCCGCGCCGGTCTTCGCAGAGATAAAGACAACTTCCGTGCCGGTCCTGGCCGCCAGCGAGCGCATCTCGAGCAGCGCGTCGCGGTCCGCGCAGATGTCGCATTTGTTGAAGACGTAGACCGTCGGCTTTCCCTCCGCGCCCAGGCTCCGCAGCAGCTCGACCGTCACGTCGGTCTGGCTGACGAATTCCGGATCGGAGGAATCGATGACGACCAGCAGGATGTCCGAAAAGACCGCTTCCTCCAGGGTCGAGCGGAACGCCCGGATCAGATGATGGGGCAGGTTCCGGATGAACCCGACGGTATCGGTCAGAAGGATCTTCGTCCCGTTCGGCGTCGTATACTGACGGGTCGTCGGGTCGAGGGTGGCGAACAGCTTGTCCTCCGCCAGGATGCCTGCGCCGGTCAGATAGTTCAGGAGCGTGCTCTTCCCTGCGTTCGTGTATCCCACGATGCCGCATTTCGTGATGCCGGAGCGGTCCCGCTGCCGGCGCATGATCTGCCGGTTCTGCTCGACCTTTCTCAGTTCCTCCTCCAGGGAGGCGATCTTCTCCCGGATCCGCCGGCGGTCGATCTCCAGCTTCGTTTCGCCGGGGCCTCTCGCGCCCACGGAGCCCGAGGAGGCGGTGCCGCCCTGTCTGGACAGTTCCTTCCCCCGTCCCACCAGACGGGGAGACGTGTATTTAAGCTGAGCGAGTTCGACCTGCAGCCGCCCTTCGCTCGTTCTCGCGTGATCCGCGAAGATGTCGAGGATCAGCATGCTCCGGTCGATGACCGTGACGTCATGCCCTACCTCGTCCTCCAGGGATTTGATCTGGGACGGGGTCAGCTCCCCGTCGAAGATCACCAGCCCGGCCTCCAGTGACTCGCACAGCGCCGACAGTTCGGCGACCTTCCCGCGTCCCAGCACCGTCCGGACGTCCGGCTTCTCCCGGCACTGGGTCACGATCCCGACGGTCTCGCAACCGGCGGTATCGGCCAGTCTCTCCAGTTCCCCCACCGAGATCCGGCACGCCTCCTCCCCGTTCTGGGGATAGACGGCGCACAGAACGGCTCTCGGTCTCGCATTCGTTTCTATCATAAAGTAAAGTCCCTCCGTTCCAAAGAAAAAGCCGGACAGTGCGAAAACAACTGCTTTACACACCTGTCCGGTACTTCTTTTGGGTTCATGACGACCGGAGAGCGACGATCTTATTTCCCGCTCTGTTCCAGACGCTTCTTGAACTTGTCAACACGTCCGCCGGTATCAACGAATTTCTGCTTACCGGTGAAGAAGGGATGACACTTGGAGCAAATGTCAACGCGGAGCTCACCGTTCGCATCCCCCTTCGTTGAACGCGTGGTGACAGTTTCACCGCAGGCGCAACGAATCGTAACCTCTTTATACTGAGGATGGATATCTGCCTTCATTTCTATTTCACCTCTTCCGAAGATACTCACGTTCAACGATTATATCATATAACTTTTCGGAATGCAACCCTTTTTCAAGAAAAAAGTTCGCTGTTTCCTGAAAAAAACCGGCCTGCCAGGCCCCTGATTTTTGAGGAATTTGGCAAAAAACGCTTGACAAACCCCCAGCGCGGTGCTATAATCACATCGTTGCGAAAAAGCGCGACTGGGTGTGGCGCAGTTGGTAGCGCGCTACCTTGGGGTGGTAGAGGCCGCTGGTTCAAGTCCAGTCACTCAGACCAAAATAAGCCCGAATTTAGTGTAAATCGACTAAGTTCGGGCTTATTTCATACCCAGTTTCTTGTGCAGATTTACGATATTGTGAACAGATTATTAAATTGAAGACAGGTCTTCTACGAATTTTCTACGAATTCCTCTACGAATTCTTCTTCGTAACCTTCCTCTTCAGCCCACTTTTCAGCCCGCCGATTTCTCTCGCGGGTTTTCTTTTTTGCCCTGTGCTTATCTTCTCTTAACTGCCGAAGCCTTGCATTTTGACAGTAGTAATGCCGGGCAAATTCGTCGATCTCATACTCTTTCTTGTGATGGTTACTTTTGCTCATCTTTCAACCGTTTGATAAATACCTTTCCGCTTTCAGTGGCCGATTTCTCGAACCACGCGTCATCGTATTTTGTCTTGCACGGCTTGCCGAGCTTCTCGCGGATTTCGCGGTACCAGAATCGCACTACAGACGGCACAGAAACGACCAGCGGATCGAAGATTCCGAGGTAGATATTCTGGATACCGTGTCCGTGTTCGTGCATATGGACGCTCTCGTGCCCCGTGGGAGCTATGAAGAAAAGCCCCAGCTCCAATCCCCAGCCGAGGTTTGGAATCTCGAAGCACCATTCCCATCCGTATTTCTTGGGCTTATGTCCCGCGAGTCTAACGAACAGTGCAATTATCGCACCAATTACAACGGTTGGCAAGCCCCAAGTGAACGACAGTATGTAAAACACCCATTTACTTTTTGGCATTCTAAACACCGCGTTCTTTTTGCATTTGGCTCGGCAAACGATGTACAAAATCAGCGATATGACAAAGTAACCGGTAACAAACCAAAGTAGCTTCATATTGTTTTCCTTTCGTTTTTTCTTTTGGGTTCCCTAATAGAACATTAGTGAATTCCTTTAAGGAATTGACTGAATTATGCCCTTGTTATCGAGGAAATTCAAAAATTCTACCACGGGACTTCCCAAAAGTACGATAATAAATCAGACGTTTTCTGCGAAAAATTTGTCGAGGAGCTCGGTCATTTCGTTATCTTCTGTGAAGAAAATATCTCTCCCGGTCTCTTGAACGACCCATCCGAGGAAGTTACTCATAAACTGTCCAAATCTCCAGTCTGGAATTTTTTCTTTCCAATACTTCTGAAGTTTGTCGCAGAACGGCTTGATTCGCGCTGGGTTTCTCATTGATCTCCTTTCTAAATCTTGAACGTTGAGTTTAACTCTGTTGCCATTCTCGATTTGCGGTCTTCCGTGATGTGTGTATATATATCACTTGTCACGTCAATACTGGAGTGCCTCAGCCAACTTTGTATATCCTTAATGTCCCAACCCTTATCGTAGAGAATGCTTGCCGTACTATGCCTCAGATCGTGAAAACGCATCATCGGAAGCCCATTGTGCTTTAAGACTCGCTGAAATCCCCTCGTGATGTAATCGGGACGGAACAGCGTTCCGTCTTCCCAAGTAAAAACGTAATCGGTGTTTTTATATGCGAAAGAGAATTTCTGCGCGTTTTCTTTTTTCTTCCTATACTCCTGTAGAAGCACGTCTTTTACATCGTCTATCAAGAGGTATGTGTGGAAGCTCGTCTGAGATTTCACGGTATCTTTTTTCACGATTGTCCGGTTTTTAACTACCGTATGATTGATCGAAAGCGTATTGCGGTCAAAATCAATCGCGCTCCATCTCAACCCCAAAACCTCTGACCGGC
>JAEEGL014288611.1_pt1 | contig 11024 bp, 20 predicted proteins | sample 9134231 | NCBI WGS metagenome assembly JAEEGL01 (sample SAMN16246548, study PRJNA631951) | gut metagenome | biome: gut microbiome; feature: rumen; material: fiber-attached | host: Bos | place: Iran: Karaj | collected 2018-10
AACAGCAACAGAGTGGCGGCGATTTTGTACGGACCGAAGAGGGTCTTTATAGTAGCCGGAAAGAACAAGATCGTGAAAGACATAAACGAAGCTGTCCGCAGGGTAAAAACTCTCGCGGCGCCCAAAAACTGCGAAAGACTCAAAAAGCAGACGCCGTGCTCCGTAAACGGCGAATGCATATCTCTTTCAAAGGAAGAGCCCCTGATCTGCGAAGGCTGCAGAACGAGTGAAAGGATATGCTGCAACTACGTGATCTCCGCGATGCAAAGGCAGAAGGGAAGGATCACTGTGATAATAATCGACGAGGAGATCGGTTATTGATATATTGATGCCATGGCGTGCAGCCGGGAAACACAAGAAAAAGGCCCGCGGACGACAAAAAAACGTTCAGATTGCGGCAAAATCGCAAAGTTAACAAAAAATTAACAATTACAAGCCGAAAAACAGGCAAAAACTTCGCAAATGACGTAAAAAAATGTTGCAATCGCCCCTGCGATGGCGTATAATTTTGCACGTTGTGACCTGACAGACGATGATGTCGGAGATTGCTGCAACAAAAAAATGCAGGTAACTCAGGCGGAGAATGTCCGATTCATGAAATTGGGCGGCAAGTCACTGCATGTTTTACATGCAAAGTCTGTTTTTTACTCAGTCACTCCGGATTGAAATCCGCCAGGAGACGGATATTTCGATTTGGATTTTTATTTGACAGAGTGGCGAAACACACGGTGTAGTGTAAGACTGTTGGTGAAGCTTGTACGTATCGTAAAAGAAAGAGAGGAATATGTATGGCAACCAAACAGAAAATGAGGATCAAATTGAAAGCGTATGATTACAGGCTTCTTGATCAGTCGGCGGCTAAGATCGTCGAGACGGCAAAGCGCACGGGAACTGAAGTTTCAGGACCTATCCCGCTTCCCACAGAAAGAGAAGTAACTACGATCCTTCGCGCTCCGCATAAATATAAGGATGCGAGAGAACAGTTCGAATTGAGAACTCATAAGCGCTTGATCGACATTTTGAATCCTACGTCCAAGACGGTAGATGCTCTGATGAAGCTCGATCTGCCCGCAGGCGTTGATATCGAAATCAAAGTCCAGCAGTAACAAGAAGACACTCTTTTAGCAAACGGTAGCTTAAAGCCGTTGCGGAGGGTCAAGTTCATCGGAAAGATGAACCAATAACCACAGGAGGTTTTATTAATGAAGAAGTTTATTTTAGGCAAAAAAGTCGGAATGACACAGATCTTCGACAAAGACGGTACGTGCATTCCGGTAACGGTAGTTCAGGCAGGACCCTGCACCGTTATCCAGAAGAAAACAGATGAAACAGACGATTACGAAGCTGTCAAACTGGGATTCGTGGACTGCAAACTCGAAAAGCTCACAAAACCTGAGCAGGGAACGTTCAAGAAGATCGGAACAGACGGATTCAAAGTCCTCAGAGAATTCAAACCGGAAGACATTTCAGGTTATGAGATCGGCCAGGTACTTTATGTCGGTTCTGTATTCGCTGACGGAGATTCCGTTGACGTAGTGGGAACTTCAAAAGGTAAAGGCTACGCAGGCAACATTAAACGCCACGGACAGATCATCGGACCCAAATCACACGGTTCGAAGTATCACAGAGGCGTAGGCTCCATGGGCCCCAACACAGACCCCGGTCGTGTCGTCAAAGGTAAAAAGATGCCCGGTCATATGGGTTCTGACAGAGTTACAGTTCAGAATCTCACGATCGTCAAGGTAGACAGCGAAAGAAACCTGCTCCTCATCAAAGGCGCGGTTCCCGGACCTAAAGGCGGCATCCTCGAGATCAAAGAGTCTGTCAAGGCGTAATTCGGAGGGAGGAACAGAAAATGTCAAAAGCAAAAGTTTATGATATGTCAGGAAAAGTAATCGAAGAGATCGAACTCGACGAAAACATTTTCGGAATTGAACCCAACGTCAACGCTATGCACTTTGCTGTAAAAAGCAGACTTGCAAATTTGAGACAGGGAACACATTCGACAAAAGTTAAGAGCGAAGTAAGCGGCGGCGGCAAGAAGCCTCTCAGACAGAAAGGCACCGGTAACGCAAGACAGGGTAGTACGAGATCTGCTCAGTGGATCCACGGCGGAATCATTTTCGGACCCAAACCGAGAAACTACAGGCTCGAGATCCCCAAGAAACTCAAAAGACTCGCTCTCAAATCTTCACTTTCATCAAAAGCTCAGGACGAAGCTGTTATCGTTATCGACAAACTGGAACTTTCAGAAGCTAAGACGAAGAAAATGGCTGAGATCCTCAAAAACATCGGCGCTGAGTCAGCTCTCGTTGTAACAGCTGAAAAGGATGAAAATGTTGTAAGAGCAACAAATAACATAAAGGGCGCACTGGCTGCAACAGTCGGAACGATTAACACTTACGACATCCTCAAATATGAGAAATTCGTTGTGACAAGAGAAGCCCTCAGCAAGGTATCGGAGGTGTACGCATGAAAGAGTATGATGTAATCGTAAGACCGCACATCACTGAAAAAAGTACCGAAGAAGCTCAGCTCGGCAAATATACATTCGAAGTCAATGTAAAAGCCAACAAATCTGAGATCAAAGACGCGGTCGAGAAGCTTTTTAACGTAAAAGTCATTTCTGTTCATACGCTTCGTTATGACGGAAAAAAGAGGGTCCGTAACTCCGCGAGCGGCGCCAGCATCGGTTATACGCCCGCATGGAAGAAAGCGATCGTAACGATCGACACAGATCCCAAAGACAGAGAATATCTCACAACTGGCGGCAAGAAAGTCAAAACTGACAAAAAGTACAAGAACGCCATTGATGAATTCGGACTCGTTCAGTAATAGGAGGGTATTAAAATGGGAATAAAGAAATATAATCCGACAACACCATCCAGAAGAACGATGACGGTTTCTACTTTTGAGGAGATCACAGGCGACAGCGAGATCAGAACGCTTCAGTCTTCCCTCAAGAAGAACGCTGGCAGAAACTCTTACGGAAAGATAACTGTCCGTCATCGCGGCGGCGGCAACAAGAGACAGTACAGACTGGTCGATTTTAAGAGAGAGAAAGACGGCATCCCTGCAAAAGTGGTATCCGTCGAATACGATCCGAACCGCTCGGCCAATATTGCTCTCGTTTGCTACGCAGACGGCGAAAAACGCTATATAATCCATCCGGAAGGCCTCAAAGTAGGCGATACGATCGTCTCCGGCCCCGATGCCGATATCAAACCCGGCAACGCGCTTCCGCTGGCTAACATCCCGGTTGGTACGATTATCCACAACATCGAACTCAAAGCAGGAAAAGGCGCTCAGCTCGTCAGATCGGCAGGCTGCTACGCACAGCTCATGGCTAAAGAGGACGATTCCGTACAGATCAGACTTTCATCAGGCGAAGTCAGAGTCATTATGAGCAACTGCAAGGCTACGATAGGCCCCGTCGGAAACTCCGACCACGAAAACGTAAGCCTCGGCAAAGCGGGCCGCAAGAGATGGATGGGCGTAAGACCTCATGTCCGCGGCGTTGTAATGAACCCGAACGATCACCCGCACGGCGGCGGTGAAGGCAAATCGCCTATCGGTATGCCGAGCCCTGTTACTCCTTGGGGCAAACCTACTCTCGGTTATAAGACGAGGAAGAAGAACAAAGCTTCCGACAAGATGATCGTGAGAAGAAGAAACGGAAAGTAATTGCGAAAGAGAGGAATAAAAAATGAGCAGATCTGTTAAAAAAGGACCGTTCGTTGAAGAGAGACTTATGTCAAGGATCAACGCAATGAATGAGAAGAACGAAAAAAATGTTATTAAAACATGGTCCAGAGCTTCTACGATTTTTCCTCAGATGGTTGGTCACACGATCGCTGTACATGACGGAAGAAAACATGTTCCGGTTTACATCACAGAAGAGATGGTAGGCCACAAGCTTGGCGAGTTTGCACCCACGAGAACGTTCAGGGGACATGTAAACAAGGAAAAGACGACCGGCGCTAAATAAACCGGGGAGGAGGAATTACTTTGGAAAGAAAAAGAATGGAAAAAGATGAACTTCTTGCTAAAAAAGACGAACTGATCGCTGCTTACAATGCAAGCGCTCCGAAAAGCAAGAAATCGGTAATACTTTTTAAGAGAGAGCGTAAGATTCTCGGAATCGGAAGAGATCAGGGTAAAGCGATCCTCAGATTCGCAAGAATAGCTCCCGGAAAAGTAAGGATCGTCCTCAATCTGATAAAAGGCAAAGATATCGAAGAGGCGTATGCTATCCTTAAGTTCACACCCAAGGCCGCATCCGAGATCCTTTATAAACTCCTCAAATCAGCTGAGGCAAATGCCGTAAACAATTTTGATCTTGACGCTGAAAAGCTCTATGTGGCAGATTGTTTCGTCAATCCCGGCCCGACGCTCAAGAGAATGCAGCCCGTCTCCAGAGGACGCGGAAACCGCATCGCAAAGCGCACAAGTCACATTACGGTAATAGTAAAAGAAAGAAAAGAGGAGGCATAATATGGGACAGAAAGTTAATCCGCACGGTTTGCGCGTAGGCGTCATCAAAGACTGGGACGCAAAATGGTATGCCGGAAAGAAAGATTTCGGTGACAATCTTGTCGAAGACGTGAAAGTCAGAAGATTTGTCAAAGAGAAGTTCCAGCTTGCCGGAATCTCAAGAGTACGCACACAGAGAACAGCGAACAAGCTGATCGTTGATATCGACGCAGGCAAACCCGGAATGCTTATCGGTAAAAACGGCGTCATCAAAGACGAACTCGTCGGCGATATCAAAAAAATGACGGGCAAAGATGTTATAGTCAACATCTATGAAGTCAAATCACCCGATCTTGACGCTCAGCTTTGCGCAGAAAACATCGCTTCTCAGCTCGAAAAGAGAACATCCTTCAGAAGAGCTATGAAGCAGGTAATGAGCAGAACTATGCGCGCAGGCGCTCTCGGAATCAAGACATCCTGCGGCGGACGTCTCGGCGGCGCTGAAATAGCACGTTCGGAGCATTATCACGAAGGTACGATTCCGCTGCAGACACTCAGAGCTGACATCGATTACGGATTTGCAGAGGCAAACACCACATACGGCAAGATCGGCGTCAAAGTCTGGATCTACAAAGGTGAGATACTTCCCGAAATAAAAACTGTCAAGAATGACAAAAATGAAGGGAGCGATGATTAATCATGTTAATGCCTAAGAGAGTAAAACGCAGAAAAGTGCAGAGAGGCAGAATGAAGGGCAGAGCTCAAAGCGGCAACTTCGTTTCCAACGGCGAATTCGGTCTGCAGGCAACAGAATGCGGATGGATCACATCCAACCAGATCGAGGCGGCCCGTGTCGCTCTTACACGTTCTATCAAAAGAGGCGGACAGGTTTGGATCAAGATCTTCCCTGACAAGCCCGTAACAAAGAAACCGGCTGAAACTCGAATGGGTTCAGGTAAAGGTTCTCCCGAATATTGGGTAGCGGTAGTTAAACCGGACAGAGTGCTTTTCGAGATCGCGGGTATCCCCGAAGCAGATGCAAGAGAAGCTCTGAGACTGGCAATGAACAAGCTCCCGATCAAGTGCAAGATAATTGCGCGCGAAGCAGAGAAGACGGAGGTTGAAGCAGATGAAGGTTAATGAGTACAAAGAAAAAATCAAAAAAATGACTCTCGAAGAACTGCGTGCAGAAGAAGAGTCCCTTAGGGGTCAGCTTTTTAAGCTTCGCTTCCAGCAGGCAACTTCCGTAGTCGACAACCCTGTTCAGGTCAGATATATCAAACGTGATATCGCGCGTGTAAAAACTGTTATCAGGGAAAAAGAACTTGCTGCGGCAGCAGAGAACAAGTAATACCCGAGGAAGGAGTTGTTAACTTTGTCAGAGAGAAATTTAAGAAAAACAAGAGTGGGACATGTTGTAAGCGATAAAATGGACAAGACTATCGTAGTCACCATCGAAACGAGTGTTAAACATCCCCTTTACAAAAAGGTTATCAAAACTACTTACAAGCTCAAAGCACACGACGAAAACAACGAAGCGCATGTCGGAGATACTGTAGAGGTCATGGAAACACGTCCGATCAGCAGAGACAAACGCTGGAGACTTGTCAGGATCGTTGAAAAAGCTCAGTAACAGCACAGGAGGTAAAAGGTTATGATTCAAGTTCAAACAATGCTTAAAGTGGCCGATAATACCGGAGCAAAAGAGCTTATGTGCATCAAAGTTATTGGCGGCAGTAAGAGAAGATACGCGAACATCGGTGACGTCATCGTTTGTTCTGTTAAATCGATCACTCCCGGCGGAATGGTCAAAAAAGGCGAAGTCGTAAAATGCGTTATCGTACGCACAAAGCGCGGTGTCAGAAGAGCTGACGGTACACATATCAGATTTGATGAAAACGCAGCAGTTATCATCAAAGAGGACAACAACCCCAGAGGCACCCGTATATTTGGACCTGTCGCCAGAGAGCTCAGAGATAAAGACTATATGAAGATAGTCTCCCTCGCTCCCGAAGTACTGTAAGGAGGTAAATGAAATGAGTTTGAATATCAAAAAAGGCGATAAAGTTACTGTTCTTACAGGAAAGAGCAAAGGCGAAAGCGGAAAAGTCATCTCCGTTTTAACAGCTGACAAGAGAGTTGTTGTCGAAGGCGTCAATCTCGTTACGGAGCACAACAAACCCCGTAAGAGCACAGAACAGGGCGGAATCATCACGAAGGAAGCTCCTCTGGACGTATCGAACGTAATGCTCATTTGCCCTAAATGCAACAAACCTTGCAGAACAGGCGTAAAGACGAATTTTGTCGACGGCAAGAAGGTAAAAGTCCGTATATGCAAAAAGTGCGGCGCAGAGATCGCGACGCCCGACTCGACGAAGTGATCAAAGGAGGCTTTTAAATGATTAGACTTAGAGAGAAATACGAAAAGGAAATCGTTCCGGCAATGCAGGAAAAATTCCAGTATAAGAGCCCCATGGAGATCCCGAAGCTCGAAAAAATCGTCATCAATATGGGTCTCGGCGAAGTAAAAGAGAACCCGAAGGCGATCGATTCCGCTATGGGCGACCTTATGAAGATCACCGGTCAGAAACCGGTAATCACAAAGGCAAAGAAGTCCATCGCTGCCTTCAAACTGAGACAGGGCATGAACATCGGATGCAAAGTTACTCTTCGTAACATCAAGATGTATGCGTTTGCTGACAAACTTATGAACATCGCTCTTCCGAGAATCAGAGACTTCCACGGTGTACCGGCCAATTCATTTGACGGACGCGGAAACTATGCTCTGGGACTGAAAGAACAGCTTATCTTCCCTGAGATCGAATACGATAAAGTCGACAAGGTCAGAGGAATGGATGTCATTTTCGTAACAACAGCAAAAACAGACGAAGAAGCGCGCGAACTGCTCAGACTTATGGGTATGCCTTTCGCACAGTGATACAGGAGGGAATGAATTATGGCAAAAACATCTATGAAGATAAAGCAGCAGAGAACCCCCAAGTTTTCTACGAGAGCATACAACAGATGTAAGCTTTGCGGCCGTCCTCACGCATACCTCAGAAAGTATGGCGTCTGCCGTATTTGCTTCAGAGAGCTCGCTTACCGCGGAGAGATCCCGGGCGTCAAAAAAGCCAGCTGGTAATTTTTAAGAAGGAGGTTTGCACAATGCAGATAAGTGATGTTATAGCTGATATGCTTACGCGTATAAGAAACGCAGGTACTGCAAAGCACGAGACAGTTGATGTTCCTGCATCAAACGTTAAAAGCGCTATTGCAAATATTCTTCTTGAAGAAGGATATATCAAAGACGTCGAGACTATCGATGACGGCAAACAGGGAATAATCAGGATCACATTGAAATACACGGCTAACAAAAAGAGCGTTATTTCCGGTATCAAGAGGATCTCCAAGCCCGGACTTCGTGTCTATGCGTCCCAGGATGAGCTTCCCAGAGTACTGGGCGGACTCGGTGTGGCTATTATTTCCACGTCAAAGGGTATTATGACCGATAAAAAGGCCAGAAAGCTCGGAATCGGCGGCGAAGTAATGCTTTATGTCTGGTAAAAATTATTTTACGATAAAAATCTGAAAATGACCCTGTAACAGGGTTATGAATCTCAAGATCGGAGGAAAAACAATATGTCTCGTATAGGCAAGAAACCGGTTGTGATACCCGCTGGCGTAACAGCTACAGTGGAAGGCAATACAATAACGGTAAAAGGTCCCAAAGGGGAAGTCAAAGAAAACTTTCATCCTAACGTAACAGTCAAGGTCGAAGGCGCGGAGATAATCGTCGAGAGAAGCTCAGACGACAAGTTCGACAGAGCGCTTCACGGTCTCACAAGAGCCCTCATCAACAATATGGTCGACGGTGTAACGAAGGGATTCCAGAAGGAACTCGAAATCAACGGTGTTGGTTACAGAGCATCCATGAGCAACAAAGATCTCGTTCTCAACGTAGGTTTTTCACACGAAGTCAAGATGGTACTTCCCGAAGGTCTTTCGGCAGAAGTTCCCGCACAGAACAAGATCATTATCAAAGGTATCGACAAGCAGGCAGTAGGCGAGTTCGCTGCAAAAGTGAGAGCAGTCAGACCTCCGGAGCCTTACAAAGGCAAGGGCATCAAGTATGTCACTGAGACCGTAAGGCGCAAGGAAGGCAAGACAGGCGCTGCTAAGAAATAAGAAAGGGAGTGACACTTAAATGATTACTAAACCTAATAAAAACAAAGTTAGAATAAGAAAGCACATCAGAGTGAGAAAGAAAATCATTGGAACGAGTGAACGCCCGAGACTTAACGTTTACAGAAGCTTGTCCAATATGTATGCACAGGTTATCGACGACTCCAAAGGCGTGACGCTGGCAGCAGCTTCTACGCTCGACAAGGAAATCAAGTCCAAAGTCGAATTCGGCGGCAACATCGATGGCGCAAAGGAAGTCGGAAAACTTATCGGAGAAAGAGCACTTGCTGCAGGCATTAAAGAAGTAGTGTTCGATCGCGGCGGATATGCTTATCACGGCAGGGTCCAGGCATTGGCCGAGGGCGCCCGTGAAGCAGGTCTTGAGTTCTGATTCAATGAGGAGGAAATAAAATGGAGCGTACAAATAACAATACGTCTGAATTCACAGAGAAGCTCGTACATCTCGGCAAAGTAACGAAAGTCGTAAAAGGCGGTCGTAACTTCAGATGGAGCGCACTCGTAGTAGTAGGCGACGAGAACGGCCGTGTAGGCGCAGGACTCGGAAAAGCAGCCGAAGTTTCTGAAGCGATCAGAAAAGGCGTTGAAGACGCAAAGAAAAACCTGATCGATGTTTCAATAGTCGGAACGACGATCCCTCACGAGATCATCGGAAAATACGGCGCAGGAACTGTTTTACTCAAACCGGCAGCTGAAGGTACCGGCGTTATTGCAGGCGGCCCCGTAAGAGCAGTCGTCGAACTCGCAGGAATCAAAGACATCAGAACAAAGTCACTCGGATCGAACAACCCGACTAACATGGTAAGAGCTACGATCGACGCACTCACCAGCCTCATGACAGCTGAATCCGTTGCTCAACTGCGCGGCAAAGCTGTTGACGAGATACTTGAATAAGGAGGAAACTGCAATGGCAAAATTGAAGGTTACTCTTGAAAAGAGCGTTAACAGTGTGACTGAATCACAGCGCGCTACAGTAAGAGCGCTCGGACTTAAGAAAATCAGAAGTACGGCTATCCACGAGGATACACCTGCGATCAGAGGAATGATCAAAAAGGTGGAACATCTCGTCAAAGCCGAGGAAGTTTAATACGGAGGTGCTTATCATGAAACTTGACGAATTACGCCCTTCAGAGGGAGCTTCACGTAAAGCTTACAGAAAAGGCAGAGGCCACGGATCCGGCAATGGTAAGACAGCCGGCAGAGGTCACAAAGGTCAGAAGGCTCGTTCAGGCGGCGGAGTAAGACCGGGCTTTGAAGGAGGTCAGACACCTCTTTACAGAAGAATGCCTAAGAGAGGCTTTAACAACAAGATTTTTGCTAAACACTATGCCGAAATCAATCTTTTCCAGCTTGAAAGTTTCGATGACGGTGCTGTTGTAAACGCTGAGGCACTTTTCAATGCAGGCATCGTAAAAGAATCTTATGATGGTATCTGTGTGCTTGGCAAAGGCGAACTTACAAAGAAACTTACGGTTCAGGCCGCGAAGTTCTCAAAGGCAGCAGCTGAGAAGATCGAAAGCTTGGGAGGAAAGGCAGAGGTGATTTGACATGAAAGGCTTTTTCGGTATTTTTGTCAACGCTTGGAAAGTTCCAGAGCTGAGAAAAAAGCTTTTAATGACACTTTTGCTCATAATCATCTTCAGAATCGGCTGCTTCATAGCTGTCCCGGGACTTGACAGGACCGCACTTTCACAGCTCGCAGGCTCAGGTCTGTTCAACTTTATGGACGTCCTCTCCGGCGGCGCAATGAATAACGTATCGCTGTTTGCAATGGGTATCAGCCCTTACATCAACGCATCGATCATTATGCAGCTTCTCACTATCGCTATTCCTGCTCTCGAAAGATGGCAGAAAGAAGAAGGAGAAGAAGGCAGAAAAAAGATCAACAGGATCACGAAGTATCTCGCTATCGGCCTCGGACTTTTCCAGGCGATCATGCTCTTTGTTAACATCTATAACAAAGGACAGGGTTCTTCAAACTTCGGTCTCATCGTAGACGGTCCTTTCGGGTGGGTCCTCGCGTTCTCGCTGATGGTTTTAACATTTACCGCAGGTACTGCGATACTGATGTGGCTCGGTGACAAGATCACTGAAGTAGGTATCGGAAACGGCATCTCGATGATCATCTTCGCAGGTATCCTCGCAAACGGAAGAAATCTCGCAGTAAGCGTATACAACTTCATCAGAGCGATCGATCCTTCAACAGGAACGACTTCTGAAGTTTACTCGAAGATCCCGCTCGTAGGAAGGATCATTTCGATAGTTATACTCGGAATCATCTTCCTCGCAGTCATCGTGGCGGTTGTCTGGATGGACAGCGGTGAGAGAAGGATCCCCGTACAGTACGCAAA
>JAEEGL014335430.1_pt1 | contig 11024 bp, 8 predicted proteins | sample 9134231 | NCBI WGS metagenome assembly JAEEGL01 (sample SAMN16246548, study PRJNA631951) | gut metagenome | biome: gut microbiome; feature: rumen; material: fiber-attached | host: Bos | place: Iran: Karaj | collected 2018-10
TCGCAGCGGGACGATATGGCATCAGTGAGCCGGATTATGAACCGTTTGAAAATTGAATACTTGCGCGGTTAGTCCCGCCTATGTTATACTGTGGGCGATTTTGATTTTGGGAGGAAAAAACCATGGCATTTGAATTCATCCGCAAGCTGCCTACACCGGACGAGATCCGTGAGCAGTATCCGGTTCCGGCAGAACTGGCAGAATTAAAGAAAGAAAGAGATCAGGAGATCTTCGATGTATTATCCGGAAAAAGCGACAAGTTTCTGGTGATCATCGGTCCCTGCTCTGCAGATAACGAGGAGGCTGTTTGCGATTATGCAAACCGTCTGGCAAAGATCAACGATAAGGTAAAGGATCGTCTGGTTCTGATCCCGCGTGTATATACCAATAAACCGCGGACCAACGGCGACGGCTATAAGGGTATTGTGGCACAGCCCGATCCCGAGCAGGCACCGGACTTTTTGCAGGGTCTGATCGCGATGCGCCAGATGCAGCTGCGTGTTATGTCCGAAACACATCTGACGGCAGCCGATGAAATGCTCTATCCGGAAAACTGGCATTATGTATCCGACATTTTGTCTTATGTAGCGATCGGTGCACGTTCCGTGGAAGACCAGCAGCACCGCCTCGCTACCAGTGGTTTCGATGTCGCTGCCGGTATGAAAAATCCGACCAGCGGGCATCTGTCGGTTATGCTCAATTCCATTTATGCAGCACAAAGACCGCATTCGTTCATCTATCGCGGTTATGAAGTAAAGACCGAAGGTAATCCTTATGCGCATGCGATCCTGCGCGGCGCCGTCAATAAGCATGGCTCTTCGATCTCAAACTATCATTACGAAGATCTGGCTTTATTACTGGAACTGTATCAGGAAAGCAATGTGGTAAATCCTGCATGTATCATTGACGCAAACCATAACAACTCCGGCAAGAAATTTGCAGAACAGCCCCGTATCGTCAAGGAAGTGCTGCACTCCCGCCGCGTGAATGCAGATATCAAAAATCTGGTTAAGGGTGTTATGGTGGAAAGTTACATCAAGGAAGGTAATCAGAAGATCGGCGAAGGCATCTACGGCAAATCCATTACGGATCCCTGCCTCGGCTGGGCCGATTCCGAGCAGCTGATCTACGACATCGCGGATTTGGTATAATAGGATCAATTCTATGAAATACACCTCATCCGCCCTTCGGGCTCCTTCCCCTCAAGGGGAAGGCAAGAAAATGACTTACTATAAAAACGCAGTCCATAACCGGGCTGCGTTCTTTAGTAGCAAACGAAACCCTTTCGGCATTACTGTCCCGCGAGGGTGAGCTTGCGAATCCCGAGTTTAGCAAGCAAATCGGGCCGCGCCGAAGGCGCATCTAATTGCCCGATTTGCCCTCTATAAAAGGAAACAGCAACTCTTACGAGCTGCTGTTTCCTTTTATAGAGGAGAAAAAGTATCGTGAATGGCTTAGTCATTCCGTACCCTAAAGCGGGGTACAGTGTCAACGAACTTACCCTCTCGGAAAGTTCTTTGCGTATACTTCACGCAGTTTGTTCTGCGACATATTCGCATAGATCTGCGTGGTGGAGATATCGGAATGTCCGAGCATTTCCTGTACACTGCGCAGGTCCGCACCATTCTCTACCAGATGTGCTGCAAAGGAATGACGCAGAGTATGCGGTGTAATGTCTGCGGTAATGCCCGCTTTTCTTGCATAATATTTTACAAGTTTCCAGAAGCCCTGGCGGCTCATCGGCTGGCCGGAGCAGTTGGTAAACAGTACATCTGAAGTCTGATCTGCAAGCATCAGTTCTCTTGCGCTGCGGATATAATCACTCAAAGCTCTCTTTGCCGGTGCACCGAACGGAACCACGCGTTCCTTTCTTGCATCGCGGCAGATGATGTATCCGATCTGCAGATTTACGTCAGATACTTTCAGTCCGATCAGCTCGGATACGCGGATACCGGTTGCATACAGCAGTTCAAGCATTGCACGGTCACGGATGTCTTTCGGCGTGTTGCCCTTCGGCTGATCCAGCAGACGGTTCACTTCATCGGTGGTCAGGATCTCCGGCATCTTCTTTTCGATCTTCGGCGCCTTCAGATCTTCGGAAATATCTTCTTTCACATATCCCTTACGGAAGAGAAAATGGAAAAATGCTTTAATGGATGCGATATTTCTGGATACGGTTGCCGCTGCTGCGCCGCCCTTCTCCATATACAGTACATAAGACTGCAGTGTTGTTACGGTCATCTTGGAGATATCCGTGATCCCCTGCATCTGCAGGAACTTTTCCAGTTTCGCAATGTCTCTCTTGTAGGAGAGCTCGGTGTTGTGGGATGTCTTCTTCACTTCTTTCAGATAAGTGATGAACTCATCCAGTTCCTTTTCCATCATTGTTACTGTCATTTCCTCTGCCATAGTTTCCATAATCCCTCTCATTTGATTTTCTGTAACCCGCCGGACCTTTTTTCGTATACATAACTTTTTGCTTTGTTTCGATGTTATGTTTACGCCCTTGTGTTCGGCTATGATGTGATTATACGAATGCGTTTTTTAAAAGGCAAACAAAAAATCAAGTATTTTTTTCACGAAAAATCGCTCCGATTTTTGGGTTTACAAAATATCGTGCCGGCGATTTCAAAAACACCACATCTTGATGAAAATCCGCCAAAATCAACGCCAAATTTCGTTTTTTGATTGACTGAAATAGTCAATTTTGTGTCTTTTATGTGAACATGAAGGGGGTAAAAAAGTGATTTACAGAACATTTAGCACGTAATTTTTATGTCCGGTTACATAAAATGCGTGCTAAATATGTCTGTTTAGCACGCCATTTTGTTATCCATGGAAAAAGCCCCGAAACGCTTTATTTCCGGGGCTTTCGTACTCTGCTGCCATTGGATCGTTATTCTGCGAACGGACCTGCAAAAATGTTGTCAACACGTTTTTTTCCGAAATAATCCGTGTCAAATACGATACTGCTGCCGTCCGGATCCTCAAAACCTTCCTCCGGTTCAAAGGCCTCTCCGAGCGTTTCGCTGCTGATGATCGACGCCTTCGGCAGATACTGCATATAGTCGGTAACTACCTTATACTGTCCGTTTTCTTCTTTTAAAGAAACCTGAACTTTATGCTCCGCATCCACCACAGCTTTCTCTTCCATATCACAGGTCTTCGCTCCGTTAAAGTACACATTCCCGCCGGTCCATACCGGAAGCGGCATATAGTAGCGGTCCCTGGGCTTATCTGCGCCTTCTCCGCAGTAGCCTTCAAAGCACTTCTCCCAGTCTTCTTCCTTCATATAGCCGCTGTACGGGATCGTACCGCATTCCAGATTGAAGCTGTCCCACTCATCATTGCGCAGCGGTGCGCACAGATCTTCCAATCCCTGACGCACTTGCTGCTGAACGAATACATTATTATAGAAGCGCACATCACCGTGAAGGACGGTCATAAATCCGGTGATGGCCGTACTGTGCGGTTTATGGATCGGTGTATATCTGGGAGATGCATATTTCACGGATCCGTTATTTACACCGCGTCCCACACCGGTGATGGCTCCGCAGAACAGGTTGTGTACAAATGCCACGCCCTGTGCCGCCAGACGCACACTTCTCTCACTCATCATGATATTGTTATCGACCAGCGTCGGTCCATGGGCGATCTCGATCCACAGATCTTCCCCCAGTCCCAAACCTTCTGCACATTCCGGTTTCAGCAGATGGTCTCTGGAAAGACAGTTATCATGGAATAAGTTCGAGCTTACTCTGGTACCCTGGCACTGCCAGTCCAGCCAGATGCCGCGGGTGCAGTCATGGAAATGATTGTTCCGGATGATCACATCGATCGCTGCATGCAGCTTGATCCCGCCGATCTCCGCACCTGCCAGATTACGTTTATTATTGATATGATGAATATGGTTATTCTCGATCAGGGAAAATACACATCCCAGATTTCCGACAATACCGGTCTGTCCGCAGTCATGGATGTTGCAGTTACGTACGATATGCGAACCGATCGTTTCTTTGCTCCAGCCTTCCAGCTGCGCGATCAGGGAACAGTCTCTCTGTGTCTGTGCGCCGTCTTTATACTTATACTTCAGCCACTTATTATCATTTCCCTGCTGCCGGTATTTGCCGAGAGAAATGCCCGAACATTTGCTGTGTGTGATCTCACAGTTTTCAATGATCCAGCCTTTGGACCAGTGCGGACCGATCATGCCTTCCTGCAGCGCCGTCGGCGGTGCCCACTGTGTAGCCGCTTTGGTCACGGTAAATCCATCCAGTGTGATGTAATTTACATGCTCCGCTGCCGGCCAGAAGCAATGCGGACGCACATTGATCTCTACCCGCTCTTTATTCGGATCCTTCCCCTGAAAGTTTGCATAGATCACGGTCGCATCATGTTCATCGTCCTGACAGGTATACCATGTATGTTTGGTAAACTCCCGGTCCCATGAAGGCTCGTAATACTCCGGTTCCAGTACCTTATCCAGCGTATCCCGTTCATACAAGGACTTTCCGTTCAAGAAGACTTCTCCGGTATGTACGGGCACCGTGATGTTCAGCCAATCCCCGCTGACATAGGTAGTGTACGGATTATAAGCTCCGAAATAGGAATTCGGAACCGTCAGTTTCCATACATCGCCCTGATGCTTCTCCCAGGTATCAAATACATCCGCACCGGTGATCACCGCAGCCAGCGGCTTCTCCGAACGGTATACGATCCTTTGTTTTTCGGTTCCCGCATTAATGGGATTTACATCTTCCCGATAGATTCCCGCGCGTACAACGACCTCATCTCCGGCCATCGCTGCAGCCGCAGCTTCATTGATCATGCGAAACGGTTTTTCACTGCTTCCGTTCCCGCCTGCTTTTGCATTACAATCTACATAGTAAACCATTCTCCCGCAACCTCCTGTATTTTATAATGTCACTATCATATCGCTCTTCCGGTCTTTTTCTCTTCTTATAAGCTGTTAACGCTGTTTCCATTTTTTGCGATGTACTAGTCTTCCTCCGTCAGGTATTCGGAAACCGCCGCCGGATATTTCTCTTTCACTGCTTTCAGGAATTCCGCTGCCCCTTCCTCATCCCGGTCGTAAAGCGCCAGTATATAATTCCGCTCCGTATAACGGATATTGATATCGTGACCGTACAGCATATCTTTGTATGCTGCAGTCAGAAGTCCCAACTCTTTTTCCACGTTGCCGTCGGGAACCTTTTCATCAATCCCGAGAAATACGATCTCGTAACGGATTCCTTTCTTTTCCAGCAGTTTCATCATATAGCAGAGCATGCGCACATGACTGGGATCCGATACCGGCACTTTCTGCAGCAGATCTTTCTGCACTTTGCTCTCCAGAAGCGCCGATGGGTTTACTTTACCGCTTTCATCCGCTGCCATTCCTCTCACCGTTCTGGAATCCAGCTTGCCTTCTTCCATCATTTTCAAAAAGATCTCTGCCAGCTCCGGATCAAACTGCGTACCGGCACAGGAACGTATCTCCTTTTGAACCTCTTCCTCCGACAATCTTCTGCGATACACACGATTACTCGTCATCGCATCATAACTGTCCGCAAGCGCCATGATCCGCGCCACCAGCGGGATCTCTTTTCCTTTTAAACCGTCCGGATAGCCCTTCCCGTCATATCTCTCGTGATGATAGCGGATACCGTCCAGCAAACCGGGAATGACATTTCCCATGGAACTCATCATCTCATAGCCGATCTCCGGATGCTTTTTCATCAGGCTGTATTCTTCTTCCGTCAGCCGTCCCGATTTGTTCAGTACATTATCCGCTACCCCGATCTTACCGATATCATGAACCAGCCCGATATAACGGATACGCATCAGGTCTACCGCATCCAGCCCGTAGCGCTCTGCCATCTCTTCTGCCAGACAGCCGGCATAAAAACCGACACGCCCCGAATGCCCACCTGTATCTTCATCCCGGGCATCGATGGCGCCGGCGATGGTTTCAATGGTCTTAATGATCATATCGGTGCGTGCATTTGCTCTCTCCCGGCTGGCCATGACTTCATCATAGACGGTCTGGATGATCGTTGCGATCATCAGCATCAGAAGTGCCAGGCACAGACTGCTCCCGAATACATGGAAACGGTTGACGTAGAACCCGACCAGTTCCGTAGTCGACATGATCACGAAACAGATCATACCGATCACGGTGATCTTATACTCTTTCACCCGGCCTCTGATAAAATCCCGGATGATGCAGCTGCTCGCCACTACCGCTCCGATCGCCGTCCAAATATGCGAGATCATCATGGTTTTATACAGGGGCATAAACCCTACGGTATGCAGGATCGCATTGAGCAGGATCTGCAGGAACGCAACGGATTCCAGAAGCACGTATTTCTCATGATACGCCCTGTGCTGTACCTCATCAAAATAGGTCATCGCAAGCACTGCGATCAGTTCCACGGTAAAATATGCAAAATACTGGGATAACGACGGTCTGGAAAAGAACAGCTGACGCAGCGTGGATTCCGAGAATACCCACATTGCGGTATTCAGCATCAGAAGGGCTAACTGCCTTGCTGCAGAAACCCTGTAGAATTTTTGCATCACAAAAGTGCCGATCAGGATGATCAGGCCGGTAACAAATACCACCAGCGCGATCGCATTTACCGAGAGACCGTTTTTGATCACTTCAAACCAGACATTATTTCCATGCCCGATCCGGACACCGTTTACAACGCCACGGGTCTTTACACGGATCTGTATACAGATCTCTTTTCCCGCATCCGCCTGATCCAGACCGGCCACCACATAAGCGCTCGGAATATAAAACCCCATTCCGTCGATCGCATCGGATGCATACTCCGCGCGGAGCCTGCCATCCACGTAGATCAGGATATCCTCCATCGCGCCTCTCAGCATCAGGTTCATACCATCACTGAGATCTTCCGGCAGGGTATTGCTGATGATGATCTCTTCCCCTTCCCCACGGTCCAATGCCGCAGGAAGACGGATCGGACGCTCACTTTCTCCTTCATGCAGCATCCAGCCTTCATTAAAATCTTCCGTTTGAAAAGAACCGATCGGTGCCTCACCGTCAGAAGAGGTATCCACGACCGCCATCAGCATATACATCAGCGTAACAGCCAGGACCACCACTGTCCCGATGCGAAGCAGCTTATCCAGACCCGGTATCACTTTTTTCATAGTGTTCCCCCAATACCTGCCATCTCTGCTGTTTTTTCTTTCCTAGTATTATCTCCGCCTGCCCGGTTTGGTCATTTTCTGCTCATACATTCTCTCATCACTGATCTTCAAAAACTCTTCGAGACGCCCGAAAGAATCTGCTTCGGTCAGATAGGTTCCGTAACTGAAATCAGACTGTGCTTGTATCTGCTGGTCAGGTTACTTCCGAAAATCGCAACCCTTCTCCGCTGACCTTCCATAAGCCCCAATACCTCCTGCACTGCTCTCAGCACATACAAAAATCCCCCAATAATTGCATAAATATATACAATAATCTACCAAAAAACGGGCTAAATGTCAAAAAGACCGGGGCCCGGCCAAAGGGACGGTTCTCCGGCTCAAAACAGGCCGCAGGGACGGTTCTTTGGCCCAAAATGAGCCAAAGAACCGTCCCCGTGGCTGATCGTATTGGAATTACTCTACTACACCGGCTTCCAGGCCTTCCACCACCGGATCTCCCAGGTATTCCTGTGCCAGTCTGGTCAGGGTACCGTCCGCTTCCAGTTCCAGATAAACCTTGCTGAAGGCTTCGCCAAGCGCCCATCCGGCATCCGTCTTCGGCAGCACAGCGTATACAAAATCGCTTGCCAGCGGTTCGCCGATGGACTTCAGCGCTCCCTCGGCTCCTTTATCGATCAGGATCTGGTTGACCAGTGCCCACTGGTTCAGGAAACCGTCCGAATGCCCTGCCAGTACATCATCGATCTGGGTCTGGCTGGAACCTTCGAAATAAGAAGACTTGATCCCTGCCTCATTCAGGTACTTCTCATTTAACTGCCCCGGGATCACGGAAAATACCAGTTCCTGTTCCAGCACATCTTCCAGTGTTTCCGCGGTGGAATCTCCCTTTACGATCATGTTCACATCGGAACGGTAATAGGGTGCTGAGCTGAAATAGAACTTCTCTTCACGCTCCGGGGAACGATAGATCTGCGCCGTTACCGCATCGATACGCCCGGATTCCAGTGCCGGAAGAAGCGATTCCCACGGATAGATCTGAAATTCCACTTCGATCCCGAGTCTTGCTGCCACTTCCTTTGTCACTTCCACATCGTAGCCGGCTGCGTTGCCGTCTGCATCCTGATAATCATAGGGCGGATAATCCGGCATGATACCTACCAGTATCTTCCCCGGCAGCCCGGTTGTTGTCTCCGAAGTCTCCTGTTCCGCCTTTGTCGGTTCGGAAGCCAATGCGTCCTGAGATGTCTCCGCCTGCTGTTCTGTCACCTCTGCTTCCGTTGTCTCCGGCGCTGCCTGCGCCACTTCTGCCGGTGCCTCGGTTCCACATGCCGTAAGCGCTCCGATCGTCAATAGTGATGCTGCCGCCAGCACCTTGTTGATCCATGTTTTCTTCATTTTCCTTTTCCTCCCTTATCTCTCTTTATTTATCTCCCAATCCGTCTATGCGATCAGATTTAAGAACTCTTTGGTACGATCATTTCTCGGATAATACAGGATCTGTTCCGGTTTGCCTTCTTCACAGATCACACCCTTATCCATAAAGACCACCTTATCCGCGATGTCTCTCGCGAATCCCACTTCGTGTGTCACTACGATCATCGTAACGCCTTCTTCCGCAATCTTTTCCATAACGGAAAGGACTTCTGCCACCAGTTCCGGATCCAGTGCAGATGTGGGTTCGTCAAAAAATACCGCTTTCGGTTTCAGCGCCAGAGCTCTTGCGATCGCCCCTCTCTGCTGCTGCCCGCCGGAAAGTGCCGACGGATAATACTCCAGGCGTTCCGACAATCCGACCTTTTCCAGATAATGGATCGCGATGTCCTTCGCCTCCGCCTTGGGGATGCCCTTGCACTGCACCAGTCCTTCCATCACATTTTCCAGTACCGTCATATGCTTGAACAGATTGTATCCCTGAAATACCATGGAAGAATTGCTGCGGACATAGCGGATATCCTGTTTCGTCCAATGCCCGAGATCGATCGTATGCTGATCAAATATCATGCTCCCCTTGTCTGCTTTTTCCAGACGGTTCATACAACGGAGCAGCGTGGATTTTCCGGAACCGCTCGATCCCATGATGATGACTTTCTCTCCTTCCTTCACATCCAGATCAACGCCTTTTAACACTTCGTTCTTTCCGAAATTTTTTTTGAGTCCCCGAATGCTGATAAATGCTTCGCTCATATCACGCCAGCCTCCTTTCATATTTTCTGGAGCGTTTTTCCACTCCTTTAAATGTTACTTCACAGATCAGACAAACGATCCAGTATACCAGCGCCGCCGCCAGATAAGCCTCAAAGAAACGGTAGTCTCTTGCTCCGATGATCTTTGCGCTTGCCAGTACCTCAACCACAGTTGCGGTAAATGCCAGCGAGGTCCCTTTCACGATGTCCACAAAATAGTTCCCGAGATTGGGCAGCGCATTGGACAGTGCCTGCGGGAAAACGATGCGGCGAAGTACTTTTGCCCCTGACATTCCGATGGAATAAGCCGCCTCGTGCTGTCCCTTATCTACCGAGAGGATCGCGGACCGCATCACTTCCGAAATGTATGCCCCGTAGCAAAGCGAAAACACTACATACATATAAATGATGGGCGGGATCTTGCTGATGTCCAGTTTCTCAAAATAGTGATTCAGGATCGTCGGCAGTCCGTAGTAAAAGATCAGGATCTGTACCAGCAGCGGTGTTCCCCGGAAAAAGGAAACATATACGATGCTGATCTGCTGCAGTACCGGTACCTTATAGATCTTGATCAGCGCCGTGAGCAAGCCGATCAGGCAGGCAAACACAAAAGTGACGATCGTTAAGTTCAGGGTATTGAGCAGCCCGTCCTTCAGTACGATGGGGATCGCTTTGTAAAAGAATTGCCAGTCAAATACGCTCATGCTACCTCCTGTGCCGCGCCGTGAAACGCAATGTCCAGCGCACGGGTCAGATCATTTTTCAGATCCCGTACATCTTCGATCCCGATGGAGATGCGGATCGCGTTGGCAGGTATGTCTGCTCTCTTTAATTCCTCTTCTGTCAGTTCTCCGTGAGATGTGCGGCTCACATTGGCAACCAGTGATCTGGCATCCCCGAGATTCAGCTGATAACTAAACACTTTTACGGCATTCACAAATTTATAGATGTTTTCTTCCGTTCCCTTCAGGCCGAAGGAATACAGCTGTCCCACACCGTTCGGGCAATATTTCTTTGCCAGTACTTCATATTTATAGTAGGAACTGCCCGGATAGGATACCCATTCCACTTCCGGTCTGGATTCCAGAAACTTCGCGATCTCTCTTGCGTTCTTCACCTGTTTTTCTACACGCTCCGAGATGGTCTCGATGCCTAAAAGAATCAGATAAGCATTGAACGGACTTAAGGCTGCCCCGAAATTGGTCAGATAATCGGTACGGATCTTTCCGGCGAAAGCGCTTTTTCCGAACACCTCCAGATAGCTTCTTCCGTTGTCATTCCTTCCCTTGATGGCGATGTTCTCATCCGTAAACTGCGGGAATTTTCCGTTGTTCCAGTTGAATTTTCCGCTGTCTACCACCAGTCCTCCGATGGCATTTCCGTGTCCGCTGATACCTTTGGTGGCGGAGTATACGACGATATCTGCGCCGTGATCGATGGGATTTAACAGATACGGTGTCGGCAGTGTGTTGTCCACCACCAACGGAATGTTATGTCTGTGCGCCAGCTCTGCCAACGCTTCGATATCCGTTACCGTCGCCATGGGGTTGGTTACCGATTCCACATAGATGGCTTTGGTATCTTCCTTGATCGCTTTTTCAAAAGCTTCCACGGAGCTGCCGTTTTCTACTTTGTCAAACTGCACGCCAAATCTCGGAAGCA
>JAEEGL014876460.1_pt1 | contig 11024 bp, 9 predicted proteins | sample 9134231 | NCBI WGS metagenome assembly JAEEGL01 (sample SAMN16246548, study PRJNA631951) | gut metagenome | biome: gut microbiome; feature: rumen; material: fiber-attached | host: Bos | place: Iran: Karaj | collected 2018-10
AACAGTTTGATCAGGAAGTGCGTGAACAGATCATGCAGGCAATGACGGATCGTTTCAACCAGGAGAAAAAAATGAAGCTGGACAGGTACCGCCAGCAGAATATGTATATCCGGAAAGGGGAGACGCTGTTTACCGGCTCCTCCCTGATGGAACAGTTTCCCGTGACGGAGTTCTGCATGAACGAAGGCCTGCCGGCGGCGTACAACCGGGGAATCGGCGGATATATCACCGACGAGTTTCTCGCGGGGATTGATACTGTCCTGCTGGATCTGCAGCCCCGCAAACTGTTCATCAATATCGGCACGAATGATATCCGCGTGATGCCGGACGGAAGCGACTGGCTGGATCATCTGTCCGCCAACTACCGGAAGATCTGCGAAATCATCCGGGAAAAGCTTCCGGAAACAACCGTGTATATGATGGCCTACTATCCGGTGAACGAGGAAGCGATGCGCAGCATCAATCCCGAACCTCCCGCCAGGACCAACGCGGCGGTGGACAGAGCCAACCGGATGGTCCGAATGCTGGCGGAAGAGTTCGGGTTCAGCTATATTGACGTGAACGACGGCCTGAAGGACCGGGACGGCCAGCTGCAGGCGGAGCATACCGTGGACGGGATTCACTTTGACGCGGCGGCTTACCGGACGGTGTTTGAACGCCTGAAACAGTATCTGTAAGCAAATTGCATGGTTTCATTCGTCCGGCGTCAGCCATTGATCCATGGCGGCGCCGGCGTCTTCGTTCGGCCGTTCCCTGAAACCGAATTTCAGGTAAAAAGGTTCTTTGCCTTTCGCGGAATTCAACGTCAGCTTGACCTTGTATCCGGGCTTCATATCGTCTTTTATCCTCCGGATAACCGCCTCCGTAAGATGCCTGCCGATCCCGTGCCCCTGGTATTCGGGATCGACGATCAGGTCCGACAGAAACGCGACATACCCGCCGTCCCAGAGCAGCCGGACAACGCCGACCGCTCTTTTTTCATCCCTGGCGCAAAGAACCATGTACGCGTTTTCGACGCAGGCCCTGGCTTCCTCAAGCGGAAACTCAACCCATCCCACTTCTTTGCGCAATGCCATATACTCTTCCGGGGTGATCTGATCTGTGTACAGGACCATCTGCTTTATCCTCCGTATCCGGGTCTTTCCGGCATTTATTATGGAACGGTAAAACGCAGCTTATTCGCTTCCGGTCAGCTGCCTGGCGAGCCGGTATACCCGCGTGCCGTTGATCAAGAGCTGCCGGCGGGATACCGTCCCGTTTTTCAGCCCTTCCAGCATGGCCTTCAGGTCGCGCGGGCCGCCCGGCATCACCAGGTCGCCTCCGGCGGCCGCGATCCGGGCAGCTTCCGGCACAGGATACTTCTTTTTGCCGCTGTTCAGGGCGGCGACCAGCCAGTCGGTCATCACGATCCCCCTGAAACCGAACTCCGCGCGCAGGATATCTTCGATCAGGTCGCGGCGCTCGGACGTGTGGACGCCGTTCAGCAGGTTATAGGAGGTCATCAGCGCGTGGGGCTGGCTTTCCCGTACGGCGATCTCAAACCCGCGAAGGTAGATTTCGCGCATGGCGCGCTCGCCGACGATGCTGTTGCTGCCGTAACGGTTCGTTTCCTGGTTGTTGGCGGCAAAGTGCTTGACGGTGGTTCCGCAGCCGGGATGCTTCTGCACGCCGCGGGTGACGGCAGCCGCGAAGCGCCCGGAAAGGAGCGGATCCTCAGAATAGTATTCGGAATTTCTTCCGCAGCGGATATCCCGGTGGATATTCAGCGCCGGCGCCAGCCAGAGATGTACGCCGAAGCGGGCCATCTCATCGCCGACCAGATCGCCGCACTGCTCCGCGAACTGCAGGTTCCAGCTTTGCGCCAGCGCGGTACCGACGGGGATCGCGGTGCAGTTCTGTTCGAAGATTTCACCTTTAGGTTTGCTGTTCCCGGAAAAGCGTTTCATGAAGAACACGGCCGGCGCCGGCATCAGATCCATAACGCTCTCCGGCAGATTGCTGCCGATTCCGCGGACGCCCTTCTCATCCCGGGTGTACTGCCGGCTCAGGCGCAGGCCGGCGGGGCCGTCCGCCATGACGAGGGCCGGGATGTCTTTCTCCTTCAGGCAGTTCACGGTTTCCCCCGAGGAGCCGGCGACGGACTGCCCTGCAGCGCCGATCACGCTGCCGGACCCTTTCCGTCTGAACGCGCCGATATTCATCAGGCAGAGTTCTTCATCACTGAGGGATTCCATCCGGGAATCAATCTCTTCAGCAGGCGAATATTCAACCATTTCTGTTTCAAATGCGGACGCGTCCACCGGAATCACGGGAAGCGATTCGTCTTTCGCTTCCGGCAGGGGTTCCGGGTGCCAGTCGACATGGTCCGGTTTGCCCAGGCAGTTCCGGACCTGCCTGACGACGGCTTCGCCGCTGAGCCGGATTGCGCAGACCGCTTTCGTATCCCGGCTGGAGGTGCCGAGCCGCAGCACATAGTTTCCGGGTTCCAGAATCCATGCCGCGCGGCCGGCGTCGTAGGAGGCCAGGTCGCGCAGATCAAAGGAGAGAGCCAGGACCTGGGCTTCGCCCGGATTCAGCTCACCTGACTTCTCAAACGCCGCCAGCACCTGCCGGGGCTTGTCCAGTCTGCCCCGGGGCTGGGAAACGTACAGCTGGACGGTTTCCTTTCCGCTTCGCTTTCCGGTGTTTTTCACCGTGGCGCCGATCCGGATCATGCCCGCTTTTTCCGCGGTCTGACCTGCCTCCACGTCGAACCGGGTATAGCCCAGTCCGAAGCCGAAGGGGAACAGGGGAAGGATATCCGCGCTGTCAAAATACCGGTATCCGACGTAGATACCCTCGGTATAATGCGTGTCGTACCGGTCTCCGAAATCACCGACGGCCGGATGATCGTCCCAGGCAAACCAGGTGGTTGCCAGCTTTCCGGAAGGCGCGCTTTTTCCCAGGATTACGTCCGCGAGGATATGGCCGGTCTCGCTGCCCAGCTGGCTGAGCAGCAGGATATTCCGGACTTCCATGACCGGTGAAAGATCGACCACGCCGCCCACATTCAGCACCAGCAGGAATTTTTCAAACTTCCGTTCCAGCGCGAGAATGTCGCGTATTTCCGTTTCAGTCAGCAGGATATCGCCGGGAACGGGCACGCGGTCGGAACCCTCTCCGGAAATCCGGGACAGGACGTAAACAGCCGCGTCGCCTTCCGCCTCCGGCGGAAGATCATATTCCGGTTCCGGCATCACGGCGCCCATGCTGTCCAGGACGGCCAGGGTCCCGCGCTTCAGCGCGGAGCGTTTCAGCTGCCGGATAAAGTCTTTCTTCGCCTTTGCCAGGATCTCTCCGCAGCGGTCCAGCCAGTCTTTGCTGGTGATACGGAAACCGGCTGCTTCCAGCCCCTGTTCCACGGTAACGGAAGTGCGTGAATTGACTTCCCCGGATCCGGTGCCGCCCTTTACCGTGCCGCGGGCGCCGCTGCCGAAAAGCGCCAGCGCGCAGGGAGCGTCCAGCGGAAACGATCCGTCCGTTTTCAGCAGCACCGTACATTCCGCGCCGAAGCGGCGCAGGATTTCGCTGTGCTCCCGTTCATATTCGTTCATCGATTCTCTCCTAAGTTTCATGATCCGGCGGATACCCGATTCCATGAAGGCCGGGTTTTATTTCCATGGAAAAGGGCTGCCTCACTTTTTCCCGGTGAGACAGCCGCCTGTTCTGATTTACAGCTTCTGCTTTTATTCTTCGCCGTTCAACGACTTGCTGATCAAATGGATATCCGAAACATCGTTCCGGAAAAAGCCGTCCGTACAGGCGCCTGAAAACGCGGCTGCCGCCATTTGTTTTTCAGTATTATATCCAATCCGTCCGGCTTTGTAAATGTCGCCGCGTCCGTCAGCCGATCATGATCCGCTCCTCGGGATACCTGGACGCCGATCCCGCCCGGCCCTGCCGGCTGGCGACCGCGAGGGCAAGCGTCAGCGGCCCCACCCGGCCCAGGAACATCATCGGCAGCAGCACCGCGCGGCTCGCCGGCCGCAGGGCCGGCGTTCCGACGGCGGATACGCCGACGGTGCCCATGGCGCTGGAGGCTTCAAAAAGAATATCCACGAGCGGGAAATGCCCGTTTTCAATAAAGCTGATGATCAGGGTTCCCGTCACCATTGTAGTCAGGTACAGCACCGCTACGGCCAGCGCCCGCCGCGCGATATCGACGGACAGCCTGCGCCGCGCGACGTTGATTTCATTTTCACTGCGGACGACGCTGAGAATCAGCAGCGCCAGCGCGGCGAACGTCGTCGTCTTGATCCCGCCGCCTGTGGAAGCGGGAGAAGCGCCGATCACCATCAGGATGCTGCTGAAGAGCTTGGAACCGTCCCTGAAGCGGGACAGGTCAAAGGAATTGAAGCCTGCCGTCCGCATGGTCACAGACTGGAAGAAAGCGTTCAGCACTTTTTCCCCTTCGCCGCGGCCGGCGAGGGTTTCCGGATTCTCCCGTTCCGCGAGCCAGAAGAAAACGGTGCCCGCAAGCAGAAGCCCGAGCGTGGTGACCAGCACGATCCGCGTATGCAGCGTCAGGTTCCGGAACCCCTGGCGGCTGCGCAGAGTTTCCAGGATGACGGCAAAGCCGAGGCCTCCGAGTATGATCAGGACGGCGACGGTGAGCAGCACCAGCGGATCCCCTGAAAACGCGGTGAGGCTGGTAAAGCTGCCGAAAAGGTCGAACCCGGCGTTGCAGAAAGCGCTGACAGCGTGGAAAAGCGCCATCCAGACGCCGTGCTTCCATCCGAAAAGCGGGACAAAACGGAGGGACAGCAGCACTGTGCCGGCGAACTCGATCGCGAGGGAAAGACGCAGATACAGCCACGTCAGGCGGCCCAGATCGGACAGGGACGCGCCGTTCATGGATTCGCGGATCAGCATCCGACCCCGGATGGAAATCTTCCGCCCGAGGGCGACCATAATCATGGTTGCGAAGACCATGAAGCCCAGGCCGCCCACCTGGATCAGCACCAGCAGCACGGCCTGCCCGAAAAGCGTAAACGTCGTGCCCGTATCCACGGCGACCAGCCCGGTCACGCAGACCGCGGACGCCGACGTGAACAGGCTGTCAAATATGCCGATGCTCCGACCGCTTACAGACGCAGCCGGCAGCGCCAGCAGAACGGTTCCCAGCATGATCAGCTCCAGAAAACCGAAGACAAGAATGCCTTCGGTATGCCGGACGCCGGTTTTTTTCCCGATTTGTTTTCCGGAACGGATCATCACGCGTCCTCCGTCGTCCTGTCCTGGCGCAGCATCCGGTAGCCGATACCGATATGCGTCTGGATATAGGACTGCGGGGCTTCGCCGACCTGCAGCTTTTTCCGGAGCATCGCCATGAACACCCGGAGGGAACCGACTTCAGAGGAAGTATAACTGCCCCAGATCTCCTTCAGGATATAGTTGTGCGTCAGCACTTTTCCGGTATTCCTGGCCAGCAGGCACAGAAGCCTGTACTCGATGGGCGTCAGATGGATCTCTTCATCCCCGATATACGCGCAGCCCGCGGCGTAGTCAATCCGCAGGTTTCCGTTTTCATAGCATGTGTTTTCCCGGACCGTCTGCTGGTCCGTGTTCAGCCGGCGCAGCGCCACACGGAGCCGGGCCAGCAGCTCATCCACGGAAAACGGTTTTGTCAGGTAGTCGTCCGCTCCGGCGTCCAGCGCCTCCACCTTGTCGGAATCCTCGCTCCGCGCCGAAACCACGATAATCGGCATGGCGGACCAGCTCCGGACCTTGCGGATGATTTCCACGCCGTCCATATCGGGCAGGCCCAGATCCAGCAGCATCACATCCGGCTGATGGGTCGTGGCTTCGATCAGCGCCTTCGCCCCGTCCTGCGCCACATGATAGCGGTATCCCCGGGTTTCAAGCGTCACCGCCATCAGGTTGCGGACCGCCGCGTCGTCTTCCACAATCAGAATCAGTGGCTTATTGCTCATAATCCTCGACCTCCGTAATCGGAAGGGTAAAGCTGACTTTTGCGCCATGCGGCCGGGCGTTCATCATCCAGATGTCCCCACCGTGCGCCTGGACGATGGAGCGGCACAGCGCCAGGCCGAGGCCGATCCCGCGCCGGCTGTCCACGGAGTGCTTGCCGCCCGTATAGAACATTTCGAACACCTTGTCCTCAGTTCCTTCCGGAACGCCTTCGCCTTCGTCCTCAACCCACAGAACAGCCATGCCGTCTTCCGCCTTCGCGCCGATCGTGATGACCGCGCCTTCCGGCGTATATTTGACCGCGTTGTTGATCAGGTTGATCAGCACCTGAACGATCAGCGCGGAATCCATCCGGGCCATCAGCAGATCTTCATGCAGGTCCGTCACGATCTTTCGCCGTTCCGCGTTCCGGTCCAGATGGCGCAGCGCCTCCTCGATCGCGTCCGAAACCAGCTCCGGCTGGAGATTCAGTTTCATCGTTCCGTTCTCGGTCCGGGTGATCGTCAGCAGGTTTTCCACCAGCCCGATGAGCCAGACGGCGTCATCATAGATGGAGTCATAAAGATCCCGTTTCTTTTTTTCGTCCAGATCTCCCGTATCCTCCAGCAGGATCGCGGTATTGCCGGAAATACTGGTCAGCGGAGTGCGCAGATCGTGGGAGATGGCGCGCAGCAGATTGGCGCGCAGCGCTTCCCGGCGGGCGCTCTCCTCCATGCGCTGCTTTTCCCGCGTCATATGGTCCTTCTCGATCGCGAGAGCGCATTCGTCCAGAATCGAGATCATCAGGTTCTTCCGGTATTCATCGATGGAAGGCGCATTGTCGGCCCGGATGCCCATGACGGCATGAATTCCGCTTTCACTGCGGATCGCCATATACAGGCACTGCGCCTGCGGATATTTCCGCGTCGTGCGGCCGGCATGCTTGCCGTTCCGGCCCGCCCATTCGGCCGCTTTGCGTTCCTCGGCCAGATTCGCCCGGTCGAAACCGCCGTCCCCGTCGATCTCCCGGAGCATGGGCTGCTCCGCAAGCACACCGTCCGTCCGGTCGTAGCAGAGCACGCTGTGCTCGAGCAGACGGCTCAGCTGCTGCAGTACGACGCTCAGGATGGCGTCCCGGTCCTCCGCCTTCTGCAGCAGCTGGCTGGTGGACAGCAGCACCTCTGTCTGGTAGGCCTTGTTGGCCGTCTGGATCGACTGGGCTTTGATCCGGCTGGTCAGCGAACTGGAAAGAAGCGCCACCGCGAACATGACGAGGAACGTCGCGAAATAGTCCGGGCTCGACTGCAGGGAGTAGAAAGGCTCCGTAAAGAAGAAATTGAACGTCAGCACGAAAAACAGCGGGGAAAGCACGCTGCAGATATACCCTGTCGTAAACAGCGCGACAGCCATCACGCCCAGGATATAGATCAATACCACATTGGTGATCGCCAGCCCGATGGCGGTGAACAGAAAACCGAGGCCGGTGCAGACGGCAAGGATCAGAGCCGTCTTGGCCAGGTCGCCGGCGGTAATGCGTTCCTGCCGCAGTCTGCCCTTCAGTCTGAAGCGCCGGCGGTCCTCCGGAAGGCGGTTCGGAACGATGACGATCTCCACGTCCGGCGCCAGCTCATTCAGCCGGGACATCAGCGTTTCGTTCCGCGTGAAGAGGCTTCGCCGGTCCGGGCTCTTTCCCAGCACGATCTTTGTGATACCGCTGACGCGCGCATACTGCGCGATGGCTGTGGCCGGATCGTTCCCGTAAATTGTCGTCAGGATCGCGCCCTGCTGCTCCGCAAGGGCCAGATGCTCATGAACCGTTTTTTCCTGCGCATCGCTCTGCGTTTCCGGGTCTTCCACATACAGCGCGATCAGTTCCGCACCGAGCGTCCGGGAAAGCCGGGCGGCGCGCCGGATGACGTCAGCGCTGGTCGGCGAAGCGGATACGCATACGAGAATCCGCTCCATTTCCGTGCTTTCTGCTGTCATGTTTTCCGCCTCCCCGTGTCGTTCTGGGCAGGGGATATTATAGCGCATCCGGCATAAAGAGGGAAACAAAGGTTGACCGACGGCATTAAGAATGCATAAAGAAATCATCGCTTAATGCGAATTTAACGCGGGGAAGGAATGATTAACGGCACGTTGACAAAGGCTGTGATAAACTGAGCCCGCTCCATTCGGAAGTATTCGGGAGGTTGCGTATGAAGAATATCCTGCTGATCGGCCTGGGACGTTTCGGCCGCCATATGGCCCAGAAACTGATCGATATGCATCATCAGGTGCTGGTGATTGATAAGGATGAACACAAGGTCCGGGATGCCATGGCCTATGTGACCAACGCGGAGATCGGCGACGCGACCGATCCGGCCCTGATAGACGCGCTCGGCGTGAAGGACTTTGACCTTTGCGTCGTCACCATGAGCCACGATCTCCAAGCTTCCCTGGAGATTACGGCGCTGCTGAAGAAAAAAGGCGCCCCCTATGTGCTGGTCCGCGTCTCAAGGGACACGCACGCCCAGTTCCTCCTGGCCTGCGGGGCGGACGAGATCATCTATCCGGAAAAGGAAATGGCCGAATGGGCGGCCGTGCGCTACAGCGGCGATCACGTCTATGACTATACCCGCCTTTCACCGGATTATGCCATCTATGAAACGGAGATTCCCGATTCCTGGATCGGCCACAGCGTTGTCGACCTGGGGGTTCGCCAGCGGTACCACCTGAACATCCTGGCGCTCCGCCACAACGGGAATGTGGACCCGATGTTCGGTCCTTCCTGCAAGCTCGAGGCCGGCGACCGCGTGATCCTGCTCGGCAGCGACCGGGACGTGCAGAAGTTCCTCCGCTTCTGATCATTGCCGGGCGCCGGACGGCTGCCGCGTCAGGACAGACAGGGAATATCATTCTTCCGCTCAGACTGTTGACTTGGAGAAAACTCTAAGGATTATATTGATGAAAACAATCTGACGCGGGGAGATGAATAAGAATGATCGTGCTCAATGTGACATACAAGTGCAAACCCGGACGGAGAGATGAATTCCTGAAAATGATCGATTCGGAAGGCATCGGCGCCGCCTGCCGCGCGGAAGCGGGCAATATAAAGTATGACTATTACCTGCCGGCCGGCGGGGGCGACGAACTGATCCTGCTGGAAAAGTGGCGCGACGCTGAAGCGCTTGCCGCCCACGGCGCGCAGCCGCATATGGAAAAGCTGAAGGCCCTGAAAGCGGAATATGTGGCGGATACGGTCATCGAGCGGTTTGAATCCGGTGAATCATGCTGAAACACATACAAATCATCTGACAGAGGAGGAATCATCATATGTCCGGGACAATCATCGCCGTCAACGCGGGACCGCGGAAAGGATGGAACACGGATACGCTGATCACGGAGGCCTCCAGGGGAGCGGAATCCGCCGGAGCGACCGTCCGGAGATTCAACCTGTTTGAACTTGAAAAGTACACCGGCTGCATTTCGTGTTTCGGCTGCAAGAAGGAGAAGAATAAAGGCCGCTGCGTCTGCCGGGACGGCCTGACGCCCGTGCTGGACGCCATACGGGAATCGGACGGGCTGATTATCGGCTCTCCGAACTACCTCAGTGAAATGACGGCTTCTTTCCGGGCACTGTACGAGCGCCTGATCTTCCAGAGCCTGACCTACAACAGGGAAACGCCCTGCTGCAGCCGGCGCACGGTTCCGGTGCTTCTCATCATGACCAGCAACGCGCCGGACACGGCCTATGTGAACCTGGTCGAAAATTACAGGCAGACCCTGAGCCGCTTTGTCGGACCGGCGGAGGCTCTGATCAGCGGGAACACGCTTCAGCTGAAGGATTACAGTAAAACAGACTGGCCCTGGACGATTTTTGATCCGGAAGAAAAGCGGAAGCGCCATGAGACCGTTTTCCCGGAAGAGTGCCGGAAAGCTTTCGATATGGGCGTTCAGCTCTGCCGTAAATAAGGAGGAAATGATATGGAATATGAATACAAGGTACTGGGCGATCTGCTGAACGACCCGAGGATCCGGCAGATTGCGCCGGACGCGATCCGGAATCGGGATCTGACCAAAGAAGACCTGTGGAACATGACGCTGGCACAGATCCGGGAAGCGGGCTTCACAGGCGATATCGGCGCCGGGATGGAGCGGCTGTACGCCGCGGCGGATACCGGCGAATGGTATTATCCGCTCTACACGGAGGAGGAATGCGCGGAAGACGGATTCCGCAGCGGCGTCAACGTGGTCTGGCTGCCTTCGGACGATCCGGACGCGGATCAGAGGCCGTTCATTCTGATCGCCCCGGGCGGCGGGTTTGAAAACGTATGGAGCCTGACGGAAGGATGGCCGACCGCGGCGCAGTTTAACCGCCTCGGCTATCATGTGTTCGTCCTGACCTACCAGGTGGGCCGGACGGAGGGACTGCTCGACAAAAACATGGAAGTATTCAGCCGCGCGCTGCGGCTGATCCGGGAAAATGAGGAAAAGTTCCATCTGCGCGGCGACAGCTATATCACCTGCGGCTTTTCCGCCGGCGGCTATCTGGTATGCCTCTGGAACACGCCCAAAGGGTATGCCGCCTTCGGACTCCCGAAACCCCGGGCGACGTTCCCGGTCTATTCCCCGGTCAGCCTGCAGCGGCGCGGCTATGATCCGGAGCGCGCCCGGCGCCTCTACGGCGACGTGACGGACGAGGCAGCGCTCGGCGCCTATGAGACGCAGAAATACGCGGAAAGCTTCCCGCCCTGCGCGCTGTTCCTGGCAGCGGACGACGAACTGGTCAGTCCGGATCATTCACGGATGCTGGCGGCAGCCCTGGATCAGCATGCCATCCCGTGCAGGCTTGAAATCGGGCTGGAAGGCGGACACGGCTTTGCGGACGGATCTGACATGTGCATGGCGGGATGGCCGGAAAGAGCTGTCAGATGGTTTGAGTCGATCCAGGGGTAATCATATATATTGATGTGTGAAGATATGAAAGGGGAAGGCAGCTGCGCGGTCCTTCAGCGCAGCCGGATCATCCGCAGCCGGTGATAGCATCCGATGATCAGGAAAATCCCGGCGCCGATCCAGGCCGCGATCTCCGC
>JAEEGL016246213.1_pt1 | contig 11024 bp, 12 predicted proteins | sample 9134231 | NCBI WGS metagenome assembly JAEEGL01 (sample SAMN16246548, study PRJNA631951) | gut metagenome | biome: gut microbiome; feature: rumen; material: fiber-attached | host: Bos | place: Iran: Karaj | collected 2018-10
ATGTTCCCGGAAGTAAAAGAGTTTACGCTTGATACCCCTGTTTGGAATGTCAGGACAAACAGTTTTTATTCTAAGCTTGGCTATAAGGAAATAAAGCGCGATAAGGAGTTTGTGTTTTATTCAAAACATCATTGATGCTGTGTTCTGGAAAAAAGAGGTTAATCAACGATATTACTGTTGAGACGGTTGTTTTGCTGAACAATAAATTTTCAAATGCTAACGATCTTGTCGAAATAAGTGTAGATGCTGAAGATTACTATAGGATCAAGGATTCCGAGAAAAAAAGATCCAAGTAATCGAAAATGGTGAAAATATGATTATGCGAGCAAAAGTGAAAGACTCCGAAATACTTGCATCTTTGGCAATTCAAATGTGGACGGAACATGATATAGAGGATATGGCAGAAGAGTTTCGAAAACTGCTGATGAATGAGGAAGCAGTCTGCTTTATCAAATTTGAAGATGATAAGCCTGTTGGTTTCGCACAGTGTCAGTTACGGCATGACTATGTGGAAGGAACTGAGAGTTCTCCCGTTGGATATCTGGAAGGGATATATGTTGCAAAAGAAAATCGAAAGCACGGTTATGCTGCAGAACTTCTGACAGAGTGTGAGAAATGGGCAAAAGAAATGGGATGCATAGAGTTTGCCAGCGATTGTGAACTTGTAAATGAAGACAGTCTGAAATTCCATATGGCTTTAGGATTTGAGGAAGCTAATCGGATCATATGCTTCAGAAAGGATATATAGATTATGAATATCGGGGAAGCGTTTGGCAGACATGATAAGGCTGTAATAGACAGCTATAATCTGATAGAGACAGATACAGAATTGTATCTTACTGAGCAGGTAAACAATGTCATGTTTGAGAAGATGTGATATATTAAACAGATGAAAATATCAGCAAAGATAAGAGGAATAAAAAATGAAAAGAATTATTAAGTCAGGTATGATTGTTTTTTTGTTGATCATGGTAATAGGTATAGCCGCATGCGGCAATAAAGAAAGTGATCAGGAGTCTGCAGTTGTACATGCTTCAAGCGATGAACTTGTCGGCAAATGGAAAGGTACAGGAAATGAGATATCCACACTGACCCTAGGATCTAACGGAAGCTATAAGGATATAGCTGGTGAGCTGTCGGTTATCGGAACCTATACTGTTGACGAGATATCAGGAACGCTTACAGTTAATGAGAAGGATTATGGATTGGTTTTCACATACAGCTATGAATTGGATGGAGATAATCTGACATTGCAGATGGATGGAGGTCTGCCCAGAACATTTGCCAGACAGTAATGAGTATGTATTATTCAGATCCGATCAGATGGCATATAGCCCGTCACTGAAATCAGGCAATAAAAGTAGTTTAATTCCCGAAAACACAGGATTGATCGATTGACAACATCAATTGTAGATAGTACAATTTTTAAGAAGGCAAATTGTGTGACAAAACGCCTTGAATTGGGGAATTGAAGATACAACAGCATACTGAAAGGAGTGACTTATGGAGTATACTACAAAGTTATTTGGCAAGATCGATGTTAATGAAGATAAGATCATTGAGTTTCCCGAAGGAATACTCGGATTTGAGAATCTCAAGAAATTTACATTGATGTTTGACAGTGAGAGCAGTTCACCGACAGGACTCAACTTCCTCGTTTCTTTGGATGAGCCTGCTTTTATGATGCCGGTCGTTCCGGCTATCGCAGTTAAGCCTGATTACTCACCGAGTATCACAGGCGATATCGAAAAGGCTATCGGACCTCTTACGGAAGACAACCTTCTCATTATGGTAACGATGACGATACCTTCAGATATCACGCAGATGACAGTAAACCTCAACGCTCCGATCATCATAAACAGTGAATCGAGAAAAGCTATTCAGTCTATAGTTGAGAATGAAGGATATGATATCAAATATCCGATCTATGAAAGCTTAAAGAAATAAATGTTTCAAGTTTGATGAGCCTGCATATACGCAGGCTCATTTTTTGATCCAGACACAAATCTTTCACACATCCTACAAATTTTAGCCTCAAATACATGTCATTATTAATCCATACAATACATAACCGGTAAATGAAAGAGGTATAAGAATGCAGTTAAGACATGAATTAAAGCATGAGATAAGCATGTCGGATATGATCGCCATAAGACAGCGCATGAGAGCGATCGCAAAAAGCGATCCGCATGCTATAGACGGGAAGTATTTTATACGAAGTCTGTATTTTGATACTCCCGAAGACAGGGCTTTAATAGAAAAGCAGTCCGGCATAAGCCAAAGACAGAAGTTTAGGATCAGATATTACAACTATGATACATCGGTGATAAACCTGGAAAAGAAGTTAAAGAGCGGAGGGCTTGGATGCAAGATATCAGCTGGACTTGATGTAAAACAGGCTGAAAAGATCGTAAACGGTGATACGTCTTGGATGATGGATTCGGATAATGAACTGATAAGAGAGCTGTACAGCCTGATGGTCTCTGATCGACTTGGACCGAAGACTATAGTGGATTACACCAGAGAACCGTTTATTTACGGCCCCGGGAATGTCAGAGTAACGCTTGATTATAACATAAGAACCGGACTGCATCTGACGGATTTTTTAAACACGGAGTGTGTCACGGTAAGCGCTTCTTTCGGTACATGCATCATGGAGGTAAAATGGGATGACTACCTTCCTGACATCATCAGAGATGCTGTCAGGTTACCGCATTCAAGGACCGGCTCATTTTCCAAATATGAAGCATGCCGATTACCGGTGATATAGATCAAAAAATGATAAGATAGGAGATTATACAAATGACTTTTAATGACATCTTTAAATCAAGCTTTTTAGAAAATGTGACAAGCGTGAGCATACTCGATATGCTTATCGCCATGATACTGGCTTTTGCGATAGGAATGTTCATTTTTCTGGTATATAAGAAGACTTATCAGGGTGTGATGTACTCATCAAGCTTTGGTGTTACTTTGGTAGCGCTTACTATGATCACGACACTTGTAATACTTGCCGTAACCAGCAACGTAGTACTTTCACTGGGTATGGTCGGCGCCCTTTCTATCGTTCGATTCAGGACAGCTATAAAAGAGCCTCTGGACATAGCGTTTTTATTCTGGTCCATAGCGGTAGGTATCGTACTTGCTGCAGGGATCATCCCGCTAGCGGTATTCGGAAGTATCATAATAGGCGTTATACTTATTGTTTTTGTCAATAAAAAAACTTCTCTGATGCCCTATATAATCGTATTAAGCTGTGCAGGTCACGATGCAGAGACAAAGGCTAACGATTTTATCAGATCAAAAGTCAACAGGTTTGTTGTTAAGAGCAAGAGTGTACAGAAGGAAAACATTGAACTCAATATAGAGATAAGACTAAAGGATGACAATACTGATTTTATCAATGAACTGGCTGATATGAATGGCATAAAAAGCGCAGTCCTTGTAAGTTACAACGGAGAATATATGGGTTAGGGATATAATAGAAACCGCAATAATAATGTTAATTAGAAAAAGCAGATTTAACTGCCACATAACATCAGCTTTAACGGCTGATAAATTATATGGGTCATAGTCAATATGACCCATTTGTTTTATAAGGTACAATGATGTTATAATTATGCAGGATTTACGTAGACTATCTAAGATTGGAGATCATATGACTAAGATAGAGCAAAAGAGATTAACAGGTGAAAGAGCACTGTTTGCTGGAAGTGATCTTATGATAAAAGACTGTGTTTTTGAAGATGGTGAATCACCGTTAAAGGAGAGTCATGATATAAGCATCGAAAACAGTCTTTTTGGATGGAAGTATCCGCTGTGGTATTGCAAAAATATAAGTGTAAACAACACAAACTGGCTTGAAATGGCAAGAGCGGGTGTATGGTATACCGATAATATAACCGTAAAAAACGCACTGATCCAAGCGCCTAAGAACTTCAGAAGATGCGACGGTGTGGTGCTTAATGACGTTTCACTTACAAAAGCCTACGAGACATTCTGGAACTGCAGGAATGTTAAGCTTAGGAATGTGACAGCTGCAGGCGAGTATTTTGCGATGAACAGCGAAAACATTGATATAGAAGAGCTTAAGCTTGACGGCAATTATTCATTCGACGGATGCAAGAATGTTGTCATTAGGAATTCAACACTGCTCTCCAAGGATGCGTTCTGGAACAGTGAGAGTATAACGGTTTATGACTCATTCATTTCCGGCGAGTATCTGGGGTGGAATTCAAAGAATCTAACATTTGTAAACTGTACGATAGAGAGCCTTCAGGGCATGTGCTATATAGACAGTCTTGTTATGAAAAACTGCAAGCTTATCAATACGACTCTTGCGTTTGAGTATTCAAGTGTTGATGCGCTTATCACATCAAATATTGACAGTATACTAAACCCGTCATCCGGAGTGATAAAGGCAGAACATATCGGTGAACTCATACTCGAAAAGGATATGATAGATCCTTCAAAGACTAAGATCATATGTAACGATATAGATACTGAGAGCGATACAGTGGAGTGGAGAAGATGACATACGATTTTGATACAGTCATATCAAGAAAAAAAACGGCTTCCCTCAAGTGGGATGTGAAGGATAATGAGCTTCCCATGTGGGTGGCCGATATGGATTTTAAGACAGCCCCCGAGATCATTAATGATCTGGAAGACAGAGTATCTCACGGCATATTCGGATACAGTATCATAGAGGATGAGTGGTACGACGCATATATTTCATGGTGGAAGAAAAGACATGACTTTACTATTGAAAAGGAATGGCTGATTTTCTGTACAGGTGTGATACCGGCTATTTCATCGACTGTGAGAAAGCTTACGTCTCCAAACGAAAAAGTGGTCATTCAGACACCGGTCTATAATGTTTTCTTTAACTGTATCTTCAATAATGGATGCAGAGTATTACAGAATGAGCTCATCTATGAAGATGGTGAATATCGTATGGATTTTGAGGATCTTGAACAAAAGCTCTCCGATCCCCAGACAACTCTCATGATACTGTGCAACCCGCAGAACCCTTCGGGAAAGATATGGGATAAGGATACACTAAAAAGAGTTGGCAAGCTGTGTGTTAAATACAATGTTGCAGTGATAAGCGATGAGATACACTGCGATATCGTCACTCCTGGAAAGAAGTATGTACCGTTTGCTTCTGTTTCAACTGAATGCAGGGCATGCAGCATAACCTGTATTGCTCCGACAAAGGCATTTAATCTGGCAGGACTTCACAGTGCTGCTGTGTTTATTCCAAATCCCTATTTAAGACATAAGATATGGCGGGCATTAAATACCGATGAGGTAGCGGAACCCAATGCTTTTGCCATAACGGCGGCGGTGAGCGCATTCACAAAGGGAGAGCCGTGGCTTGATGCATTAAACAGATATATAGATGACAATCGCAAGATTACTGAAGACTATATTGATGAAAACATTCCGATGATAAAAACAGTTAGAGGAGAAGCAACCTATCTTATCTGGCTGGATATAAAAGAGACCACATCAAAGCTCTCAAAGTGCATCGATACAAAAAAACTCAGCAGATTTGTTGCACAATATGTTAGGGAAAAGACAGGTCTGTTTGTGACAGAGGGGGATGAATACGGCGATGCAGGAGAAGGATTTTTGAGGATCAATGTAGCATGTCCGAAAAGCATGCTCAAAGACGGGCTTGAAAGGCTTGAAAACGGCATAGATATGCTGGTTAAAGAGTATGATCTATGATATGATATAAGGTAGTATTATAATTCGAGGTTTCCAATATGAACGGTTTGTTTGTGGATACAATATCATATGGAGAAGTCAATGCCATAAATGCATTCATAATGCTGGTATTCGGCCTGTGCGGCATCGCTTTTTTAAAAAGACTTCATGTGAAGATAAATAAATACATGATAGGGTTATCTGCCATGTATATTTTAGCCATGGCCTGTGAGGCGGTTCACTATTATCGTGAAGGCAATATCGTATCCATTTATTCGGGAAATGCGAGACTGTATATCCTTATCAGCGTTATCTGTCAGCTGGTGGCAGCAGGCATGTGGCTTGCTTTTGTACATTCCCGTACCATTTCATCTAAAATTCTCAGAAGAGTGCTTACCGGTATTGGAATGACGATCAATATGCTGTTTATAGCCGGATGCATCGTTGTCTATGTGATAAATGACGATGTTGTGGACTGGGAGAATCAGATCGGTTCGGCTGGAGTACTCATATGGGCCGTAGAGTGTCTGATACTGATCATCTATACGATATCGCTTCTTCATGCTCTCAGTCTTTTCTTCAAGCCTGCATGGGTTGATAAAAGAAGAGCACTGGCAATGATAGCTTTTGTTCTGCCAATAAATATATTCAGCATCCTTCAGATCGTTACGGGAAGAGATTACAAGCCTATCGGATGGATGTTAGCATACACCCTCTATCTTTACATCAGAATGAACGATCTTGGCAGAGCGCAGAACCGTGAGCTGATCCATTTCTTAAGCATCATGGATTCGATAAAGGAAGAGTATCTTTGCATTTACTATGTAAATCTGGATGAGAATACATTCGAAGCATATCTGGAAAGCGACAGGATAAAAAAAGAGTTCACTTTTGATAAGCACGGCGGCAACTATGAAAAGATGGTCGAGCTTTATACCGACAATCTGGTGTATTCATCAGATGTCGACAAGTTTAAGAGCGCATTAAACAGAGATAATATCAAGAGCAGGTTGGGAAGCCTCGATGATTTCATATTTGAATACAGAGCATACAAGGACGGCGAACTTGCTTCTTATGAGATGCATGTCTGGAAGGCCAAGGGAGAGAAAGAGTGCACGTATGTTGTACTGGGCTTTAAAGATGTCAGCGAAGAGAAACAAAGAAAGCTTGCTTCGCATAAAAACAGCATGATCTTGCAGAGCCTTGTTGAAGGATTTGAGTATGTCTGCTATATAGATTTCGGAAATGAGACAATAGAGGAGTATCACACATCAAAGAGATTTGAATACTTCTTTGATATAGTTGGGGAGAAGGATCCGTTAAAGAAGTTTGATTCTATATTCAAACATGGAATGCCCGAAGAAGACTTTAACGACTTCCGTATCAGATTTAACAGAGATAACATACTTGATGAACTTTCAGAAAACGGCTCATACAGTATCGAGTGCAGGATGAATCTGGGCAGAGGAAGCAGGTATTATTCCGTCAAGGCACTTGCAGACAGGAGAAATCCCGAAGCGGTGATCATCGGTATTACCGATATAGACGAACAGATACGTGCTGAGATTGAGAAAAAAGAAAGAGCTCAGGAGAGAGAATACAGCATGCAGCTTGAGACTACGATCGCTGAGAGAACAGCGGAACTGCATGAGAAGGCCAAGTCTCTCAATCAGATAAACGAGGATATCATCGAACTTCTGGGTAACATCACTGAAGCCAGGGATGTTGAGAGCGGAGAGCACATAAAGCGCGTCAAAGGCTTTACCAATATCCTGGCAAGAAGGATAATGAAAGATTATCCGGAATACGGCTTAGATGAAGAAAAGATCTCGCTCATTACATCTGCGAGCGCGCTTCATGATGTCGGAAAGATCATGCGACCGGATGCCATCCTAAGAAAGCCCGGAAGGTTCACACCTGAAGAGTTCAATCAGATGAAGCAGCATTGCGAAAGAGGCTGCGAGATACTAGAAAGAGCTCCAAAGGGATGGGATGAGAGCTATCTTAATTTCAGCATGGAGATATGCAGAAGCCATCATGAGAAATGGGATGGAAAAGGTTATCCCAACGGGCTTTGCGGTGATGAGATACCGATATCAGCACAGATCGTTTCCGTTGCTGACTGCTTTGATGCACTTACGACAAAGAGAGTATACAAGGATGCTTACACGCCAGAGCAGGCATTTGACATGATCATGAACGGTGAATGCGGAGCATTCTCACCTAAGGTCATGGAGGCATTTAAGAAAGCAAAGGATGAATTCAAGCTCCAGTTCCTTCATAAAGAAGAGATTCATGCGGCTCCTGTTACCGGAACTGCCTATGCGCTTTCCGATATCAGACTGCTTCTTGTTGAAGACAACAAGCTTACCAGAAAGATAACGACCGAGATTCTTTCTGAAGAGGGAGCTGTTGTTGTTTCGGTTGAAAACGGCAAGGCGGCGATCGACAATATTTCAGGCAAGGATGCGGTTGATTATGATGCCATCCTTATGGATCTTATGCTTCCCGATATGGACGGGTGGGATGTTGCTGCAAAGATAAAGGAGTGCGGAGTAAAGGGAGCGGATGAAGTCCCCATCATCGCCATATCATCAAGCAGTGACGAGATCATGAAGCAGAAGGCACTTGATGCAGGCATGGTAGCGTATATACCAAAACCTGTTTCTGTCTCTGCGCTTACAAAGATACTTATAAGGAGCATGAGAAGTGAACAGGATTCGCTCAAAAAGCGTCTTGAAGAGGTTGTAAAGAGAGCAAACAACGATCCGCTGACGGGAGTTAAGAATATCACGGCATATACTGAGGCTGTCGGTGAACTTACCAGAAAGATAGCCGATAAGGAAGAGCCCGAATTTGCCATAGTTATGTGTGATGTTAATCACTTAAAGAGTATCAATGATACTTTCGGTCACCAGATGGGCGACAGATATATCAAGAACTGCAGCAAGCTCATATGCAAGACCTATGCGCACTCTCCGGTCTACAGGATAGGAGGAGATGAATTTGCGATAATCCTTACAGGAGAGGATTATGCAAAACGAAATGAGCTTATTGACGATATCGGAGAACGTATTGTCAAGGCAAGAGACATCGACAGCATCGAAAACGGCAAGGCAAGTCTTGCTGTAGGCATGTCTGTATTTAATCCATATACTGATTTCAGCGTTGCGACTGTTGCCAAGAGAGCGGATGATTCCATGTATGTCAATAAACGTATGATGGAATATGACGGTACATATAATTAACTCTATTGCATCGTTTAGACTGTTGTGCTATAGTAATTGAGTTTTGAAAAAGGTTTTATTGAGGAAAGATTATGGTACAGTCAAGAGACGATGTAAGAAATGTTGCGATTATAGCTCATGTTGATCACGGTAAGACAACACTGGTAGACGAGCTTCTTAAACAGAGCGGTATATTCAGAGAGAATCAGGAAGTGGCTGAAAGAGTCATGGATTCAAATGATATCGAAAGAGAACGCGGTATCACTATCCTGTCTAAGAATACTGCTATAAATTACAAGGGAACAAAGATCAATATCATAGATACACCCGGACACGCAGACTTCGGAGGAGAGGTTGAGCGTGTTCTTAAGATGGTAAACGGTGTAATCCTAGTTGTCGATGCTTTCGAAGGCGTTATGCCGCAGACAAAGTTCGTTTTAAGCAAGGCACTCGAACTCAAACTCCCAGTTATTGTATGTATAAATAAGATCGACAGACCGGAGGCAAGACCTCAGGAAGTAATTGACGAGGTGCTTGAACTGTTCATGGATCTTGATGCAAGTGATGAACAGCTTGACTGCCCGTTTGTTTTCGCATCTGCAAAATCAGGTATAGCAAGCCTTGATGCCGATGTAAAGGGAACAGATATGGTACCTCTGTTTGAAACGATCATAGACTATATACCTGCGCCAAGCGGAGATCCTGACAAAGGTACGCAGGTTTTGATAAGTACCATCGATTATAACGAGTATGTCGGAAGAATAGGCGTAGGCAAGGTTGACAACGGAACCATAAAGGTCAATCAGGATGTTGTTATAGTGAACCACCATGAGCCTGACAAGGCCGTAAAGGTAAAGGTCAGCAAGCTTTATGAGTTTGAAGGATTAAACAAGGTTGAGGTAAAGGAAGCTACCATAGGTTCTATTGTTGCTATCTCCGGTATAGCAGATATTCATATAGGAGATACCCTGTGTTCTCCGGACGCAATAGAACCGATACCGTTCCAGAAGATATCCGAGCCTACTATTGCCATGAACTTCATGGTTAACGATTCGCCTTTGGCAGGTCAGGAAGGCAAATATATAACTTCAAGACATATCAGGGACAGACTGTTTAGGGAACTCAATACGGACGTATCATTAAGAGTTGAAGAGACAGACAGCACGGATGTATTCAAGGTGAGTGGAAGAGGCGAGCTGCATCTTTCTGTACTGATCGAGAACATGCGCCGTGAAGGATATGAATTTGCAGTATCTAAGGCCGAAGTCCTTTACAAATACAATGAGAGAAATCAGAAGCAGGAACCCATGGAGACCGCGTTTGTTGATGTTCCCGAAGAGTTTTCGGGAAACGTTATACAGAAGCTTTCATCAAGAAAGGGCGAGCTGCTTGGAATGACTTCCATTAACGGAGGATACACAAGACTGCAGTTTTCTATTCCCTCAAGAGGTCTTATAGGCTACAGAGGTGAATTCATGACCGATACAAAGGGTAATGGTATCCTTAATACGAGCTTTGACGGATACGGTCCTTACAAAGGTGACATGATGTACAGAAAGCAGGGCTCTCTGATCGCATTCGAGGCAGGAGAAGCTATCACTTACGGTCTGTACAATGCCCAGGACAGAGGGACTCTATTCATCGAGCCCGGTGAGAAGGTTTATGCCGGAATGGTAGTCGGCCAGACAGGAAAAGCTGAAGACATCGAGATCAACGTCTGCAAAAAGAAGCAGCTGACCAATACAAGAAGTTCAAGCGCCGATGAAGCTTTAAGACTCTCTCCCAAGAAAGTCTTAAGTCTTGAGCAGGCACTTGAATTCATCGATACCGATGAACTTTTAGAGGTTACGCCAAAGAATCTTCGCATCAGAAAAAAGATACTTGATTCTACTTTAAGAAAACGTGACATGATAAACAGAAAGAACGCCATAGGCTGATTTATACTTGAAAATGCTTTATGCATTTGATATACTTTACTTCGGTCACTGACCGATGAGCTGGTGTGTCGGAATGGCAGACGATGCAGACTCAAAATCTGTTGCGGGTAACCGCGTGTGGGTTCAAGTCCCACCACCAGCAGTG
>JAEEGL017105111.1_pt1 | contig 11024 bp, 6 predicted proteins | sample 9134231 | NCBI WGS metagenome assembly JAEEGL01 (sample SAMN16246548, study PRJNA631951) | gut metagenome | biome: gut microbiome; feature: rumen; material: fiber-attached | host: Bos | place: Iran: Karaj | collected 2018-10
AGGGCATACAGGCCGGTTTCGCCGCATACCGTGCACACAATATAAACCTCGCCCTCTTCGTCCACGGTGGGTTCTTTTATGACCTCCCGCACGCCGAGCTGGTTGTGGATCACCTCATGGCCGGAAAGCCACGTATCGCAGTCAGGGCAGTACACGCCTGCCTCGTGCCCGTGGACGACGGCGGTCGGCAGGGTAGCCGCAACCTCATATGCGTTCATATGCGCCAGCGGAGGGGTATCTTCGCCTTCCAGCCAGCTTCTGCAGTTCTCGCAGTACCAGCCCGCGGTATGGCCGACATCGGTACAGGTCGCCGCGAGATCGTTTACGATCACAATGTGGTTATAGTTTTCCGGGCAAAGCGGGATGAACGGCCAGCCGGTTCCCTGGTTATAAGCCAGCGCCGCCGTTGTTGAACCGAGATAGCCGCGCAGCGTCACGTCAAATTTGATCACCGGACCTGAACCGTAATCCCAATAGGGGAGATTCAAGTATCCCGTAGAGAGCGTCAGCGTCGGATTCAGAATCGTGAGCGTTTCCAGCCTGCCGCAGTTCATAAATGCGGAGTTCCAAACGGTGGTCACGCTTGCGGGTATCACAGCGCTTTTCATCTGCATTCCCGCAAAACTGCCCATGCCGATCTCTGAGATGCCTTCTTCAACGATCACGCGCTCCACCGCTTGGGTATACAGCAGCTCCGGTGCGTTGGAGTTCAGATCCATCTCGCCCGTGCCGCTCACGGTAAGCGTGCCGTCGGAGGCAAGAGTCCAGATCACGTTTTCTCTGTTCTCTCCCGCGCCGCAGTAGCCCCAGGCCTCGGCTTCGGGCGCAATGATCTCGCCGCTGAGCCACTTGCCGCAGTTTTCGCAGTACCAGCCTTCGGTATGGCCGAGGGAGGTTGCGGTAGCGCCGACGGCGTCATGCCACGTTACGGTATGCGCTTCGCTGACCTGGCACGCAGGGATCGCGGCAAAGGGGATGCCCTTTTCAAGCGCCATCGCCTCGGTAGCGGAGCCTGCGGGCGCATGAATGGTGAACCACGGCGCAACCTCATATTCCGTTCCGATCTTGTCAACGGATTCAGAGTGCAGCGAGTAGTCGTCGCCTCCCAGATTGAAAACGACGTTTGCCGGGTGCCCGAACCTCGCGATCACGGCGTTGTTGAACGCTTCGCCCACGCTGTAAACGGTGTTGCCGTTTTCGTCTTCAGAGGCCGGATAAACGTCGTTTACCGTAAAATCGGTGCCGAGACCATGGTTGATCCGCTCCATCCAGGCGGCATACAGCTCCTCTACGGTCGTTGCCTCATCGCCGGTGTTCGCGGCATAATACGCAACCGCCAGATACGTCAGCCGGTCGTAGTTTTCTTCGATCTCTTCCGGCGTCATGTTATACATGGAGGCGAGATCCGAAACGATCGAATCCACCCCGTAAGACAGAAAATTGCCAAGTAAATAAGCGGCGCCGGCGACCTCGTCGATCGCGTCCCGTTCCTCTGCTGACTGAGGATGAAGCGCCCCTTTTACGTATGCCGGCACCTCAAGGCCGGTTACCTCGCCGCTGTTATATACGATCAGGTCTGCTATATCATGCGCGGCATACCTGTTTTTAATGCCCGTAACGCTGGCGGGAAGGGTAAGCGTCGTTTGGCGCGAAAGATCCATCCCGTCTCCCGAGATGACGGTGATCCCGTTTTCATATCTCAATTTGAGATTGCTGCGGGCTTCAACATATGCGGTGAAGTATTCGATATACAGATCCGGGTCAAGCACGGTTTCCAGCCGTTCGATCGCCTGTGCAACGGCCTCATCCGTCGTGTATCCCATTTCGTTGAAAATGTGACGGGTGATCGCGTCGTCCCAGGGTACGGTCCCTTCCGGGTAATCCGCCATTTCGCCGGCGCCGCGGAAGGTCACGGTCCAGTCGTCGGTCAGCGTCCACGTAATGTTCGTGCCGTCGCCCTCGGCGCCGCAGAAGCCCTGCGCGATCACAGCGGGTTCTTTCGCCGCGGCGGCAGCTCCAAAGGCGCACATCGCCGTGATCGCGGCGGTCAGAAGCAACGCGAGAAAAAGCTTGCATGTTCTTTTCATAATTAAGCGTCTCCTTTGATCGTTAATGTTTGGTTGCCGTATTCAGTATAGCAAATATCATAACCTTTTCAGCCCGAACCGGTGTGAAAACGCATCTGAACGGCGTAAAAACAGAGTCAGGTCGTTTCGGCCTGCGGCAGCCGCAAGAAGATCCGCAGCTCGAACATGCCGTTCTCCGTAAGCACCGTAACGTTGTTGCTGCCGTAATGGGCGGCGGCTTTTTTGATGGACCGGAAACCGTAGCCGTGTAAGCTCTTGTTGCGCTTTGTGGTTTGCGGCACGCCGTTTTTCAGCTTCACTTCGCCAGCCATGGGATTGCGTATCGTTATAAACACGGTATCGTCCGTCATGCGGGAATGGAAGAAGATCTCTTTGCCGCTTTCCAGCTTGCGGCATGCTTCGATGGCATTATCGAGGGCGTTGGGAAAGATGGTGTAGATATCGTCGGGGTCGACGCCGTCCTTCGGGAAAACGGTGTCGAAGGGTACGGTGATGGTGATGCCGTCCGCCTGCGCAAGTTGCTGTTCGCAGTTGAGAACGGTATCCAGCCGGTAATTGCCGGTGTGGTACGTTTTGCTTGATTCTTCCATGAACACGCCGAACTGCTTTAAGATCTCACGGGCTTCCTCGGGCTTATCCTCGTCCAGATAGGCCGCCAGCGGGCGCAGCTTCTTCGGGAGATCGTGGCGGAATGTGCGCATCTCTTCGTTCATCTGTTCCATCCATTCAAACTGGCGGATCTGCATGTTGAGCTGCTGGCGGTAATTCTCCTGCGTGGTGCGCATTTTAAAAAACGTGATCACGGCAACGCAGATCGTGGCGCCCAGCAGCGGAAGGTTCAGCAGCACGAGCAGGAACTGTGCTGTGTAAGATTCGGAAAACGCGGAACCCAGCAGCACTATCGTTGTAACAAACACGGCGGCGGTTGCTGCGGTGAGCACAAAGAGCACCACGGCGCTGCGCGTCAGTTCCGGCGCAAGATCGTTCCGGCGGCTGTAGCGCCGTAAAAGCAGCACGGCCAGCAAAAACGCCGCGGCGTCGATCAGAACTTCCACGATCAGCTCCAGCGGTTCGTCCCGCGTTTCATAATTGAACTGAAAGCACAGAAGCAGAACGAAATAGCGCAGTTCTTCAATAAAAGCGTAACCCAGCGCGATCAGCTGGGCTTTCCAGCTGCCTTTGCCGCGGAACAGCAGCGCCATGCATACGAACGGCAGCGCCAGCGCGCAGGTGGACCATACGAATTCCGTTGCGGTTTCCGGCTGCTTGAGCGCAAAGGGCCTGAACGCCCCAATGCCGATGCAGAACAGAGCGCAAAGCACGTAAACCACCGGCGAGCGCCGCAGCTCGATACGAAAGAGCGACGCGGCGATCATCGCGCAGCCTACGATCAGCAAAAAGTTGTCAAGCACGGCAACGATCGCATACAACACGTCTGAATTCCGCAACAGGTCTGCAAAAACAGTCATGGATGATTCTTCCTTCCGTTTTATCCGTTGAGTAAAAACATATAGTTATGGAACGCTTCGGCAAAGCCTTTGTTCTTGAGTGAAAGCACGTCGCCGTTTTTCATGGTCACGGTTCTCGCGCCGTAGCTCGCCACGTGCTGAAAATTCACAAGAAACGAACGCTGTATGCGGAAGAACCGGTCGCCCAGCATGGCTTCGATCTCGCCCATGGTGTAATGGTATCCCGCTACGCCGTTCGCCATATGGAGCTTTACCTGTTTGTTGTCCGCTTCCACGTACAGGATATCCTGTGTATATACGGTGTCAAAACGCTTGCCGTTGCGCAGCTCCAGCCGTTTGAAAAAAGACATGCCGTAAAACTGGTCGAGCTTTTCCGCGAGCTCAGCCGGGTCTACCGGCTTTTTGAGAAAGCCGTCCGCATGGATGCGGTGGTTGATGATCTGCACGGCCGCCGCCTCGTAGTTCGTAAGATAACAGATCGTAACGGCGTGGCTGAACTTTTCTTTCAGCGCCTGGGCAACCGCGATGCCGTCCATCTCTTCCATGCGGAAATCGAGAAAGTACAGATCGAACTTTTCCTGCTTGAGCAGCTCGCGCCCGTCCGTAAAACGAAAGCACTGCAGATCGTAATTGCGTTCGAAGGCGTATGCATTGATCATTGCTTCAAGCTTCTGTGTCTCCTTCGGCTCGTCGTCACATAATGCGATCCTCATCTGATCGTCTCCTTTTTCGGGGATTCCGGCTCCAGTATAACATATCTTGTATCCTTTGCGCAAGCGGCTTCGGCTGACTTTATAATAACACGGCAAAAGGGAAGCGCAGCCGAAACCGGTGCCAGAACGCATTTCAGGGGTGTGAAAAGCACATCCGGCGCAAAAATGTATTTTAAAAAGCGGTTCGCGGTCTTGCGTGCCGGAAAAAACATAGCGCAAAAGAAAAAAGCTTACCGTTCGCAGAAGGAACAGTAAGCCTTATTAATCGGTATATGTTCAGTGAAGATCCTGATACGGGCTGAAGTCGATATTCTGCAGTTTTCCGCCCTCCTCGCGGGATCTGTCTGCCAGAAACACGGTGAGGTGCCCCGCCACGGAGTTCTCGATTGCGGTGCAGGAAACGCTCTGTTCGCCCGTTCTGAGGTATTTTATGAAATCCGCGGTCAGCGCGTCGTCGCCGCCGCCGTGGCCTTCGGTTTCGCAGTCCGAAAGGTCGATCACTTCATCCTCAAAGCCGGTCTCTGCAAGGGCGCTGATGCGTGATATTGTGTATTTATCGTCGTCCAGCACGCCGTACAGCTCGCCCATTGTGCCGGTGATATGGATCTTGCGCATGCTCTTTGCCGTGCCGCCAACCATGTTGAAGGTGCCGGTAGCGCCGGAATCGAACCCGATCAGCACGCTCTGGTGGTCCACCACGTCGTTGTCGCACTTATAAATGCAGCGGTTGTAGGGGTTGCCGTTCATAAAAGATCTCATCCGGTCCTCGTCCGAGGGTTCCTTTATGTGCTCCAGATCCGCCCACGCGTAGCATTCCCAGCGGTAGGGATGCTTCAGGTACAGGTTTTTGGAAGAATACCTGCATTCGTCCACCAGCGGGCAATCCGGCACGCAGCGTTCCGCGGCCCCGGCGGGGGCGTTTTCGGGTTTGAACTGGAATTTGCCGCCCACCGATGAAACGGACGTGGGCAGCGTAGGCTGCATCAGCCACATCATCAGGTCGATATCGTGGCAGCTCTTTGCCAGCAGCATGCTGGTTTTGCACAGCTTTGTATTTCCCCATTTGCCGCGCACGTAGGAGGTGGAAAGGTGATGGTAGCTCACGTGCTCCGCCATCTGGATGTTGATGATGTCGCCGAGCGTGCCTGCAAGCAGCGTTTCTTTGATCGAGCGGTAAAACGGCGCGTAGCGCAGCACGTGGCAAACCATCACCTTGTTGCCGTGGGCGGCGATCACGCGCAGAAGCGCGTCCATCTCTTCTTTGCTTACTGCAAAGGGCTTTTCCAGCAGCATATCGTAGCCTGCCTCCAGCAGCGGAACTGCCGTTTCATAGTGCAGGTGGTCCATCGTGCCGTTGATCACGGCGTCCGCGATCCTGCCTCTTGCGGCAAGTTCCTGCGCAGTGCCGAAGCAGTTTTCCTGCGGGATGCCGTAGCGCAGGCGGCACATCTCGCGCCGCTCCTCGTTGGGTTCGGCAACGCCCACGATTTTCAGCTCATCCGGGTGGGAGAGCGCGTGGTCCGCGTAAATCACAGATCGGTGTCCGCCGCCCACGATCACGGCGGTTACGGGTTTTTCAGCCGGGTCTCTCATATCTTTCTTTCCTCTGAACAAAACGTTTATTCGATATCTTCCATTGCGGGTTTGCGGGGGATCCTGATCTTTTCGGCGTCTTCGGCGGTGCGGATGAAAGCGCCCGCAATGTTGGAGCCCGTCCGTCTGCCGGCGGAAACGGATTCCTCATAGTGCAGCGGTGCGAACACGCTGCCGAAATCGTTATCCGGCAGAATGTACGAGATGCAGTCGTTGCACAGACCGATCACGCTCAGATGCCCTTTCACCGCCTCGTTCAGCGGCGGGTATTTCCACGCCGTGCGGTTGTAACTGTCGGTTTCGTCCGGCGCGCCGCCGTAGGCGATCTCCGGCGCCAGCTCCCCCGGGATCAGGGCGAATTTCAGCGTGCCGCCGAATTCCGCGAGGCCGATCTCGGTGGAAAAATACAGCTCGTAATCCTTGCCGTCTTCGCCGTTCGTCACCTTCACAAGGTTGTTGTTTACGATTTTCAGCTTGCCCAGCAGCGCCATAAGTGCGTTATCCGCCGGGATGAAGGTTTCTTCCAGCTTTACGTTGAGCAGCGGTTCTATCGGTATATAGCTGCTCTCTTCCGCGCCCAGCACGTAATCTGCCACCGCTTCGCCGTATTTCACGATGCCGCCGTGGCGGGAGACCGGCTCGTGGATGAACTTGCCTCTGTCGGTGGCGATGGCGGCCTCCGCCCCCTGGAAAAACGCGGCTTCGTTTCCGGCGTCTTCGATTCTTTTGCAGACGTAATAAGGGAAGTCCGCGCTCAGCTGCCGCTGTTTGTCGCCGTAGCAGGTGGGGTGCGCCCCCATCAATACCGCGAAGATCTTTTTTGCGTCCGCAGCGTCCGGCGTGAAGCGCAGAACGGTGATATACGGGTCGATCACGTCCGGCGGGCGTTTATCGTGCACGAAGTCTGCCGCGTCCAGCAGCGCGTAGTGCAGTTTGCCCGGGCGCATCGCGTTCACGGCGTTTTCAACCGTTTCGGCGGCGGTCTCAAACAGATATTCCATAAAATCCGGGTTCTTGCCCGAAACCGCGTTCTTTACCTTTTTATTGCTCTTAACCGCGCCGGGGTTCTTTTTGAGAGACTGTTTCAGGTCGCCCCACACGCCCAGAGTGTCCGCCCCCGAATGGCAGTGGGTGGCGCTGACGTTGACCGATACGATATTCTTTTCTTCGCAGAGCGGTTTCAGCTTTTCGCGTATGCGGCGGATATCGGTGTTCGAGATCCCCACGCAGTCGATCACCGCAAACACGTTTATGCCGCGGTCGCTGCCGTCGTCAAAGGCGAAGGCGCGTACCAGAAGGTCGTTCAGTATGCCCGCGGCCTTGTTGGGCGGGAAGGCGAGATAACCGCCGAGATACAGGTCTCCCTCCACCCGTTCGGGCATGATGCTGGCTTTTGCAAAGCCGACCTGCCAACCGGCGTTGGCGTCCGGCTGCGCCAGAAAATAGCCGCTGCCCTCCATAAAACCGGAGTTGTCGTAGCGGTTCAGGTAGGGGATCGTTTTGTCCGAAACGCGCCCGGCGATGCCGCCCAATACCTTCTGAACGGCTTTGTCGCCCAGATCGATCGCCTTCGTTTTGATCCCTTTTTCTTCGGCAAAAGCGTTTGCCTTTTCTTTTGCCCGGGTGATCAGGTCGCTCATGCTGTTTCCTCCCTGTGGGTGACGCGGAATTCCGCAAGCTGGAAGCCCTCTGCGGGCTCGTCGATTTCAATGTGAAGCTGTTCTGCCGCAGCCTCGGCAGGTATATGATACGTATAAACGCAGTAGGGTTCCGGTACCAGCCCCGCCGGGATATCGGTGCGTTTCACCGGCGGCGCCAGAAGAATGCCGTTCACCTTTGCCGTATGGTCCCGCAGGAACCGTTCGGTTGGCCTGAAATAGGTGACGCTCAGGTTGTAGGCGGTTCCCGGCGTGCAGCCGCGCAGCACGGCGGCGAAGCTGAAGTGGTCGTATACCTTCTGCAGGCACACCGGAAGCGTGCCGTTGTTCACGTTCGGCCGGTCGCCCTGAATATTCATGTAAAAATCAGGCTTTTGATAGACCCACAGAGCCTCTAAACCGTGCAGAGCAACAGAGAAATAGAATTCCCCTTCGTCCACTTCGTTGCGCAGAGCGGCGCGGCGCAGGGTATCTTCGTCGGCTGTTTCACAGAGATGCATGAGCCACTCTTTATCCGTAAGGGGCAGGTCGATCGTATCGAGGGTCGCGCCCCGTTCCCAGCCGGAGGCGCCGTATTTTTCAACGCTGAGCTGCATGCCCGCGGTTTCATTGAGCATTTCTGCCGAATATCCGATCTCCCGCCGCAGCGCTTCGGCAGGGGCGGGCAGGGGAGCTGCGAGGGCGTTCTTCGCGCCTGCGGTATCGCCCGCAAGGATCAGCGCTTTGCCCATCGCTGCAGCGGCAGTATCTGCGATCAGCCGTTCTTTGACGTACAGGTCGCACGCCGCTCTGAAATACAGCTGCCAGAACCGCCAGCAGTTTTGTTCAAGCTTTGCGCACGAGAGCAGGTGCCAGGTGAAATCCAGCCGCTTTTCCAGCGGGGTGCTTTCCCAGTTCTTTTCCAGCAGAAGGATCCCTGCCGTAAGCCGATCGGTATCATAATGATATAAATAAGCGCGGGCGTAGTCTTCAACGATCTCTTCCGCTTTCGTCTTCCCGTCCCATTCCAGCGCGCACCACACGGCCTTGTTCACGTCGTCGTTAATGCCGTCGGAATACGTCACGCTGCCCACGGTATAGGGCGAAACGTTTCCGTGCAGCCTGCGGTATTCCAGCGGGCGGGGGTTGATGCTCTCCCGGCTGAGGCAGGCGGCGAAGGCGTAATGCCAGTCGTCCTTTTCAAAATGGACCGGGTGCTCGCAGCGCAGGTTGTGGGTGATATCGGGGTAGAAGCGGATCGGGTATGCTCCCCGCAGCTTTTCGTAAAGCACGTCGATATTGAACGCGCGGTTCGGACCGGTGATGATCCCGGCGAACGCGCCGTCCGCTTTTTTGAGCGCCCGCAGAAAATCCTCTCCCCACGTCGGCGCGTTGTGCGGCGCCTGCGCGGAGGGCCAGAGCCCCGCCGCCGGATGGTACCGTTTCAGTATTGTATTGATTTTCAGACAGCGGTCGATCAGCGTATCTGCGGGCAGGTCGCCGGGGTCGGAACCCGGTATGAAGACCGCGTCGATATACGGCACCGTCTGAAACAGCGCTTCGCGTTCGGCGAGCTCTTCCGCCTCCGGTTTGTTCCCGTTCGGGATCCAGAGCGATACGTCCAGCCCCAGCGCGTGGGCTTTCTTGCTGAGCAGGGCGGTCATCGTGACGCCGTCGTATGCCATCAGGCTGTTTTGTTCGGTGAAGGGGATCAGCTCAACGGTGTTCATGCCGAAATACATCAGCTCCGTCATGTACCGTTCAAACTGCGGTACGTCCCACGCATCGTAGGTGTTGGAGCAGGGGCGGTACCCGAGCTGGTGCCCGCGGATGGGCTTTTCCGGGCGGTAAAAACAGGCGACGCCGTCTGAAACCGTGATCAGCCCGTTTCTGTATTTCGATCTGCGCAGAAACAGCCCCGCGGCGTAAATGAGCCCCCGCACGCCGTTTGCACGAAAGGAGAGCCCTTTGCCGGTTCCGGCGATCTCAAAGCAGTCCGCAGAATCAAACGCCGCATCGCTTTCAAGTGCGATCGTAAACAGATCTGCACCCTCATTATCCGGTGCGCCGCAGCCGGTACGCAGGCCGATCTCTGCGCACAGGATCTCCGCCGCTTTCTGCGCAGCGGCGTCTTTCGCCGTAATATACAGTTGTCCGGCTGCGATCTGCATATGGCTGCTCCGTTATCTTTCTTCAAAAAATCATTTTATTATACAATACCGTTTAAGTCAAGCAAAAACGTCAAAACCGGCACGCTCTGTTAAAGTGCCTAAAACATGTTGCTTTTTCCTGTGAAAAATGCCAAATTTCAGCACGCTTTTGAAAAATGAAAAAATAACCGTTGATTTTGAAAAACGTTTCGGCTATAATCTAACCGTGAAAATTTATATTTTTGGAGGCAAATTCACAATGAAAAAAGTTCTTGCTGTGTTTCTTGCAGTATTGATGGCGTTCTCTGCGCTTTCCGTTCTCGCGCTTGCCGAGGCTCCCGCTGAAGACGATACCTCTACAACGGTCATCAGATATCCCGAAGAAGATACCACCAGAGATATTGTTAACGACGAAGGCCTGGTATTCCCCACCAATCCCAACCAGCTTGAAATGAGCTTTGTGTTCAAAATCATTGAGCGCATCATCAACTTCTTCCTGGGCATCTTCGGCGGCGATCTCGATCAGAACCTTACCGAGAGCGTTTCCGATATGGGCAAGTGGCTGGATGAAGCCATCTCCAACATCGCCGGCTCCCTGAGCTGAACACACAAAAGATAAGGCGCTCGCAAGAGTGCTTTTTCTTTTTGCCGGGCCGATGAAATCTTTTTATGAAAATTACCGGTAAATGTTGACTTTTCGTGTCGCTTGCTGTATAGTTACGTTTAAGAATAAATTCCCACAATTTATTCTAATTCTATTCGTTTCTGAACGGAGAGGGGCTGCATAATTGGAAAACAAATCTTGTCTGATCGATCTCAAAAACATTTCTGTATCCTTCGACGGCGTACAGATCCTCGAAAATCTGAATCTTTCCATCAAAGACGGCGAATTCATCACGTTCCTGGGGCCCTCCGGGTGCGGCAAAACGACCACGCTGAGGGTCATTGCGGGCTTCCTGCAGCCAGACAGCGGCGACGTCCTCTTTGAAAATAAGAATATAAATGGTGTTCCTCCGCACAAACGGCAGGTGAACACCATTTTTCAGCGTTATGCGCTTTTCCCGCACTTGACGGTGGCCGAGAATATCGCCTTCGGGCTCAAGGTGAAAAAGGCCCCGAAGACGGAGATCGCCGCCAAGGTGCAGGAGATGCTTACGCTCGTGAACCTGAAGGGGTTTGACGACCGTATGGTGGAGTCGCTCTCCGGCGGCCAGCAGCAGCGCGTGGCCATTGCCCGGGCGCTGGCGGTGGATCCCAAAGTGCTTCTGCTGGACGAGCCCCTCGGCGCGCTGGACCTGAAGCTGCGCAAGGATATGCAGGTGGAGCTCAAAAAGATCCAGCAGAGCCTCGGCATCACGTTCATCTACGTGACCCA
>JAEEGL010349791.1_pt1 | contig 11023 bp, 5 predicted proteins | sample 9134231 | NCBI WGS metagenome assembly JAEEGL01 (sample SAMN16246548, study PRJNA631951) | gut metagenome | biome: gut microbiome; feature: rumen; material: fiber-attached | host: Bos | place: Iran: Karaj | collected 2018-10
ATCCCATGTAATGCCAGAAGGAGACTCAAAGGTAGCATATACCTTTTCGCCATCTTCTTCAACAACTTGCGCACTTGCACTCACAAATCCTGCCATAAGCAGAAACGCGGTGCAGAACAATTTTGTTAATGTTCGCATAAGCTTTAAGTTTTAGTTAATAATAAAGTTAATAAAATAGATAATGTGGTGCAAAGGTAATAAATGTACGCGTAAGGTGTATTTCTTTTATGTTTCTTTAACTTTCGTTTTTGTCCTTCTGCGCCGCGTACTCTGATGGTGCCACGCCAAAATGCTTTCGGAAGATGGTGGAGAAGTGTGCCAGATTGGAGAATCCGACGGTGTAGGCCACCTGCGTGACGTTGATTTTCTGCTCTTTCAGCAGTCGAGCTGCCTGCTCGAGGCGTATGTTGCGGATGAACTCTGAGGTGCTGAGGCCTGTGAGCTCCTTCATCTTGCGGTGGAGCTGTGCACGGCTGATACCGACCTCCGAGCAGAGTGTCTCCACATTGAAGTCGCTGTCGTCGAGGTTCTTGTTGATGGCCTTCATGATTCGCTCCATGAGCAGTTCGTCGTTGCCCTTCACCTCCGGCTGCTCCAGCTTGTCGGCCTGCTGCTGTGCGCCGCTGAACTTGCCTTTCAGATGGCGGCGGCCCTTGATGAGGTTCTCGATGGTGAGATGCAGCTCGTCCATGTCGAAGGGCTTGGCCAGGAAGGCGTCGGCGCCGTTCTCCAGACCTTCGAGGCGGTTGGCCACGTCGGACTTTGACGTGAGCATGATGACGGGCAGGTGACTGAGGTTGAGGTTAGTCTTAATCATGCGCAGCATGGTGAAGCCGTCCATCTCAGGCATCATCACGTCCGAGACGACCACGTCGTACTCGTTTGTGAGCAGTTCCTTGAGTCCTTCCTTTCCGTTATGGCAGATGCCGAACTTATAAAATCGGTGGAGCTCCTGCTTGATGTACTCTCCTATCTCCTCGTCGTCGTCGACCAGCAGCACGCGCTTGCGGGTGGAAGCCTGAGAGTGAGGCGCGGGCGCTGAGGACTGGCCGGATGACTGGGCCGAAGCTGAAGCTTCGGGCACGGCGGCTGCAGATGCCGACTCGGTGGCTGCTGAAGCCGGACTGGCAGCGCCTGCTCCCAGACTGTCGGCGGTCTCCATCTCTTCCGGTCTGAGGTGGTCGCTGCCCAGCGGCAGCGTTACGGTGAAGATAGAGCCCTGTTGTCCGTCGGAGCGGTTGACGGCGCTGATGGTTCCATGGTGCATGTCGACAATCATCTTACAGAGGTTGAGGCCTATGCCCGTGCCCTCAATCTTCATCTTGCGCGAGTTGCTGCCCTGGTAGAAGCGGTCGAAGATGTGGCGGAGGGTGTCGGAGTCGAGGCCTACGCCGGTGTCAAGTACCTGAAGGGTGAGTGTTGGGTGTTGGGTGTTAGGTGTTGGGTGTTGGGTGTTGGTGTCCAAAAGGACCTTGATTTCGCCTCCGTCGGCTGTGTACTTGAAGGCGTTCGAGAGCAGGTTAGTGACCACCTTGTCGAACTGCGAGCGGTCTATCCATGCTGGCAGGCTGTCGATGCCTTCATGGACGAAGTTGAGGGTGATGCCCCGCTCACGGGCGTTAAAGTCGAACATCTTCGTGATGCCGGCCACGAACTGCACCATGTCGGTCTCCTGACAGTGGAGGTGCATCTGCTGCTTGTCGATCTTTCGCACGTCGAGAATCTGGTTGACAAGGGTGAGTATGCGCTGCGAGTTGCGCTCTATGGTGTCGAGTGCCTCGCGTCGTCCTGTTGTCTGCCGTTCGCTCATGGCGGCGAGTGCTTCACCTGAAGCAGCGGGGAACGACTTCAGCTTCTTCAGCGCACTGAGTATGATGGTCAGCGGAGAACGAATGTCGTGCGTGGCGTTGATGAGGAACCGCATCTTCTCCTCGTCGAGCTGACGGTTGGCCCGTCTTCTCAGCATGACGCCAATGAAGGCCAGCAGCGCCATCAACAGGAGGAAATAGATGAAATAGGCTACCGTGGAGCGGTACCACGGGGCACGCACGGTGATGATAATCACCTTCGAGGGCGAGCAGTCGCCTCCCTGACAGGCGCGCACCTCCACACGGTAGGTGCCGGGCTGCAGATGGGCCAGGATGATTTCATTCTTTCCCTCTGCCTGGCGCACCCACTCGTCGTTGTTCAGCTTGTACTCCAGACTGACGTTCATGGCCGTCTCAAAGTTGAACTGTGAGAAGGCCATGGCCACGGTGTGGTCTATGTAACTCAGTGTGAAGTAGATGCATTCGCCGATGTCTTCTCCATCGGTAACGTGTATGCCGTTGAGCACGGTCGACGCCTTGACATACTGGTCGCCCACTCGGAAGCCCGTCAGGTGGAGCGGTTCGGATAGCGGCTGGTGCGAAATCTTCAGCTCCTTGGGCGAGAAGACGGTCAGACCGTCGTTATGACCGAAGTAGACGCGGTCGTCGTCAGTGTGCATGCCCACGTTCATGACATACTCCTTCTTGGTGAGTCCGTTTCCGGCAATGTGACCGATGAACTCATGGCCGACGATGTCATACTGCCATAGTCCCATCGACGTAGAGCACCAGATGTCGCCGTCGTTGGTCTCGACGACGTAGTCCACAATCTTGTCCTTCAGGGCGTCCTGCTCGCTGTCCTGGATGAAGGGCACGGCCTCTTCCTTCCCTGGTTCGTAGACGTAGAGGCCCTTGTCGGTACCTATAAGAATATGTCCGCGCGTGGTCTCGCAGAGCGAGTAGCATATCATGCCAGACAGCAGCTGCGTCCATCCGAAGGGCCTGAAGGAGTCGGCCTTGGGGTCGTAGCAGGCCACGCCGCTCGACGTAGCCATCCAGAGGCGTCCCTGGCGGTCGGGCTGCATGGCCAGAATCCAGTTGTTGCACAGGCGGCCCTTGACGGGGTCGTCGGCATCGTTCATGGAGAAATTGCGGAAGAAGCCGGTCTGGGGGTTGTAGACGCAGAAGCCGCGTGAGAAGGTGCTGATGTAGATGTTTCCCTCGTCGTCGCTGGTCATGTCGTTGAAGCGGTCGCAGTCGAAGACGACACGTTGGTTATAGCGTCCGCTCAAGGGGTCATAGTCGTAGAGGGCGTCATCGGTGCCCACCCAGTAGCGCCGCTGCTTGTCGCGGAAGATAAACTCCACGGCATCGGGACTGGCAGGATGAGCCACCACGCGGCCTTTGCTGTTAAAGCCATAGATGCCCACACCCTGGACGGTGACCCAAGCCATGTCGCCATCGCCCTCGCAGATGGAGGTGATGGTGCTGCCCAGGCGTATGCCCTGGCCTTCGAAGCTCCAGTTCTTGAACTGCTCAGGCCGCAGGGGGAGCAAGACGAGGCCTTTGCGGTGACAGGCCAGCCAGAGATTGCCGTTGCGGTCGAACGTAGTGGCGCTAATCTTCGCAGTGTGCATGTCGATGCCAAGGGTACTGACGTCCAAGACCTCCAGACGGCGGTTCTGACCGGGGGCAACGCTGTAGAGGCCCTGTCCTCGGGTACCCAGGTAGACCTCGCCCGACTGCCCCACAGAGGCTCTCCACAGGATGAGGTCGCGGTTGTGCACCTCGCTCAGGTCTATGTAGTCGTCGTGCATCACGCTGCCATCGTAGACCAAGATGCCGTGCTGACAGACCACAAGCAACTGGCCGTCCTGCTCGACGAAGGCCTGAGGATTGCCGTAGACTGAACGGAATACGGAGGTCTTGCCCTTGTCGTAGAGCGTAATCGTGTCGTCGAAACCACTGTGCCACAGACGGCCCTGACTGTCTTCAAACATGCGGCTGTAGAAGCCGTGCATACCCTCGTCGCCAAAAGGCTGCAGCACGCCGTCGTCGCCCATGACGTAGGCACCATAGCCTGCCGTACCTACCAGCAGACGGCCGTCGTGCAACTGCAATATCGCTGCCACGCGGGTCTTCAGCCCGCCGGGGAAGGTGTGATGGGTAAAGGTCTCGGTGGCGGCATCAAAACTATCAAGACCCAAACGGGAGCCTACCCACAGGCGGCCCTCCTTGTCGGCCAGCAGACAGACGATGTTATTGTCCTGAAGCGACATGCTGTCGGTCGGCTGGTGAAGAAAAGTCTGGAAATTGTAGCCGTCGAAGCGGTTAAGACCATAGTCCGTAGCAATCCAGAGCGAACCCTCGCGGTCCTGGCAGAGGTCGTTGATGAGACTGCTGGAAAAACGGTCGGCGGATATGAACTGCCCCGTCTGGGACATGGCATTTAGGCATGACAAGACGCATGCAACTAAAAGAAATAGATTGCGTTTCACGGTCAGTTATCGGCAAATTATTAGTAATTCGTTGCAAAAGTACAGATTATTTTTGAAACGGCCAAATTTTTTCACCCTTTTCGACCTTAAAAGGGCATTGCGAACAGTGGAGTCGGACTTTAGCGCCCCAGTAGTTTACCCTCTGGGGTGCTTGGCTTCAGTATTTTGCCCTATAAGAAAAAAGATGTCAGAAAATTTTGGCCATATCAGAAAGAATATTTATCTTTGCAACATATTTCAGAGACTATAACCTAAAAAAGCATGCTTATGAAACGTACATTACTCCTGTTTTCCCTCTTCCAGCTGCTCTCCACGGGCGCCTGGTCGCAGGGTTGGCCGTCGCAGTATAGCGGCGTGATGCTCCAGGCCTTCTACTGGGACAGTTTCAATGACACACAGTGGACCTTGCTGGAAAGCCAGGCCGACGAGTTGGCCGGGACCTTCGATCTGGTGTGGTTGCCACAGAGCGGCAACTGCGGAGGCCAGTCGATGGGCTACGACGACCTCTACTGGTTTACGAACTACAACAGTTCGTTTGGCAACGAGACACAGCTGCGCCAGCTCATCAACACCTACAAGACGAAGGGCATTAAGACCATCGCCGACGTGGTCATCAACCACCGCCGCAACGTGTCGAACTGGGTGGACTTCCCCCGTGAGACCTACAAGGGCGTGACCTACGAGATGACCTCGACCGACATCTGCAGGAATGATGATGACGGAGCTTGTCTGAAATGGGCCACAGAGAACGGCTACAAGCTCTCGGCCAACAACGACACCGGCGAGGGATGGGGCGGTATGCGCGACCTGGACCATAAGAGCGAGAACGTACAGAAATGCGTGATGGCATACCTCGACTTTCTGAAGAATGACCTGGGCTACGCCGGATTCCGCTACGACATGGTGAAGGGCTACTCGCCGTCGTACACCGGACAGTACAACGTCTCGGCACAGCCGGAGTTCTCGGTCGGTGAGTGCTGGGACGGCTCGAACACCATCAAGAACTGGATTGAGGGCACGAAGGTGGACGGCGTGATACAGAGCGCGGCCTTCGACTTCCAGTTCCGCTATACCGTGCGCAATGCCGCCAACAATAAATCGTGGAGCATGCTGGGACAGCAGAACGACGGCAACTTCCCACTCGTTAGCACCAGCTTTGAACAGGGCAAGTACCGCCGCTATGCTGTGACCTTCGTGGAAAACCACGATACGGAGTACCGCTCGAAAGATGCTCAGCAAGACCCGCTTCGCAAGGACACGTTAGCTGCCAATGCCTACCTGCTGGCCATGCCAGGAACGCCATGTGTGTTCATGAAGCACTGGCAGAAATACCCCACGGAGATCAAGGCCATGGTGGCCGCACGAAAGGCAGCCGGCGTACACAGCGAGAGCAGCTACCTGAACTTCCGCTCGAACAAAGACTACTATGCCGTCATCACCAAGACCAACAACGAGAACCGCCTGCTCGCAGTCGTGGGCAACGTGGCCGCTATGGAGGCAAACATCAACGCGCAGCAATGGGTGAAGGTGACGGAGGGCTACCACTACGCCTACTACTTCCCAACGACGATGAACACGGCCTACGTAGACCTGGCCACGGGTCTGTATAACGGTGAGCAGAAGGCTCGCCTCACGGCCGTCACCGCCGCAGAGGGTGCCCAGCTGGTCTATACCACCGACAGCAGCGACCCGACAGCAGCAAGCACGAAGGTTGCCAGCGGCTCGACCATCACCATTCCCGTTGGTACTACCATGCTGAAGGTGGCTATCCTCGCAGGAGGGGTCGTCAGTGGCATGGCAACAAGGGCTTACATCGTGAGGGAAACGGGCAATACGGAAACCGTCATCCCCGACTTCTGCCATTACAAAGACGGCGAGGTGTGCGCCTTCTTCGAGGCTCCCCGTACCTGGGTGCAGACCATCACGTGCTGGGCGTGGGACACCAATGCCAACAACGTGAACTACACCGGCGGTGCCTGGCCCGGCGTGGAGTGCGAGAAGTTAGGACAGGCTCCTAACGGAAACACCGTGTGGAAATGGACCTTCAAGGAAGCAGACTTCAAGGGAACGGCAGGACAGGCCAAGCAGCCGTCGCACATCATCTTCAGCAGCAAAGGCGCTCCGCAGACGAAGGACTTGCCCTTCCAAAATGCGGGATACTACACGGAGGAGGGCCTCTTCGGCACCGTGGAATCGAGCATTGACGGCATCCTGGCCGACAAACCCGCCGACACGGCCATCTACACCCTCGACGGCCGCCGCGTGACGAGCGTCACACGCCCCGGAATATACATCCAGAACAAGAAGATGGTCATCATCAAGTAGACCCTGCTCCTCCCATTAACACCTGCCCCTACACCGGGTAACCGCACAGTACAAATAGAAGTCTGAAACGAATTACCGTAATAACAATAATTTCCCCGTAATCATTTAATTACGGCAATATTGGAAAAATTATGAAAATTACGGCAATTCGTTTCAGACTAATCAGTTTACCCTAACCTACATTGTTCATGGACTTTCTTCCCCCAATTCTGTGACGGACGGGGATACGCAGCCATCTGTGGAATCTGTGTAATCTGTGTGAGATAAAGTATCGTCGGTGAGATAGAGATAGTCCCACGGACGTATTTTTGTTCTCACACAGATTTCACAGATTATGGCTGCGCGCAAAGTTACTCCTACACCCCTGCCGCCCGCCGTGGTGCGGGCAGCCTCAGAAGCGTGTATGTAGGTGAAGGGAGGCATCCTCCGAATTTTACAAGTTTTTCTGAAATGTATCCTCCGAATTTAATGTAAATACCACGTTTTTACCCTCCGAATTTAATATTTTTCACAAAAAGTATTATTCGTATATAAAGGAGAATATGTAATTTTGTGCCCGAAAAGACGTTAAGCCATGATAACAAGAAGTATAGAGCGTGAGCTTGAATTATGGAAATCAAGCAAACACAGAAAACCGTTGGTGCTGAGAGGTGCAAGACAAGTAGGTAAGACTACCGTGATAAATAGCTTTAGCAAGCAGTACGACAACTATTTATATGCGAATCTTGAGGATTCTGCCATGCGTGACATCCTTGAAAGAGACCTTCCGTTGGACGACAAGATTGCCCTGCTATTCACGTCACAGGAGAAAATTGTTAAGCCAGGAACGACACTTCTGTTTATTGACGAAATCCAAAATTCTCCTAAAAGCATAGCATTACTCAGGTATTTCTATGAGAAACGTCCTGACATACATGTCATCAGCGCAGGTTCACTATTGGAAAATGTAGTTGATGTTCAGGTGTCTTTTCCTGTCGGACGGGTTCAATATATGGCAATGCATCCTTGCTCATTCCTCGAATTCATGTCGGCTATGGGTAAGCACCACTTATTTCAGGTAATGGAAAAGCCAGAGTTTACCACCTCTTTCCATAGCGAGCTGCTATCTCTCTTCACACAATATTCTATAATAGGCGGTATGCCAGAAGCTGTGCAACGATATGCGGATAGCCACGATTTGCTTGCCCAAGACGATGTTTATGTCACTTTGCTTCAAGCCTACCGCGATGATGTTGAAAAGTATGTACGTCATGGAAAACTTCAAGCCGTTGTGAGGCATATCCTAAGATATGGATGGCGCGCAGCTGGCGAAACCATCACATTGGGAAATTTCATGGAGTCGCACTATGGCTCCAAGGAGGTGGGCGATGCCTTTAGATTGCTTGAAAAAGCTATGCTCTTAGAACTGGTATATCCTACTAACTCGGTACTTTTGCCCCTGATACCTCAGATACGCAGGTCGCCTAAACTCCTTTGGCTGGACTCAGGGCTTGTCAGCTTTTCCGCCGGAATACGTAAGGAAATCATCGGGGCAAAAGACATTTTGGATGTATGGCGTGGGCATTATGGTGAACAGATAGTAGGTCAGGAATTAAAAGCCCTTCATTCAGCAGTTAGTATGGAGAGATTTTTCTGGGCACGCGACAAGAAAGACTCTTCTGCCGAGGTGGATTTTGTGTGGCCGATAGATTCACAGTTATTACCCATCGAGGTAAAGACTGGCCACAACTCTTCGCTGCGCTCACTTCACTCATTCATGGATGAGTCAGACATTTCGGTAGCAGTCAGGGTATGGTCTGGGCCATTCTCTGTAGATGATGTGCAGACAACGATTAAGAAAAGGAAATTCAAGTTGATAAACCTTCCTTTCTATCTGATTGGAAGTATGGAGCAGATCGTAAGGCGTTATCTCTGACGGCAAAATTCGGGCCGCGCCCTGTGTGATGGAGCGCGGCCCGAATTGATTTGCGGAATTAGACAAGCTGTATTCCCTACTCTACGGTGCAGTAGATGTTGTTGCTGGTCTTGCGAGTGGGATAAAGCTTGATAGTGTTGCCCTCGAGGGTGATGTTAGCACCGTCCTGTGTCAGGTTGCTGATATCACCACCAAGGTTGATTTTCCAGTTCGGGTCGGTAAGGCCATTGGCACGGAATTTCCATCCATTAGCATTGACGGCTGCTCCTGTTAACTCGTAACAGAAGTCAGTAGCATTCCACATCATTTCTGCACCCTCGTTCCATCCACAATAGTCACCAGTTACTCCCATATAATCAATCTTCGTGGCAGAAATGCTGTTTTGGGCCAAGTTGACCTGGAAGTAGTAAACGCCTTCCTCTGCAACCTCGATGTTATTGTCGCCAAAGACACCGCTCTTCGATGTGAAGGTGTTAGCATTGATTTCATTGTCCCAAGAACCTGCTACACGCTGGAACTTGAAGGCGATGCCCCAACCATTCGGGTCGGCTACATAGCAGAAACCAGTGTAGACGCCATCACCATTAAGGCAAGCCAGCTTCTGGTCAGAAGCACTCCATCCGTCGGTAGCACCGATAAAGTAGATGAACGGGTTGAACAGGGGCTTCTGAGGAACAACAGTCACGTTGAACGCATCGGCCAAGAGATGAATGGCAGCCGAACCCTCCTGTCCCGTCACATTGACGTTGGAAGAGACGACAGCAGCGAAGGTGCGCTCCACGGCCTCGATGGTGAACATCTCGGTGGTGGCTTTCTGAAGGTCGGCCACGGACACGTTGCCCTGTCCGTCGGCGGTGATGTTATAGTCGGGGTAGTTGGAACCCTCAGCGGTGAGATTCACGTTGAACGACTCTGCCGTGACACCCTCGGGCAGGGTGACATTGAAAAGCTTCACGGTCTCGTCCTGAATTTCATCGAGGACGAAGGCTGCCTGCTGGGCTGCTGCCACAGACCAGTCTACGGTCTTTGCCTGTACGGGGGCGTTTTTCTGAGGCTGTGACCAGTCCTTATAGTCATCGGTACAAGCTGCGAACAGTGCCAGGGCTGACAGTCCGAATATTATTTTCTTAATCATATAATTTACGATTTACTGAATTTACTAATTATTGATTATTGTTCTGTCAGTCCCGCCGCCACGAGGACGGCGGGCTGAAAGGTTCTTTACTTGATGACTGCGTGCAGACCATCCTGTGCAGGACGCTCGATGAAGAGCTGGATGGTGTGCTCACCGGCAGGTCCGACAAAGTTCTTACCATTGGCCACGATGTCGTCCATGTCGGTAGAGGGCTCAACGTCGCCCTTTGCTCCAAGGTTGACATCCCAACCGTAGTCACGGCGGAACTTCCATTCCGTGTCGGTATCGAAGTTGACATCGACGGAGAGGCAATGGTTGCCCTCGTCGTAGGTCATCACCTCGTCGCCGCCCCAGCTGTTGAAGCCGCCGATGACGCTCCATGTGACAGCCACGGCATCGATGGTCTTGTTGGGGATGTCAACAGTGAAGTAGTACATGCCGGCTTCACCCGTGAAGTTGATGTTACCACCGCCGCCGTCGCCGCAGTCGATATTGTCGCTGACAGTAGAGAAGCTGCCGTTGTTGTACTCTGCCGACCAGTCGCCAACGGGCGTGAACTTGAACTCGCCATTCATGTAGGCATAGCCAGTGAATACCTCGCCGTCCTTTGAAACGAGGATCGGGCAAACACCGTGGTTCCATCCGTTGCCGTTGCCAGGAATCCAGAGGTAGCTCTCCTTGGCAGGAACGGCCATCACATCAATCCAAGATGACGGGATGAGGTTCATCTTCACCGGGTCACTGACAGCAAGGGTCTTGCTGCTGTTGTCGCCCAGGGTCATGATGCCCAGCACACGCACGAAGAGTTCAGAAACAGGAAGCGAAGCATTCTGCTCATACAGATAGAGCTTGTTCAGGGCGGTGTTCAGCTCCTCCACATCAAGCACGCCCTTGCAGCTGGCATAAGTAGAGGCCAGCTGGATATAGTCGTAACCCGAAGGAATACCAGTAAAGTTACCTTCCTCGTCGGTCACCTCTGCCAAGGCAGCATCGAAAGTCTTGGTGAAGTTTCCGTCCTTAGACACCTGTACGGCGTATGACAGGCCCATGCTACTCTCCTGGCCCAGAGGTGCATTCTCGGCAGTCAGCTTAGGCTGTGACCATGTGAGAGTCAAGCCGTCGGTGCCGGAGAGTGCTACAGGCAGATTGGCGAACTCAGGCGTGTTCAGTTCGATTTTCACAGGTGACTCACCCTGTATGAGCACAGGGTTGGAGTCCATATCCTTATCGCATGATATAAATGCAATGGTGCTGAGGAGCAGCAGCGTTGCGAAAGATATTTTCTTTTTCATACGTTTTCTATTATCAATGTTCTAAGTTCAAAAATCAATAACCCTGATTC
>JAEEGL010441410.1_pt1 | contig 11023 bp, 9 predicted proteins | sample 9134231 | NCBI WGS metagenome assembly JAEEGL01 (sample SAMN16246548, study PRJNA631951) | gut metagenome | biome: gut microbiome; feature: rumen; material: fiber-attached | host: Bos | place: Iran: Karaj | collected 2018-10
ATACATTATGGCATCCACATCATTCTCTGCCATAATACGGGAGACTTTCTCCCGGATGTCTATTGTTTTTTCCCAATTACCGGGTCTTAAGTATTTTCCTTCACCGTATTCAATGTACCTGTAATTTCCAAAGTCATCCCTGTTAAAAGTCTCAACCGGAGGATGGTCCTCGTCAAAATTATACTGGAGATAATCCCCTATATATCCGATATCTGTTCCTGATTTAAGAATATCATTTACCGTTTTTATCTTGTTATCCCCGGCATATTTATTCAGATAGCTGTTGATATCATATTCAGTAGTGTTACCTGTATTCAGGTATCTATATAAAAATAATTCTTCATCAGACATGAACGGTTCAACCGAAAGATCCACGAACTCGGCTCCTGCTTTTCTAAGATCCGCTCTGGCTCTCATCACAAGAGAATTTGTCTCAGTTGCAAGTTTATAGGAAGGAGTCAGATATTCTTCTGTAAAATCGCCCCTTACCCCAAACAGATCTACGCATAGATCATTCAGCCTGTCTACGCTTAGTGAAGAATAATCAAAAGAAGACCTTAAGTATCCTATCCTCTTTCCCTTGAGAGAACCCACAGGAAGATCTGTCGAATACCCGTCTCCGAGAAGAGCATCGGCATCTGCTTCGATCGTAAAGTCGTCCCCTTCGTCAGTTCCTGCCATAGCTTCCAGAACTATGGCAAGGTCTTCTGCCGTCTTTGCCATTGGTCCGGTGGTATCTCTGGAAGCCGCAAGAGGGATCACACCTTCAATAGATGTCAACCCTTTGGAAGGCCTGATGCCGAAGAGATTTGACCAGTTGGCAGGATTCCTTATGGAACCTCCCGTATCGGTCCCAAGTCCTGCTGCAGCAAAATTGGATCTTACAGCTGTTGCGGTACCTCCTGATGATCCGGCTGCCGACCTTTTTGTATCATACGCATTATGGGCCTCTCCTCCTAAGGTAGAGTGGGAGTCAACAGCACTGCATGCGAATTCGGAAAGATTTGCCCTTGCTATGATAACCGCCCCCGCTTCCTTAAGTTTCTTTACCGCTCCGGCGTCTTCGGAAACATAAAAGTCCGCAAGGGCTACAGAACCGGCGGCAGTAGGCATTCCGGCCACATTGTAATTATCTTTTACCACAATGGGAATACCGTGCATCTTTCCGCGGATCTTTCCCGCAGCCCTTTCTTCATCCAGTTTTCTGGCGTCATCCAGGGCATTTTCGTTTATCCTGATTATGGAATTTAAGTCTTCCCGTCTGTCATAGGCCTCAATCCTGTCCAGATACATCTTCGTAAGCATTTCGGATGTGAGGTTCCCCTTTTCCATCTCCATCTGAAGATCGCTTATGGAAGCTTCCTGCAGATCGATGGTGGTAAACAGATCCTCCAGCTGTTCAACAGCCCCCTTATCCGGGGAAAATTCATAAGGGGCACCTTTGGAATAGGACTCGATCCCGGTATTTCCTTCCGGTCCTGCAATGACCGTTCCTGAAGGCAGCAGCGTAACTGCCATCACAGATGCCATAAATAAAGCTGTAATGTGTTTTCTTCTCTTATCTATAGACCTGACTTGCCTCATTCAAAAATGTCCTTTATCATGTCAAAAGAATCTATTACCGCAGCAGCTCCGCCCTGAGACAGCTCTCCGAACCCGTATGCAGCGTGTACAAAGGGTACCCCTGCTTCCTCACAGGCTATCCTGTCCCCCTCCGTGTCCCCGATATATACAGGGTTCTTTAAGCCGTTTCTCTTAACTAACTCTTTTATATTATCGGCCTTACCCATACCGGTGTTGCCGAAACTCTCAAAATCCGTTATAAAAGCGCCAAGGCCTGTCTTTTCACAGACCAGCTCTATATAGCCTTTCTGGCAGTTGCTCACAATATAAAACTTTATCCTGCCGGAAAGTTCTTTTATGGTGTCATAAACTCCGGGGAAAACCACATCACAGGGATCTGCCCTCAGTTCCTCATGTTCATACCTGCAGCAAAGCTCCATGATCGTTTCCCGCTTTTCCGCAGTATCCATGGGGAAAACACATCTCCCGATCTCATCCATCGGTTTTCCGAACTGGGTCTTAAGGAGATCTGCAGTTATAACCTCACTGCGCAGCGACCCCGCTTCCTTTGCCGCCCTGTTCCAGGCTTTGGCAACTATGGCTGTGGAATCCCAGATGGTTCCGTCTATGTCTAATATTATTCCGTCGGTTTTTATCTTCTTATCCATAGAAAAGATACTACAATAATAAAAATGCCCCCGTCAAGTCTTACATCCCCTCATAAAGACTCTTCGAAAGCAGAAAACACACTCTTAAAAGCAATTTTAAAGGGACACCCAACGCGAAACTCCGGTGCCCCTTTACCCTATTGTATCATCTGAATGTCCCAATGGATTGTACCTCCTTAATGCATTCCGTTCTGCGCTAATCTATTAAATCGGGCCCGTCGTCCTCACCTGGTCGGTAAGACTCTTATATGTTATTTTTGCCCGCTTCCGCTCACGTATGCCTTTTATGCTGGACTACTGATACAAAAACTAAATTGTGAAATAACTTGTCTGGCGGTCCGTACCTCCGTTCCTTAGATTTTCCGATCAGAGATAATAATTATCATCCAAGTTACCTCTGCTGCCGACCTCCCCGTCGGCTTTGTTCCGTCTCTTTCTTTGATGATGTGAGTATATCTCATTATAGAATAATTGTCAACACAATTTTAAAAAATTATTGTATTTAAATAGGCACAAAACTAAAATTGTATAAATTGTTTATACATTATTCCGGCATACAGCCCCGAAATACGCATATACAGTAGATACGGTTCGCCTTACAATGACACATAGACCGCATTACTACATTGTTTCTGTGGATTTTTTATGTTAGAATCGCAACAAGAATAAAGGATGGGACACTGTTCAATGAGGTGACGCAACTATGAGTAGAGTAGCTATCGTAACAGACACTAACAGCGGGATCACTCCCGAAGAGGGGAAGGAAAACGGCATTTTTGTCCTTCCGATGCCCTTCATGATCAATGAAAAAGAATATCTTGACTGTGTGAATCTTTCCCAGAAGGATTTTTACGATTTTCTCTCTCAGGGTGCGGATGTGACCACATCTCAGCCTGCTGCCGGAGACGTGATCTCTCTTTGGGACAGCATCTTTGCCGAGGGATATGACGAGATCGTCCACATTCCCATGTCCAGCGGCCTTTCCGGTGCATGTGAAAACGCACTGATCTATGCATCTGACTATGACGGCAGGGTACAGGTGGTCAATAACCAGCGTATTTCCGTTACCCAGCGTCAGTCTGCTTATGATGCGAAATATTTAGCGCAAAACGGAAACTCGGCTGCCAGGATCAGGGAGATCCTTGAAGCGGCCAAATATGAATCCAGCATTTATATAACCATAGATACCCTTGAATACTTAAAGAAGGGCGGCAGAGTTACCCCTGCAGGTGCAGCTCTTGCGAAGATACTTAACTTAAAGCCTATTCTTACGATACAGGGTGAAAAGCTGGATGCCTTTTCCAAGTGCCGCGGCCTGAAACAGGCAAAGAGCATTATGATAAATGCCCTGAAAAATGATATCGATAACCGCTTAGGCGGATATGCTCCGGAAAACCCTTCCATCTGGATAGAGGTTGCCCATACCGAAAACGAAGAAGCTGCGGAAGAATTTGCAAGGGAAATTCAGAACACCTTCCCTAACTGCAGTCTGCATATAGATCCGCTTCCCTTGAGCATCTCCTGCCATATCGGTCCCGGATCTCTTGCCATCGCCTGCTCAAAGGTTGTCAAGGACGGACAGCCTTATCCCATGGCTATGGCTAAAGTAGTCTAAAACAGTCTGATCAGATTCCTCCTCCGGTTTCCCAGTCACCACGGGATTCCGAGGGGGCTTCCGTATCAACGATCTCTCCCGTTTTATCATTATCTTCCTGAACCGCTTCTTCGGAAGTGTCTTCAATGCTGTCTTCGGAAACCGTATCCTCTTCAGGAGCTTCTTCGGGTCCTTCTTCCGTTTCTTCCTTCTCTTCAGGAGGAATGTATGCGCCGTCCTCATCGATCAGGGCCGCAGCTTCCCCGGAACTTCCGACTACCGCATGGGTCTTCAGGAAATCCACCCAGAGATACATATATTTCTGCTTGATATGAATGCCGTCCGAAGCAAAGTCCGCAGGAAGGTTTCCTTCGCTGTCAGCCATTACCGAATTTAAGTCCAGATACGCCACGTGCTCCTTTGCCGCCACCACCTTCAGGGCTTCATTCCTTGCATTGATGTTCGGATTGTTGAAAACGTTTGATTCATTGGATTTCGCAGCTGTAACGTTGATAATGCTCTGGATATAGATCACTGCATTCGGCTGATAATACTTGATCATATCAATAAGCTGGTAATAAGCGTTGTCAAAGGTATCCTCATCAGCCCAGCCCATTTCGTTTAAGCCGAATTTGATATAGACCTTCCTGAATTTCCCCTTATTGGCGGCCATGGCTTCTTCCAAAGTAAGCTTCCCGAATTCGGAGTCTATCCATTTCTTGGTAAATACCTGATGAACCCCATAGCTCTTCATGGCATAGGAAACTATACCATCCAGCCCGGAATACATACCGAAGCCCTGCTCTCTGGAATCCCCGATTATCACCGTATCACCGGAAGTAAAATAGCTGTCTCCCACAGTGTAAAAACCGTCATATGTATCTCCGGGGGTAGAGGAATCATTTTCTTCCAGCTTTGTCTTAAAGGCATCCCTTAAGAACTCGTCGGTTTCACCGTTCTTCATCTTCTCACTGCGTTCAGCCCTTCGCTCCTCTGCCGCAGCATCCTCTTCGTCCTTTAAGACTCTGTCTGCCTTTTCCTCATCCGTAAGCTCCTCATCACCGACATCAGCCACTGCTTCCGGGGGAGAAAAAGCATTGATCATATCCTCGTCAGGAACATATTCCGTAGGCATATAATCAACGGTATAATCCCTGTCATTGATGCCGTCTCTCCAGTTCTGGAGCCTGACTTTGATCTCCTGCACAGCGGTGGCAACGCCGACAGTCTCCAAATCGTTACTTAAATTAACGGAATTGGAGGCTTTCACCGTCTTTGTGGCAAGAAGCATCCCATATATGAAGAGCGCTGTAACTATCAGCACAACTGTGGATAAAAACGGACACTTTCTGAAAAAATCCATGTTTCCTTCTTTCCTGTCTTAAATCCCCTAAAATCTGAAATACAGGAAGGGATTATAAACCGAATCCACCAGCAATCCCACTGAAATAAAGAATACCGCCAGCAGGAAGATAAATGAGATCGGGTTTTTCCTGTGTTTCCTGTACCACCTTGAGGGAAAAGGCGTTGCAAATATCACGGCCAAAACGAAAATATACCAATAGGTATAGAAATATTCAATGAAATCCGTCCCGGGATTGATGGTAAACATCCTTGAAATATAAACTACTGCTTCGCTTAAAGAAGGCGCCGCAAAGAGCACCCATCCAAGCATCACAATGATCAGGGTATATATCCTGGAAAAGAACACCGACCTGTCTAAGAACAGTTTCTTTAAAAACAGTCTTTCGATCATGATTATTACAAAATAGTAGATGCCCCAAAGGACAAAATTCCAGGCTGCCCCATGCCAGAGTCCGGTTATAAGCCAGACGATGAACATATTCAGTACAGTACGGGCCGCTCCCTTCCGATTTCCCCCAAGAGGGATATAGAGATATTCCCTGAACCATGAAGTAAGGGAGATATGCCATTTCTTCCAGAATTCAGTAATGCTGCGTGAAGCATAGGGGTGCTTGAAGTTTTCAGGAAATCTGAAACCTAACATCTGGCCCAGTCCTATAGCCATAAGGGAATAGCCGGAGAAATCAAAGTACAGCTGAAGAGTATAGGCGGCGATTCCCATCCATGCAAAAAGAGTAGAGATATTATCATATCCCGCTTCCTGACAGGCAGTCCAGATGTTTCCCAGACTGTTAGCAAATATAACCTTACAGCCAAGTCCCATGGTAAATATCTTGAAACCGTTCTCAATGTTGATATGATGCACGCGCCTTCGCTTAAGTCCCGTTTCAACACTGTGGAACTTCACAATGGGTCCCGCGATCAGCTGGGGGAACATCACCAGATAAGTACCGAGATTCAGATAGGATCTTTCCACCTCTATCTTCTGCAGATATACATCTATCACATAGGACATTATCTGGAAGGTATAGAAACTGATCCCGAGGGGAAGCATGATGTTCGGAACCGGGATCTCGGTATGGGCTATGCTGTTTATGGTGGATACCACAAAGCCCGTGTATTTGAACACAAAGAGCATCCCGATATCATAGAAAAGCGTGAGTATCAGGAGCACTTTTCTCTCCAAACCACGAAGGAACGGATCGAACCTGTCCATAAAAATAGCCATGCAATAATTTACTGTCAGGGAACAGATTATGAGTATAGAATACTTAGGCTCCCCCCAGGCATAAAATATCATGCTTCCCGTGAAAAGCACGAAGTTCTTAAACCTGGCGGGAACGAGATAGTATATTATGAAGAATACCGGCATGAACCGGAATAAAAAAACTAAGGAACTGAAAACCATATCTGCCTTCCCTTAAAGATCAAGGGGATATTTCTCCGTCAGGCTCTTTACTATCTCCCGTGCCTCGGGAATCTTGTCCTTTCCTCCCAGCACTACAAGGGAAATGGCCTCTGCAACCTTATCACAATCCTCAGTATTAAAGCCTCTGGTGGTAACCGCAGGAGTTCCGAGCCTTATTCCGCTGGTAACGAAAGGCTTCTGGGGATCATTCGGTATAGTGTTCTTATTTGCGGTAATATTTGCCTCATCCAGAAGTATTTCCACTTCTTTTCCTGTAAGGTTCTGGGGAACAAGATTCAAAAGCATCAGGTGGTTATCCGTTCCTCCAGATACTATGGAGAGTCCCCTGTTCAATAAACCGCTGCAAAGAGACTGCGCATTATCAACGATACCCTTTGCATATTCCCTGAATGAGGGCTGAAGAGCTTCCTTCAGACATACAGCCTTTGCTGCCACCACATGCATAAGGGGGCCGCCCTGAGATCCGGGGAATACCGCTTTATTAAACTTGAATTTATCAGCTGCGTCCTGATTGCAGAGGATAAGTCCTCCTCTGGGTCCTCTTAAGGTCTTATGTGTCGTGGTGGTTACAACATCTGCGATCCCTATGGGTGAGGGATGCTGTCCGCCTGCCACAAGTCCGGCGATATGGGCCATATCCACCATGAGATATGCTCCCACTTCATCCGCGATCTGGCGGAATCTCTTGAAATCTATTGTCCTGGCATATGCGGATGCTCCGGCAACGATAAGTTTCGGACGGCACTCCTTAGCTATTTCCAGAACCTTGTCATAATCTATGAATCCTTCATCATTTACGCCGTAAGGCACACAGTTGAAGTACATTCCGGAGAAATTGACCGGTGAACCGTGTGATAAGTGGCCACCCTGATCTAAGTTCATTCCCATGAAGGTATCTCCGGGCTCCATCATTGCCATGAATACAGCCATATTTGCCTGGGCTCCGGAATGGGGCTGTACATTGGCATATTCGCACTTAAAAAGCTCTTTTGCCCTTTCCCTTGCCAGATCTTCCACTATATCAACACACTGACATCCGCCATAATACCTGTGTCCGGGATATCCTTCCGCATATTTATTGGTAAGCGGACTTCCCATAGCTGCCATAACTGCCTTGCTTGTCCAGTTCTCGGACGCAATGAGCTCAATATGGCTGTTCTGCCTTTCCTCTTCCGCAACTATGGCATCTGCCACCTCACTGTCCACAAGCCTTATGTCCTCAAGTGAATACATCGATCAGTTCTCCTTTCAAATCCTCCAAAAAACAGCTGAAAATTAATTGTAAAAACAAAACCCAAGGGATTATAGCACATTCAATTAAATCCCACAAACCAATGTGCAAGTTTATATCCGGCAACGGAAAGTTTTCTTCCGTGCTTGCCCGGAAGGTTCATGGTCCTTCCAAGGATCCCGTACCTTATTTTCATGAAAAGGAATCCGTCCTTTTCCCCGAGATACCTCCAGAGTTCATCCTTCTTTTCCAGTGCTTCCTCCGTGTCTGCCCTGATAAGCATTATGGAAGAAACCGTCATCATGATCTCCAGATAGCTCACCATATAGTTGCGAAGCTTCCTGTTGGGGATATTTCTTCCCGCAAGGAAATCTATCATGATCTTGGTGATCTTAATCTGCTGGTCTACCCTTCCTATCATGACCTTCTCGTTTACCGACTGGTCATCCCTGCCGATAAAATAGCGGTAAAAGTTCACGTTTAGATAATATATGGTCTTTACAAAGGGCAGCGGCTCGAAAACAAAGATGTTATCGCAGTAAAAAGTGTGCTTAGGAAGGCAGAGCCCACAATCCCTTAAAAGCTTGGTCCTGTAGATAACGGAATGCATGAGAAGGTACTGTCCCTTGTGGAACTACCGCACCTTATCCCAGGTTATCAGCTTGTTTTCCGGGAGCGCAAACCTGTAGGTCATTACCTTTTTATGCCTTGCCCCCTTCTTATCATAGACAAAATTGCATACCATCATATCCAGCATGGTATCGCCGTAAAGCAGCTCTCTCAACTTTGCCAGAACCTTCCTGTAGGCATCGGCATCCACCCAGTCATCGGAATCCACGCATTTGAAAAACAGGCCTGTAGCGTGTTCAAGTCCGGTATTTATTGCGTCCCCGTGTCCTCCGTTTTCCTTGTGAATGGCTTTCACTATCCCCGGATAACTCTTCTCGTATTCATCTGCTATATCAGCGGTGCCGTCTGACGAACCGTCATCAACCACCAGTATCTCCACATCCTCTCCCCCGATAAGAAGGGAGTCAATGCAGTGTTTCATATAATCTTCCGAATTATAGCAGGGTACTACAAATGATAATATCTTCAAGATTTGATACCGTTCCTTTCTCTATCCTCTATCTGTTTCTGAGCCTTGCGCCCTCATATTTTATGGTTGTGAGGAGATAATCCTTTATTTCCTCATACTTGTCCTGTATGCTTCCTTCCCTTACTTCAGTATCTAAGGAAAGAGCGATGGCGCTTATTATGTCATCATTAAGCCTGTTCTTTATCCTCTCCAGCACATCCAGCTTTTCCTCGATGTCTTCGGCATCTAAGAACGCCATCAGATCCGGGGGTGCCTCTTCTTCATTCTCTCCGCTTTCTCCACCGGATTCAGCGGCAGGGCTTTCCTCCTCAAACCTGTATCTCTGTCCTGCATCCGGGTACTTTTCACGGTCGGTCTCGCTCATGAATTCCGACAGCGGCCTTACATATTTCTTACTTGCATCATCCCTGTTCTCATACACTACCATTTCTGCCAGTGTCTCGGAATCACGGGCTATGCATATCACTCTGTAATATGTACCCTTAAAATGCCTGTATATTTTGCCTTCACTGGGCAGCTCTCGCATTGTCCCCTCCACTCTTAAAACCTGAATATTTTATTATCAGTATCTCTGCGCCAAGCGTATCCGTTATCTTCCCTTTTTTCACATCATCCTCGGTCTTAAGGCAGTCATCCACCGCATCAAGCAGCTGTCTGCTTGTGTAACGGGATGCGGCGGCCACATACTTTTTAACCGAAAACTCCGGCACCTGCATAACTCCCGCCATTTCACGGAATCCCTTTTTCTCTTTTGAAAGTTCCTTTGCCAAGACCAGCTTGTTGAACTCTCTCGAGATAAGAGAAAGTATCTTCATGGGAGCTTCCTTCAGGAGGAGCATCTCATAATACTTTTCCAGAGCTTTCTTCTGCCTTCCCTCAGCTATGTCATCTATCATGGAAAATACGGAGGACTGTAAATTTGAGGAAGCTATCTCCCGTATATCTTCTACGGTGATCTCTTCCCGTTCTCCGCAATAGGAGATCAGCTTATCCATCTCATTTTTAAGGAGATACATATCGGTACCTGACTTTGAGATCAGGAAATCCACCGTACTTGCCCGGATCTTCTTGCCGCTCTTCGATAAAATGCTTCCGATCCAGACCTTTAAGTCCCTTTCACCTGGTTTCTTACACTCTACGGATCCCTCCAACTTATTCACCGTCTTGTACATTCTCGTCTTCTTATCCACCTCGGATTCAGAGAAGACCAATACGGTTTCTTCGGGGATATGCTCAAGATAATCCGAAAATTCCTTATCGGCGCCCTTCTTAAAAAAGCCGCTGTCTTCCACCAGGATCAGCCTTTTTTCTGACATAAAGGGCAGGGTTTCCGACAGTGCCATGATCTTTTCCTCATTGGCCTCCTTACCGGTAAAGACACTTCTGTTCATTGTATCCCCGGAAGGCACCACTGCGTCGGAAAGGGTCTTTTTATAATAATCTCTTAGGTAGTCTTCTTCACCCCAGATAAGGTAAACCCTTTTGAAAACGCCCTTTTTAATATCATCCCGTAAGCTGTCCATAAAGGATATTTTTACACAGGGAGGTAATTACGTCAAACCCTTTTTTCTGCCATGGCAAAACCTTATTATGCAGGTATTTCCGTGGGTTTAAGCCATTCTATAACCTGGTAGCCTCCGGACATATTGTTCCTGTCAGGGATGGCGACAGCAGTAAAAAGCAGATACTGTTTAAGGGTGATAACCTTAACGGAAGTTATCAAACCAAGTGATCAACCCCCTGCGTAGCCCATTTGAAAGGCTGTTGAAACTTTTGCCTTTACGCCGCCTTCGATCGTGACTGAAGCTGAATAGGATTATTGGATTACGATGAAAAAAGAATTCAGGGTTTATATCACAGAGCCGGGTTGTAGGCTGGCCGTGGAATTGTAGATTCAGGATTTCCCAATGATAAAGTGCCTTGGCAGGGATGATTGAAAAAACTTTTCGTCACGTTTCCGTTGAAAATTCCTGCTATATTGAAATATAATGATTCGAGGTGTGGTCAGGAACATACCTTTTGGGGTTCTGAATAGTTACAAGCAGGGAGATAAAGTAATGAATGAATTAAAGAA
>JAEEGL010503156.1_pt1 | contig 11023 bp, 6 predicted proteins | sample 9134231 | NCBI WGS metagenome assembly JAEEGL01 (sample SAMN16246548, study PRJNA631951) | gut metagenome | biome: gut microbiome; feature: rumen; material: fiber-attached | host: Bos | place: Iran: Karaj | collected 2018-10
GACGGTGCTCATAGCCTATGGGTTTGTTACGTGTGTAATGCTTCACATAGTTATTTCCGTTTTTATTGTTGCATATAAGCATGATGGAGACGCGCTTGGTAAATATCCGAAGAAAAATATTCGTACTATCATTCAGCGTGCAAGCGCAGCCGGAATTTTAGTGCTTCTTCCGTTTCATATCAAGACAGGTGACTGGGTTACATCACATTTTGGTGGAACCGTATTCTTTATCGTTCTGATCGTGCTCGGGGTACTTTTCTGGGCATTTACATTTCTTCATGTGGGCTCGTCCTTAACAAGGGCTCTCATAACTCTTGGTATCATCAAGGAAAGAAAAACACAGAAAATAATCGACTGGATAGTCTGGGTTATCTCAGCAGCTCTTTTTGTTGCATCAGTGATAATAGTGATTAAGACACAGGTGATTCTGTTTAATATGAAACAAGTGTAAAAGTCAAAAACGATAATCAAAATTTACGAGGTTTATATGGGTAAGGTTTTGATAATAGGTGCTGGTGTATCGGGGCTTAGTGCTGCAATATCGCTGGCTGAAAGAGGTATAAAGTCTGTTATTATATCGCCGTTTCCGTCGGAGAGGGCACAGTCTGTTATGGCTGCGGGAGGAATAAATGCAATAAACACCAAAGTGGGAGACAGTACTAAGCAGCACGTCGAGGATACTCTTAGCGGTGGCTGTGATATAGCCGGCCGGGAAGCTATAGAGGGGCTTTGTTCGTGTGCTCCTGAAATCGTACGTCAGCTTGAGTGTATAGGTATGGTATTTACCAGAGATGAAGAGGGTGAGCTGGCGAGAAGAGCCTTTGGTGGTCAGACATATAATAGAACGTGTTATGGCGGCTCTTCTACAGGAAAGTATATGGTTTCAGCTATGGTCATGAAGTGCCGTCAATATGAAGCTGCGGGACTTATTGAAAGACTTCTTTGGACGGATTTTCATTCGTGTCTTATAAAAGATGGAAAGGCCTATGGTGCGCTGATTTTTAATGAGGCGACGAGAGAGCTGGTTCCGATGTATGCGGATGCGGTGATCATGGCGACCGGTGGACAAAATGCTTTGTTTGGTAAGACAACAGGTTCAACTACCTGTGACGGATATGCTGCCGGAAGGCTCTTTATGCAGGGAGTTTCTCTTAAGAATCTTGAGTTCATTCAGTATCATCCTACAACAATTGAAACATATCATAAAAGAATGCTCGTATCTGAGGCTGCTCGTGGAGAGGGCGGACGTCTTTTCTATGAGAAGGACGGTAAAAGGGTGTACTTTATGGAGGATAAGTTTGGACCGAACGGTAACCTCATGCCGCGTGATATAGTATCGAAGAGTATGTATGAGCTGGGAGAACAGGTGTTTTTGGATGTAAGCTTTCTTGGTAGGAAGCTTATAGACGAACGACTTGCTGAGGTAAGAGACATTTGCGAAAAGTATCGAGGAATCGATATAACTAAGGAACCAATTCCGGTTGAACCATCTGTTCATTTCTTTATGGGTGGTATTGCGGTGAATAATAATCATGAAACTAACATAAAGGGACTCTATGCGATCGGGGAGTGTGCTTCTATTTATCATGGAGCGAACCGTCTCGGGGGAAATTCTCTTCTTGCTGCTTTTTACGGCGGTCAGGTTGCGGCAAGAAGCATAGCGGAGTCTTATAGTCCTGATGGAAATGGTGCGGCGGACTTTTCACATTTTGCTTCTGAGGAAACTGAAAAACTGAGAAAGGCCGGAGAGACAAAGAGTAAATTCCCGGTGATGTATATAAGGGATATGCTTGCGGAGGATATGAATAAATATCTTGGAATTGCCCGTACAGAGAAGGAGCTCCTAAAGGGAAGGGAGACGCTGGACTTTTATCTCGATGCGGCATCGAAGCTTAATTATGATAGAAATGTACTTCCGTATTTTAATTACAGCCTGCAGGGAATACTAGTGCTTGCAAAGGCGGTTCTGGTATCAGCGATTTCAAGGAAGGAAACCAGAGGTGCACATTTCAGAACTGATTATCCTGAAAGAGATGATAATTATGCTGCGGCATCAATAATTAGCTTTAATGATGGTGCGTATGAGCTGTACTATGATTTTGAGAAGAAGTTTGAAAAATGATGTGAAAAATGATGTGAGAAATGATATGAGAAGAGGCAGGAGATAAGGTTTATGATAGTTACGATTAAAAGACAGTTATCCCCTCAGTCAGAACCGTATTGGGAATCCTTTAATTATGAAGGCCCTGAAGATAATACTGTGGCGGGTGTCCTGACGATTCTGAATTACAGAGATGATATATATGATATAGACGGGAAGGAAAGCAGAAGAATAAACTGGGAGTGCTCCTGCATGCAGGGGATCTGCGGTGGTTGTGCCATGGTCATTAACGGAAGTCCGGCCCTGGCGTGTGAAACCTTTATTTCTAAGCTTATGAATAAGAAACAAAGGGACGGAAAAAAAGAATTTCGTTTAACGCTGGAACCGCTCAGAAAGTTTAACGTTGTAAGTGATCTGGTTGTTGACCGAAGCGTTATTTTTGATAGAAGCAGAGAGGCTGAGATATATCTGGAAAGATATGAAAAGTCGTCACCTAGGGAATACGCACATCAGTATCAGGCAGCGAAATGTCTCAAATGCGGACTTTGTCTTGAGGTGTGTCCTAACTATGTGAAGGGTGATAGATTTCTAGGTGCACCTGCTGCTAATGACTGCTATCTGGTTGCATCACAGAGCGGCGGAGACACTGAAAGAATAAATAAGATATATGAAGAGGTATTTGCGAGTGGCTGTTCAAAGGCTATGTCATGTATGGATGTATGTCCGATGAATATTCCGACTTTATCATCTATGGCAAAGATGAATAGCGGTGCGGTTAATCGTGATCTCAAACACAAGAAAACCAAATGACACAGTAGATTATTTTGTGTTATTATAAAAGGCGGGATTTAAAAAACAGAACCAATTTATAAATAGATATAATAAGAGGGGGCTTTTAAATGTTTTGTCCATATTGCGGTAGTAAAAAAACAGATGGTGTAGATGTTTGTCCGATGTGTGGAAGAGTTGATCCTGAGGCACCTCAAGGCTACGATGATTCTGAGGATGCTACAAGAGTTATTAACGGATCAGAGCTTGAAGAGATTGAGAAGAAAATGAATCAGGGAACCCAGCCGGGGATGGAGTGGCAGCAGAATGTTCAGCAGCAAAGCTTCCAGCAACAGGGAATGCCACAGCAGAGCTTCCAGCAGCAACAGGGATTTTACCAGGGTGCTGCGGCAGGCCAGCCGGTACAGACAGAATGGGAAAATCCACAGGATGATCCAAGAAAAAAGAAAAAGAAAAAAAAGAGTAAAAAGGGTCTTATCATTGGGCTCATAATAGCAGCAATTTTACTGATAGGTGGCGGACTGACTGCTTTCTTTTTGTTAAGAGGCGGTTATTCATCGCCGGAAGCTGCTACCGAGGCTGCTCTTAAGGCGATGTCAGATAAGGATGCAGAAGCCTTTGCTGATACTTTATCTGATGATATGTACGACAGGCTATGTGACTTTATAGCTGATGAGGATTTTAATGGTAGCCCTTTTGTTGGTCTCAAGAAAACCGATGGCAAAGCATTTAAGAAGAGTCTCATAAATCTGCTCAGTACTTTATATAAAAGTAAAATAGGCGACTTAAACTATGAAAAGCTTAATTATGATTATGAAATAATAGATACAATGGAAATGGATGATGATGACCTTGATGATTTTGAGGAGACGATGGATCTTTATGAGGATTATGATGAACTGATGCTTGTTCGGGCGAAGATTACAGTGAGTTTTAATGGTGAAGAGGACTCCGAAGAAATCGTTGATATCTGCTATAAGGAGGGCGGAAGATGGTATTCCTCTATGGTTATCCAGACAGTTGCACCGGCTCTTTTGAGATATGTAAATAAGTCCTCAAAGAGTGATGATGTAGCGGCGGCTGAAACGGTTAATTCAGCTTGTCAGGCGGCTCTTGCGAATGAAGATGCTTATGACGAGGTTATGGATACCATGGTTAGCGATGAAGGAACAGTTATAGCCACTGCGGCGGAAGGGGAACCGTTTAAGAGTACAGGTGCGAGTGGTATAAAGAATAATGAAGCAGTATTTCTTTCAGAGCTTAATTCCAGTGTTGGTGGAACAGCTCCGAAAATAAAGTACAAAAAAGAAGGTGCAGCTTACTGGGCAGTAGGAGTAGATAATGTTGGAAAGCCTGTTGTATGGCTCGGAACATCTGAAGGTGATACTACCTGGGAGCTTCAGCCTCAGATATGTATAGAGTATAAGTAGAATTGGCTAGATTAATATAAAAAGATACAGGAGACAGTATATGAGCTATGTTGTAAAAACTCAGTCTGTTATGGACAGCGTAAATACGGTTATAAAGGGTAAGGAAAATGTTGTAAGAAAGGTTCTTGCAGCTGTAATCGCGGGCGGACACATCCTTATGGAGGATATTCCCGGAGTAGGAAAAACAACACTTGCGATGGCTTTTGCAAAATCGCTTTCTATGGAGTATAAGAGAGTTCAGTTTACCCCTGATGTACTTCCCAGTGATATCCTTGGATTCTCTATGTATAACTCTGCAACAAAGGAGTTTGAATATAGACCCGGTTCTGTTTTCTGTAATCTGTTCCTCGCAGATGAGATAAACCGTACATCTCCAAAAACACAGTCTGCGCTGCTTGAGGTTATGGAGGAAGGAACTGCAACGGTTGACGGTGTAACCAGAAAGCTTCCGGATCCTTTTGTGGTTATTGCGACGGAGAATCCGTATGGTTCATCAGGAACACAGATGCTTCCTGAGTCCCAGCTCGATAGATTTATGGTATGTCTTTCTATGGGCTATCCGGCGCATCGTGATGCGGTTGAAATCCTTAAGGGAAATGCGCTTAATCCTATTTCTCACGTTCAGAGTGTGATGGGAATTGAAGAGATGGTCGAGCTTAGAAAAATGTGTAACGATATGTTCATCCGTGATGAGATATATGAATACATCGTAAATCTTGTAGAGGAAACCAGAAAAAATGATATGTTCTCAATGGGAGCAAGTCCTCGTGGAACAATAGCGCTTCTCAACATGGCAAAGGCTATTGCAGTTATCGATGGAAGAGACTTTGTTACCGCCGAGGATGTTCAGGATGTCGTGCCTGACACCTTGGGACATAGAGTAAAACTTGGCCAGAAGGCAAGAGCTCAAGGAATGAATATGGGTACAGCACTTAGAGAACTGGTAAACTACATCCCTGCACCTAGATCATAATCAGCTAATCAGTATAACCTTGTAAATCAGACGAAGTATAGATAAACATATGTCAAAAAAACATTCAGAAAAAAAAGAAAAGAATAATAAGCCTCTGAAAACAAGAGTGCATCCAACCAGGGTGATAGCATACCTGGTTCAGCTTGGTATAATCATTTTCCTGTTTGATTTCCTTAGAAATCATTTTATGATGCTGGCGTTTTCTATCGTTGTTGCAGCGCCGGTTTTAGATATCATAGCTCTTGTTTTCATTTACAGAGGAATAAGTGTAAAACTCACAGCTCCTGAAAGAGATGTGAGTCGTTTTAATATGGGATATCTGAAGCTGATTCTTTCAAATAAATCCTTCATGGTTTCATATGATGTATGTGCCAGACTATCGGCGGAAAATACATTTTATAACGATGAAAACTCAACTATTATTTCACTTCCCGCTGCTGCAAGAACGGATTATGAGCAGCAAATCCCGGTAAATTATTCTATGAATGGATCATACAGATTCAGTATTCCTGAAATCACCGTAAGAGACTTTCTTGGTTTTGTGTCGCTTAAGAAAAAGGTTGATTCGGTTACTGAGGTAAATGTTTATCCTGACGGCTACACTGTTGTCGGCTTTGATATGACAGATATGGCTAGAGGAATGACGGAGAGTGAGGAAACGGTTAAGAAGGGGCATGATTTCTCCGATGTTTCCGATGTCAGGGAATACATCCCGGGTGACAAGCTGATGAGCATCCACTGGAAGCTTTCTGCGAAAAGAGACATTCTTATGGTTAAGGACAGAGTGTCTATGTCGGATCAGCAGATGATCATACTTACTGAGCTTTCCGGAAGTGATGAAGAGGTGGACGAGATTCTTTCGCTCACATATACGATTATTGTTAAGTTTGTCAGGGAGCAGACGTACGTGCGTCTTACCTGGTGGAGTGAAGCGAATTTTGCGTTTGAAGAGAGACAGATAATGAATCTCGACAATCTGCGAGAGGCGTTCGCGGATATTTATTATGAGAAGATATATCCTGATCCGGAGAAGACAAAGGCTTATATGAGGAGCATCAGACCGGAGCTCAAGGCATATGTAAATGTATGTATGAGAAACGGTGAGGCTGATGCAGTGATAGTGGAGCAGGATTAGGATAGAATGGGATTAAGATAAATAGCAGGACCGGCTTATGAATAATACTGATTATTATAGTTCGTTTAAGCAAAACAAAAAACAGAAGAAACGCAGATGGTCGGCATGGCAGGAGGAAGAAAAAGAGGTTGTACCTCTTTGTAAGGGCGTGGAGATAGCTGATTCGGTTTATGATATCGAGGAAAACAGATATTATACACTGATACTCAAGGGTCTTATAGTTTACTTTATTACTGCGGGTGGAATCGGATCTTATCTGACAGCACTGAATATCAGCTTCAATCAGATACTGTTTAATTTTGTGATTCTATCAACTGCAATTATCTGTGCGATTCTTTATCACAGCTGGAAGTCTGAGAATCTGGGCTATCTGGTATTTTTTGGTGCGTATGCAACAGCAATAATTACGCTGAGTGATTACCTGAACTCCGGTTTCTATGCAATCATGAACATTACCGTAGACTGGGCATCTATTTATTTTGATACCGAAGGTCTGCAGACATATAACGAGCGTATTTCGAATAGATATGTAACGATTACCGTTGCGGCGATAATTATAGGTATCGCCGTAAATATACTTCTAAATAACTATATCTTAAGACGTGCGAGATACATAATCGCAATAGGTCTTTCGCTTGTGGTAAATATATTTGTGTTCTATATGGAGCTTGAGCCGGACACCATCTATTCCATAATGGTTCTTGCAGGAATTGTTATGACATTTGTGTTGAAGAGCGGCCGGCATTTCCACTTGAGCAGGCGGGACAGGGTTTTTCAGAAATCGAAAACAGGTCTTACATACGCTCTGGATTTCAAGTCGCTTTGGCAGGGAATGGCAATAGTTGGTCTTGCGGTTCTTATGATAGTCGGTACTATGTCGATAGTTCATGATAAGGTTTATTATGACTCATCAAACAGGCCGAGCGAATACAAGGTTGCCAGCAGAGAAATGTTCCAGAACTTCATCATGCTTGGCTTCTATGGCCTTATTAATTTCTACCCGAATAGTGGCGGTCTTTCGACGGGAGAGCTGGGCGGAGTTTCGTCGATCAGACTGGATTATCAGACTGACCTGACTGTTACATTTACTCCATATAGTAACAGTATGCTTTATATACGTAACTTCGTGGGGGATTATTATAAGCCGTATGAAAATTATTGGTATGTCCATGAAGAAAACTATATGAAGGACTCAGGTTACGATGATGAGGTTAAGGCATTAAAGAAGGCGTATGAGGCAAAGGATGAGTATTCGGCAAGAGGCTATATGACTGTTACAAATGTTGAAGCTCCGTATCTTTCTTATCAGCCTTATTATTCAGATAGTGACAGAAAGCCGGTTCCTGTCGGGTCGTCGCAAAGCTACACCTATTACCCGATGTATTATGAGAGTGATACGAAGATAAAGAGTTATAAACCGGATGCTTGTTATCTGGATGTTCCGAAGGATAATAAAAAAGTAATAGATCAGTTTATCAAGGATGCAAACATAAATGGTGAGACTCCGGAGGAAATCGTTCAGCAGATAGCTGATTATTATCAGCAAAATATTCCATATACTATCAGACCGGGTGCAACGCCTTGGAATACTGATTTTGTAAATCACTTCCTGACAAAGAATAAGAAGGGGTACTGTGCACATTTTGCATCAGCAGCTGTACTTATACTACGTGAAAAGGGCGTGCCGGCAAGATACTGCGAAGGCTATGCAATTCCTTTCTCGCACATCATTGATAATGGTGAGCTGGTAGAAAATGAGGCGTACGAAAATTACTTCGATGGCTACAATCCACTCGGAAAAACAGGTCTTATAAGAGTTGATGCAACCGATGCGGATGCGCATGCATGGGTTGAGATTTTTGACGAAGAACGAGGCTGGGTTCAGGTTGAGGTCACACCTTCTGCAGGCCTTACTGAAGAGGAAGAGGATGATGACTTCTGGAGTGCATTTAATGATATGTTCGGAGATGGAGATGATGATGGTGAGGTAGCTGAAAGCACCAACACTAACAGGTTCTCTATTTCGGGTGCTGATAAGGTTATGCGTTATGTGGCATTTGTGATTCTCGGACTTGCTGCATTAGTGCTGTTGGTTTTCGGATTCCGTAAGCTTCTGCCGTTTATCAAGTATAAAATCGAGTATAACAGGGCGGGACTTTCTGATAAGCTTATACTAAAATACTCGCGAGGCATCCAAAAGAAAAAGAAGAAGGATAAGCTTTTCAGAGACCGAAATAATTACTCGGATCAGCTGAGGTACCTGCTTGCCGGCGATGCTGCCGGAAGAGAAAAACTTGGCGATATACTTGAGAGAGCGGGCTTCTCGAATAAGGAGATAAGCCAGCAGGAATTTGATTATGCGGATAAACAGGTGGAACAGCTTTTCGCAAAAAAGAAGAAAAACAGTTGACACATCTGAGTGATATGTGTTAGTTTATGTACAACTTAATACCGCATCAAATGCATTGATGGGGAATAGTAAGTGTTTATGATTCCTGATAAGCTCTAAGGCTTGTGGCTTATCATAAGAGAACTGCCGGGTGGTGAAAGGCAGAGGATAGTAGCACCGAACTCGCCCCTGAGCAGATTGGGTGAATCTACATTTGGTTCGATAAACTGAGTTTTAGTAGTCCAATCCGGGACCTCCCGTTACAGAGGAAAGATATAAGAGCTTTAAAAGCCCCGTATCGATGAGTGCATGTGCTTAGCACATGAAGTAGAGTGGTACCGCGTGAATTCACGTCTCTACAGACCGTAAGGTTTGTAGAGGCGTTTCTTTATTTATGTAAGTCTCGCAGCTGACATAACACGTTTCTCGGCATCGCTCCCGCTTCCGTTTGGGATTCCCCTAGCGGCCGCTAACGCTCGCTAAGCTCTCACTTCGCTGAGCTCGTGAATCGCTAAGCGCCGAGACCCAAAAGGTCCTCGAAACGTATTTGTCAGACTGCTCGACTATTAAAAAATAAAAAAAGTCATGTATCGAGCTGTTTAAAAATAAGATACGTGAGATAGGCTTGGAATCACTTGATAAAGGAAGAAAATAATAGTAAAATAAATAAGTTGGAGGTAATGGACATGAAGAATTTTGAACACTACAGAAGAGGTTATTTCATGCCGCCGGTGGAGAGCACCGACTGGGTTAAAAAGGAGTATATTGACAAGGCTCCTATCTGGTGCAGCGTAGACCTGAGAGATGGAAATCAGGCACTTGTTGTTCCGATGAGTCTTGAGGAAAAGCTTGAATTTTATAAGGAACTTATCAGAGTAGGGTTCAAGGAGATAGAGATAGGATTTCCTGCAGCGAGCGAGACAGAGTATGAGTTCTGCCGCAGACTTATTGAGGATGATATGATACCTGATGATGTTTCTATCCAGGTACTTACACAGGCCAGAGAGCACATAATAAAGAAGACATTTGAGGCCGTTCGTGGAGCAAATCCAAAAAATGTAATTGTTCATGTTTACAATTCGACAAGTGTTGCTCAGCGTGAGCAGGTATTTAAAAAGTCAAAGGAAGAGATAAAGCAGATAGCAATTGACGGAGCTGAGCTCCTCAAGAGACTTGCCGACGAGGACGGTGCAGAGTATCGTTTCGAGTACAGTCCGGAAAGCTTTACGGGAACTGAGCCGGAGTATGCTCTTGAGGTTGTTAATGCCGTTCTTGATGTATGGCAGCCAACACCTGACAGAAAGGCTATTATTAACCTTCCTGCAACAGTTGAGATGTCACTTCCTCATGTATATGCGAGTCAGATTGAGTACATGAGCAAGAATATGAAATATCGTGAAAATGTTGTTCTTTCACTTCATCCTCATAACGACAGAGGTTGTGGTGTTGCGGATGCAGAGCTTGGAATTCTTGCAGGTGCTGACAGAATAGAGGGAACACTTTTCGGAAATGGTGAGAGAACAGGAAATGTTGATGTTATAACTCTTGCTATGAATATGTATACACACGGAGTTGATCCTTGTCTTGATTTCTCTGATATGCCTCGCATACAGGATGTATATGAAAGACTTACAGGAATGGAGATATATCCAAGAGAACCATATTGCGGAAAGCTTGTATTTGCTGCATTCTCTGGTTCACACCAGGATGCTATTGCAAAGGGAATGAAGTGGCGTGAAGAGGATCCGAACCAGATGTGGACAACACCATATCTTCCGCTTAATCCTGAGGATATCGGACGTACCTATGATGGTGATGTTATCCGTATTAATTCTCAGTCCGGAAAGGGTGGAGTAGGTTTCATTCTTGAAACAAAGTATGGCTTCAATCTTCCAAAGAAGATGAAGGAGGATGTCGGATATACAGTTAAGAGCGTATCAGATCATGGCCATAAAGAGCTTCAGCCTGATGAGGTTTATGCAGTATTCAAAGAGAAATATGTAAATATAAAGACACCGATCGAGTTTGTTGAGTGTCATTTCCAGCAGGTTGATGGTATCAGATGTGAGCTTACTATTGAAAGAGATGGAGTGCATAAGGTTTATCACGGTCAGGGAAATGGACGTCTTGATGCAATCAGCAATGCGATAATGCGTCACTTTGCTGTTACATTTGAAATAGTAAACTATGATGAGCATGCTCTTAC
>JAEEGL010986089.1_pt1 | contig 11023 bp, 9 predicted proteins | sample 9134231 | NCBI WGS metagenome assembly JAEEGL01 (sample SAMN16246548, study PRJNA631951) | gut metagenome | biome: gut microbiome; feature: rumen; material: fiber-attached | host: Bos | place: Iran: Karaj | collected 2018-10
CGACGGACGGCCGTTTTCGCTGATATTCGGCAACGAGGCGGCGGGGCTTCCCGAAAGCTTCAAGAACGTCGGCCGGCCGGTCAGAATCATGCACTCCGGCGACGTCGACTCGCTCAACCTTCCCGTTGCGGTTGCAATCGGGATTTACACTTTCGCGGGCGGTAAATATTGAACTCAATGTGATTTTCCGCGGGAAATACGGTGATATAATGAAAAAAATCAATTTAAACGACGCGGTGTGTGTCGGCGCCGGATCGCCTCAGGCAAGGCTTGTGCAGGCGCTCGTGAATGGGAAAAAACTTCCGGAGGAGTACCGGGACGAGAAAACGGGCGTTTCTGCGGACAGACTTTTCGTCTGCGAGGGCGACTGGGCGGCGGAAAAACTGATAGAGAAGGGCATTCGCGTCATTCTTTTCCTGTTCTGCCCTGAGAGGCTGAAAGAGAGCGAAAGGAAGAACGCGGAGGCGATGGCGGCCTTTGCGGAGGAGGTCTGCTCGGTGTCCGAAAAGACCTGCGCCAGAATCAGCGACAGGGACGGCGCCGACAGCAGCTTCACGGTGGCGGTCATGCCCGAGGTGAAGCTTTCCGACCTGAAACTGCGCGAAAACATGACGGCAATCATTCTTGACGGCCAGGAGCAGCCGGGAAATATCGGCGCGATTCTGAGGTCCCTTGACGCGGCAGGCGGCGACTTCGCGGTCTACACCAACAGGCGGTGCAAAATGACCCACCCGCGCCTCGTCCGTTCGAGCCTCGGCGCGGCATTCATGATGCCTTTTGTCGCGGCGGAATTCGACGAACTGACCGCGTGGCTCAGGGAGAACGGCTTCAAGGCGGTTGTGACCGATCTCACGGCAAAAAAGAGCTACTTTGACGAGGACTACAGCGGGCGCGTGGCGATTGTTGCCGGGAACGAGTACAAGGGCATCTCTCCCGCCTGGCGCGGGCTGGAAATCGCGAGGCCGGTCATTATTCCGATGCTCGGAAGCGTCGAGTCGCTGAACGTCGGATTCGCGTCCACGCTTGTCGCGTACGAGTGTTCGATGCGGCAGAAGGGCCTTATTAAAAGAAACGGCTGAAATGTTGAACCGGCCGCGGGAAATATGGTAAACTTCTGCCGGGAAATATGACCGGGAAATATAACCGGAAAATATGACCGGGAAATATTTCCGGAAAATAAAGGCATTTCCGGGAAATACGTGGAAATACAATTCGGAGAAAAATAAAATGATTACAAGCAGACAGCGCGCGGACCTGAGAGCCGCCGCGAACAAACTGCCGGCGATATTTCAGGTCGGCAAAAACGGAATCGAAGAGAACCTTCTGAAACAGGTCGACGACGCCCTCGAGGCGCGCGAGCTCATCAAGCTGCGCATTCTTGACACGGCGGACGTTACGCCCAAAGAGACCGCGAACGAACTTGCCGCCGCAACAGGCGCGGACGTGGTGCAGGTCGTGGGCAGAGTGATCGTTCTGTGGCGGAAGAGCGAGGAAAAGCGCTGAAAACCGAAAAACGAGGAAAAGCGCTGAAAAAGCGGAAAAGTGAGGAGAAACGCTTAAAAAAGCGGGAAATAACTCATAAATTGTCATTAATACCGTCTTTCAAAGACAACGTTTGATTATATTGGGAGGTGACCCAAAATGAGCAATTATCAGGAAATTACCGAAAAAGTTATCAAAGGCAGGGCAAAGGAAGTCGCCGCTCTTGTCGAGCAGGCGCTGGCGGAGGGAGACGATCCGCTCGAGATCCTGACCGAGGGGCTGATGCCGGGCATGAACAAGGTCGGCGAGGACTTCAAGAACAACGTCGTTTTCGTGCCTGAGGTTCTGATTGCCGCGAGGGCGATGAACTCGGGCATGAAGATACTGAAGCCGGCGCTGACGAAAGCCGGGGCGGAGCCGGTTGGCCGCGCTGTCATTTGCACGGTGAAGGGCGATATGCATGACATTGGCAAAAACCTTGTCAAAATGATGCTTGAAGGCCGCGGAATCGAGTGCTACGACCTGGGAACGGACGTCGATCCGGAGCGCGTTGTAGAGGCGGTTCGCGAACACGATGCACGGCTTGTGTGCCTTTCCGCGCTTCTTACGACGACGATGTACGGCCAGAAGGACGTTATTGACGCGCTGAAAGAGGCCGGCCTTCGCGACAAGGTGATAGTGATGGTGGGCGGCGCGCCGGTTACCCAGGCTTTTGCCGACGAGATCGGGGCGGACTACTACACGCTTGACGCCGCTTCGTGCGCGGAGGTTGCGGAGAGGGCGCTGAAAGAGGCGGTCTGATCTTTTAGCGGTTTAAACTGTTCGTGAGAAAAAAACGGGGGATTTAACCGATGACGGGACGTGAACGAACTTACAACATTCTGCACTTCAAGAAGGTCGACAGAATGCCGGCGGTCCATTTCGGCTACTGGCCGGAACTTCTCGAAGAGTGGGTCGCGCAGGGGCATCTTCGCCGCGAGGACGTCGACGGATGGTACGACGGCGGCCCTAAGGACGAGGCGCTCAATAAGATTTTCGGCTGGGACTTTGACTGGCAGCACATGTTTTCCGGAAATAACGGCCTGCTGCCGCCTTTCGAGACGAAGGTCGTCGAGACGTTCAAGGACGGTTCGCGCGCGGTTCAGAACGGGAACGGTATAATCGAGAGAATTCAACCCGGCGTGACGTCGATTCCCGCCGAGTACGACTATCTTTTGAAGGACCGCGAGGCGTTCGAGACGCTTTTTGCGCCGAAAATGGCCGTTGACATCGAAAAACGCGTCAATTTTGACTGGTTCCGCCGCTTCAACGAGGACGTTTACGACAAGACCGACGTGCCGCTGGGCCTGCACCTCGGCAGCGTGATGGGAAGCGTTCGCGACATGACTTCCGTGATCGGAATGAGCTATCTTATGTACGACGAGGACGAGACTCTTTTCAAGGACGTCGTCGACACGTGGGCGAATATGCAGTACGAGGTCGCGAAGGCGGTTCTGGAGACCGGGGCGAAGTTCGATTTTGCCCATTTCTGGGAAGATATCTGCTTCAACGGCGGCCCGCTTCTGTCGCCTGCGCTCTTCGAGGAACTCTGCGCCGACCACTACAAAAAACGCACCGACCTCTGCCGCGAGCACGGAATCGACATCGTTTCGCTCGACTGCGACGGCGTCGTGGAGAAGCTTCTGCCGGTGTGGGTCGAGAACGGCGTGAACGTTATGTTCCCGATCGAGGTCGGGACCTGGGGCGACCAGTTCGAAAAGGCGCGCAAAAAGTACGGCGAGAGGGTGCTCGGCGTGGGCGGAATGGACAAAACCGTGCTGCGCCTCGACAGAGCTGCCGTCGACCGTGAGATCGAAAAGATGCGCAGGCTTGCTTCGCTGGGCGGCTTTATTCCCTGCCCGGACCACAGGCTGATGCCGGGAACCAAGTTCGAGCTCGTGCAGTACTACTGCGAGGAGATTAAGAAAATTGAGTGCTGAGGAACTCCGGGACGAATATCCGGATTCGCGGGAAGCTTTCTCCGGGGACGGTTTTTTCCGGGCGGAGATCGGGCCTTCCTGCGCGGGAATGACGGTCGCTGACGCCTTGAAGAAGTCGTGCGGCTTTTTGATTGACAGACCGTGCGGAGGCCGCGGAAAATGCGGGAAATGCGCGGTTTTTGTGCTGCGCGGGGGTTCTGCGTTATTTCCGGGAAATTTTCCGGAAAATATTCCTGCGGGCTGTGAAAAGGTACTCGCCTGCGGCGAAATAGTGCCGCCGGAAGGGCTGACCGTGTTCGTTCCCGCTTCCAAAAATCTTTCCGCTCGCATTGATTCCGTTCCGGAAGAAAATGCCTTGCATAACGAAGGCTTTGACCCCGAAGACACTTTTCTTGCCGTCGACGTGGGAACGACCACAGTCGAGTCCGCGCTGGCGGTGAAGGACGACCGGGAACCGTGCGGATACCGCGTTATAGCCGGGGACACGCGCCTCAACCCGCAGAAGGTTCACGGCGCCGACGTTATTTCCCGCATACAGTACTCCAAGTCTTCAGCCGGCGGAAGAACGGGCCTCGAAGAGATGCAGTCCGAAATCGCCGCGGCGGTGAACGGTATTTTGGCAGGTTTCAGGCAGCGGTTCGGCGACAGTTGCGCGCGGAAAAATGTTGTCGTGGCGGGAAATACCACGATGCAGCACCTGTTCTGTGGAGTTTCTCCGGAAAAAATGGGTGTTTTTCCGTTTACTCCCGCGTTTACGGAGATGAAGATATTTTCCGGTGAGGAGATGGGAATCGACACGGAAAAAGTGACGGTGCTGCCCTCCGCGGACGCGTTTATAGGCGCCGACGTGGTGGCGGGCGTTTTCGCTGAAAATCTTACGGCCGGCGGCGGAAAAAAACTATTTGTCGACCTGGGCACGAATGGGGAAATGGTTCTCGCAAGCGGAGGCGTTCTGGCGGCGTGTTCGACCGCGGCGGGGCCTTGCTTTGAAGGCGCGAACATAAGCTGCGGAACGGGCGGCGTTCCCGGGGCGGTCTCAAGGGTGACCGAAAACGGCGGGAAATATTTATTTTCCACGGTTGCCGACGCGGAACCGAAAGGAATTTGCGGGTCAGGACTTATCGACGTCGCCGCGATTCTGGTGAAGAACGGTACAATCGACGAGACCGGCCGGGTCGAAGAGACTTTTGAACTCCGCGGAACGTGGACCGGCAGGGACGGGAAGATCATTGCGGAGGACAAGAACTCGGGTGTCAGTCTGACGCAGAAGGACGTTCGCGAGCTTCAGCTGGCAAAGGCGGCGGTCCGGGCGGGAATGGAAGTCCTGCTCGAGAGCGAAAACCTCGCACACGAAGACGTTGACGCGGTGCTGGTCGCGGGCGGCCTCGGAAAATACATCAACGCCGGAAATGCCGCCACGGTGGGAATCTTCCCCGGAATATTGGCCCAAAAAGTGGTTCCGGTGGGAAACGCGTCCCTGAAAGGGGCACTTCTGGCCGGCGCCTCGGACAAAAACGCCGAAGCGATGGCGGAGACCGCCGGAAAAATCAAGGCGTTCTCACTTGGCGGGAAGCCGGAATTCATGGAAAAATACGTCGAATACATGATGTTCGAGTAAGCGGCGGTTTTTTCAACGCGAAAGGCGGTTTTTCGAAGCCGCGGATGAAACAAAAAAACAGCCGTTATAAGGTGAATTGAAATGATAGAATTTTTGTACAATTTTGACCGCTCTCTGCTGAGCTTTTACCACCTTCTCGCGGAGCACGCCGGAAAGCTGGCGACGCCGCTGATGAAATTCGTGACGCTCATCGGAGAAAAAGGTCTATGGATGCTCGCGCTTGCGCTCGTATTGATTCTCTTTCCGAAGACGAGGAAGGCGGGCGTGTGCCTGTTCGGCGCGGTGTGCTGCGGCGCGCTCGTGACGAATTTTGTGCTGAAGGATATGATCGCGAGGGCGAGACCTTTCGAGGCCGACCCGGAATTCAGGGCGTGGTGGGTGTTCATCGGCGCGCCCGCGGAGGGCGGCTTCTCGTTTCCGTCGGGACACGTTACCGCGGCTGTGGCTGGCGTGCTGGCGCTGGCGATGACGGTCGGCAGGAAGGTGCTCTGGGCGGGCGTTCCCTACGTTGTTATTATGGGAGCGTCGAGAAACTACCTGATGGCGCACTATCCGACCGACGTATTGGCGGCGTGCGGAGTCGGCGTTTTCGCGGCTGTCGTCGCGTACGGGATCACGATTCTCATTTTCGCGATGCTCGAAAGGTTCAAAGACAAAAAAATCTGCCGCGCGATACTCTACGGCCTCGACGCGCGAAATCTTTTCCGGAAAATTTCCGGGAAACCGCCGGTTCAAAACGGACCCGAGATCAAAGCAGTGAGACTGGGCGAACAGACGGCGGACGAAAAGGAAGACGACGGCGGAGAAGACAGATTTCCCCTATAAATAGGTATATTTGACTGTATAAAAGGAACGGATGATGGCGGATACTTTTGAAATGATGGCCGCGATGGGAATATCGCGCGAGGTGTACGAATACGGCGGAAGAGTGCTGAAATCGCTCGAAAAGCGTTTTAAAAAGATAGACGAGATCGCGGAGTACAACCAGGCGAAGGTGCTTTTGGCGATGCAGAAAAACCGCGTCAGCGCGGCGTGCTTTGCGGGAACGACAGGCTACGGGTACGACGACCTCGGCAGGGACACGCTCGAGAGAGTATACGCGGACACTTTTCACACCGAGGCGGCGCTTGTAAGACCTCAGATCACCTGCGGAACGCACGCTCTGGCGGTGGCTCTGTCTGCGAATCTCGTTCCCGGCGCGGAACTTCTTTCGATCAACGGGGCTCCCTACGACACGCTCCAGGAGGTCATCGGAATCCGTCCGAGCCCGTGCTCGCTGGCCGAAAACGGCGTCGTGTACAGGCAGGTCGACCTGACGCCGAAGGGCCGTTTTGACTTCAAAAAGATTAAAAAGGCGATCAACGACAAGACGATGCTTGTGGCGATCCAGCGCTCCAAGGGATACGAGGAGCGTCCGAGCTTTTCGGTGAGGGAAATCGCGGAGGCCATCGCTTTCGTGAAGAGCGTGAAGCCCGGTCTCAAGGTGATGGTTGACAACTGCTACGGCGAGTTCACGGAGATGTGCGAGCCTTCCGATTTCGGGGCCGATATGGTCGTCGGATCGCTCATCAAAAATCCCGGCGGCGGGCTTGCGTCGATCGGCGGCTACATCTGCGGAACGGCGGAGTGCGTCGAGAGGTGCGGCTACAGGCTTTCCGCTCCCGGCCTCGGGCGCGAGGTAGGCGCGAACCTGGGAGTTATCAGAGAGCTGTTCCAGGGCTTTTTCCTGGCCCCGACCGTGACCGCGGCTGCCGAAAAGGGCGCCATTTTTGCCGCCAAGTTATACGAACCGCTCGGTTTCAAGTGCATTCCGGCCGCTTCCGAGGAACGCCACGACATAATCCAGGCGGTCGAACTCGGCAGCGAAAAGGCAATGCTCGCGTTCTGCAAGGGCATTCAGGCGGCGGCGCCGGTCGATTCGTTTGCGACGCCTGTTCCCGGGGACATGCCGGGCTATGAGGACAAGGTGATAATGGCCGCGGGCGCGTTCGTGCAGGGCGCTTCGATCGAGCTTTCGGCCGACGGACCGATCAGACCGCCGTACGCGGTCTACTTACAGGGAGGCCTTACCTGGGCCCACGCCAAACTCGGCATTCTGATGAGCCTGCAGAAAATGAAAGAGGCGGGAATCAGGGGAACGGAGAAAATCGGGCAGAAAACTTGAACTGTTTAGAATTGTAACGAACGGATAATAACCTCTTTCATGATAGAGGGTATTCGGAACAGGTTTACAAATCGGCATTCGCCGCTTGGGCTTCCGAACGACCCCCTGAAACTGGGCGATGTGTGTTATTTCACAGTAGAGTTTAAATAATCATAAAGGAACACGAAGGCAAAAATGAAAATCGAATCTAAAAAAAGAACCGTTCTTATATCGGCGGCTGTGTGTATGATAATTCTCACTGTAGCTGTTGCTGTAATATCAGTTGTAGCGATTAGAAATAACAGGTCAAAGAATACACCAAAACAAACATTTGGTGTTTATTTGCCTGAAAATCTGAAGAACGACACGCAGGCATTGAATATTCAAAATCAAATAACTAAAGATTTTTCGGTAGCAGGAAATTACAAAGACGAAAGCATTAATGACTCCGTCGTCTCATCAATCATCGCCAAAACCGAAATAACGATAATTGGCTTCGACGATAAAAAGTGTGATCTAAACATCAAATCCGTTGATCTGTCTGTCCTTACAGAATCAATAGCCGACCTGATACCGGAAGGCTTAAACAGTAAAGAAATACAGAAAAGGACATTACAGATTGCGCTCGATAAAATAACCGGCGGTGATTATAAGACTATTGAGCGTTTGGTTTCCGTTCCGCTCATTAATACAGCGGAAGGGATTAAATTGGACTACGACTTTGTATTTATCAATGCGGTCTACGGCGGCGCGTTTGACAGATTCTTGAGCGAAGGATAAAGGTGAATCAAATGAGAAAAATGAAGCTTATATCGCTTTTACTGGCAATCTGTGTGGTGGCATCGAATTTCATAGTATTTGCAGATCCTGCAAACGAAACATACGGCACCATTAATGTCGCCTGTATTTCAGACCTTGCTCCTACTACAGTTGTTAGATTGCTTGTTGGGAAAGGAGACAAACTCTATATTTCAATGGAGGACGCTGAAGCGGTTTCCGGATTTGAGTCAAACGCAACAGATGTATCCGAGAAGGGTGTTACCCCGTCGGAAGTATCTTTTATCCGAAGTCTTGATGATTTATATAAATGCAGTGACATTGTATTATATGATAGCACTCTCTGGGTTCCGCTAAACGAGACTATGTGCAGGCTTAATACAAACATCTCTGTGTTAGACGGGGTGTTGACTTTTGACGGAGCAGCTGCTTCGGCAAGAGAAATGTATAACGTCATACAAAGTTCAGTTTTTGGAAGCGCCTCCCTGAAACAGGGTTTTTCTGTTGTTGATAACTTTGGTATCAACGAAAAGGATTTAATTATTAATACTATTGGCGTAACTTTTGTGGACGCCTTTTTAAACTGGAGCCTACCCGGCAGAGGATGGGGAGTCTTAACAGGCATCGTTTCTGCAGGCAAATACACATACAGCACCCAGTTTTATGAAGAAATAATCAATGGTATGCTCGAAATAAACCCTGACTGGTCTTCAGTAGGAGAAATCATGCAATCTGATCCGCAAGGACAATTAAATAAAATAAAGAAGAGCATTGACGGCTTGAATACTGTAACTGAAGGACTTACCCTGTGGCTCGCGTCGGAATATGATGATGTCGACGTAACGCAGTTAGATAATTTTGAAGATATAGCTCTATACCTTGATAATATGAGCCATTCCAATTTGGCGTCAGACGCGCATGGAGTTACTAAGAGGATCAAGGAATATATGGATCCTCTAGGAACTGCTATTAAGGAGAAAACAGGCTGGAGTGTGAAGGGACTCGACATAGACTCTCAGTTTAAACTATTATTATCTGCAGGAAAAATGGCTAATGCCACAGCTGCATCAGCCAACGTTGTTTTGAACACCTTTTATTTTGACGGCAAGTTCGACGCAGACGTCAGTTACTGTAAAGAGGTCGAAGCATGCGCAGAAAACCTGCACGAATATTTTTACGGCAATAAGTATATACAGTTTTTAAAAAGAGATGCCGGAATGGTTTTATCCGAAACACTGAAAAACAAAGCGAAGAACGGCGTACTAAGTAACGTTACTGCTCTGGAAATGGAGTTCGGTACCCTATTAGCTCGAACCGCAACGCGTTTGGCAGTTGGCAAGGACCAGTACGCAGAGATGAAGGCAACAATAGATTTTGTCAACCGTGAAGTGCCTATGATTAATCTCCAGACTTTGGCTCAGGACCAATTCACAAGGAATTGGGGAAGGTTTTTTGCCGGAGACAGAAATGCGGCTGTAAATGCAAAGTATTCAGCGATGTTCTACACCGGGGTTTTCATTCAGGCATGCAAAAAAGCAAAAGAAGCCGGTATTATGACTGCCGCGGATTCCGAAAACCGAATCACTGCCGCAAAAGAGGTTTACACACTGCTTGCGGCGATAGACGATGTGGAAATATCGAGAGAGCTAAAGCGAACAAGCATCTCAAAAGCAGATTTGACGCAGGATACATCAAATCTTTCCCATACACACAATTTCGGCAGTTGGTATATTAAAACGACTCTTGATGAGCTACACGATAAACCAACCGGGTTCTTCGATACACTATACCGGGAGTGTTCCATCTGTCAATTTGAGGAACACCTTGATGACACATTCATTGTTAGATATGACACCACAGACGGACTTAACACTGTCGAGTGGATTCTTGACGAAATTAAAGACTCTGTTCGTAACACCGGGTTTTATTCCGAGGGAGAGTTAACTATACCTAGTATTACGTGTATAATTGAAGATTATTTTCCGGCTGAATTATACTTTAACGGCGGCTATGACGGATGGTGCTATTGGCGTCCCGTTGTGTGTGCTCCAAGCACTATTCCGGCATTTGTAAAGTCAATATGTATAAGCGGCGAGTATGATCCGAATTTTGGATTCAACTTCGACTTGTATGGTTTACGCGGAACAGGCGTTAAGGTGAGCATCGGATACGCTGACGGAATGAGTATGGGGTTTTACGACGGCAACGACTGCGTATATGAGTATGTATATCTAGGATCGCCAGGTTATAATGAAGAAAGAGAGCGATATGAATATGGCATTCTTTACTACTCGCCGGATGGAATTATCCCGCCTGGCACTGTCGGTTTGGCCGGGTGGGTTTTTGAAAACTATGATTTCAAGGAAACAGACGTTGTTCTGCCTGATGGCTTAATATTTGTTGAGGATGGTGCCTTTTCCGGAAGCAATATTACCTCAATAACAATTCCAACAAGCGTCGAAGAAATATGGGAAGGAGCTTTTGAGAATTGCACCAATCTCTCACGCATCAACTACAAGGGTACGGTTTCGCAGTGGCAGGATATCCTCGGGAGTTACCGAATCGGCAATTGTGCCATTTACTGTGCTGATGGAGTTATTAACAACTAAAACTCATATTTGTATAGCTTGTTTAGTGCGTTTCTGCGGAATCGCACAAAAAAGTTGCTCTAGTCATCTATTATAACCGGTGAATTTCGTTTTGCTAAAAATGTCTCCTAGCAATGTCTTCGGCGGTTTAAGTATTGAACGAAATTAGACTCAAAATACAGTTGAATACGCATGACTTGAATTGGTATAATACATTTTGAAAAAGTACTAAACACTGTATTAATAGCCAATATTTTATAAAAGGAACCCGAATAACATGAGTAACACAACAAAAAAGAATCGAACCGTTTTGTTGATTGTTTTGGGTATAATTATAGTTGCAGCAATCGTTTCGGCTGCTATTATTCTTCCCAAGATTATCAAAGACGGGCATAATGAGAATAATACAACTCCAATACCATCAGACCGAACTCCG
>JAEEGL011027573.1_pt1 | contig 11023 bp, 8 predicted proteins | sample 9134231 | NCBI WGS metagenome assembly JAEEGL01 (sample SAMN16246548, study PRJNA631951) | gut metagenome | biome: gut microbiome; feature: rumen; material: fiber-attached | host: Bos | place: Iran: Karaj | collected 2018-10
CTCTTTCAATCCAAACTGTATAATCATCATTAAGCAGTTCTTCTACCAACTGTGCAAGAGAATTGGCATTCATATACAGCCAATCATAAGCCTCTTTGCTGATTCTTTCACTAGTGCCCCAAAGTTCACTCTTCTTAATCACTTCTGCAATAGCGTTTGCAGTTCTGTTTGCATCCTTCCGATAAATTCTCATATTCTTTATTACTTAATAAATGTTTTTCAAAACCTTACAATGCAAATATATATTCTTTATTTGTGAATTCCAAACGCTAGTTGAAAAAAGTTAATTATTTAACATCCTTTAAGATTTAACCCCATCTTAACTTTTCATGTTTAACTAAAACTATAACGATGTTAAAAGACGTAATTGACATATTGAAGGATGTGAGCCTTAGACATAAGGGTGTTTACACCTTCAGATACCAAGGTGATGACTTGAACAATGCTCAGAACAATTATAAGATGTTCCAAGTGTATGTTGATGACATATCACTTCATGAGCTTAACATAACAACGAACATCTTCAAGGCTAGGTTTGAGATATACATCATTGGTTTCGTGCATGAGGATAAGACAGTTTTGGACATTCAGAACGATGCATATACCATTGCTTGTGATATAATGTCATATATTGATACTCAGGAGGCATTTCAAGGCATTCTGAGCGTATATGACTACAGTATCCTTACACTTGCAAGGTACACTGATGATTCGAGCGCAGGAGTCAAGCTTTCGTTGACCTTGCAGATGCCGAACCCAGTCAACTTATGTACATTGGAAGACCAATTTGATGATGAGCCTCACAAGGAAGAGGAGGATATGAAGATTGACATTAACACTGAGGACGTTGGGGAGATTGAAATCAATCCAATAACGTTGCCAATTAACAGAAAATGCTAATGGGAGTTGGAAAGATTGTAATGGAGTTCAGTAAGGACTTGATGACCCTTGTTAGGATGGTCATGGAAAGTAATGTTGGTATCAATCAAAAGGTTGGTACAAATACCCTTGTTGACTCCAATATCTACAAGACATTATCAGTTAAGGCCACCAATGATGGTGATTTGATATTTGACATCATCTTGAATGACTACCTTGTATTCATCGAGAGTGGCAGAAGGAAGGGAGCTAAGTTTCCTCCAGTAGCACCGATTGTTGCTTGGGCTAGGAAGAAGGGCATTCCAACTGACAATTCAACAATATTCCTTATCAGAAGGGCAATAAGTAGGGATGGTATCAAGCCAAGACCATTAATGCAGTATGTGTTTGAGGAAATTGACAGAGAGTGGGATGATAGTTTGGCTGACAAACTGTTTAATCAGATAATAGAAATAATAGATAAATATTTTAATACATAATGGCTTATAATATAATATATGATGGAGCACCAGCATCGCAAGCTACAAATATAGTGACCTTCACTGATTTTCCAAATATCTTGAGGATTGAGGACAATGCCAATGGTTCAAGGGCTTATTATGAGTTGGAGGTTTATGGTAACTTGAATAATGCAACAGAGAGGGATGGACAATGGCACATAACAATGATGGGTGATACCATTACCAATGTTATGAGTCCTCAGAATGCTGTTAACAAGAACTTCTGTGTAATGGCTGACAGCACATCAACAGCAGCTAGCATTGTAAAGGCATTGAGGAATTGTCCGAATATAGCTGCAAATTTTGTCGTGTACCATGATACAAACACAATTACAGTTGAAGCAAGGGAAGCTGGCAGCATTTTCAATGGTTCTAATCCTCCTTTTGAGACTGACATCCCAAGCACATATATGGATGTGGAAGGATATGATGGATATGGTAGCGATTTGCAAGGCTCAAAGATTGACGTTGATATTGTTTCAGATGGTCAATATATAACCACATTGGAGAAGAATTGGTATAAGAACGGTGTTGAGTTCAATGTATCTCCAGTGTTAACGACATTGGCGAAGTATGGTGAGACCGTACATTATAGTTTCAAGATTTCATCAATATCTTCGGATGGTCAGTATGGTGTATTGGGTTATGTTAATCACAACTACATCACTGCTGGCTACTTATGCAACCAAGGTTATGGTGTCCTTATGTTGGGTTCTACCGTTCAGCTTGCACAGAATGTGATGAGAGGTGAGAACCGAGGTTATGCAAACAACACAAGGTTGTATGTTTATCAGCCTAATATAAGGGTATCTTATTATGCAACGTCTACTCCAACCATCACTGTAAGGTATTTGGACAGTGCAATGAACCAGATTGCTTCAACAACAGCTTCATATCATATTCTAAACAATGACGCAAGGTTGAAGGATGCATCCATTGACCTTAATACAAGCTATTTTAACCAAGCATTCTATGTTGAGGTGTCAATTAATGATATTACATTGCTATATGAGGTCATAAAGCCATTGAAGGCCACTGAGTATGCTCAGAGAATCTATTGGAGGAACAGTTATGGTGGAGTTTCTTTCTTTGATTTCACTGGTTCTCGCAGTGAGACTCGCAATTTGGAAGTCACAACCTACCAAGAGAGCATTTATGATGCTGTGAAGGCTTCAATTAGGGAGTATAGGAATGGCGGTTATCATTCAATGGCATATGCTGAGTTGACCAAGCCTTACAATAACAAGGTTGATTACAGTGTGACCTTGAAGAGTCACTTGTTTGAACATGACGGAAAATACATATTCAACGACTTAATCCAAAGTGGTAAGATTTGGACTGAGATTAACAATAATTTCTACGAGATTATCTTGGATAGTGTAAGTGTAGAAGAGCAGAATAACAATGATATATATGAGGCTACTGTGAAGTATCACTATTCACAAGTGCCAAGTGAAATACAGTAAATACTATGATATACAAAAGTCATTATATTGAACTATGGGTGAATGGTAATTTGGTTGAGTTGGAGAGTCAAGACAGTGTGAATGTAAGGTTTAACAATGTCCTCTTCGACCCTACCAAGATTAGTTCAACTCAAGCTGAATACAGTTTTGAGTTCGAGTTGCCGTGTACACCAGTCAACAACAAGATATTCAACTATGCCAATGACTTGGCGAAGTTGAACAAATTCAGACCTCGTTGGAATGCTGAGTTATTGGCTGATGGTAATGTGATATTCAAAGGAACATTAACACTTAATTCCGTCAAAAATAGAATGTACTCTGTGAACTTGGTATCAGTTAAGGTTTACAGCTTGGATGACATCTTCGGTGATGCCGTAATGACTGATATTAAGTTGCCTAACGGTGACAATTGGGAGATTCCTTTCCTTGGTGCTGGATTTGATTCCATCCCTTACACAATTGACTATTACAATAATGAGTGTATCGAAGGTAGGAATAATGAGGTATGCTTCCCATTAATCAGTTATGGTGTGTTCGCAAAAGACCCAGTTGACAAGGATGACGTTGGAAGCACCTATACAAGCAAGTACGACATTGACAAATACAATCGTTGGTATGTTGAGTCCTTCTACCCTTCATTGAATATGCTTGAGACAATGAAGAAAGCATTTGAGTGGAAAGGATACACTGTTGGTGGTGATGTATTCCAAGATACATTGCTAAAAGAAGTTTATATGAGCACCAACTTGGCTGATGGACAAGACCCAACGTATAATCTAGCCAATCCTAAATTCGGAAAGGTTGAACTGAATGTTGAATGGGAAACACCTATGAACGGTGAAGCTTATGTGCAAGACCTTAATTTCCCTTATTTCAGAATTGGAGGGGAATATGATGTTGATGGTAAATTCGTTAATTCATACTATAATTTTGAAAGCGTACAGATATATGATATGTTGTCAGAAGGTAATGTGACAGTAGCTGATTCAACATATTTGTATCAACCAAATGAACATGTGATAGTGATACCAGCAGATGGTTTCTATAAGATTGAACTGAGCGGAAAGAGCGAATTGACCCAATCAAGTACTTTCCAAGCAAACCAGAAGTATTGGAGCAGAGCTGATAATGAGCTGAAAATGGATGGCGAGGTTGAGATAGCGATTGACATGAAGAAGTTCACACCATTTGAAGTGCAGTTGGTTAGGAATTATGATGATAATCTAGAATTGATTCATGGAGTTAACAACTTCCAATTGGTAGACGGAGTACCATTGCACAGTGAAGCCTATGTTATTTATGGTGGTTTCCCTACTGGATTTACTAATAATTATTATTCAACCACTTGTGGTTTTCCTCATGAAAAGATTGGTTCAGCATATTATCATAACGCACCGTTGAAAACAAGAGTCTTTTTCCCTTGGATGTATGCGCCTCCTACTGACATAACAAGGTTCGGTGACGAAACCAAGAGGTCGTTATATGACTTTGATGAATGGAATAACGTTGGTTATATTATGCCTAGTTTCCCAAGCAATAACATAATGGGTTATGACCCTTCAGTTTCGCCTATCTTTATCTGCGGATTCACATCAATGGGAAATGAGAATGATGGTGGTTGTGCTGCTGTAATCAAGAACGGCTATTCTTGGTCTCCAACTGTCAGTGAGAAGTACTATTCATTCTATGCGCAAGATGGATATTACAAGGCAAAGACAACATTTGACAGCAATGGTTTACCAACTTGGAATTACCAAATGACACCACCAAATACTCAAGGTAAGTATGAAGGTAGACATGGTGATAACCAATGTAATGGTATCAGTATGAACTATTTTTCATACAACAACTATGCAATCAATGGTAAAATCCAGTGTATTGTGAAATTGAATAAGGGTGATAAGTTGCAGTTGTTGGGAGTCCAGAGGAATTATGAGCATGATTTAGACCAAGTTAACTACAAGGTTGAGTCAGAGTATAATCTTAAGATTGAAGCTTATTCTCCAAAGAGCTATGATGAACTTTTATGGGCGCACTACTCTTGGAATGATGAAAGTCAATTTGACAAGAACCTTAATCTTCCTAATTTCCTCAACAAGGAGAAGAAGGTAAGTGAATGGGTTCAGAACATTGCAGATGCTTTCAATTTGGAACTTATACAAGACGGAAACAGTATAGAAATCAACACCAAGAGAAAATATGCATTCGACAAGACAGCAGTTGATGTTGATGATAGGGTTAATTCCGATGAAGCTGAGTCTTCTGCAATTGATTATCCTAAGAATATGGCTATCAAGTATAAGATTGATAAGGACGAATGGGGATTTGAGAGGAGTGCTGTTGAAAATGCTGGTGGTGATGAGACCATTCTAGATAAAGATGGTTGGGAAAAGTATGCTGATAGCGGTTATACTGTAATCACACTGAATGATGACACCTATGTAACCTCAAAATCAGAGAAATCACTTCAATTCGCCTATACTTGGTATTGGGATTTCAATTGGTATGAGGTGGATGCTGATGGACAGCAGAACCCATACAGAGACCCAGTGGTATTGAATATACCGTGTATAAGTAAATTCGAATATATGGTTGATGGATACGGATATGATGAGGCAATGAAGCATGATGGTTATGGATTAGCTCAAAGATTTTGGTTCAGACCAAAACCAACAGAGTGCTTCGTGTACACTGAGACGTATCCGAAGGAGAGGATAAGTATTTATACAACTGAAAACGAGTATAATGACATTAATCTGAGTTATAAGGACACTGAGAGGTCACTTTTGACAGAATTCTTCAATATTAGTGCTTATTTGTCTTCAAATTACGTCACAATCGAGGTATATTTGAATCCAACTGAGTATAATAGACTCAAGAACGGTGCTTTATGCAGATTTGACAAGGATTTATACGAAGTTGTGGAGATTGGAGGTTATGACCCAAGCGGAAATAACCCAACAGAGCTTAAATTAATGAAAAAGACTATCTAAGGGGAGTCTTTTTTTCATGTTTAATCAAAATATTATAACAATGGATGGAAAGAAAGTCTATCAAATAGAGATTAACGGTATTAAGGACTCAATCAGTGCTGTTGATGCCCTTAATAAGGCTCTTAATGACCTTGAACAAAGGATAAAGTCACTAGAGAAGAGCAGTGTTAGCGTAAGTGCTAGCGGTGGTAAGGGCAATTCAGCAGCATTGTCCGAGGAAGCTGCTGTACAGAAGGAAATTAACAAGCTTAAGAAAGAGGGCGCAACGCTTGATGCTAAGATTATTGCAGCCCAAGATGAGGTATACAAGAAGGTTGATGCCACAAAACAGCTTTATAAGGAAACTGTGGCAGACCAGAAAGCTTTGGCAGCACAAGAGAGGTTGACTGCTGATGCTTATAGCAACACCATGCAAGGTATGAAGTCACAACTTGCAGACCTTAAGGCTGTGATTAACACAACCGACCTTGCTGATACGGATAAGATTAAGCAGATGACTCAGCAAGCTAATGAATTGACCACTAAGTTAAAACAGATGGAAGAAGCTTATGGTCAGTTTGGACGCAACGTAGGTAACTATCAAGATGCAGCTAATGGTTTCAAGGGATTGGCGATACAAGTTGGTGATGTAACCCAAAAATTTGACAATGCAAAGCAAGCATTGAAAGAACTTAAGAAGGAGAGAGACACATTGGCAACCAAGAAGGAATTGGGTATAATCTCTGAGGAAGAGGCTAAACGTCTTCAAGATTTGATTCCAACAGTTGCTCAGTTGCAGAGTGCCATCCAAGATGCTGGTAAACCAATGGATGCCCTTATGGACACCATGCAGTCATTCGTTGCTATAACTCAAGTATCCAAGGGTTTGGGTGCTTTCTTTGGTTTTGATAATGCAGAGATTGACAAGACAATTAAGAACCTTGTGGCTTTGCAGAATGCAATGCAAGGTCTTCAGACCATTCAGAAGCAGATACAGACAAGGGAAGGTATAGGTGCATGGATTGCCCCATTCACAGTCCAAATTGACAAGGCTACAGCCAAACTATTGACATTTAATACAGCGTTATTGGGCACTGGAAAGGCCGCAAAGGTCGCTGGTGTTGCAATTAAAGGATTCAGCAAGGCACTTAAAGTAGCCCTCAGTGCTGGTGTTTTAATTGTCGTTGACTTGTTGGTTGATGGTTTAATGAATTTGATTGATAGCCTAAAGAAGGTTGATGAGGCTGCTGAGAGAGATAAGGAAGTTCAGAAAGACCTTGCTGAAGCATATGGTCAAGCACAAGGTAAGCTTATACAATATAAGACAAAAGTAGATTCTTTCAATGGTTCAAAGAAGGAAGAAAAGAAACTTGTTGAAGAGCTTAACAAGGAGTTCGGTGATACTCTTGGAACATACAAGAGTCTTGCTGAATGGCAGGATGTGCTCAAGCAGAAGGGTGAAGCTTATATCCAGACCCTTATAAATCAAGCAAAGGCTCAAGCTGCTTTGAATGAGGTAACAGCAGCATATATGAACCTTGAGAGTGTTAAGCAAAAGGCTGCAAATGGTGATTACAGTCATTGGTATCAGTCTCGCCAGCAAGATGCAGAAGCAGCAGCAAGGGCTATTGAGGAAGCAAACCAGAGAATTGCAAAAGCTGAAGAGAATCTTGCAAACACTATTAAGGCAAATGATGAATATGCAAAGGAACACGGTGTTGGTAATTATGCACCTCAGATTACGAAGAATGGTCAAAAGACCAAGAAAGCAGTTGATGATGTTCAAAAGACGTTAAATGAGCTTGAGATGAGGCTTATGAAGGAAGGTCTTAACAAGAAACTCAAACAGTTGGATGAGGAAGAGAGACAGACCATCAACAAGCTCCAAGAGAACGGTAGGAAGAGTGCTGAAGCTATTCAAAAGATTCAGAGGGCTTATGCTGCATTGAGGGCAAAGGAAATCCAAGAATATCTTAAGACCCTTGAAGAAAACATCAAACAGTCTTCTAAAAATATCGAAAGTATCCAGTTTGACATCAACACCAAGGAGATAGATAACAAGATTGATGCACTTGATAACAAAATTGAACTTTGGAAAGACCATCTTGAGATGTCAGACGTTTCATTTCAACCATTAACTTCAAATTCAGACTTGAAGCAAATTGGAAGAGAAAACGTTAATCAGCTTAAAGATTCATTTGATATGCGTTATCAAATAACAGAGAGATACTATAGCAAGGTTATAGATGAAGAAATTGCTTTCATGCAAGATGAGAAAGCTCTTAATGAAGAAAGAATTAAGGAGCGAGAGAAAAAAGATAGAAAAGCAGAACAAGATAGGTATACCATCCAAATGTCTGGTCTAACGCAACAGCGTAAAGATGCAGAAAGTGTCATGAAAAATATAGTGGAAAGGTATGGAGAAATTACCGAAGAAGGTGCTATTGTTATCAAAAATGCAAATAAAGAAACTATTGAGTCTTATAAGAAAGCCCAAGCAGATGTTCAAGAGATTGATGCCCAAATTGAAACAGCCAAGAAACAGCATAAAACTATACTGAAGCAGATTACCACAGATGCAAACAATGCTATCAAGAAGAATGAGATTGATACTGCAAAGGATATATCTGCAACACAAGAAAAGTATTTTAATTTACAGATTGTTCATTATAGAGATTTAATTAGTAAAATAAACAGTGAACTAGATAAAAGTCCTATATATAACAAAAATACTGGAATTGTCGATAAGGAGGCAACTAGGAAACAATATCTAGACATCATAAATGCAGCAGAAGAAGCCTTTAGAAAAATCGAAAAGGACAAGAAAGACCTTGATGATAAACTTGATGAAGGTTTAATTACTGAGGAAGCATGTACAACAACAAAAAAGAACCTTGATGAAATCAAGGCTGCAATTGAGGGGGGATACAGAGAGGTTCTTGAAAAGAATGTAAATCTTACTAGTGATTACCTTAAATCATTGGAAATGTATATCCAAGCAGCATTCCAGATGGTTAGTACCGTAATGAATGGTGTCTTCGATGCTATAAATAATGGTTTTGATGAAGAACAAGATGCACTTGACAGAGAGTATGAGCAGATGCAAGATGCTCTTGACAAGCGTAGAGATGCAATTAAGGATTATTCCAATGAAATCAATAGCATTGAGGACGAACTTGCAACTGCTAGAGGTTCTAGAAGACAGCATCTTATTGACCAATTAAACGCTGAAATGGAACTTCAGAGGGAATCTATGAAGGAAAAGCAGAGATTGGACAAGGAAGAACAGAAGAACAAGGAACAGATGCAAAAGAAACAAGATGCTCTTGATAAAAAGAGAAGAAAGGCTCAATGGTATCAAGACCTTGCTCAAGCTGTTGTAAACGGAGCTATGGCTGTTACATATGCAGCAATGAATACATGGCCACTACCAGCAATTCCAATGATGCAATTGGCAGCAGCAACATCAGCAGTACAACTAGCAGTTATTGCAGCAAATCACCCATTCGAGAAGGGTGGACAGTTGGATGGAGGAGTTGCAGTTGGTGCAAGGCACAGAGACGGTGGTATTCCAGTTCTAGGTGGTAGAGCTTCAATTGAAGGTGGAGAATTCATCACCAACAGACAGACCACAGCAAAGAATGTTGATTTGCTTGATTACATCAACTCAAAGCATAGAAAGCTTAACATTGATGACTTCATTGACTTCTATTCAAGCGGAAAAGCCAAGAAGAACTTTATGTCATCAAATCCTAAGACAAAGTTCGCTGATGGAGGTACAATTCCAATGCTCAACAATGACTACAACTTTGATGACAGATTGCTTTCAGCATTTGAAGACTATAGCAACAGACCAGTCTATGTATCAGTTGTTGACATCAACAGAAGGCAAACTGCTGTGAAGAATGTGGAAGTTCTCGCTGGTTTGGGTGAGTAATTCATGTTTAGTATAGTAGTAAAAGTTAAATCTTTCATAATTTTTGAAGTTATTTTTTTAAGTTATTATTGTTCTTAGAAAAAGGGTTGTCTGTGAAGATAGCCCTTTTTTGGTTTCATGTTTATAAAAAGCAAATAAAACAATGAAAGCAAAGTTTTCTGATTTGAATATCAAAGAAAAACTAGCAATTATCAGTGCTTGTGCTGCATTTGTATGCGGATGGGTGTTAACTGGTATTGCAGCCTTTGTCCCACTCCTCTTGAGTGAACAAAGTATACTCTGGATTTTAGGACAGTCACTTACATACGCTAGTGCTGTATTTGGAGTTTCAATGTACTTTTCAGCAGAGAGTCGCCAGATGAAGCATGACATCAACAAGCATATCGAACATATGGAGAGAATGCAGATTGAAAGAGAAAAATTAAGAAAAGGAATAGAAGTAGAAGAAATACCAGATGAAAATGAAGAATAATGATACATTGATGTGGTTATGTCTATGGTTCGCAATTGTGATACTTGGAGCACTGTTTTTTATGAGGGAATGTTCAACTCCTCCGAATATAGAGAAGGTAGATACTGTTTTTAGTACCAAAACAGATACTCTTTGGAAAGACACAACTATAGTTAAGAAAGAATACGTACCAACAATCGTAGAGAAACTTCAGATTGATACCGTGTATGATTCAAATGGTGACACCATACAGTTAATTGTTGAAGCTAAGAAGTGGGAAGATTCGATTGTAAGCCACAAAGACACAGCTTACTTGCAGATATTCACCAGTGGTATCAGAACAAGCTTAGACTCAACGAAAATACGTCTCAAGACACATACAGAAGTGGTGACAAATACCATTGAGATTACCAAGATAGTGGAGAAGAAGAAAACAGTTTGGGATAGGTTTCATATAGGGCTTCAAGCTGGTTATGGCTACGGTTTTCAATATAAGGGGTTAGAACCTTACGTTGGTATTGGTGGTTCTTTCGATTTATAAGGGCTTGTTGGGTGAGTGGTTGAGCCAGATGTCTGCAAAACATCGCACAGTCGTTCAATTCGACTACAAGCCTCCAACAAAGTGAAGTAAGTATGAAAAACAATATAGAGAAACTAAAGAATCCATTTATGGCTAAATACGTTAACCAGTACGTAGCTCCATTGGGTTATCACTTCATGAGAAGCGGTATCAATTATGGAAGGATTGCTTGGTTTAGCAATGTGGATGGAGTAACAATTGAAAAGGATGAAGCTTAAGTTAGTTAGGAAATATAGGA
>JAEEGL011252324.1_pt1 | contig 11023 bp, 17 predicted proteins | sample 9134231 | NCBI WGS metagenome assembly JAEEGL01 (sample SAMN16246548, study PRJNA631951) | gut metagenome | biome: gut microbiome; feature: rumen; material: fiber-attached | host: Bos | place: Iran: Karaj | collected 2018-10
ATAAATGTTCGCCCGGCATAAAAAAGATTGCCGAAGAAATGGGAATGACCGTTCAAAAGGCTAAACAATTAGACGGCGCAGTTAAACAATTATCTAAGCAAATGGGTGACGGTATTAAAAAGGCTTCCGTAGTTATGGGGGCAGGTTTGGGGGCTGTCACTCTCGCAACGCAACAACTCGTCACAAAAACAGTTGAAGCAGGTGACAGAATAGATAAAATGAGTTCAAAACTCGGACTTTCCCGTGAAGGTTTTCAACAATGGGATTATATTCTGAAACAAAACGGCGCTGATATTGAAAGTATGCGGGGCGGAATGAAGGCACTTGTCAATAATATTGACGGTGTCACAAAGGGAAACAAAAACGCAGTCGCTAATTTCAAGAAATTGGGAATTTCTGTAAAAGATTCGTCCGGACAACTTAAAAATCAGGAACAGGTTTTTGAAGAAGTTGTTGCAGCACTTCAAAAATTACCCGACGGAGTGGAAAAAACAAAACTTGCAAATGATATGTTGGGGAAAAGCGGTGCTGAATTAATGCCGTTATTAAGCCAAAGTGCGCAATCAGTTGAAGATTTAAAAAAGCGCTATGAAGACTTAGGCATGGGGATGAGTTCCGAATCCGTTGATGCATGTGTTAAATTCGGCGACACAATGGACGACATCAAAAAATCTTTAATGGGCTTTGGCGCACAAATCGGGGTTCAATTCCTTCCCATACTTCAATAAATTGCAGATACTTTTATTTCCAATTTGCCGAAAATAAAAGCTGCGGTTACACCTGTTATTAATGGTTTAATCAATGTTTTCAAATTTTTAACCGAACATATTGATGCAGTAATATTTGTTGTGACATCACTTGCATCTTCTTTTGTATTGTTTAATGTCATAACAACGGCAATTACAACATTTACAATGTTATCAAAAGCCATAACTTTAGCCGGCGGTGCAATGAATTTATTGAACATTGTTATGCGGGCCAATCCTATCGGATTGATTGTTACAGGCATAGGTTTATTAATCGGCGCGATTGTTTTACTTGTAAAAAATTGGGATAAAGTAAAAGCTGCAGTTGTCAGCTTCGCTGAAAAAGCCAAAAGTGTGATTTTGGACTTGTGGAACAAAATCAAACCGATTTTTGAGAAAATTGCCAATATTGCAAAAGTTGCGTTTAATTTTACCCCTGTCGGAATTGCGGTTAACACGGTTAAGACTGTAACCGAAAAAGTAAATAAAAATAAAACACCTCACAATGCTTTAGGTTCAACAAATTTTGAGGGCGGACAAACATTAGTCGGTGAATACGGCCCGGAATTAGTTAACCTTCCGGCAGGTTCAAGAATAACCCCCGCATCACAAACGCAACAAATTTTGCAAAACGGAAATAAAATTGATGTTAAAATCGACATTCACGGTAATATTTACGGTGAAGATGATTTTATGCAGAAGGTAATTAACCGTTTCACACTTGAATTAAATAAGGTATTAGTTTAATGAATATTATAATAGCAGATGCTTCACTTGCTACAATCCTGTTTATTCCTATCGTTCGTGTTGATACTCCGATAAACAGAGATGGTGATGTTGAAGAATTAAACAGTACAGACGGGCATTTCGCAATTATTAACAATCAAAAATTAATGACTATTTCGTGGGATAGTATTTTCCCGGTTGGACATAGTTATAATTTTATACACAGGCGGGCTTTATTAAACGGTTGGCAATATGTGGATTTTCTTAATTTAATGAAAGGACTAAGATTGCCTATTCGTTTAATAATCACAACGGAAGGAACACACCGCCGTCTATGGAATAGTTTAGTTTCCATTGAAAAATTTTCTTATCACCTTGATGCGACAGGCGATATTGCTTATTCTATTAGTTTAAAGGAAGTTCCGGAAACTATAATTGATTTTATCCTCCGCGAAGTTGGAGTTGTGAGATTTATAGGAAGTTTGGCTAACAGAAGCGGACGACAAGAAGCATTGCGAAGATTGGGGCTTTTGAGATAAATGATTGCATACGATTTATATAGAGTCAGAAGAATAAAAGAAACTACAACTTCAAGAATAAATAATCAAACACTTTCAGACTTTCATTATTCTTTTGAAAGATTAAATCGTATAACTTGGGTTGAACATTTAAGCTGGTCGGATAATCTCAATAACCCATATTTAGCATTTGATTTCACTACAAACGAAGAATTTGAAGTCGGCGAATGGGTTGAACTTTATGAACCCTTTTCACAAATAACTGTATTTTACGGAATTATTACAACAAAAACACAATCCAAACACGGAATTTACAGTTATAGCGGTTTTGATACAGGGTTTTATCTTGAAAAGAATAAAATCACAAAACAATTTGAAGATAAAATTGTATCTGATGCAATTATTGATGCTTGCAAAGAAATTGAAGTTGAAGCAGGCGACATAATTAATATTCAAAATAAAGCGACTAAAATTTTTAAAAATAATTCAGTTTCAGACATTTTAAAAGAACTTGTAGAAATCGCCCGAAAAGACGGTTTTCGCCGTGATTGTTATTTTGATTGTACTGACGGCAGGGTTAATTTATTAGAATATATTGTAAATAATGATTTAAGAGGTTATATCGCTAATATTTACACAATAAACAGCACGAATTCAATAAGCAGTTATACAATAAAATCTTCAATGGAAGATTTGAAAAATAAAGTTCTTGTGATAACTTCACCTGCTCAGAATAAAAAGGAAAGTAAGCCTAATATTGAGGTTGCGAAAGAAGGTAATAACAATATCGACAGATACGGATTATTACAAGAAGTTATAGAAGGGCAACAAGGCGATAATTACGAACAAATTGCAATCAATACACTTGAAAGTAATAACCAATTAAAAAATGAAATAGAATTAAGTGTATTAGGTGACTTTCATTGTCACAGAGGGATTGTAACTTATATTGAAGATGAAGAAACACAACTAAACGGCAATTATTTAATAATGTCCACTAATCACAACATAATCGGAACAAAAGAAACCGTAAGAATAAATATCAGAAAATATGATATTTAATAACGGGCAAAACCGCAATGTCCGGCTTTCCTTTTTTGTTCTAAAAGTTTATAAACAGGTAAATCAACTTCTCTGTTATGGTCGTTCCCATTAATATTGTCTTTATGTCGTTTTATAAATTCTTTTTCGAGTTTTTGGGCATATTCTTGAACATCTGAAATATCACAGACTTTATTTCCGTCGGGTGTATAAACATATTCGCCCGGAACGGCAAAGGCAGGAACAGACAATAAAATCATAGATAACAGAACAAAAACTTTTTTCATAAGAAACCCCTTCTTATTCATTATAACGATTTTTTAATTAAAAAAGTTCATTCTTTGGAGTAATTTTTTACAAAATATGTCAAATGAAACATTTTTTGATAAATTAGCAAATAATTTAAAAAGCAACCGAAATCCGACAGACTTAAAACCCTGCATAATTGGGAAGGTCGTAAAACTTGAACCGATAACGGTGCAAATCGAAAGCGAAAGAGGTTTACTTGTAGAAAATAAACATTTAATTATTTCCGAATGGTTTAAATTCAGAAAAAACATTGATAAAACAAGTGCTTTAAGTAATGTTCCAAATAAATTGACAACAGCACTTTCGTCAGGTGCATGTACGGCACCCGGTTGCACAATATCCACAGTTTTATCAAATATTTGTACGGAAATAAAAAATATAAACGCAGAATTAAAACAATTAAAACTTGATTTACAACTTAACGATTATGTTTTAATCGGTTCTTTGGAAGAAACCGACAAATATATTTTGATTGATAAGGTATAAAATGACAGACAACTTTTTTTCTACGGATATAGGTTACGAACCGAAAGTAAACTTCGATAATCCGAAGCTGCCGAAAGTGGAAATTAAAAACGGCAGTCCTGTTTTAATCGACCAAATTGAAGCAATAAAACAATGGATTTTAAAATTTACCTTAACCCGTCAAGATTCATATAAAATTTATGAAGGAACAGGGTTCGGAACACGCATTAAAGATTTATACGGACATAAAAGAATCGGTTACGGTTTTGAAGAAGCTGAAATTGAGAGAGATTATCGCGAGGGCCTGCCGTTATGTCCTGCAATAAGAGAAGTTTCTTCTTTCACAATAAAAAAAGAAGGTAAAACAATGAATATCGAAATGGATGTTCAACTTTTTAACGGCGATTTAATAACCGTCAGTATTGAAGATAAATACATTGTGAGGTTCTGATAATGGCACTAATTAACGAAGAAGATTTGAATATTGAACCGGAAAAAATTGCAAAAGACGGTTTGGTAGAATTAGACAATAAATACCAAAAAACAGTTGGATTTTTCGCTTGGGATTATTTTCTTGCAACGGGCCATATATTAAAAGAAGTTTGGGATAAAATCATATATGTCGCCAAATGTATTATAAATCCTTTTAACATGGATTATGACGACCTTGTTGACTTTGTATATTACAGAAGAAATATTGTCGCCAAAAAAGAAACATACGCAACCGGACTTTTAACCGTAATAAACGGAAACGGCACGATAAGACAAGGCGACATCTTTGAAACATCTTCAGGTGTTCAATATGCTGCAACATCAACGCAAACACTTGAACAAAACGGAACTTTTGAAGTTCAATGTTTAACAGCCGGAACGGTCGGAAATGTGTCGGCGAACACGATAACAGTCATTCCGACAACAATTCAGGGCATTGTTGAAGTTACAAACGAAACAGCTTTTTCAAACGGTTATGAAAAAGAATCTAAAGAAAGTATTTGGCAAAGATACATTGACGACATTCAAAAGCCGATAACTTCAAACAATATTTATCATTATCGTAAATGGGCTTTGGAAGTTACAGGTGTCGGTGATGCGAAAATAAAACCGTTATGGGCCGACGAAAATACCGTAAAAGTTGTTATTGTCAATGCAAATTACACGGTGCCTTCTGCGGATTTAATTTCGGATGTTCAACAATATATTGACCCAAATTCTAACGGCAGAGGTGAAGGTCAGGCAAGTATCGGATGTTATTGCACGGTCACAGGTGCAACGGCAAAGAATATCAGTATATCAGTTTCTTCTTTGTCTTATTCTTCCGCTTTAACAGAAGAACAGGCAATTGAAAATATAAAACAATCAATTAACTCATATTTCAAAGAATTTGTTAAAGATTATTTTGCAGAAACAGATTCCACAGCTTATATCAGTTATGCTAAAATCGGCGCTTTGATTATTAATGCGGACGGTGTTAATGACTATGAAGGACTTTTAGTTAATGGTGACACCGCAAATATAACTTTTACCGATACAAATGCAACGACCGAAATTCCTGTTCTCGCTACCGTTTCAATCGAGGAAGAATAATGACTTTTAAAGAAAAATTAATAAATCTCATTCATAAGATATATAGGGAAGATGATTTTATTAACAGCTTTTTCAACGCAGAAGCCAAACAAATTGAAAAAGCAGATAACACTATAAACAAATTATCAACGATTTTACACTTCAACCGCTTGGATGCAGACGGTTGCAAATGGTGGGAAAAATTATTAAAAATTACGGATATTGCTTCAACGATTTCCGACAGACAAGCAAGAATTAGGGCAAAATGGATTTCGGACGGACACAATACAGCAGAATTAATACAAAATGTTTGTGACAGTTGGAAAAATGGGGAAGTTGATGTTGATTTTGTCGACGGAAAAATCAAATTAACATTTGACGGTGATTACGGAATACCCGCTGATATGGACGGTTTAATCAATTCAATTAATATTGTAAAACCCACTTTTATTGCTTTGTGGATTGTATATAAATATTTGCTTATTCGTGACATTCACGAGGTTAAAACAATCGAACAAATGGAAACTTTAACACTTAATATGTTTGCTATGGGAACAGAGGGCTAAAAAATGTCAGGATATACATCAAAATTAAATTTATTTGTTTATAACCCTGTTACAGACGGGGCATTAACTTTTAATATCACGCAGGCATTGACCAATAACTTTATCGCGATTGACAGTTATGCTGATTATCTTGATACCCATAAATTAGATATAGCAGGCGGAACAATGTCAGGCACATTGAAGGTTGATGATGATACAAATAAAGAAAGTATTATTATTGATGTTCCGTACGACGATTATAGGGATTTCGCTTTTTATAATAATACAGAAAGACTGGGTTTTATAAGAACAAAATACGACCTGCAAAATTCCCGAAAAGAATTACAATTTTATTTGCAGCCGTCACCGTCGGATAATCCGATAAGAATTTTGTCTATGTCTTGTGATTTTCAGGGGAACTATTCTCTGTATGGCATCACACCTTCTTTAAGTGACGACAGTACGCAATTAGCAACGACACACTATACGCAATTAGTTGCTTACGGGCCCGTTTATAACAGTAATGCAGTAATTGTATCTAATATGTCAATGGGCGCGACAACCGAAGATAATGATAAAAGTTTGCGTTCGTATTTGCCCGCGGATTCAACAACACAAAAATATGAAGTATATATATCAATAAATGGCACGGCCGGAAATTCTGTTGACGATAAAATTAAATTACAAATAACATCCGGATTGATTGCTGGTTATTTGGAATGTGGACAGGCAAAAACAACTGTTAATAATAAACCGGATGTCTGTTCTTGGGCGGGCTGGGTTCCGATTGACACGGATGCACGATTGACAATCCGTCGCGAAAGTTCTTGGAATGGAACAGCAACTTTTGAAGCGAAAGCATACAGAAGGATAAGATGATGAAATATATAACTGTTTATGAATATGACGATACAGATAGTTTCGGACATCACCTTGCAAAAGTTAAATTGAATAATGCCGAACAACATACAATAACTAAAGCAATTTTCGAAATAGGGAAAGTTCAAATTGAAATACCGAACCCTGTTTTTCCTTTTTATGTTGACTTAAATTCGGAAGATTATGCAAAACTTCAATGTTCAAATCAATGTTTTCTAATTCTTTTTGATGATGCAAATAAAAGAAAAACTTATGATTTAAAAGCTGTTGTCGAAGTTGTAAAACGGGGGTAAATATGGAAGAAGATTTAATTCTTGAATTTGACCTCGACGAAGAAGAAAACGAAATTGATGCTGAAATTGAAGAAGAAGAAGAAGAAAGTTCTGATATAGATGTTGATTTTGATGTTTTGGATGTGCCTGTTAGAGATATTATTGCAGGTGATAATATAAGTGTCCAAAAAAATAACAGGATTTACACTATTAACACGGTTGGAACAGCGACTTCCGGGCAGGTTAATAATTTACAAAGTCAAATTGATAATATCCAAAATTCCGAAGATACAGAAATGACGGATATTATTGACCTTATTGAAAAGAGAACTGAAACTTTAATAGATTTAATAGAAATGGAGTAATGATATGGCTACAAGTTTTCAGAGTGCTTTTGCTGCATTAATAACTAAAATAAATGGTAATTTTGTATGGATTAAAAATCAAATTACAAGTATAAATTCAGCGGTTAGCGGTAAAGCAAGCGCATCCGATTTAACAACGCACACAGGGGACACGACCGTTCATATAACTTCTACCGAAAGAGATACATGGAACGGTAAACAAAACGCATTGAGTTCAACACAATTGGCAAATATAGCAGACATCCCCAATAAAGCAGATGCTTCAGCTATTCCGACTAAAGTTTCAGATTTAACGAATGATGCAAATTTCGCGACACTTACACAGGTTAATTCATTAGTTGCGGGTAAAATCACAAAACAAACAGTTGATTCTTTACCTGCGGTTGCTGATGCGTTAGACAATGTCATTTATTTAGTGCCAAACGGTGAAACATCCGGAAGCAATGTCAAAGATGAATATATGTTAATCAATGGCGCATTAGAAAAAATCGGTTCTACTAATGTTGATTTATCGGGCTATTACGCAATATCTGCATTAGACAGCGATTTAACTTCAATGTTTAATGCAGGAACAAGTAATATAACAGACCTAACTGAATAAAAGAGGTTTTAAATGAGTTTTCAGACAGCTTTTAGTTCATTAATAACTAAAATAAACAATAATTTTGTCTATTTAAAAAGTAGAATTGACAACTTTGAAACAAATTGGAGTAAAGTTTCTTCATCATATACTAAAATTTTGAGCAGTTTGAATCTTAATTATGGTTCCGATTATACGGTCGCATTGACGAATATATTACCGAATGACAATAACATATATGAAATGATTGTTTCTGCGCGCGTGACACCTGACACAACAAGCGGACATCAGAGCTATTGTCGTATTAATATTGCTATTGACGGCGATACTTCAGATTTGAGGCTTCAAATCCCGGGGGTTTTTCTTGGAAATGTTAGAAACAGAGGGAATCAGGATTATGTTGAAGGAAGTTCGATTTTATTTGCAAAACGAAACGATAAAATCGTTGTCAGCCGTTCAAGTTCCATATATGGAACTCTCGATTTGTGGATTTTAGCTATAAAGAAAGTGAGATAATATGTATTTTTTAATTGTAGAAAATGAAAAAGATATAACAGGCGCAACAACAATTAAGGATTCTGCCGTCAACAAGCAAACAATTCCTGTTTCTAAGGAAGTTTATGATAATTACGATATTGACAGTTCAATGTATATCTATTCTGAAGGTAAAATAATCGAAAATCCGGAATATGAAAATATCGTTGCCGAACGCGCGAAAAAGGCACAAAAACAATTATTGCTTGAACAAATAGATGAAATCGATAAAAAGCGCATCCGTGCGATTTGCGAACCGTCAGAAAAAGAACCCGGTTTAACTTGGCTTGAATATTATAACAGTCAAGTTTCGGTTTTAAGAGAACAATTAAAAAATTTATAATTACCCGTTTCTGTTGAAACTTACGGTATGGTGCGGATTTTACCGCACCTCATAATTGTGTGTCAGCTGATAAAAAAAAGGAAAAAAGAAAATGTTCAAAAATAAAATTAAAAAAGTTTTTGATAAATTTGCGTATAAAGCTGTTTGCTATGCAGAAGAACAAATCGGCGGCGGTAACGGTAAACTTAAAAAAGAAATTGCTATTGATTTCTTAATAAGTAAATTACCGATATATTTAAAACCGTTTTCTTTTGTTTTAAGAAGTGTTTTTAATCAAATTGCTGATTCAATAATTGAAAAAGCGGTTGAAAAATTACATTCCGTTCAAAAACAACTAAAAGAAAGAACGGAAAAAAATGGATAAAGAAAGTTTATTAAAATACGGCCCGCTTGCAATAGTTGTAATTTCGATTTTATTGCAATGGAATATGTTTGCAAGACCTGCAGATGTCGAAATTCTGCACCGTGTAATTTTGACTGAAGTCGCCGAAAGATATGTCGCCAAAGAGCAATACAATGATGTAAAAACGCAGATGCGCGACATTCAGCTAAAAATTGACAAAATTTACGATAAGATTATGGGAAATAAATAATGTATAGTTTTTCGGTTAAATCTTTAAATTTGTTGAACAATCCGAAATTAAGTCCGACACTTCGCTTACTTATGACAGAAGCAATAAAGGATAGTCCGATTGATTTTACCGTTATTGAAACGGTGAGAACACGGGAAAAACAGATTGAATATATTAAAAAAGGTACTTCTAAAACAATGAAGTCACGACATATTCCCGATACTAACAGTTCGGGATATGGTGAAGCTGTCGATATTGCCCCTTATCCTATCGACTGGAACGACACAAAAAGATTTGACAAATTAGCCGAACACATAAAGAAAAAAGCCAATCAGCTTAATATTCCAATTACTTGGGGCGGGGATTGGAAAACATTGATTGACAAACCGCATTACGAATTGAAAAGATAGTTCTTCATGTTCCAATCTGTATAAATAGGAACAATGAAGTGTCAAGAAAGCCAATGTGCTTTTAAGTTTCTTTTTCATATATTTAAACCTCCTTTTATATATACGGAACAATTATTGAACCTGCAGAAATGCAGGTTTTTTTATGTGTATTTTACGATACACAAATTTATTTGTGTGTAGAAAATAAAGATTTTTGCTCGAAGAAAATTCTTCCCCACTATTTCCCCACTTAAATATAAAATCTTATGATTTCTTATAATTTCTTAATTGTGCTATAATTCACTTATAACAATAAAAATACAAGAATTTAAAAGAAGTAAAAAGAACAAAAAAAGGCATTGACATTGTGGAGGTCGCTGGTTCGAGTCCAGTATCGCCCACCATAAAACAAAAGGTTTTCAGAGTTTTTCTTGAAAACCTTTTTTATTATTTTTTTGATTTTTCCCCACTATTTCCCCACTTGTGATATAAAGATTTTTTAAGTTATTCCCATAACTTATAAGATTTAATAAGAATTTAAAAGAGAAATAGCATGTTTCTTTCGTTCCGGAACAGGATGCGCATATCTCATTGTTGTTTCAATTTTTGAATGACCCATAATTTCTTGCACAACGACCAAATCAACACCTTTTTCGACAAGCCTTGTTGCAACTGTATGCCTTAAATCGTGAAATCTGAAGTTTTCGATTTTTGCAGCTTTTAACAAACTTGCAAATGATTTCTTTATATCTATATACGGGCTTTTTGTGTCCGGGTTATTACAGACAAATTCATTTATTTTGGGCAAAGATTTTAAAACTTTGCTTAATTTTACAGATATAGGAATTTTTCTCACTTTCCCGGACTTTGTTTTTAAAAGTTCAATATAAGTAAAATCTTTATCTATGTTGGCCCACTTTAACGAAAAAATTTCCCCACGTCGCATGCCTGTTTGTAATGCACAAATTATTATTGGTTCCAAATGCAAATAAGGATATATTTTTTTCTTTTTTCTGTCGCGGCCGATTACTTCCTTCCCGTTATGTATTGCAGAAAAAAGTCTGTTTTCTTCTTCTTTTGTTAAAAATCTTATTTTGTGATTATCTTCCCGCAAATACTTTACACCTTTAAACGGATTTGTTTTAATCCATTTATTTTCAATTGCAATATTTAACA
>JAEEGL011851700.1_pt1 | contig 11023 bp, 8 predicted proteins | sample 9134231 | NCBI WGS metagenome assembly JAEEGL01 (sample SAMN16246548, study PRJNA631951) | gut metagenome | biome: gut microbiome; feature: rumen; material: fiber-attached | host: Bos | place: Iran: Karaj | collected 2018-10
GCGTCCGTGAACCTGTTCATGAGGTTCTGCTTCCTCGTCGGGAACGGATGATAATTCGACGTGGAAAGGCAGAGTATCTGTCTTTTCATACCGGTGCCCCCTCCGATCCGTTGATGAGCCTTTCGGCCGCCGCGCGGTTGCGCAGCTCGGCCTGTTTGAGCCTCGCCCTCGTCTGCTCTCCCCCGCTCCTTCCGGCTTCCACGGCCCTGTCGATGCAGGCGCACAGCTTTTCGGCCGTCAGTTCGGCGAGGGGGACGCATCTGTCTATGCCGCTGTCCTTCATGAAGCTGTCGACCTTGACGTCGTACGATATGCCGACGATCGGAGTGCCGCCGGCGGTGGCGAATATGAGGCTGTGAAGGCGCATGCCGCAAACGACGTCCATGGCCGAGAATATCCCTATCAGCTCTCTGACGCTCCTCGAGCTCCTGCAGACGCAGTGAGGAACGCGCAGCGTCGAGGCTATCCTTTCTCCTATGTTTATGTCCCTGGGCGTCTCCATGGGTATGAATACCGGAGTCAGCCCGTGCTTTTCGTAAGCGTACTCCGCGGCGCGGGCGACGGGGGAATGGTCAGTGAAGCCCTGCCATTCGCGCAGGCAGAAGCCGATCATCCTGCAGCCGCGGGGAATGCCCTCGGCGTCGAGCGCGCTCTGGAGCTCGCTTCCCGTCACGAAGTCGAGGTTGATCGTCGGATCGGCCGCGAGGATGACCTCCGGGGCCGTCACGCCCATCTGCTCGAGAAGGTCCAAAGACACGCTGTCGCGCAGCGTTATGACGTCCGCGCATCTGTTCAGGACGCGGCCCGCGATCCTTCTGTTCGAGCTCTTCGATATAGGCCCTATGCCGCAGCCGTACATGACTATCCTGCTCCCGGAGAGCCTCGCGGCTACGAGCGTGAACAGGTAGAACATGAGCGAGCGCGTCGAGGTGACGTCCTGCATGAGCGTCCCGCCGCCGTTCACGAACAGCTGCGTCCTGCGCAGGTTCTTTATAAGCGACGGCACGTTGAATATGTAAAAGCTGCCGACCCTGAAATCCTTTCTGGTGCTCTCGGGGCTGCGCGACATGACGTAGAAGGGCATGTCGGCGTCTATCTCCCGAAGCTCGGCGAGTATCGCGGAAAGGATAGCGTCGTCGCCGGCGTTGCCGCGCCCGTACGCGCCGCACAGGACCGCTCCGTAGCGCCCCTTATGCGAGCTCTTCCTGATCATCGCCTCGTATATCGCCTGCTGGTCGGCCCTCATCCTCTCGAGCGAGAAATCGCTCTTCGCCTTTACGTACAGCGCTTCCGCCAGCCTCTGCCGAAGGTCCTCGTCCGAGGCCATGCGGAGGATGTATTCGCTGAAGGTCTTCACGTCTCCGGGCGCGAACAGCAGTCCCGTCTTTTCGTGTTCTATGAGAGAAGGTATCCCGCCGACGGTGCTCGCGATCGCGGGGCAGTGCTCGTAGGCCCCCTCGAGCAGGGAGTACGGGAACGTCTCCGAGAGAGACGCAAGAACGTTGATGTCCACGCCCTTGAAATACGCTTTTATATCGTCGATCCAGCCCTCGAAGCGGCACACCCCTGAGATGCCGAGATCGTCCGCGAGCTTTCTTAGGCTCTTCTCGTCCTCTCCGATGCCCGCGATCGACAGGCGCAGGCGCCTGTCCTTTTCGTAGGCGAGGGCGAACGCCCTTATGAGCGTCGGTATGTCCTTTACGGCCGTGAGCCTCGCGGCGATGCCGACGACTATCTCTTCCCGCGGATCCTTGCGCGGACGGGGCGAGGACGGCGCGCCGGAAAAATCGAGGCCGTTGAATATCGTGAATATGCTCTGGGGCGGAAAACCGCGCTCGATGAGGAGGTCGTGCATCCGCTCGGCGACCGCCACGTAATAGTCCATGTGGCGAAGCGCGAACGCGTTTATGTTGCCGTACGTGTAGCGGCGCAGGCGGGTACCCATGTAGTCGAGCTTAGGATCCGAATGGACCGTGACGGCGACAGGCACCTTTCTGAAGAACTTCACGAGGACGCCCATCGCGTTGGCTTTCGCTCCGTGGCAGTGGATGATGTCGGGCTTGAACTCCTTCTGCTGGCGGAACGCGAGCCGCACCGCGCTGAAGACGCTGTTGTTCGAATCCACCACGGCTGTATCTATGCCCATGGCTATCGCTTCGTCGGCGAACGCGCCCCTGCGGAAGCTGACGAGCCTCAGCTCGTTGTCCTTCGCCAACTCCCTCGCGAGTGAAAGTATATGGGTTTTTCCTCCGCCGATGTCGCCGCCGGCGGCAAAGATCATTATCCTCATGCTAATCGATCTCGAATATTATCTTTGCGATCTGCTCCCTCGTGACGGGAGACGAGGGGCTGAGCTTTCCTCCCGCTCCGTTTATTATCCCCTGCCCTACAAGTACCTGAACGTAGGGAAGCGCCCACTGCGCCACGGAAGAAGCGTCGCTGAAACCGGAAAGGTCGTCCGGCGCGTAGCCCTTCTCCATTATGCGCCCGATGACGGTCATCGCCTCCTGGCGCGTTATGCTTCCCGAAGGATCGAAGTTGGTCCCAGACGGACCCGCCTTGCCGTTCATCATTCCCAGACCGACGGCCGCCCTGACGTAGGGCTGAGCCCATTCGGCTATGGACTGCGCGTCGCCGAAGTCCAGAGGCTCTCCGGCGTATGCCTCAAGGTCCGTTCCCAGCCACGAGACTATGACCTTCGCGAACTCCTGGCGCGTCATCGCGGAGAACGGATCGTATATGAGCGAGCCGTCCTTTCCGGGCTTCCCGCTGATCACGCCTTTATCGTAAAGATACTGCGCGTACGGCAGCGACCAGTTCGCTTCGCTCATGTCGCTGAACGCGATCGCCGGCGCGGTAGCCTCTTCGGGCTGCTCCGCTTCGGGAGCCGTATATTCCAGGCCGGCGCGGGCGGCGTTGCCGCTCATGTCGACGGCCTTTATAACTATATGATGCAGCTTTCCGCCGCTTTCCGGAAGATCGGCCGACAGGACTCCCGCCGACTGGCTGAAGCTGAACGGGATCCGCGCGCCGTCGCACGTCACCGTTATTCCGCTCTTTCCGAGCTTCCTGTCGAGAGCGTCCTCGACGATCGCGGAGAGCTTGCCGTCAGAGGCGTGCGCCGTTATCTCCGGCGCTTCGCCGTCCGAATAATCGCCGTATCCGGCCATGAGCTGATCGATATACACGACGCCCGGGCCGCTGTACCAGAGGGAGCTCAGCTGCGACGTACCGCGCGGCAGCCGGCAGGATACCTGCTTCCATCCCGTAAAGTCGAGCTCGCATATCTCCGTCTCGAAGCCGCTGTCGGCGCGGCCGTCGGCGTACAGAGAGCCTCCGCTGCCGTCGCCGCAGACCCAGAGGGATATCATCGACGGATATTTGCCGGTGAACGTTTTTCCGGGCGAATACCGCTCGCCGGACGCGGCGAGCTTAAGGCTGCGTCTGCCGTTGTGGACGAAGGAGAGATCCGTGTTCGCGAGGCCGCCCTCGAGCGACTCGAAGTCGTCGAGCTTTTCGCCCTCCGTAAGCACGTTGACCTTCAGCTTTACGGAGAGATCGCCGAGGCTGAGCGTCACATCGCCGCTCATCTCTTTTCCGCCGGCGGTGAACACGCAGTTTTCAACGGTCCCCAGAGCGTCGTCCGAAAAGACGGCCGTCACCTTAGACGCGTCGACCTTCGACGCGTAGTAATTGTCGTCCGTTGCCTTGAGACCGAGCGTTACGCTCTGCCCTCCGTATACGCTTATCTCGTCCGGGTATATGTACAGGTGCGCGACGTTGCCGACGCGCTCCGCGTTGTTTTTAAAGCATATGTAATTCGCGACCGAGCGGAGCGATCCTCCGGAGTTCCTGTTGATGAGCGAGGTCTCGGTATAGCCCGGAACGACCGCGTGCATCTGAGTGGAATCGCCTCCGTCGAGGTTCGCGGCCTGGACGCATCCGAGCTCGGCCATCCTGCGGGCGAGCTCGCCGTACGTCATGCCGAGCGAATAGCCTGTCTGGCGGCCGTCGACCGTGTAAAGTATGACCGTTCCGTCCTTCTTTATGCCCACCGCGGTCCTCGGGGCCCTGGAATTGTCGCTGAAGGACTTCGTCCTGCCGTCCGCGATCAGTCTGGCCTCGACGCCCACGGCCTGCACGACGTCCTTCCACTCGTCGCTCATATCGAAGCTGACGCTTATGTCGTCGCCGGGCTTTGCCTCCGCGAGCTGCGCAAGAAGCGTCACGTAGCTTCTCTTGTAAACGGAGAGCACGAGCTCGCCCGCCGAGAGCGCCAGCCTGCCTGTCTCCTCGCGGACGTCCGTGACGATGCCCCTGTAGCCGCCGCCGGCGACAGCGGAGCCGGTGGTTATCGCGATGACTATGTTGAGGCTCTCCTCTTTGGCGACGTTGTTGTTATTGTACGCGCCGCTGAACAGGACCGCGCCGGCCTCTGAAGCCAGCGTCTTGTTGTACGCGACGTTTTCGATATAGAAGCCGGCAGTCTCGTCCTCGAAGCGTATCTTGAGCTCAGGGCGCCCGATGATGGCCCTGCCGTCCGCGAAGAAGCCGAGCGCCTCGTTGTAGGAGTGCTCGCTGCTCATTATCACGCCGTCCCTTATGCATATGCCTATCGGAACGCCGGTCGACATTATGTAGAAGTCGCCGTTGACGCCCGCGACGATGTCGTTGCCCCTGCCGCTCTCTATCTCGAAGACCCTCGGAAAGCTCGCCGCGCCCGCGACGTCGTTGCCGAACGCCATGAGCGGAGTGACCTCGGCGCCCGGTCTGTATTCGAGGTAATGCTCCGCAAGGGGCAGATCCTTTGAGCTGTCCGTACGGCTGTACATCGTGAGCTGGCGGTCGAGCACGACCGCCTCTTCCGAGACTGTGCCCTCCGCGTCCGCCGGCGCGCCCCACGCCGGAGCGCAGAAGGCGCCCAGCAGCATCGCCGCGGCTATGAAAAACGATAATGATCTCCTAAACAATCTTTTCCCCTGTTCCCATGTGAATTATCTGATCGTGTAATCGCCCTTTACCATGACCCAGCACGCCTGGCTGCAGGATATTCCGCGGCCGTCGTCTCTGGGGACGAGCAGCAGGTGGTTAAGGCTTATCTCCGTGCCGCCCTTGAGGTCCTTCGCGCCGGTGAGGTCCGAGACTCCGTCGGCTCCGTTGTCGATCGCGGTCGCCTTTCCGCTGCGCAGCACCAGCTCCGTGCACGCGCCTCCGATGAGGCTCTGGCCCGCCGGCACCTGGACCGCCGTGAACACAGCCGTGCTCTGCGGAGCGGCCGTTCCTTCCGCGTTCTGTGCCTCCTTCAGCTCTTTGATCTCGGCTCTCAGCTCCTCGGCCACGCTGTCGACGTAAGCCTTGCTGACTAGCGGATCGCTCTCGCTTCCCGCCGCGCCGGCGCCGAAAACATTTATTCCAAGGCTTGCCGCAAGCAGCACCGCCGCGGCGATAAGGACGCCCCACCTTTTCGCGATTCTCATGATCTTCCCTCTATCTTTCAAAACACAAGATTTTGTGCCCGCAGACACTAAAAAAGGACATATATAGTTATTATATATGTCCTTTATAACTGTGTCAATTAAAGCGCCCGCGCGCTTTTCCGTTTTAGAACAGGCCCTGCTGGAGCATGGCGTCGGCGACCTTCGTGAAGCCCGCGATGTTCGCGCCGGCGATGAGGTTGTAGCCGAGTCCGTATTCAGCGGATGCCGCCGCGGCGGAGTCGTGGATGTTCTTCATGATGTTCTCGAGCATCTTGATGACCTCGTCCTTCGTCATCGGCATCTTGCGCGCGTTCTGCGACATCTCGATAGCGGAGCACGCTACGCCGCCCGCGTTCGCCGCCTTCGCGGGACCGACGATGACGCCGTTCTCGCTGAGGTAGGCGAGAGCTTCGTTGGTCGCAGGCATGTTCGCGCCTTCAGCGTAGTACTTGCAGCCGGAAGCGACGATCTTCTTCGCGTCCTCGAGCGTGACTTCGTTCTGAGTCGCGCACGGGCAGCAGATGTCGGCCTTGATGCCCCAGGGCTTTTCGCCGGGGAAGAACTTCGCGTTGGGATACTTGTCGACGTAGCCCTTGCAGCCCTTGGAAGCCTTGCGCAGCTCGAGCATGTAGTCGACCTTCTCCTGGGTGAGGCCTTCCTCGTCGAGGATATATCCGTCGGAGCCGGAGATCGTGATGACCTTCGCGCCCTTCTTTAAGAACATCTCGGCAGTTCCCCAGGCGACGTTGCCGTAGCCGGAGATGACCGCGGTCTTGCCCGCGAAGCTGTCGTTGTTGTGCTTGAGCATGTTCTCGATGAAGAATACGAGTCCGTAGCCGGTAGCCTCGCTCCTTCCGGGAAGTCCGCCGTAGAGCAAGCCCTTGCCGGTGAGGACGCCGCTGTCGTATCTCGTGGTGAGCCTTCTGTACTGACCGTACAGGTAGCCGATCTCTCTGCCGCCTACGCCGAGGTCGCCCGCGGGTACGTCGATCTCGGGTCCGATATACTTATACAGCTCGCTCATGAAAGCCTGGCAGAAGCGCATGACTTCCGCGTCCGACTTGCCCTTGGGGTCGAAGTCGCTGCCGCCCTTGGCGCCGCCGATGGGAAGACCGGTGAGGCTGTTCTTGAAGATCTGCTCGAATCCGAGGAACTTGAGCATTCCCTGATATACCGAGGGAGCGAAGCGGAGGCCGCCCTTGTAGGGTCCGATCGCCGCGTTGAACTGTACTCTGTAGCCGCGGTTCACCTGGACCTTGCCGCTGTCGTCCGTCCAGGCCACCCTGAAACTGACGATCCTCTCCGGCTCGACGATCCTGTCGATGATGCCGGCCGCTTCGTATTCGGGATGCTTCTCGAAAACGGGAGCGAGGGATGTGATGACTTCCGTAGCCGCCTGTATGAATTCGGGCTCAGCCGCGTTCTTTTTCTTTAAGCTTTCAATATAATCCTGTGCTGTTTTTGCCATGATTGCCACCCTTCCTTAAAAAATCACGATATGAACATTATAAAGTCCTTACATTAAATGTAAAGCCCTTTTCGTAAAAATTTCGGGTAAAAATAAAAACGCTGAATTAATTAAACGTTTTCATGCGTCCGATCATCAGCGTTTATATATCCGTTCCGTCCAAATGCGGTCTACCTGTTGTCCACCGACTCCGGCTCGACGTCGTGGCGGCTGAGCCTCTCCCAGGCTGCCTGCTTCCACCGCGTTCCCGGCTTTCCGTAATTGCAGTACGGATCGATCGATATCCCCCCGCGCGGAAGGAATCGCCCGAGGACCTCGATATACTTCGGATCGAGCAGCTTTATAAGGTCCTTCATGATGATGTTCACCACGTCCTCGTGGAAATCGCCGTGGTTCCTGAAGGAGAACAGATACAGCTTGAGCGACTTGCTCTCGACGAGCCTTTCTCCGGGGACGTACGATATCGTTATCTCGGCGAAGTCGGGCTGCCCGGTTATAGGACAGAGCGACGTGAACTCAGGGCAGTTGAACTTGACGAAATAGTCGTTTTCGGGATGCTTGTTCGAAAAGCATTCGAGCAGTCCCGGATCGTAGTCGAAGATATAGGCGCTGCCCGCGCCGAGCTTCGTGAGGCCTTCCTTTTCTCTCATATCTCTGATCCTCCGTCTGTAAAAACGTTGTAGCTGACGCCTTTATCGTACACGTCGACGCCTTCCGCCCTCTTAACGGCGTTTACGACGGCGTACGTGACGGGCGTGAAGACGATCTCGTAGCCGACCTTGAATAGATACTGGAACAGGATCATGGAAAAGAGCTGGCCCGCAGGCATCGTCCCGAAGAACGCTATCCCGATAAAGATCAGGGAATCGAAGCCCTCGCCCACGACCGTCGACAGTATAGTGCGCATCCACAGGCGCTTTCCGCCGGTGGCGACTTTGAGCTTGGACAGGATGATCGAATTGGAGAACTCGCCGAACAGGTATCCGGCGAACGACGCGAGGGCCACCCTCGGAGTGGTCCCGAGCACGGTCCTGTACGCCTCCTGCCCCGTCCAGAAATCCGGAGACGGAAGCGCGATCACGGCCATATAGACTGCGACGGCGAAAAAGCTGCAGCCGAAACCGAGCCAGATGACCTTTCTCGCGGCACGGAAGCCGTACACCTCGGTCAGCACGTCGCCGAGTATATACGTTACGGGAAACAGTATGACGGCGGCCGGCAGCGAGATCGAAGGCGTTACGGCCCACAGCTTTCCGGCCACGAGATTCGAGAGCAGCAGGCACGCGACGAAGACGGCCGCAAACACCGTAAACAGCCTCCCGGCGCTGTTTTTTTCATTCATTGATAAAACTCCCTTCGGACAGATATTTACCTTCGGGGAGCTTCTCGCGGAAACGGCGCGTCCCCGATCCGAAGATCAGGGACGCCTATTGTCGATGTCACAAAAAAGCAGTCCCGGTTTTATTTAACGACAGGAAGGTACAAATGAACTGTCGGCCAGACGCAAGACGTATTCTACACAAAGGGCGCCGCCGTGTCAACCGTCCGGCGCGGGCAGCGCGGCTAAAGCTGCCAGTCTATCGGCTTCTGGCCACTCGCCTCGAGCACGGCGTTGCACTTCGAGAAGTGCCTGCAGCCGAAAAAGCCGTTATAAGCGCTGAGGGGACTGGGATGAGCGGCCTCGAGCACAGTGTGCGCGGGGTTCGTCACGAGGGCCTTCTTGGCGCGCGCGTTCGCGCCCCAGAGCATGAAGACGACCGGGGTCTTCTTTTCGTTCACGAGAGAGATGACCCTGTCGGTGAATATCTCCCAGCCCTTTCCCTTGTGGCTGTTGGCCTGATGCGCCCTCACGGTCAGGACCGCGTTGAGCAGGAGCACTCCCTGCTGCGCCCATTTCTGCAGATATCCGTCCTCCGGTATGACGAAGCCCGGTATATCCGAGGAGAGCTCCTTGAATATGTTCTGCAGCGACGGCGGCGCGGGGACTCCCGGCTTTACAGAAAAGCACATCCCGTGCGCCTGCCCCGGCTCGTGATACGGGTCCTGCCCTATTATCACGGCGCGGACCTGCGAATACGGCGCCGCCTTTAGGCTGTTGAATATGTCGTACATGTCGGGATATATCACGCGCGTGGAGTATTCCTGCTTCAGGAACTCGCGGAGCTTCAGATAGTACTCCTTGTCGAACTCCCCCGCGAGGATATCGTCCCAGTCGTTTCCTATATGGACCATCTAACCTTCTCCGCCGTCCGCGGCTTCCTCCGCCATGTCCAGAACGAAATCGCGCATGTCCTCCCAGACCGCCTGCTTTCCGATCTCGTTGAGGATCTCGTGGCGCATGCCCTCGTAAAGCAGCAGCGACACGTCGCCGCAGCCCGCCTCCTGAAGGCGTTCCGTGACCTCCGCCGGTCCCTTGCCGTAGTCTCCTACGGGGTCCTCCCAGCCGGAGCAGAGCAGATACGTGAGATCTTTCGGAACGGATCTGTACCACTGCGCGGAATTTATGTACTTCAGCATGCTCATCAGATCCTCGTAGCCCGCGAGCGTAAAGGTGAAGCGGCACAGCGGATCCTCCGCGTAGCGCAGGCACAGCTCGTCGTCGCGCGACAGCCACGAGAAATTATTGACGGGCTCCTTTATCCGCTTGCTGTAGCTCCCGAACGCCAGCGCCGTCGCGAGGCGGCTCTTGCTGCGCTCGCCCTTTACGGCCCGCAGGAGCTTTACGAGCGACAGCCCGGCTCCGAGCGCGGGATTGCTGCCGGCCGTCCCCATTATGACAGCGCCGGCGAGCCCCTCGCCGTATTCGGCCAGATACGCCCTGGCGATGAAGGATCCCATGCTGTGGCCGAGCAGCACGACAGGAACGCCGGGATGCTCTTCGCGCAGCAGATCCGTCAGGACCTTTTCGTCCCTCACCATGTGCTTCCAGCCGTCGCGGGAGCCGAAAAAGCCCAGCTCCGCGCGGTCTTCGGCAGTCCGGCCGTGTCCCCTGTGGTCGTCTCCGGCCACGGCTATTCCGAAGCCGTTCAGGTACCTGGCGAACTCGTCGTAGCGGCCGATGTACTCGCACATGCCGTGCACGATCTGGACGACGGCGACAGGTCCCTCTTCGGGCAGCCATTCGGTCGTGTATATCTTCTTTCCGTCGAACGATTCGAAAAACGACGTCTTCATCAGAAATGATACTCTCCCAGCATCTCCTGCTTAAGATCCCACAGCTTTACGGAAAGGTCCACGTAGTAGCGGTGGGGGTTGTCGAAACGCAGTATCTCCTCCCAGACGTGGTCGAGATAATCCTTGCAGTATGCGCGGATCTCCTTTATGTCCGGGCAGTCGTACACGAGCTCGCCGGCCTTGAACACCGGCACCAGGAGCTCCTTTACGGTAAAGTTGCTGTCGAGCTCCTTGTAGAGCTTCGGAGCGAACGGATCGACGATGGTATAGCAGCCGCTCGTCGGGACCGGCTCGTCGGCGAGCGCTATGACGTCCGCGAACGCCGTCCCCTTCTCGTCGAACAGCCTGTAGACCTTCTTGTATCCGGGATTCGTTATCTTTTCGATGTTTTCGGAGATCTTGATCTTCGGTATCACGCTGCCCTTTTCGTCCTCGACTGCGACGAGCTTGTAGACGCCTCCGAGAACGGGCTCGGCGCGCGCCGTTATGAGCCTCTCGCCGACTCCGAACGAATCGATGCAGGAGCCCTGCTGAAGGACGTCGCGGATTATGTATTCGTCCATCGAGTTGGAGATGACGATCTTGCAGTCCTTATGCCCGGCCTCGTCGAGCATCTTTCTCGCCTGCTTGGTGAGGTAGGCGACGTCGCCGGAATCGATGCGGATCCCCTTGGCCGCGGGCTTCAGTTCGTCGAAGACCTTTATCGCGTTGGGGACGCCGGACTTGAGCACGTCGTACGTATCGACAAGCAGCGTGCAGTTTTCCGGATAGAGCTCGGCGTACTTGCGGAACGCCCCGTATTCGGTGTCGAACAGCTGCACCCAGCTGTGGGCCATCGTTCCGAGCGCCGGGATGCCGTATTCCTCTTCGCATATCGCGCACGCCGTCCCGACGCAGCCCGCGA
>JAEEGL012555467.1_pt1 | contig 11023 bp, 9 predicted proteins | sample 9134231 | NCBI WGS metagenome assembly JAEEGL01 (sample SAMN16246548, study PRJNA631951) | gut metagenome | biome: gut microbiome; feature: rumen; material: fiber-attached | host: Bos | place: Iran: Karaj | collected 2018-10
CTGCGTACAGTGTGTCCGGGTCCCTTGGGAGCGATCATGGTAACATCAACATCCTTGGGAGGCTTGATGCATCCGAAGTGAATGTTGAATCCGTGTGCAAACATAAGCATGTTGCCTGCAACAAGGTTGGGCTCGATATCATTCTTATAAAGATCAGCCTGCTTCTCATCATTGATAAGGATCATAATGATGTCAGCCTTCTTTGCAGCTTCCGCTGCTGTATATACGTCAAATCCCTGCTTTACTGCCTTGTCCCAGCTCTTGGAGCCCTCATAAAGACCGATAATGACTTTGCATCCCGAATCCTTAAGGTTGAGCGCATGAGCGTGACCCTGACTTCCGTAGCCGATAATAGCTATGGTCTTGTCCTCAAGCAGTGAAAGATTGCAGTCTTCCTGATAAAAAATCCTTGCCATTTCTTTTTCCTCCGTTTGGCTTTATATTTGTCTGCCCTTATTAAGGCAGAAAAGTCACATTTTCAATACCTCTTGAAAGTCCGGCCATACCCGTTCTTGCAAGCTCGAGTATCTCATGTCCCTCAAGAAGGTCTATAAATTTGTCTATCTTTTCAACATCTCCGGTTATCTCAACTATCAGACATTCGGCGGCAACATCCACTATCTTTCCGCGGAATATATCCGTGATGGCAATAATGCTCTGTCTTTCGTCAGCCGAGCATCTAACCTTAACAAGGGCAAGCTCTCTGTATACGCTCTCTCCGGGCTTAAGCTCTTTGATAACGCGGATATCCTCAAGCTTTGCAACCTGTTTTTCTATCTGTTCAAGTACTTCATCATCTCCGCTGGTTACTATTGTGATCCTGGAATAACGGGGATCTGCCGTCACACCTGCGGTAATGCTCTCAATATTGTATCCTCTTCTTGAAAAAAGACCTGAAATTCGGCTCAGAACACCCGAAGTATTGTTTGCAAGAAGCTGAAAAACCTTTGTTTTCATCAAAAAACCTCACATACATCATAGATTATGGACGAACACCTTAACTTTAGCAATTTAAAGCCTTGATGTCAACCTTCATTCTCGGCACATTTTGAGAGAGAAAGCGTTCCTGTTCGTGCAATTTCCACAATGCTTATTGACTTAAACATATTGATAAGGAGTTCGATCTTTTCAGGGGTATCACATATCTGTATCATCATAAAGTGCATTGACATATCAACTATATCAGCCTTCATGACTTCGCATATCTCCATGATCTCGTTGCGGTTTGATTTGTTGTATTTAACCTTCATGAGCATTAACTCTCTCGATACGCACTGATGCTCGTTGAAAGTCTTCACCTTAATAACATCAAGCTTTTTGTTGAGCTGTTTCTCTATCTGCTCAAGAGTTCTCTCGTCTCCGCTTGACACTATTGTCATGGATGATACTGCAGGATCGTCTGTCTCACCGACCGCAAGTGAGTCGATATTAAAGCTCCTTCTTGCAAAAAGGCCGCTAACCTTTGAAAGTACACCGGATCTGTTTTCAACTGTAACGGAATATATACGTTTTGCTTTCATTTCCGAAATCCTTATCCTATCATTGTTTTACAAGATCCATTGGATCTATCATAACTTCAAGGAGTACATTATTCTTGTCTGATATAAAGCTTTCAATGGTCTCATCCAGCTTCTTCATATCCTTCAGTCTTAAATAATCAAAACCGTAGGCGCTCACAAGCTTTTCAAGATCGGGACTTCCTTCGAGCGAAACCATCGAATAGTTGTCTTTATAGGAATAATGCTGGTATTCCCTTACCATTCCGAGGTAAGTGTTATTAAACACTATTATCTTGGCATTTACACCAAACTGCCTGAATGTGGCGAGCTCCATCATTGACATCTGAAATGATCCGTCGCCGCACACCGCAACAACCTGTCTCTTGGGATCCGCAAGCTTTGCACCCAGTGCTGCGGGAATAGAATAGCCCATAGTGCCCATTCCGCCGGATGTAAGAAAACTTGTATTTTTCTTAATCTTTGCATATGCACAGCTGAATATCTGATTCTGTCCGACATCTGCGATATATACCGCATTATCCTTGAGCTTATCGGTCAGAGTTTCGATAAATCCCTGAGGATCAACATAAGCTTTATGGGGATTTCTCTTTACCGCAAGTTCCTTTTTAAATGCCCCCAGTTCATCCAACCATTTGGATGTATCGATGCTCAGATCTTCGTCTGTCAGATCATCAAATACAGCCTTGCAGTCGCCCACAAGAGGGATTGAAGAGACCGCATTCTTTCCGATCTCGGCAGGGTCGACGTCAATGTGTATCAGCACTTTATCCTTGGTGATAAGATCAGGCTGGCTGATAGCTCTGTCTGCAACTCTCGCGCCCACCATCATGATCACATCAGCCTCGTTCATGGCCTTGTTGGCATAAGGTTTTCCGTTATTTCCCACCATTCCGAAATACAGAGGATCCTCTGTCTCGATAGTACCGATGCCCATCATTGTTGTCACAACCGGGATCTTATGCTTATGTACAAAATCCAGAACCACTGCGCCCGCTTTACCGAGCTTTACACCACCTCCGAGACAAATGATAGGCTTTTTAGCTTTTTGAAGCTCTTTAGTAACCTTTTTTATCTGTGCCGAATTACCTTTAACTGTAGGTTTATAAGTCCTGAGTGAGACACTTTCGGGATACTTGAAGTTCTTAACAGGAGCATTCTGGATATCAATCGGTATATCGATGAGAACCGGGCCTCTTCTTCCGGAATCGGCTATGTGAAAAGCTTCCTTTATTATCCTCGGAAGATCATCGGCGTTTTTGACAAGATAGCTGTATTTAACGAAAGACTCAACGGCACCGGTGATATCGGCCTCCTGAAACACATCGCTACCGATAAGATCACTTTTTACCTGACCTGTGATGACTATAAGAGGTATCGAATCGGCATAAGCAGTTGCAATACCGGTAATAATATTTGTAGCCCCCGGGCCGGATGTAACAGCGCAGACACCGGGTTTTCCGGATATTCTTGCGAGCCCGCTCGCCGCATGGGCTGCATTCTGCTCTGTCCTTACAAGAATTGTTTTGATATCGGAATCGAGAATACTGTTATAAAACGGACATATCGCCACCCCTGGATATCCGAATACATATTTTACACCTTCTTCTTCAAGACATCTGACTATTGCCTCGGCACCGTTCATAATAGGTTTAACCTCCTGAAACAAGCTCACTGACTATATATTTTAACATTTACATCTGTATTTTGATAGTACTAATTTTAATCATTTACCCTTAAGAATTGACCTTGTTTAATATACGGAATTATGATAAAGTTGTTGAGTATTCGATTTGATGTCTGCAGGAGTTTATACTTTATGAAAAACAGATATTTTATTGCATGGATAATGCTCGTATTATCCGTTTTTACCATTACAGGCTGTAAAAGCATGAATGCGGATAAGCATGAGGAACTCTCCTCTTTCAGATCAAGAGTCGATGAGTTCTGCGATTCGATCTATCGCATAGATAATAATATAAATGAGATTGACACTGCAACCGAAGATTATATCGAAGTGCTGATACAGAATCTCGATGCTCTTGAGACTAATTTCAAGATCTTTGCCGACATGGATTTCCCTTCCGATTACGATTATCTTGAAGGGCTCGCGGATGAGGCATCATCCTATATGGATACAGCTGTAGCTTCTTTCCATGATCTTTTTGAAAACAATTATACCGAGGAAGCTATGACGGAAAAATATGATTACGCAAAAGAAAACTACGAAAGAGCATACAAGAGGATAAAGATAATAATCACATTTCTTAACGGTGAATCTTCCGAGGATGTGACTGTCGAGGAAACAGAATAGCGCTCAGCACTGCTGATACAGCCATCAATCCCGCAAAAACAGCTCCGCAGAGTTTCCCCGCATCCACAAAAAGCTGCTCCGGACAAAGGTATATCAGATTATCATATCTCGGATCCAACAGCCAGTCCGAATTATCGAAAATGATCTTATGGCAGAATACCACCAGAGCGTTCAGATCGATGGATGCGAATAGCACTACAACAATACATACAAATATTATGATCGCATCGGATATTATTATTCCTGTTGCGATCACTTTTTTTATCTTCTCTTTTTCTTCACTCCCGCTCTTTCTCCCGGCTGTCAGAATAAAAAAACATAAAGAAGCCGTCGCAAGGACAGCACTTACTATCATTATTGATCTGATAGACGCAATTATCCCTGCGACGTCATTCATATGCGATACATCTTTTTTATTGAAAAAATCAGAATAATCCCCTCTCACATTCGTCTTGATCTCGATAGATCCTTCCCTTCCCTTGACAAAGTTAACAAGGCGATCCGTCACAGCTTCAAGATCGCTTTCTGTCATGGAAAGCATAGATGCGGTACCGTACGCGCTGTATCTGTTCATGAGGTATCCCTTACTGAACACCACAAAATAAATAAGTGCACAAAACGTAGATACAAAAATCACAAGCGGAAGAACTATCGAAATAAGCCGTTTTAAAAAAGTCATTTTTTATTCTACTTCCTGTAAGATCAGCGTAAAGGCAACCCCCTTCTTGGTAACGTAAATATCATTTGTTCCCTTATTGATATCTCCGTTAGCTCCGTAGAACGTTACTCCCATCTCCGGTCTGAAGAAATTGGCTTCGTCGTTTAACAGCTTCTTTCTTCCGCCCTTATAATAATATAATTCTCCGGTGTAACCGTCATATTCGGTAAAGTAAAGGAGCACTCCGTCATAAGTGATACCCAGTGATGTAACATCATCGGCAATCTTCTTGGGCTTTCCGTTGCCTTTCTGAATATAGAGAGCATCATCTTTGTCGATAAAGAAGACTTCAGTACCGTTACTTGTAATTGTGTAATCATATACGTCATCTCTGATCTTGTCGGAGATAGCTTTTGCTCCAAGTCTGACTCTATAAAGAGTATCATCCGAGGATGTATAATAGAGCACTGAAGCATTCTTATCAACCATGAAATAATCCATTCCGCCCACAAGTTTCTCACACTGCCAGTCATTTGTAAGCCTGAATACTTCGTAGGAATCACCGGAATTAGCGTAGCAGACCTGGTTTGCAAAAGTAGCAATAGGATAATGGAAGCAAAGTGCATAACTGCTCATATTATCTGAAAAGACTGTATTATATCCTCTTGCCTGATAACCGTTTCTTGTGGTAACAAGATCCAGACCTGAATAGGATCCGCTCAACTTAACCTTATCTCCTCCTCTTTCCGAGATATATAATCCCGAATCAGTTGTGAACAGGATCTGGGAAAGATCATTATTAAATGTAAAGTAATAATCTGCAAGGTCACCGGAAATCTTATTCGAGTTGGAATTTTTATCTGTAATGTAAACAGCTGATTTCTCAGGATCCATATAGTAGATATATCTCATATCATCTGAGATTGCTATAGGAAGAACATCTCTGGTAAGCTTATAATCCTTTCTGCCATTATATGCATAAAGAGTATCATCGCCGTCATCTTCTATATTGAATAGAAGCGCCTTTCCTTTAGGTGAGATTACAGGGGTAGTCGACACATCATAAGCTATGGTATTCTTGCGCCCACTCTTGATGTTAAAGGTATACAGAGTGTTATCGTTATCCAGATAAGCAATTGTCGATCCGTCATCCGATATGGTAAATCTGCTGCTCTTTATGTCATAATCGACAATATCCATCTTGTATGAAGATGTTGCATAATACAACGTATCTTCATCATCCATAAGAAGAGCTACTGTATTGTCATCGTTCTGTTGTACGAGATATACTTGGCCTTCAAACCAGTTATTGAAATTCTTTTCATTGTAGAAAATGTAAGTAATATCTTCAGCCGGATCATAGAATGTATTGAAGGATCCCGTTACTTTGCCGTTTCCGCCGCCAAGCTTGGTTGCCGCAATAATAACTCCGACGATAATGGCGATGATTAAAATTAATGCTCCGCCCCCTGCAATAAACATCCATGGCTTAAATTTGGACTTCGGCTTAGCCTTAGTCTCGCCGTTTACGGTATTGCCTGTGGTCTGGTTGACATTTACGGGTGCAGCCTGAGGAATGGGCGCCGCTTGAGGGATCGGAGCCGCCTGAGGTGTCTCTGCAGGTACTGCTTCTGGTACGGAATCGACTGCAGGTGCAGCTACTGTTACACCTATAGGCTCAGCAGTATGCGGAATAGGATCCGGAGTTACGGGAACCGGTGCTGGCTCTACAACGGGCACAGCTGCGGGTTCTGCTACAGGTGCAGTCTCAGTAGTAGTTGCCGGTATAGGCTCTGCTACCGGTGCAGCCTCTTCTACAGGCGCAGGCTCTGATTCCACAACGGGAACTTCAAGCTTTGTACCGCAGTAGGCGCAAAACAAAGCATCATCATCATTTTTTTTACCGCAATTGGAACAGAACATTTTTAATCCTCCTCTACAACCTTTTTCTTAGCCGTATAGCATTTCTCAAGAATATTCTTTGATGTGGGACATACGAGGCAATAAATCCCGAAGGGAACAACAAACAGACTAATCCACTGTGACGTGGAAAAAGGTCCCCAGATTCCGCGCAAAAGATCGCCGCGCCAGAATTCCAGAATAAACCTCATAGTACCGTACAAAACAAAATATATACCCATGGGTCTGTAATAAATCGGTTTAAGACCCTGTATAAACAGATTAACCAAAAGTATGATAAAAATCAATAGCAGTCCTAAGGACTCATAAAGCTGAATGGGAAGTGTATAACAGCCGATCTGCGCATTATATATATCACCATTATGGAAAATGGCATTTGCCCCCCGTTCATAATAACCGGTCTCGGGATTTAGGGTTCCAACCACGCCGGTCACCTTATCTACAACGCCAAAACAACATCCTCCGAATACACAGCCAACCCTTCCGAGAGCATGAAACATGGGAATGGCGGGTATTGAGGTCATAAGCCACTCTCTTGTATCCTCTTTAAAGAATTTGGTATACACCATAAGGCCGATAAAGATACCTATCATTCCGCCATAAAACACTATTCCTCCGGAAAGATAGGTTTTGAACAATTCAAAATCCGTAAACAGATATTTAAATCCCTGAACCGTGTATTTGAAAACTGTGATCTGATAAAGAAGAAAAGCTCCAATAGCTCCAAAAACACCACCGAAAACAATATATATCGCTCTGCTGAAAAAATCATTTTTGCGAACGCTTTTTTTATTCACGAGAAAACTGTACAGAACTATAAGCCAAAGCCCGACATAAGCTATAATTCCGTAAGTGCTAATATGTCTGCCGAAAATTTCAATCTGTGGATGCATTACTAAACCTTATTATTTCTGATATTTTTTATTTAAGTATTATTATGCTTTAAGGAAATATGTTATAACTGCCAATATAGTAAAATAGGCCGGTACCAATCAACAGTACCGGCCCTAGAGAAAACGAAAATTAATAGTTGCTAAGTGCAGAAGCAAGTCCTGAGCTAGCGGCGCCACATGCTGCGCAAGCTGTGCAGATGATAGCTACAACGATTCCGGCAATGCTGAGTCCGATACCGATAAATCCGGTGATCTTACCAACCTTATTGAAGGTGTTCTCTCCGCCTGCCTCTACTGCCTTCTTTGAAAGAACTACACCTACGATAGCAGCTGCAAGGCCAAGGATTCCGCCCCAACCAGTCCAGCAGCATACGCAACCTGCGATACCGCATGCCATTGATGCAATGCTTAAACCTTTATTATTGCTGTTCATCTTCTTTTCTCCTTTTCTAAAAAAAGTTTTAAATCAACATCTAGTATGTTATCACAATTGTATCACAATATCAACGCTTTTTGAGAAAAAATATTAATTTTTGTTAATTTTTCGGACTTTTCTTTTTTCCTCCGGAATAGAACTGACTTGTATACCTGACACAGGCAATTATATCGTTCTGATTATTCATGGATTTCACGGCGTTTGTCCACTTTGTCACATAGTCCGAAAGCTTCTTCATATACTCATCCGGCTCGATCTCCTTTTCGGCCACTCCTGTCAGTCCTTTTTCCCAGCTTGCCGTAAGGGATGGATTAAGCAGGGACCTGATCGAATGATCCACCGTATCGTATATGGCTTCGCCCAGTAAAGTAGGTGTAAGGATCTGTGTCTTTTTGTTAAGAGCGATATACTCGTTTGTCAGAAGCTTTTTAAGTATCTCGGCTCTGGTTGCACTCGTTCCTATACCGCTGCCTTTTATCTGGCTCCTCAGCTCGTCATCCTCTATGAACTGACCGGCATTTTCCATCGTAAGTATGATGCTTCCGGAATTGTATCTTTTCGGCGGGGAAGTCTCGCCTTCCTTTAGCTCATAGCCTTCAACTTTAACTTCACTACCCGGCTTCGCTTTTTTGAGTTCCTCCAGAAGGCCGGCATCATCTGTCTCTATCTCTTCCGACTCTGAAGCATTCTCCTTTTCATCCTTGGCTTCGCTGTCTTCCTTATCGTTTCCGGACTTTTTGTCCTTATCCCCGGCATTCTCTTCAATGCTCTTTTTAAAGGAATAATCCATCACTTTAAGGTACCCTTCATCTTCCAGCACCTTAAAGTTTGCAAAGAACTTTTCTCCCGCGATCTTTGTAACCACAGCGTATTTGCGGTACAATGCAGGCGGATAGAATATTGCGAGGAAACGTCTTACGATCATCTCATATGCTTTTGCGGATGTCGGATTCAGCGATGAAAGTGCGCCAAGCCCCTGTCCTGTGGGAATGATCGCATAGTGATCCGTTATCTGTTTATCATTGACATATCTTGTCTTTTCAAGGCCTTTATATTGCTCATTTTCCAGTATTTCGGATGCTATTGGCGCACATATTCCATAACCTTTAAGACCGCTCAGATTCTTCGTGATCTCTTTAGCTACCGCTGTTGAGAGCACTCTCGCATCGGTTCTGGGATAAGTGGTAAGCTTTTTTTCGTACAGCTCCTGGGCTATAGCAAGAGTTTGGTCGGGGCTTATCTTAAAATACTTTGAGCAGTCGTTCTGTAGTTCAGCCAGGTTGTATAAAAGAGGCGCATTCTTGGTTTCCTTTTTATTTGATGATGAATCAATAACGCAAGGGCGCATTTCTTCGGTGCCTGTTTCGGGATTAATGCATGGTTTTGAAAGCGCATTTATAAGCCCCTGAGCATCCTCTTTTGTCTTAAACCCATTCTCTTTATAAAGCTTGGGAGACTGATAGAAATGAGAACCTTCCACCGCTCGCCATTCACCCGTAAATGTGTGTCCGCCCAATGAGAAATTACCCATAACTCGGTAAAACGGTGTCTTGGTGAATGATCTTATCTCTCGTTCTCTTTGAACAATGATACCAAGCACACAGGTCATGACACGGCCAACAGCTATAACGCTTTTGTCGCGTCCAAGGAATTCTTTGATCTTGTATCCGTATTTAAGGGATAGAGCACGCGTGAAATTGATGCCCATCAGATAGTCTTCTTTTGCGCGCAGATATGCCGCAGCAGAAAGTGCGTCATATTCAGACCAGTCTTTAGCTTCGCGTATACCCCTCAGGATCTCTTCTTCCGTCTGAGAGTCTATCCATACCCGGCGTCTTTCTTTATTGCCAACGCCTGCCATTTTATCGACCAGTCTGTAAATATATTCTCCTTCGCGCCCGGAGTCGGTACAGATATAAATACGCTCAACATCTTCCCTGTTAAGCAAACCCTTAACTATCTTAAACTGCTTTGAAGCCGAAGGAATTACCTCATATTTAAACTCTTCGGGAATGAAAGGAATCGATGAAAGTGCCCATCTTTTCAGGGTTTCATCATAAACCTCAGGATAACTCATCGTCACAAGGTGACCAACACACCATGTGACGACGCTGTTTTCGCTCTCAAGATATCCGTCAGAGCTTCTCATATTTTCTTTTAAAGCATTTGCGAATTCCCTTGCTACGCTTGGTTTTTCCGCAATATATAGATTTTTGTGAGCCATATATTATGTTGAGTCGATAAGACTCTTCCTTTCAAAATCAATAAAAACGATCTTTTTACTCAACATAAAACTTTAAAAATAAAGTAGCGTGCAGATACTTTTTTGAGTATGTTGAATATAGAACCCACAACATATGTCAAGAAAGGAGGCACATATGGAGTATAAAGATTTTATACCTACGACAGAACTTTCAAATCAGATATCAAGACTGAAGGAGGTGATGAAACAAAAAGAATATTCAGCCTACGAAATTGATACTATGGATCGTGTATGGCAAAAACTGTCTGTTTACGCAGAAAATAATCCATCCGATAAATTTAACGAAGAGTACCGTCAGCAGTTCATCACATCTACGTTTGGTGAGGCCATGGAAAGTAGAGATTTAATGTATCGTGTAACTCGTGCAATGAACATGCTTTCCGATTTCATAACTTTTAAAGTTATCTTCCGGCAGTATTGTACACCAAAAACATCTTTTTCGGAAGAGTTTAAAGAAGGATTTGAGACTTATATTAATTCTGAAAAGAGAAGAAATCTGTCTGACGGCTCAATGCACTGTATTTTTGTAAGGCTTATGAGATTCCATGACTATCTTGTAGATACAGAGATCCAAAATTTTAAACAGATAACAAGACAAGTGCTTAGTACATATGTGCTTTCGCTTGCAAGATTCTCTACAACATATACATCCGAAACATTAAGAACACTAAGGAGGTTTCTTGATCATGTATATCAAGAAAATTATAGCGAAGAATCGTTATCCGACTGCATTCCTCATGTGAAAAATTTGCGACAGCAAAAGCTGCCAAATATCTTCACTATAAAAGAAATCAATAGAATATTAGACTCAGTGGACAGAAATAATCCTATCGGTAAGCGTAATTACGCAATTATACTGATTGTGGCAAAAACAGGTCTTCGAAGCAGTGATATCAGATCTTTGAAATTCCAGGATATTGATTGGGATAATAAGACGATCAATATCACACAGGTAAAAACCAAGAGATCATTATCGTTGCCATTGCTAGATGATGTTGGATGGGCGATTATCGAGTATCTCA
>JAEEGL013372951.1_pt1 | contig 11023 bp, 11 predicted proteins | sample 9134231 | NCBI WGS metagenome assembly JAEEGL01 (sample SAMN16246548, study PRJNA631951) | gut metagenome | biome: gut microbiome; feature: rumen; material: fiber-attached | host: Bos | place: Iran: Karaj | collected 2018-10
CGCGGGCAAACCGTGCGCGCATATATTCCCGATCCGGGTTTTTATGGTCGTTTCTTTGAAGGCGGGCAACGGAAAGGAGGGCGACCGTACTCGACGCGCGCGCACTTTCTGCGCGAGGCGAAAAAGACGAACCTCGCGAGTCTGAAAGACTTAATCGACAAGGCGTTCGATCAAGCAAAACAAGATCTTCTGGCGGGTAAAATTGACGAATTCCGCCGCGCGCGAAAGTCTCGCGACGGCGATAGTATACAATAGCGGAGGCGGTATTATGGCGGATTCTTTGAGCGTCGCGGTAAAGATCACGGGCGACGCAACTAATCTGGAGAAGTCGATCGACGACGCGACGCGAGCGATCGAGAATCAATCGAAAAAGGCGGTTAAAGCGTTGAAAGATCAGCGCGACGCCTACGGGGTTTTACGCGATGAGCAGGGTCGTATTGTCGAGGGTCTTTCTAAATGGCAAAGAGCCCTGGGCTATTACGTCGACGAATTGGGAACGGTGCGAACGGCGAACGATCGATTCGTCGACGGGTTGACGACGGTACAAAAGAAGATCGGGCTCGAAGTCGACGAATTAGGCAACATATACAACAAGACTGGAGAGATCGTCGGCAATACGGGAAAACAAGTTAGAGACTTCGCCGCCGCCGAAGGCGTCGCGAGCGACGCGACCGCCGACTTGAAAACCGCGCTCGAAGCCGCTATTAATAACGCTTTAGGGGAGAATGTCGAGAAACTACAGCGCGACGTTCTCAGCATGAGCGGCGCTTTTCAAAAGGTGAAAGGCGGGTTCGACGCGTTGTTCGGGTCGTCGAGCGGTATATCTAAAGCCGTTGACAATATCGGCAAACTCTCCCAGTCGATTATCGGATTCAAACAGGCGGGCGAAAGTATACAACAAGCATTAGCGACCGTTAAACAATTCGCGGCGACTTTACAGAACGTCGGGACGACGGGCGCGACGGCGGCGACCGCCGCGAGTAAAGGGATCGCGGGAATCGGAACGGCGGCGACGGGCGCGGGAGCCTCGATCGCGGGACTCGCGTCGTCGTTCGCGGGTCTCGCGACGGGAGTCGGGCTCGCGATCGCGGCGGCGACACTTCTCGACAAATTAATGAAGAAGATCGGCGGCGAAGTCGTCTTTGATCCCGAAAAACAAAAAGCGCTTGAGGATTATTCGAATCAGTTTAAAACGCTCGAAACAAGAGCGCGCGCGGCGGGGAAAGAGATTAGAAACTTGAGCGACGCGCTCGCGGTCGGCGCTCTTAATACGGGCTCCGGCGGTACTGAGTTAGATCAACTCCTCGCGGATTATAAGAAAACGCTTCAGACGGGCATTTCGACGGCGTCTCGCGCGGAAATAGAGCAAGAGACGCAACTTCTGGGCGATACCTTGACCGAAGCCTCGATTCGTTTATTCGGTACGGAAAAGGACGATATTGCTCGCGAGCGCGCGGCGGTATTTGCGGCGATAAATGCGCGCGTGCGCGAAGTTACTGAGAAGCAGAAGTCTGAAAGTGATAAGCTACTAGAGCAGATTCATGACCTTCAGCACGTCGTCGGCATGGTCGACGACGCGGAACAGGCGGCGCAACTAAAGGCGACGATCGCCCAATTAATGGACGCCTACGATCAAGCGAAGGCGAAAGAGGAGGAGGCGGCGCGACTCGAAACGCGACGCGCGGCGGGGCTTGATAAGTATTTGAAAGCGCAAGACGCCGCCGAAGTTTCACTTGATAACGCTCGCGCTAAATTCGCCGAATGGTTTTCTATGGCGCAAAATGGGCAGATAACTTTTCAAGAGTATCAACAAGCCGCAAGTGCCGCCGCCGACGATCTTAGAGCAAGCGTCGCGAGTCAGGTCGGCGCCGATTTTAGCAACGTTCAAAAGAAAACCGTCGAAGCCTATAACGCGCTTTATAAGGCGGTTATGGCGGGCGTCGTTTCGCAAGAGGAGGCGCAAAAAGCCTGGAGCGATTTTCAACGTCGCGCCGCCGAATCGATCGCCTCGAAGTTCGGCTTGACGCTCGACGACGATTCCGCGAGCGACTCGATCGAGGCGCTCGAAAGTGAAATTAAAAAACAACTTGAGGCGGGCGCGATCTCTTTGAAAGACGCCGACGCGCTTCGCGAGGCGTATCGCAAGCGACAGGAGGCGGAACAGAAAGAAGCGGCGGAACAAGCGAAGGCGCGCCTCGACGCGTTAAAGCGGGCGACGGGCGTCGATCAAGATACTTCGTCGGCGACGGGGCTCGCGCGACAATTCGAGGAAAAACAAAAGAAATGGAACGACGCGCTCGCGGCGGGCGAAGTTACTCAAGAGCAATATAACGACGCTTTAAAACAGATCGCCGATCAGACGCGAAAGGCGTTCGAGAATCAGGTCGCCGACGACGACGCAAAAGGAAAAGCCGAACGCGAATACACTAATAGATTAAAGGAGTTAGCCGACCTCCAGAAGCAAGGGGTTATCGACGAAAAGCAACGTCAAGACGCGGAAAAGAAGGCGCGAGAGAAACGCGACGCCGCGATTAAGGGCGACAAACAGATCGACCCCGCCGCCGCGAACGCGCTCGACGCGTTACGCCGACAGGCTAACGACTTAGACCGCCAGAAAACCTGGCAAGAGGAATTGAAAGAGACGTTAGACAAGGTTCGCGAGGCGCACAAAAAAGGCTTGATAACACAGGCGGAAATGCACGAAGCTGAAGCGGCTTATTCTAAAATTAAGCGACAACGGACGAAACAAGAGGAGGCGGACGCTCGACGCGCGGCTCGCGACGCGGCTCGATCTGAGTTAGGCGTCGATTCTATAATGGAATCGATGAAAAGCCCGCTTCTGAAGTTCAATGAGACGATCGCGAAACTTAACGACGCGGCGGGTTATCTTTCTATGGACGAATACGCGGCAGTCTATCAAAAGGCGGTTAAAGATTTTCAAGACGCAAGCGAAACGCAAGTCGAAACGGCGTCGAGCGAAAAAGGCGAACGGGCGAAGGCGGGCGCCTCGATCACGGCGGGGAGCGATTCGTTCTATAAAGCGATGATCGAGAGTCTGAGTCCGGGAAACTATGAAGCGACAATGCGCGACACTACGAAAAGGATCTACGACGCGAGCGTTCAAGGAAATACGATCGCCGCCGACGGGAATCTTTTACTCGCGCAAATCGCCCAATCGGTTCAAGGCGGCGGGTTCAATAATATCGGGGTTTTCGGAGGTTAGAAATGGCGATAATTAAAGCGGGATTCAAGGCGGGCGGAACGTCTATCAAACAGACCTACACGGGCGCCTTCATTCGAGTAGTTACGACAAGCGGCGGAACGACGACCGTCTCTAAATATCCTATATACAACGTTTCCGGGACGGTCGTCTACGCCGTTTTAACCGACGACAAAAACGCGACAGATTTCGAGATCATGAATTCGGTTTTATTGCCAGTTTTGGGCGATCGGTACGTCGACCAGAAAGGCAATATTTACAACGGCGTTTTTTATCAAGATAATAGCGCGCGTTTTATCGGCGCCGCCGGGTCGGGCTTTTTATGGGAGGTAACGTTTAACGTCTCAGGGCAATTTACGACGACGACGCCGCCCGAATCGAGCGAAACGATCTTGACCTTTTCCGCCTCGATCGAGCTACAAGACGAAGCGCGACCCGTCGACCTCGACGGCGTCTATAATGTCAACTCGATCGGGCTCTTTTTCGACGATCCCCTCTTGATTAAAACGGGAATTTTAAATTTGAATTATCAGCGTCGCGAGTATTCGAACCCATTGTCGACGATCGTCAACTATACGAACACGATTAACTCCGTCGCTCTATGGGGTTTTCCGGTCGCGACGTTAAAGGTCGCCGCTATTACCTCGACGATCACAATGACGGAAAACGACACGGTCTACGACGTTAGCTACCAGATACAATACAATCCGAAAACCTGGAACACGATTAAAGCGAATAGTTCGTTCTATACCTATAACGGATCGAGATACTCGCGCGCGCTTAATAGCGACGGATCGCCGACAGAAAACCCGGTTTTTATTGCGCTTAACGGCGCGCAATTGCCAGCCGGGACAGCGCCGATCTGGCGATCGTTTCGAGTGTACCCCCTCGCGGATTTAGCCGACCTGGGGCTCCCCGATCCGTTTACAATGTAGTCCCATTTTTCGCCCCATTAGGAGAAACTGAGTCGAGAAAAAACGGGGTGCGCGGCGCAATCTAGATTCGTCAACAGAATCAAGGTCGCCTCGCGGAAAACGCGCGCGACCCCGTAAAAACGCGAGCGAAGCGTCGATCGCCGATCTTTGAAAGGATCGCGGTTGACGCTTATTTTTCAATAGCTTTTTTTTCGATCGCCCCATTTTTCGCCCCATTTTCGACGCCCGTCGCGCGTGCGAAAAATTCGTCGAGGACTCGAAGATAATACTTTGACTGGGTCGCGCTAGTATGCCCCAACCAGGCGGCGACGACGTGCGCGGGATAACCCGCCGCGATCAATTCGTTTTCGCGAGTCGCGCGCATATTTTGTAACAGTTTAGACCAGGGCTTTATTCCCGCGCGCTCGACCGCCGATCGCACGCGAGAAAAGGCGACGCTATAGGCGAAGGGGAACATTCGGTCTGGCGCGCCCTCGACTAGCGTCTCGAAGTATTCCGTCAACGCTTTTTCGATCTCAGGGAAGAGAGGAATGACGCGAGAGTCGCGCCCGAACCTCGCGGTCTTTTCACTAGGTACGATTAACCGCCGTCGATCCCAGATAACATTAGACCATTTAAGCGCGACCGCTTCTGCCCCTCTTAACGCGCCGAATCGATAAAGGGTAAAAAGAGCGCGATCGCACGCCGACGGACAGGCGTCGAGGATCGCCGACGTCCATTCGATCGGAACGTCGAAGGCTCGATTAACGCGCGAGCCGGGATTAAATGAGAGTCGCGAAAACGGGTTGACGGTCGCGACCCCGCGCTCGATTAAGCTCGAATAAAAGGTTCGAATCGGGGTCGTCGTCATTTCAATCGACGCGCGCGAGTAAGTTTCCGCGAGCGTCGCGACGAACGCGCGGGCGTGTTCCGCCGTTATACTCGCGACGGGCGTCGCCCCGCCGAAGTGATCTTCGAACAAGGACAACGCCCGTTTTTTAATTGTTAGCGTTCGAGGCTTTAACGTCGGCGATATTTCGGCGATATAGCTCGCGATCGATTCCGCGATCGTCTGGGGCTTTTCTAGCGCGATCAAACCGACCGCCGCCATTTTATCAAGAACGATCGGCGACGCGCTCTTAAGATAGTTAGCGGCGCGTCTAGGTATATCTTCGCCGTATTTCCTCGCGGCGGTTATTGCCGCGATCGTGTTCGCGAGTTCCTCGACGCTCGCGCGAGACAAACCGACGGGCAGACAGATCTTTCGCCGTTGCCCGTCGATATAGAATCGAATCAAATAGGCGTCGCCTTTCTTACGTCTCAGTTTCTCGATCGTCGCCATTCTCTAAAAACCTTAATAAAGCCCGTTTCGTTATGTAATAGCGCTGTAGTACCTTTCGCGCGGGAATCGCACCCCGCCGACACATCTCGCGCACGGTCGCGGGCGCGACCCCCATTAACGCGGCGACGGCGGGAACGTTCAATATTTCGGCGGAATCGCGCTCGATCTTTAACTCTTTCGGCGAAACTTTCGACGCAACTCGCGGCGACGCGGCGACGGCGGGCGCGAGCGTTACGACGACGGGCGTATTGTAGGCGGTTGAATTAGTGATTCTCATGGTTCGAGCGCCTCGACGGCTTTAATAATTTCGGCGGTAAGATTCTGCGATTGATCGGGCGTCAATGCGCCCGTTATTTGATCGTCGAAAACCGCCGCGCGCAGAAAATTTAGTTCGTTTAAATTGCCCTCTTTCGCGAGCGTCTCGATCGTTTCCCGTCGGCGTTTTTCGTTCTCGATCTGAGTCGCCGACGGGAGCGGCGGTTCGTCGTCGCTCTCTTTGAGATCGTCGAGGCGGCGGGCGATCGCATTAAAAAGCGAATCCCGATCGTCGTCGTTTATCTGTCCATTCTCGCGAGCGTCGTCGACCGCCGATCTCATTGATTCTAGCGCGTCGGCGTTTTCTGACTCTTGTATTCTGGACGCGAGCGCGACGGTATTAACAACATTTTCAGAAGGCAGACCTTCGGCGGGCGGTAGTGTTTGAAGCTCGCGTTTACGATCGAGCCAGACGCGGCGAAGGGCTTTTTTCTGTGCGTCGGGAAACTTGCCGTCGGCGATCGCGGCGGCGCTTGTATTGAGGTCCGCGAGCGTCGTCGCGTTGTGGATCTGAAGCCCGAACGATTGAAAAGCGTCGTCGTCGATTATCTCGACGACCATTTCGTTTTTAATTGCCGGGCGCGGCGGGTTCGCCGACGCGGGCGCGACGTCGACTCGACGCGGCGGCGGGGTCGGCTTTTCCTCGCGCGCGTCAAGAAGATCTTCTGACCATTCGAGCCCCATAACGATCTCCGGACAGACTGATTTAATGAGGATCGACGCCGCCCTATAGCGACACATGATCTGCGGCATTGTCTGCCACTTCGACCCCGATTTAGCGACCCACCCGTTTTTTTCAGCAAAGTTTAGATCGACGCGGGGCGACGTGAAAACTTCGCCGCTTGCTATCTCAGTAAAAGACGCGGTCGCGTAATAGTTCGGGACTTTCTCTTTCCAGGTCTTTCTTTGCCCTCTTTGTTCGCCCCACCCCGAAAACGTAACGTCGGCGACCCCGTCGACGCCTTCGTCGAATTGTATTCGAGTAAACCGCCCCGATCGGTTGACAAGCGCGATTAAAAACTTCGACGAAAAGCTCGCGCGATTGTCGATTATGTAAATATCGGAAAATACCGCGAGCGGGTTAAGATCGAGCCGCCCCGCCATATCGAGCGCGACTAAACAATCTTCGGGTTTATTGCGAAACGTTTCGGGGACGAATTGAGTCTTCGCGAGCGCGGTCGCGATCTGAATCTTTGCGCCGAATTCGGCGGGGTTTTCAAAAATGGAAACGTAACGACCGCCTGGGGTCGTCGTCGCTAAAGCGTTATTGTTACTTGACATTTTTTCTGCCTTTCTTATTCGAGGGGATCGCGGCGTCGTACTCGAAGCCGTCGTCGGTCGCCTCGATCGTCGTCGACTCGATCGGTTTTCTATTGCCGCACCCGCGCGGGTTGTATTCAAAATCGTTTTCGTTCGCGTATTTAATGAGCGTCTCAGTATAGGAATCGTAGGCGCGGTAGTACTCAATACAAGCCGACGCAAGCTTTGCGTCGACCGCGAGCCCGCGCGGGGTCTTAACGACGAAACTTTTCAAAGAGTGCCTAAAAGGATTTTCCCAATATTTAACGCGGCGCGACTTAGAAACAATCTGGTCGCGAATTATGCGTTCCATTTGCGATAGAAGAACAACCTTCATTTTTTCTCCTCCTCGATTAATTCGTTGATATATAGATTTAAAAATGTGATCCGTTCGCCCGCTAGCGTCGCGAGTTCCGTCGGCGTTTCGATTCCGTCGCGCTCGATCTGAGTTGACGACGCGAACGCGACGTCGGCGTTCCGCGTTTCGAGCCAGATCGCGAGAATCTTTAACCATTCGGCGACGGTCGTTAGATCTTCGGCGACGCCTTGAAGTTGTCGCTTTATCCCTTTTTTAATTTTGATCATGCTCTTGACTTTCTATCGCGGCGCGACGCCGACCATTTCGACGAAAACGCCGTTTTTAAACATTTCGCCGCGGCGTCTGTGTTCGAATAGTTGATAATAGCGACGCCAGTATCCGCCCGTCAAATTGACGCCCATATAACCGCCGCCGACAACCTCCTCGCGCCAGATCGCGGGCGCGCTCCATTTACCCGCGCCCTCGATATAGTCGCCGCCATAACTTAACGACGCTTCGGGCGTTTCGAGATCAGGGTCGACGTATTTTTCGAGCGACGGCGACGCTTTAAAGAATCCGCCGACTAGATCGCGAGGAACGTTAAGAACCGCCGCTAACTCAGCGAAAGACGCGCGTCGATCGAGCGCGTCGGCAAGAGCGCGAGCGGTGCGCGCGATCGCGGTCGTCGTTAGTTTCGAGTTTTCGCGAAACGATCTTGACCCGCCGCGTTTTAAAACCGCGATCGCCTTTTTGTCGTATGGTAAGACAAGCCCGGTTTTAATTTCGATCGATCGCATATCGTCGAGAGTTACGCCGTACATATAACAGGCGGTCGTTATATTAACGTCGTCAAACTCTTTCGGCGACTTTGCCCAGTCGCGTTCGTATTGATTCCGCGCGACGACGACGCGCTTAACGCCCGCCGTTAAAACTTTCTCCGGCAGATCGCCTTTCGTAACAAGTCGCCGCGCGTGATTAGTCGCCGTCAATAGCGTTAGATCGAGCGCGGTCGCCGCGTCTAAAAGAGTTGAATCAGGGTTCTTTTCAAAAAAAGCGACTAATTCATTCTGCACAATTTCCGTCGGCGACTTACAACGCGACGGGCGTACAAGAGACCGACGACGACGACCGACGACGATCTTCGAATACAAGTCGGGGCGTCGTTTCTTTAACTGGTCGATCGCTTTTCTGTGCGTATCATTTAGACAAGCTAGACCCGGAAAGCATAATTCGCAGACCTGCGCGAGGTTGATCTCCTCGCGCCGACGTTCGAGCGTTTCAACGATCTTCTTATAATGCGCCTCGACCGCTTTCTCCGTTCGTTTCGAGCGACTAAAAGGAAAACCTAAAAGGTCTGCCCAATGTCGAATAGTATGTTCGGAAAGGTTAAACCGCGTCGCGAGGTCTTTAACTGGCGGCGGTTCGTCGAGCCCGTCCATATAATCCCAAAATTCGCCGCGAACCTGCGACTGCCGTGCGGGCGTTGTAAATCCTCGCGCGGAGACCGCTCGATTAAAGGCGAGCATTCGAACGAAAGATTCTCGCGGTAATAATAGCTTCATACTTTTTTACTCGCGCGCCATTCTTTGAAAAATTCCCGTGTTGCGTCGATTCGGTCGCGAGTAAATTTCAAATATTCGAGCGGGGTTTTAAAAGAGTCGGGGTCGACAATATACGAATCGAAGTCGAAGCCCCCGATGCGATCAGTCTCGAACCATTCGATCGCCGCCGCGAGTCGATCTTGTATTATCATGAGATCGACGTCGACTTCGTCGAAAATCTCAGCTACTTCGTCGTTTTTCATCTATTTAATTTTTCAACCAAAAAAGCCAAAAAGCCGGCGGTTATTATCAGGAAGAACGCGGCGATAAAGCCGCCTAAAAGATCGCTAAAATTCAAAGGTTCCCTTTCCCGTCAACGGCTCGCGCAAAAAAGCGAAGCTCGCGATTAATGCTCTCTAAAAAGTCGAGCGGGGTTTTCCATTTCTCGATGACGCTCGCGGAATAATTCGCGAGGAGGTCGCCCGGTCGTTCGTCGGTCTCGATCCATTCTCGAAAAAGATCGAGGTCGTCGACGATTCCATACAGAAAAGCCTTTATGTCTTTTCTGCTTATTCTATAGCTTTTCATGAGGTTGTCTTTCGCATTATAGAGCGCGCCGACTCGCGCCGACGCGCTAGGTTTTAAAGGTCGAAGAAGTCGTCTAAAAGTCCCTAAAAGAGCGGGCAGAAGCCGCCTGGGCAGTTGCGAATAACGCGGCGGGTCGTCGTCGTTTCGACGCGTCGGGTCGAGGCGGTCGGTACGTATTCGCCGACGGATTCGCACGGCGCGGGCGCCGTCGTTTCTACCGGATCGCACGGCGCGACAACGGGCGCGGGCGCGGTCGTTTCGATCGGATCGCAAGCGCCGACGGGCGCGCACGTTCCGAACCCCGCGCAACTATACGCGGGCGCGCATTCGGCGGCATAATAACCGCCGCCGAACGACGTTCGAGAGTAAGAGCGATAGATCGTCCCGCCGCGATTACAACCGCCGACGGCTCGACCGACGCTCGCGACAACGCGACCCGCGCCGCGCACGCACCTGCCCGCGCAACACTGAGCGCGAGCGGAATCGACGACGACTAGCGCGGCGACGATCGCCGCGAGCGTTAGAAGTGTTCGTTTCATTGTGATCTCCTTACATAACAAGCGGCGCGACGGTAACCCCGCCGCCGCGCCGCTCGCGTCAACCAAACAACAAGAAGAAAAGGTTTTCTCCTCGCTTTAATGTACGCGGAACGCGTTGTATTATAACAGGAATTTAACTTTCTCTTGAAAATCGGTGAAAAAGCCCCAGAAGGAATCTTTCGACAATTTACTCCTCTTTATCGCCTCGCGCGGGGAGTATCCGTTCAATACGTCGGTTATAGCGGCGGAAACGGGCGGCGAATACGTATTGATTAGCGCGCCGACCTCGATCGCGATCTCTATCGGCAGATCTTTAACGCGAGCGGCGAACGTTTCGTCGGGCGACTCGACGTTCGTTTCGGCGGGTCGACGACCCTCGCGCACGCGTCGAACGTTGCGATCGATCGCGTCGAGTCTGTGGTTTAAATGAAAACGCACGCGAGGCGCGACGCGTTCAATCTTGAAGTCGGGGTCTTTGTAATATTCAAGCGCGAAAACGACGGCTTCGGATTCGAAGTCGCTCGCGTCAATTAGTCGCGAGGAATGAGACGCGGCGAACCGTTTCGCGGTATTCCTCGCGATCTCGATCGCCTTATTGCGCTCTATGTCGAAAAATGTCAATTGAGGCATATCACGACCCTCCCGTTTTTGTCCGTTTTAATTCTCGCGTCGTCGGCGGCGACGGTCGACGACTTAACTTTCGGGGTCGGTTCGAGCGCGCCGATCGCGGCGGGGTAATTATAGCCGTTCGCAAGAAAAACCGACCGCAGTCGATTCGAGACGAAAGGATAAGCGACGAAGGCGGGGTTCGCCGCGCGTTTCGCGTCGACGGCGCGCAGGATATTATCGGCGGTCGTCGTCGTCAAAAAGCCCAGAACGATCGCGGCGGCGAAACGATCATAAACCGCCGCGCGGGCGCCCGGTTCCCATAGTCGCCTTACGATCATATCACGGCGCGACTCGAATA
>JAEEGL015028613.1_pt1 | contig 11023 bp, 8 predicted proteins | sample 9134231 | NCBI WGS metagenome assembly JAEEGL01 (sample SAMN16246548, study PRJNA631951) | gut metagenome | biome: gut microbiome; feature: rumen; material: fiber-attached | host: Bos | place: Iran: Karaj | collected 2018-10
CAACTACAGCAAAGACAACAACCAAGGCTGCAACCACTACTACAACTACAGCAAAGACAACAACCAAGGCAACCACCACTACTACAACTACAGCAAAGACAACAACCAAGGCTGCAACCACTACTACAACTACAGCAAAGACAACAACCAAGGCAACCACCACTACTACAACTACGGCAAAGGCAACAACCAAGGCTGCAACCACTACTGCAACTACGGCAAAGACAACAACCAAGGCAACCACCACTGCAACTACGGCAAAGGCAACAACCAAGGCTGCAACCACTACTACAACTACGGCAAAGACAACAACCAAGACTACTGCAACTACAACCACAACAGCCAAAACAACAACTACTGCTGAATCGATTGTTCCGTCCAATGAAAAGCTGCTTGAAAATGGAGATATGAATAATGACGGAAAAGTTGATTCAATTGACGCAGCGCTCCTCGTCAAAAAACTGGTCAGCGAAGATCAGGGATATGAGCCTGCAGACAGCAAGGGCGATTTCAACGGTGACGGAAAAGTTGCTGTCAATGATATGATGTTTATTTTGAAATATTATTCATTGTTCTCTTTAAGTGAAACAGGTCCTGATAATGCATACAAGTATCTGACTTCCATTAAGGAGCTGCCTGCATATAACGGAAAAAAGGTGGCTGTAAGTCAGGATGTAGCCGAGTTCTGGACTAATGACGAATATATGGAGATTTTTGTAAACTTCAATGCCGATGCAACGATCTATGAGCTGTCAGGTCAGATACTGTTCAACGGAAAGACTCCTTCAGAGGCAGGCTTAACCGATGTAGAACTGGATTTTACGGGCAAAAAGCTTAGTCAGGATGTAGATGCCAAAACGGGAAAATTTATCGTTTACGGCGGAAAAGAAAACAGCATCGGAATGATCTTCCGCATGAATATCGGTAAGGCAGGAGACTATGTGATCTCGTACCCCGAGCTAAAGTTCTACGATGATCAGGGAGTAGAATACAGCGGATATACAAGAGAAAGGCTTTATCCGCTTCTTGTTATCAAGGAAGGCGAAATGCAAAGAAAGGCTCTCGGAGATTTCGACGGCAACGGCATACTCGACGCAGTTGACGCCTCAAAGATACTGGGCAGCTATGCGAAGTATTCCACAGGCCTTGCTGTTCCCACAGATGAGGACAGGGCGGTCTGCGACGTTAACAGGGATGGCTTCATCGACTCTGTAGATGCTTCAAAGGTGCTTGCTTTCTACGCTTATATCTCAACAGGCGGAAAGGACAGTTTTGAAAAGTTCCTGAGCAGGTAAATATTCTTTCAAAAGAGCGGATTTTATATCCGCTCTTTTCGTGTTCCTCTGTAATAGGGCTGCAACGGGGCGCTTTTCAATGGGAAACCATTGAATATCAAAAAATTTTTTAAATTCGACTTAGTAAACAAATTTTTGCTAATACTATTGTTGATATTAACGGAGTTTCCGCCCGCTGTGCAATGTTCATACTTTTGTGTTGACTAATAGGTGAAATTAGTATATAATAATTATGAGGTTACAGGCAGGGGCTGTAACAATTCTTTCGGATAAGGAGATATGCTATGAATAATATTCTGTTTGCCGCTTCAGAGTGCGTACCGTTTATCAAGACAGGCGGTCTTGCTGATGTTGTAGGCGCACTTCCGCAGTACATCGATAAAAAACAGTATGATGTAAGAGTTATTATGCCATATTATACCTGTATACCCGACAAATACAGGAATGAATTCAAGTACGTTCACCACTTCTACATGGATTACGGCATGAGAAGCGAGGGAGTCCATGTCGGCATCATGGAATATGAATACAACGGTATCAAGTTCTATTTTGTTGACAACGAGTACTATTTCAAGTGTGGTACTCCCTATTCTCCCGACCTTAGATGGGATATAGAGCGCTTTACCTTCTTCTGCAAGGCTGTGCTGGCTATACTTCCAGTTATAGGCTTCCGTCCGGATATTATACACTGTCACGACTGGCAGGCTTCATTGATACCTGTTTTCCTGCACTCCACCTTTGCAACGAACCCGTTTTACAGTGCTACGAAGACCATAATGACTATCCACAACCTTAAGTTCCAGGGCGTGTGGGATATAGATACATTCAAGTACAATACGGCTCTGCCCGATTATATGTTTACCTCAGACAAGCTGGAATTCCACAAGGATGCAAACATGCTCAAGGGCGGACTGGTCTATGCGGACTATATAACAACTGTTTCCGAGACCTATTCCGAGGAGATAAAGTATCCGTTCTACGGCGAACAGCTTGACGGACTGCTCCGTGCGCGCTCGGCTTCGCTGAGGGGCATACTCAACGGTATAGATTATAAGGTCTTCGACCCTGCAAACGACGAGAAGATCTTTGTCAAGTTCGACCACAAGAACTTCAAGGCGAAAAAGCTTGAGAACAAGCTCAAATTACAGGAGCAGCTGGGACTGCCCGTTGATAAAAGCAAGTACATGACAGCTATAATATCACGCCTTACCGATCAGAAAGGCCTTGATCTCATCAACTACGCTATGGAACGTATCTGCGACGAGAACACCCAGTTCGTGGTGATAGGCACAGGTGACCCGAAGTATGAGAATATGTTCAGGCACTATCAGTGGAAGTACCCCGAGAGAGTTTCTGCTAATATCCTCTATGACGATGATCTTGCTCACAAGGTATATGCAGGCGCCGATACTATCCTCATGCCGTCCCTGTTTGAACCCTGCGGACTTACTCAGCTCATCGCCCTCAGATACGGCACTCTGCCTGTCGTACGCGAGACTGGCGGACTCAAGGACACTGTACAGCCCTACAATGAGTTTGACGGTACGGGCAACGGCTTTTCCTTTGCAAACTTCAACGGCGACGAGATGCTGAGTGTTATCAATTATTCCAAGAACGTGTTCTTCAACCACAGAAAGCAGTGGGACAAGATGGTGCAGAGGGCTATGGAGCAGGATTTCTCGTGGAACAGCTCGGCACGTCAGTACGAGGGCATGTACAACTGGATGATAAACTGGTAATAATTCTCTTATATAATGTTGTGAGGGCGGAATCCTTCCGCCCTTGCTTCGTTGATTAGTTATCGGTGAATGGCGATTGGTATGGGTAGATGTTCCCGGAATTCCGCAGCTGCTGCACAATTAACGGAATGTCAGGAGAAACGGCCTTTATAACTGCTCACTGATAACAAAAAACGATTTAAAATGATTAATCACTGAAAAGGACAATGAAATAATGTTAAAAGGTGCTATTTTCGATATGGACGGTCTTATGATAGACACCGAAAAGCTCTATCTCAGATTCTGGATACTTGCGGCTAAGGACTACGGCTACGATATGAAGCCCGAGCACGTCTACGCTATCCGCAGTATGGCGAGGAAATACTCTATCCCGAAGATAAAGAGCTTTCTCGGGGAGGACTGCCCCACTGAGGATATCCGCGCTCACCGCACCGAACTTATGAGAGAGTACATAATGGAAAATGGCATAGAGGTAAAAAAGGGACTTTTCACTCTGCTGGACTATCTCCGCGATAAGGGCATAAAAATGGCTGTGGCTACGGCTACCCCGCGGAACAGGACAGAGGAGTATCTGCATATCATCGGAGCTTATGACTACTTTTCCGCTATGGTATGCGGAGATATGATAACCAACGGCAAGCCCGACCCTGATATCTATCTTACGGCGGCAAGAGAGATAGGCATTCCGCCGTGTGAGTGCGCGGCGTTTGAGGACTCTCCCAACGGCATTACCGCCGCTTATGCGGCAGGCTGCCATGCCATAATGATACCCGATATGACACAGCCCGACAAGGAACTCGGTCCTAAGCTGGCGGCTGTGTACCCAAGCCTCGACATGGCTGTGGAATATTTTGAAAGGAGCTGCGAAAAATGAGCGTTTCTGAAATATTCGAGATACCGAAGTACTATTACTTCGAGAGCGGCAACGACTTCTCGGGTAGCAAGGGCGACTTTGCATATAAGATAGCCAACGGTGAAAAGCTGAAATGCATGACATGGCACGGCAGACTGTGCTCCATGAAAGCCGAAATAGAGCATGAGGCGGAGTTCGACAATAATCAGGAGGGATTCGACGCCATGATAAAGTGGCTTGAGGAGCAGTATGAGGCTAAGTGAGAAGATACGGAAAAATAGCGAAAATTCATTGTTCCTTAACACTCGTCCTATTGACAAAAATCATTGGCGGGATTATAATTATTATGAACTTCACATGTTTTATTTACTGTAATCATAATTGATAATTACATATACATTATATAATACGGAGGATTTATGGACATTATCATCGTAGGCTGCGGAAAGGTGGGAGCTTCTCTTGCCGACGTTCTCAGCAGCGAACACAATATCACTATTATAGATAAGAAGGAAGCTCTTGTTGAGGCAGCTTCAAATGATTTTGATGTCATGGGCATAGTAGGAAACTGTCTTCAGACTGAGATACTTGAAGAAGCCAATGTCTCAAAGGCAAATATCATGATCGCAGTTACCGCTTCGGACGAGGTGAATATCCTTACCTGTCTTATTGCAAAGAAAATGGGAGTACGTCACTGTATCGCCCGTGTGCGCAGCCCCGAATTCGACAAGCAGCTGGTATTCATGCGTGAGGAGCTTGGTATCAGTATGATGGTAAATCCAGATTATAACGCCGCAAATGAGATAGCGAAGGTGCTTCGCTATCCCGAGGCTATAAATATAGAATCCTTCGCAAAGGGCCGTGTGGACCTTGCGGAGATACGCATAACCAGCGGAAGCATACTCGACGGAGTTGCCCTCAGTCAGCTCTCCCGCAGATTAAGGCTCGATGTGCTCATCTGCGCCGTACAGCGCGGTGAGGAACTCACTATACCGAACGGTAATTTTGTTCTCCGCGCAGGGGACAAGATACACATGACCGCTTCCCACAGCAATATGGTAAAGTTCTTCAAGAGCATAAGCGCTGCATACCGCGAAAAGCGCGTCAAGAGAGCGGTCCTTATCGGCGGAGGAAGAGTTGCCTATCATCTTGCCCAGCAGCTTATCGAAATGGGCGTAAAAGTAAAGATAATAGAGATAGACCGCGAACGCTGCCTCGAACTATCCGAAAGGCTCAACAAGGTGGATATCTCCTGTGCCGACGGTACAGACCACGATATACTTGAGGAGGAGCGCGTTTATGACGCAGATGCAGTCGTTACCCTTACGGGCATTGACGAGGAGAATATACTCCTTTCCCTTCTTGTCAAGAACAACGGCGTTGAAAAGGTGGTAACAAAGGTAAACAGAATGTCCCTTATGCAGCTTTCGGACACTCTCGCCCTTGACAGTATCATCTCGCCGAAGACCATAACTGTCAGTCAGATCCTGCAGTATGTCCGTGCGAAGCAGAATTCTCTCGGAAACAACGTAACTACGCTGTACAGGCTGGTCAACAACAGGCTTGAGGCTATGGAATTCGTTGTCCGCGACAAAAAGGACTACGTTGAGGTGCCGCTGAAAAAGCTCAAGCTCAGAAGCGGCATACTTATAGCAAGTATCGTAAGAGGCAATGACCTCATCATACCAAAGGGCGATGACTGCCTTATGGTCAACGACAGCGTTGTTGTCGTAACCACAACAAAGGGCATGCATGACCTTAGCAATATTTTCGATTGAGGAGTGCATTGTACATCTTATGAATTACAGAATGATTTCCTATATTATGGGACAGATACTGAAAGTCGTGGGACTTTTCATGCTCCTGCCCATAATTGTTGGATTTATTTACGGAGAAGAACATGTTGTTGCTTCTTTCGGCATACCTTTTATGATAACAATGGCGATAGCCGTCGGCTTCACCTTGAAAAAACCGAAAAATAACGCGATTTATTCCATGGAGGGCTTCGTAAGTGTTGCGGCCTCCTGGGTGACCATGTCATGCATAGGCGCATTGCCCTTTGTTATATCGGGAGAGATAGGCGACTATTCCAGTGCCCTTTTTGAGACGGTCTCGGGCTTTACCACCACAGGTGCCACTATACTTGAAGATGTAGAGGCGATGTCGCGTTCCTGCCTTTTCTGGAGAGCCTTTACCCACTGGCTTGGCGGTATGGGAGTCCTCATGTTCGTTCTTGCCATTATGTCCAGCAACGATTCACGCACCATGCATATGATGCGTGCGGAATGCGCAGGACCGAAGGTGGGACGACTGGTGTCGAAATCAAGATTTTCGGCGCGTATCCTTTACGGGATATACATAACCCTTACGCTGTCTGAGGCGATACTGCTCCTTCTGGGCGGAATGCCGCTGTATGACGCAATTATACATGCGTGCTCGTCGGCAGGTACGGGCGGCTTCTCTATATGGGGAGACAGCATAGGACACTATGACAGCGTTTACATTGAAATGGTAGTAGCCATATTCATTATCCTGTTCGGTGTAAACTTCAACCTTTACTACTATCTGCTTATCAGGAAGTTCTCACTTGCCTACAAAAACGAGGAGGTAAGGACGTATTTCGGCGTTATTATCGCTGCTACGGCTATAATAGCCATAAATGTACACAAGCTGTACGACGGAGCAGGGGATACCCTGAGACACACTTTCTTTATGGTGGCTTCCACCATGACCTCCGCAGGCTTTTCCACTACAGATACATCAAAATGGCCGGTTTTCTCGCAGACCCTGCTGCTCATGCTGATGTTCGTGGGCTCCTGCGCAGGCTCTACGGGCGGCGGTATGAAGGTATCGAGAATAATGATACTTATAAAGACTGGTATCAAGGAACTGAAATATATAACGAATCCGCGTGCCGTTGCAACTGTAAAAATGGACGGTAAGCCTGTTGAAAAGGACGTTGTGCGCGGAGTCAGCAACTACCTTATACTTTTTATGACGCTCATGTGCATATCAGTGCTGCTGGTGTCACTTAACGGTTTTGCCATAGATGAGTCTTTATCGGCGGTAATAACCTGTATGAACAATATAGGTTTTGGTGTCGGAAGGTTCGGTCCTGCAGGAAATCTGAGCGGGCTCAACGCCTTTTCAAAGGTAGTGCTCTGCTTTGATATGCTTCTCGGACGATTGGAGATATATCCGCTGATAATGCTTTTCGTTCCGAGAAAAAGATAAACATGCGGTCTGTACAGCTTGGGGAAGCGGTGCAGTACCAAGAAGGAGGAATAACAATGAAAAAGTTATTATCGGCAATGGTCTCTGCGGCAGTAGGTCTTTCTACGCTTGCGGCTCTCCCTGCGACAGCTATGGATATGGACATTATCGGAAGTGCTTTTTCGGAAAAGGTGGGAGACGCTGTCACAGGCAAATGCGGTCAGAATGTAAGCTGGAGGCTTGAGAATTCAAAGCTCAGCATTGCGGGCAGAGGCGAAATGGAAAACTATTCTTCCAGCAACTACGTGCCTTGGTATGAATACAGGAACAGTATCACTTCTGTTGAGATAGTTTCGGGCGTGTCAAACATCGGCGCCTGTATTTTCGGTTCACTGAAGAAGATAAAGTCAATAGATATTCCCGACAGTGTAACGAGTATCGGAAAATCTGCATTTGAGCACTGCGAAGGACTTGAAAAGGTGGATATCCCCGCTTCCGTACTGTGGATAGGTGCTATGGCTTTCTGCAACTGCTCAAGTCTCAGGGAGATATATATTCGCAATCCCGAGTGCGGCTTCGTAGGCAACGAGACCGTAATATGCAACTACAACGACGCAAGATCGACTACCTTCAGCGGTACGATATACGGCTACAGCGGTTCGGAGGCTGAGAAATACGCTCAGCGCTACGGCAAGAACTTCAGGGTCATAGGCTCTGGGACTCAGACAACAGCGACAACGACAATGACAACAGTGACAACTACGGTAACGACAACAACTCCTCCCGAAAATAAGGAGTACAAGCTGGGCGACGTTAACGGCGATACTATGGTGGACGCTGTAGACGCAAGCATGGTGCTTGCGGAATACGCAAGGATATCTGTTGCGGGAAGCTCGGGCAGATTCAACGACAAGCAGAAAAAAGCGGCAGACGCCGACGGGAACGGTGTTATTGACGCTGTAGACGCTTCAAAGGTGCTCATGTACTACGCTTATTTATCATCGGGAAGCGGAGAGAAAAAGACGTTTTCAGATTTTTTGCAGGATAAGAAGGGCTGAACCGCAGGCTTAGGGCGTACGGTTGCCGGGAACGGAGAATAAAGCATGAAAAAGATAATATCTGCATTACTTGCAGGAGTTATTGGGTTCTCAATGACGGTCGGCAATATTGCTTCGGCTGCCGAAACGAGAATGCTCACGAGAGCTGTTTCGGAAGATGTCGGCGCGTCCGCAACGGGGAAATGCGGCGAATACGTAAGCTGGAAGATAGAGGGCTCCAAGCTTACCATCGCAGGACGTGGAGAGATGACGGACTATGGCTCGAGCAATTCTCTTCCGTGGTATGAATACAGAAACTCAATTACCGACGCAGAGATAGTGTCGGGAGTTACGAGCGTGGGCGCCTGCGCATTTGCTTCTCTCAGCAAGCTCAGGTCGGTAAATCTGCCGTCGGGCGTGACCTATATCGGAAAATCCGCCTTTGAGCACTGCGAGAGCATAAGCGAGGTAGATATCCCGAGCACGGTATCGTGGCTCGGTGCTATGGCTTTCAAGGACTGCAGCAGCCTCAGGTCTGTATATATCCGGAATCCGCAGTGCGGCTTTATGGGCGACGGCTCGCTTATATGCAACCGCTCAAACGGTTCAGCCTCATTCGGCGGAACAATATTCGGCTACAGCGGCTCGGAGGCTGAAAAATATGCGAGGACCTACGGAAGGAATTTCTCCTCCCTCGGCTATGCACCTCCTACGCAGACCACGACCACAAAGCGGACTACAACTACAACGACCACAACGACAACAACAACTACTACAAAGCCTGCGACTACCACAACTACGACCACTGCTCCGTATGTTGTCGGCGTTGTCGCAAAGCTGGAGATAGTAAGAGAACCTTTCCAGACACACTATATCATAGGCGAGCAGCTAGACCTCGAGGGCGGCATACTTCAGCCCTCATATACCGAGATATACAGCAACGGTGCCAGAGTCGAGAAAAAGCCCGGGCAGATAAGCATGACGGACAATCTCGGACGTTACGGCATAGGCCTTGATATGAACGGCTTTGATAGTATGAAGATGGGCAGATATGTTATCAGGTTCAATTACAGCTATATGGGCTCTACAGCGTATACAGAGCTGAATGTGGACGTAAGGCAGCCTGCTACGACTGCGCCTGCCGTTCTGACCACTACAACAACGACTACTACTACCACAACTACCACGGCTCCTGTTGTGATGACCACCACAAAGCCTCCGCAGCCCTTTATCGAGTTGATAAAAAAGCCCGATAAACTGGAATACAAGCTGTATGAAATGCTGAGCCTCAACGGAGGTACGGTAAATATAGGCCATATCAATGAGAACGGCACGAGAGTTTCCGAGGCTGTTCCCATGAATGACAAAAGGATTTCTCTCGAAACGGATTTTGAGTTCTGGAATACAGGAGATTATTATGTAAAGCTGACGTACCATGAGGGGCAGCTGCATTCCGAAACGGTGCAGTTTTACGTGAAAGTGGTCATGCCCGTAACTTCAACGACATCGACCACAACGACGACTACTACGACAACGACAACTACAACAACAACTACTACAACAACGACTACCACCACCACTACAACTACCACCACCACTACAACTACCACCACCACAACGACCACAACGGCACCCATAGTCACCACGACTGCCGACCCGCACTACACCGCAAGGATAGAAGTGCTGAGAATGCCATATAAGGTGTCTTATAATATCGGTGAGCAGCTGTCACTTTCGGGTATGCTGGTCGATATATACCACATAGACCGTGAGGGATCAATGCTGAAATACAGGCATGACGAGGTAGCTATGCACCCTGACAGATATGATGTTGAGGGTTATGACAACACCACTCCCGGCATGAAGGTGCTGATGGTAAGGTATAAATCGTTTAATGCGGTTCTCGGCGAATGGGTATATGCTTATACGAATGTACCTGTTACGGTGAATGCGCCTGTAACACCGCCGCCCCCGCCGCATATCAATACCACCACTACAACTGCTGCAACGACCACAACTACAACTACCACTACCACAACTACAACGACCACAACTACAACTACAACGACCACAACTACAACTACCACTACCACAACTACCACTACCACAACTACAACGACCACCACAACAACTACTACCACCACCACAACAACGACCACAACTGCAAAGACCACGACCTCGTCAGCCACAACTACGGCTGCAACTACCACCACAGCCGCCACAACTACTGCTCCCAAGACAACTGAGGGCAGCGGCGTAAAGCCGGGCGACGTGAACAGGGACGGAATGGTCAATGCGGTAGACGCAAGCGCAATACTCTCGGAGTATGCAGCTCTGTCCTCCGGCAAGCGCGGCAGATTCGACGCCGAGCAGAGAACAGCGGCAGACGTTGACTGTAACGGAACGGTTGACGCTGTTGACGCGTCAAGGGTGCTCAAATTCTATGCCTATCTTTCAAGCGGCGGCAAGATCGCCGATATTAAGGACTGGCTGAAAAAATAGCTAAGTATCCACGGCGAAACCAACGCTATAAATGGAAAAAATGACAAAAAAGACGGCTTTTTGAGGTATCCCCTTGACAAGCCGCCTTTTTTTGGGTATAATATATCAGTGCGCAGATTTTATACCCTTTTTTGGGTGCTGACGCATTATTATACTGAAAAGGAGGAAAAATATGCCTACATTTAACCAGCTCGTTCGTAAGGGCAGAAAGGACCTTGAGACCAAGTCAACAGCTCCTGCTCTCCAGAAGGGTTACAATGCTAAGAAGAAGACACAGATCGACCTGAGCTCACCTCAGAAGAGAGGCGTTTGCACAGCTGTAAGAACTGCTACACCTAAGAAGCCTAACTCAGCTATGAGAAAGATCGCCAGAGTTAAGCTCAC
>JAEEGL011010944.1_pt1 | contig 11022 bp, 8 predicted proteins | sample 9134231 | NCBI WGS metagenome assembly JAEEGL01 (sample SAMN16246548, study PRJNA631951) | gut metagenome | biome: gut microbiome; feature: rumen; material: fiber-attached | host: Bos | place: Iran: Karaj | collected 2018-10
GCCCGTGGCCGTTATGACCACCTACACCGATGAGGAAGAGGCTGTCAAGCTGGCCAACGACAACACCTATGGCCTGACCGCTTCCATCTGGACCGGCAACATCGCTCGCGCCCTGAAGCTGGGCCGCGGCCTGACCGTCGGTACCTTCTCCATCAACCAGCACAACTGCCTCGGCCCCGAGGTTTCCTGGGGCGGCGTGCGTCAGTCTGGCGTCGGCGGCAGAGAAGGCGGCACCTGCGGCCTGCTGGCGTTCCTGGAAGAGAAGGTCATCACCATCTCCCTGGACGAGTAATTTATCCGTTAGTTTCAGATCTCTCGCTTAAATTAAATCAAAATAATATTTGCCCCAACACAGCGGGATTCGTTCCCGCTGTGTTGAGGGCCTAAATAATGAAAGGAAGGTTTGTACTATGAGTCTGCCCACTAAAATGATGGCTGCAATGCTGGATAAGTACAATGAGCCCCTGAATTATCGTGAGATCGATATCCCCGAGATGGGTCCCAAGGACATGCTGACCAAGGTCGTCATGGCTTCCGTCTGCGGCACCGACGTGCATCTGGCGCATGATGAGCTGCCCTTCACCCCGCCCCTGCCCCTGCTGATGGGTCATGAGACCATCGGTGAGATCATGAATCTGCCCGAGGGTGTCACCACCGATACCGCTGGCAATCCTGTCAAGGTCGGCGACCGCATCATGTGGGCCCACCACTTCGACAACAAGTGCTACAATTGTAAGGTTCTGCATGAGCCCCAGGGCTGCATGCACTCCATCGGCTACGGCTTCCATCACCTGGGCGGTTTCGCCGAGTATGAGGTCGTGTTCGACGGCACCGATTTCGTCCGCGTTCCCGACAGCGTGACCAACGAAGAAGCCGTCGGCTGCTGCTGCGCCGGCCGTACCGTCGTTTCCGCTTTCGAGAAGCTGCAGAATGCCGGCGGCATCCGCACCGGTGACTGCGTCGTCGTGACCGGCGTGGGCCCTGTTGGCCTGTACTGCATCGTCATGGCTGCCAACTCCGGCGCTTCCAGAGTTATCGCCACCGACGTCTCTCCCGAGCGTCTTGAGTTCGCCAAGCAGTGGGGCGCCACCGACGTGGTCAACCTGAAGGATCATCCCGACGAGGCTGAGCTGATCAAGTACATCCAGGGTCTGTGCACCAATGGCCGCGGCCCCGACGTCATGATCGAGTGCTCCGGCATCCCCGCCGTGTTCGCTCAGAACCTGAAGATCCTGGCCAACTACAGTAAGTTCCTCATCATCGGCCAGACCTCCACCCGCAGCTGCGAGATCGTGCCGAACATGATCCAGGACAAGAACATGGTCATCGTTGGCTCCAAGTCCGGTGATATCCGTCACTACATCAAGTGCCTGAAGTTCGTTGAGGCCAAGCGCGAGAAGTATCCGTTCGGCTCCATCATCTCTCACGTCTACAAGATGAGCGACATCAACACCGCTATCGCCAACATGCGTGCTGCTAAGGACCTGAAGGCCGGCGTCGTGCCCGATGCTTGGTTCAAGGGCTAATCAGCCGATAACGGTTTGAATTGAAATAAGTCTATTTCACCCCCGCCGTGGCAACACGGCGGGGGCTTTTTTGTGCCCGCTTCAGACGCCGGCAGCCTGAAAAAACAGCACCTGCTCACGCAGGTGCTGTCCTTGTTTTTTGTTTTAACTTTCCGCCGCGCCGTCATAGGGCGAGAGGATCGCGTTGCGGATCGTCTGTGGGGAAGCGGGCATATAGTAGGACACGCCGCGGACGGTCTTGGGCGCGCCGGGGATGGTGTTCTCCTCCACGTCGTTGTGGCACAGGAGCACGCCCTCGGCGATCCAGAAAAACTCCCGAGGCGTCAGGTCGGTGACCGTTTTCTCCTTCAAAATGGACAGCAGGCCGGGCCACCGGATCAGTCTGAAGGGCTTGAGCCACTGCTTCAGCGCCGCCTCCAGAAAGTCCCGCTGGACGTTGATCCGCTCCAGATCCGCCATGGCATAGCCGCTGCGGAACCGCATCACCTGGATTGCCTTCGCCCCGTCAAGCTTCTGGTAGCCGCTGTACAGGTCGATATACAGGTCCTGGGTGGGGTCCACGTAGTACATGTCCACAGGCACCAGGAACCATACGCCTCCCATGCGGTCCACGATCTGCTCAAAGGCGGTGAAATCCAGCATGACGTAGCCGTCGGGGCGGTAGCCCAGTATGATTGCCGTCTGATCCATCAGCTCCTCCATGCCGGAGGCGCCGCCGCCGCCGTAGCCGCAGGCGGAGTTGATCTTGGCGACCGAATACCCCGCATCCACATACGTGTCCCGGGGGATGCTGGTCAGGCTCATCCTGTGGCTCAGCATGTCGATGGTCAGAAGCAGGATGGTATCCGTCCGGACGCCGCCGGCATCGGTGCCGGCCAGGAGGATCGTAGAGGTCCCAAGATGCCGGGGACCCAGGCCCTCGGTCTCCTGCAAGGGCTGCTGCGGGATTGCCACGAATGCGACGCCCAGCGCCAGGACGATGACACACACGATGATCACCAGTCGGCGGACGGGGTGCCGGCGGGAATAGTATCTGTCATACGACTCGTAGGGATCCTCGGTCTCGTAGCCGTAGTCGTCATAGTACTTGTCCCGTCTGCGTCTCATGCCCTTTCCCCTCCCCTCTCTGTGTCGTCGTATCCGGTCACGCCGCCTCGTCCGGCTCCTCCGGCGTGTCCTCCGCCTGCCCGATCAGCGCGACGGTGTCCGTCTGGCCGTCGGCGGAGAGCTGATACGTCTCTCCGGACTGTAAAATGGGGGCGCTCACTACCACACGGCTGCAGGACTGAGCAACGGAGTTGGTCAGCAACACGTTCCCCTGCTTGTCCCGCAGACTGAGAGTACTGCCGGCCTTGACCGGCGACCGGAACACATGGGTCAGGATCATCTGATCGGATTCCTCCTCGCTGAAGGTCTCTCCCGCGCCGCCTGCGGCCACCAGCGTGCCGCCGTTCACCACGCAGACGCCGTCGCCGCTCTGATCCCGCTGGATGACTCTGGCGTTGTTGGGAACGGAGATAAACAGCTCGCCGCCCTCGACGCAGAGGTCTCCCGCGGTGCACAGGCCGTTTCCGTCGGTAATGATCCGGATGATGCCGTCGGAGATCCGCAGCTGCGTGGTCTTCTGCTCGCCGCCGCCCTCCGCGGAGATGCCGTCGCCCCGGGCATTGACCTGGAGAACGCCGCCCTCGATGGTTACGTCGGCGCCCCGGAGGCCCTGTTCGCAGTCGTCGATGCGCACCACGCCGTCCTGAACGGTCAGGTCATCCTCGGCGTAAATGGCGTCGCTGTCTGCGGTGAGGATGAAGCTGCCGCCCGAGATGTCCATGCTGCCTTCGCTGCGGAGTCCGTCGCCCTTTGCCGTGAGACACAGGGCGCCGCCCAGGATCGCCATGTTCGCGCTGCTCCACAGGCCGTTCTCCGCCGACGTGACGTTGAGAGTGCCGGACTCCACCGTCAGATCGCTGCCGGTGCGGATGCCGCTGCCCCGGTAGGCACCGACGGTCAGCGTGCCGTCCCCCTGCAGGGACAGAGATGCGTCCGTCTCCACGGCGGCGCAGCGGTCCCCCCGGGTCAGGAGGTCCGCGATATCTCCGCTGATCAGCGTGTTGTTCGATTCGTCAGCCAGGATGAGGGTCACATCCCCGGACTCGCGGATCAAAAGCGCCGCGCCGGAGGCGTTGCTGATGCTGGCATCCTGCAAAATCAGCTCCGTGGGCTCGTCTCCGGACTCGATCCGGATCTGCCCCTGGTCCAGGGTGCCGGTGAACACATATCTGCCGCCGCTGCACAGCGTGATGACGCCGTTGTCCGTTTCCGCGCCGGCGCCCTCCACCTCGACGTCGCTGCCGGCCATCCGAATGACCGTGCCCGTGCCGAAGCTGTCGCTGCTGCCGCAGCCCGCGGACAGCAGCAGCACGCCCGCCAGCAGCAGGATCATGATGTGTGATCTCATATCGATCCCTCCACCCGGATAGATACAGAAGGAATTTCCCCTTATATTATAGCAGTTCCTCCGCGGAAGGGATGGAATTGTTGTAACGAAATTGTGTCTGAATTGTGAACGCGGGCATAAAAAAGCCGTCCCTCTTGTTCAAGAGAGACGGCTTTCTCGATTCTGTCATTCCACGATGATCGTCGCTGCCCGGAACACGTTGCTGTCGGTGAAGTTGCCGTAGGCCACGAGGCTCATATCGGGCTCCAGCGCCGTGATCTTTACGGCCTTGCCGGTATAGGCGCTGAGGATGGCCGTGGAGCTGGTGGTCTTCACATAGAGCAGCTTGTCCGACTGGAGGAGCGTGATCATGCCGGAATCCACCACCAGGATTGTGCCGGTGACCTTGCTGTCGGAGGAGACGGTGCCGGTGCTCTCCCGGTTCACGTCCGTGATCAAGTTGCCGTAGAGGGTCACGGTCACGGTGTCGTTGATGCCGATATCAGACAGGCGGAGGGGCGCGTCGCCCTTATGGACGGTCACAGCCCTGTCCAGAGTCAGCGACCGGACGATGCCGTTGTCGGCCTGGATGGTCCAGACGGTGCCGTCGGCGGTGGTGACCATGGAGGTCAGCTGGCCGGTGAATTTCTCCGCCTCGACACTGGAGGTGATACTGGTGACGGTGCCGTTCTTCACCTGAACCGTGACCTCATCGCCGATATTCAGCCGGTCAATGCTGACCTCCGCGTTGTTCAGGATGATGGTGGGCAGCTTCTTGATGTCAAGAGGGAAGCTCCAGACCGAGCCGTTCTTGTCGGTGACGCGGAAGTCCACCGTGGAGGCGTAGGTCAGCGTGGAGATCGTACCGGTGCACTCGTGGATCTCGGAGTCGGCGGTGACCTTCTGGGCCACACCGTTCTTCATCTCAACGGTGACGAAGGAGTGAACCGTCAGATCGGTGAGTTTCACCGTCCTGCCGTTCTGCGTGCAGACGGTGTTCTGGTCCGTGGTGCAGCGGATATTCTCGCCCGTGGCGGGATCTGTGACACTGACGTAGGTCTCTCCGTAGGAGGAGTAGCGGGTATACAGGTTGCCCTGGACAAAGCTGTTTTCGCCGCCGGAGATGAGAGATGCGGCCACCACGGCGCCGTTCTGCTCCGTGATGCGGATGAAGCCGCCCTTGTACTGTGTGCTCAGGGCTCTGGCCTCGCCGTTCACCGTCACCTTCGCGGTGGCGGGGATGTTATAGGTGCACGTCATGCCGTCGGTGCGGCAGACGCTGATGACGCCGTTGCTCTCCACACCCTGGAAGATGCCCTCGGTGCGGGTCACGTTGTCATAGTCTTCGATCTTCAGATCCAGGCCGTTGGTGTCGATATAGGTCAGGATCCGGGAGAGGATCGTGGACGCCACGGCTCTGGTCAGGCTGCCCGCAGGGCAGAAGCAGTTGTGGTCGTCGCCCTTGATGACGCCCAGGCTCACCAGCAGGACCACGGAACCCCAGGCGGCTTCGCTGATATCCTCCGCGTCGTCAAAGGTCAGCGGCTGGCCCGTCATCTGCGCGGCCCGGTCGGTCATCTGGATGGCGCGGACCGTGAAGACACACAGCTGTTCCTTCTCCAGCGGCTTGGCCAGCTCGATCTGCTGCAGCTCCGACTCCTTCACGATGCCGGCTGCCAGACAGATGGCCAGTTCACCGTAGGCCCAGGACAGCTCCCCGGGGACGTTTGCCTCCAGGAACGACTGATAGTCCGACTCGATCCAGGCCTGGGTCTCCTGATCCGGATGATACAGCCGGGAGAGCAGGACCAGGGTCTCGCAGGCAGTGATTTCGTTGTCCGGCCGCATGGTGCTGTCCTCATAGCCCTTGAGGTAGCCCCGGTCGGACAGATCCATCATGTAGGGCTCGGCCCAGTGTCCCTCAAGGTCGGAATACGAGGCTGCCATGGCCGGCAGAGCCAGACTCAGCGCAAGCGCCAGAACAAGCAGAAGGGAAAGCAGTCTTTTCTTCATGCCGCGTCGCTCCTTTCTAATGGTCGAATCAGCTTGTCGTCTCTTTCTATTTTACCACGTTTTTGGTTGAAGACAATAGATTTTTTCGTTTTTAGAAGGTAACCAGACGGCGATCGGAATGGATCGTATAGACCGTGTCGGCGAAGGGCTTGCACACGCCGTTCCAGGGATCGGCGACCCAGAAGTCGCTCATATCGTCGCCCGCGCCGGTGTAGCGGTAGAACAGCACCCAGTGCTGGCCCGTGGGCGAGAAGCAGTGGAGGATACAGGGCGCGCCCCGGTCCAGCTCCTTCTTGATCCGGGCGATCACCGCCTGGTCGGAATCGAAGCCGTTGCCCTGGCCGCCCAGAAGGAACCACTTGGCGTTGGTGCCGCCCACATCCACGGGATGCAGGACCACGCCGGTCTTCCAATAGTTGATGTAGCAGAGCGTCACGGCGGCGCACATGGAGGTCTTGGTGCTGTCGCCCTTCTGCACGCCCACGGCATTGATGATCCTCGCCATCTGCGTGTCGGTAAAAGCGCCGGCAGTGGTGGGAAGATTGCTCTTGGCAATGCTGGCGACGGTGGCAGGGGCGGTGGTAGTCGTCGTCGACGTGGACGTCGATGTGGTCGTGCCGGTGGAGGTGGGGGTCGCCATGGTCGTGGTGGCGCTGGTCTTGCTGATGGAAACCTTGGCGCTGCTCAAAGGCAGGATCCAAAGCTGATGGGGGTCTCCCTCCGTATAGGTCCGCAAAAGCACGTTGCCGTTCTTCTCCGTGAGGACCAGACTGTCGTCATAGGCGCTGTGGATCACATATCCGCCGCTTGTCAGGCGGAAATACCAGCCCTGACTGGAGGAGCCGCTGTTGCTCCAGAGGGTGACGTTGGCGCCGTTCTTGGGCGCGGTGCCGTACTGGTTCAGCGACATGGTGTTGTAGCCGTTGACCCGGAAGCAGTACCAGTCCTTCCCCGGGGCCTGGACCAGGCTGACAGGGATGACGTCCTCGCTGGAGGGGCTGCACAGGTAGATGTTCGCCCCGCTGACCAGAGTCGCGGCGCCCAGGACGGTGCCGGAGGAGGCGCTCTGGATCAGATAAGTCCCCTCGTTGGCATGGTCATAGACATAGACGGCGGGCACATAAGCCGACGCGGCGGCTGTGGTGGTCGCGGTAGAAGGCGCAGTCGTCTCCGCGGGAGCGGGCGCGGGCGCGGGCGTGGGCTCCGGTTCCGGTGCGGGTGCGGGAGCAGGAGCGGGCGCGGGCTCCGGTTCGGGCTCGGGTTCGGGTTCGGGCGCAGTCAGCGTCACGCTGCTGCGGAAGACAGGCTCAAACAGCCGGACCAGAACGGCGGCCGCCTCGGCCCGGGTGATGCCGCTCTCCGGATAGAAGGCATGGCTGTCGCCGCTGCCTGTGAGGATACCCGCTCGATAGAAGGCGTAGATCTCCGGGCCGTTGGGGTCCGTGATCTTCACGTCGGGGATCATGTTGTCCTCCACGTTGTTGATCACCGTATACTCGGAGGCCGGGAGCGTCTTATAGAGTATGGCGACAAAATCACGGCGTGTCGCGGTCTGTTCCCAGCGGCTGTTGTAGTCCGCCGCTTTCAGGATGCCTCTGGTCTCGGCATAGTCAACGTAGGAGGAGTACCATACGCCAACGCCGTTTTTCAGGGTGACAGAGCCGTTGTTGTACAGCTGGTATACCCGCGCCGCCAGGGCCGCGGTGGCGGCCAGGGACAGCGTTTCTCCGGGGTGGAAGTGCGTGGAGGATACCCCCTCGATCAGACCCTTCGCATGGGCGCGGGTTACATAATCGGAATACCAGTCCTCCGATGACACGTCCTTGAAGGGGGAGCCTGCCGCGGCCGCGCCGGTGGCAAGCGATATGGTCAGCACAAGTGCAAGAACCAGTGCTGTTATCCGTCTTTTCACGGTAGATCTTCCTCTCTCTCTCAATGTAAACGCCTCGAGCAGAGCGCAATATCCACTGTAAGAAACAGTTTTTGTTATAGTATCACAAGATTTACATAATGTCCAGTCATAATTCTCTTTTTTCGACAAAAAAATGCAGTCCGCCTCTTTCGCGGACTGCATTTCCTCTGCGTATACTGTTGTAACGTCCCTTTGAAGGGGCTGGCAGCGTCTTTACGCGTGGTCGACCTTGTACATATGTTCCATCAGATCCAGCATCTTGCAGACGTAGCCGTACTCGTTGTCGTACCAGGCCACCAGCTTGACAAAGGTGTCGGTGAGGGCGATGCCGGCCTTGGCGTCGAAGATGCAGGTGCAGCGCTCGCCGATGAAGTCGGAGGAGACCACCTCTTCGTCGGTGTAGCCCAGGATCCCCTTCATGGGACCCTCGGAAGCGGCCTTGATGGCGGCGCAGATCTCCTCATAGGAGGCGGGCTTCTCCAGATTGCAGGTCAGGTCCACCACGGACACGTCCAGGGTGGGGATACGCAGGGACATACCGGTGAGCTTGCCATTGAGGGAGGGGATGACCTTGCCCACGGCCTTGGCGGCGCCGGTGGTGGCGGGGATGATGTTGCCGGAGGCGGCACGGCCCTTGCGCCAGTCCTTCTTGGAGGTGCTGTCCACCGTCTTCTGGCTGGCTGTCACGGAGTGGACGGTCGTCATCAGGCCGTCCTTGATGCCGAAGCTGTCATGGACCACCTTGGCAAGAGGGGCCAGACAGTTGGTGGTGCAGGAGGCGTTGGAGACCACCGTCATGTCCTTTGTATATGTATCCTCGTTGACGCCTATGACAAACATGGGAGAGTCGTCCTTGGGCGGCGCGCTGAGGACCACCTTCTTCGCGCCGGCGTCCAGGTGGGGCTGGACCTTCTCACGGGTCAGGAAATTGCCCGTGGTCTCCAGCACGTACTCCGCGCCCAGCTCGCCCCAGGGGATGTCGCCGGGAGCGTCCTTGTCGCAGGCCGCGATGGTCTTGCCGCCTACGATGATCGCGTCGTCCGTGTAACTGATCTCTGCGGGGAAGCGGCCGTGGACGGAGTCATAGCGGAGCAGATAGGCCATGTACTCCGGCGTGATAAAGTGATGGTTGACGCCGACGATCTCGATCTCCGGTCGATAGAGACACTCCCGGATCGCGAGCCGTCCCATGCGGCCCAGGCCGTTGATGCCGATCTTTATACCCATAGTTCACCGTCTCCTTTTCCTGTACGTCTGTCGGCACACAGTATGAAGTATTTGCCGACGGGACAATCTCGAAATGGTCTGCTTTAATTATATACCACACCGGCTCATATTAAAAGCAAAACTTACATATTTCGACACGATTTTCTTCTTTTTTCTAAAATGTTTCTGATTTCGACCGCGATTCTTGCCTTGCTTTACAATTTCTGCTATACTACAAAAACAAGAACCGCGCAAACTAACCGGGACCGCGGCCTTCGCGGTCCGATCACCGCCCGTCTTCCGGCAGAAAGGAGTTGGGCTTCCTGGACCTGTCTGAATACCGAATTCTGGATCTGCTCCCGGAGCCGGCTCTGCTCCTCCGGGACGGCGCGCCGTGCTACGCCAACGACGCTGCCCGCCGTCTGCTGCGGGATCTTCCTCCGTCGGAAGACGGCGCCCTGCCGGAGCCGCTGACCGGTCTTGCCGCCTGTACGGGGTCCTTTCTGCAGCCGGATCTGACGCTGGCAGACCGGACCTGGTCCGTCCAGGGGATCTCCGGCCCGGACGGGATGCTGCTGCTACTCCGTCCGGAAGCGGCGGGACTGGAGCCGCAGCTGTTGGGCCGGGTGTCCGACAGCCTCCGCGGGCCTCTCAACTCCCTGCTCTCCGCCGCCTCCCTGCTGGCGGAACACACGGACGAGAGCGGCGACCGCCTGCTCTCCACCGTGAATCAGCAGCTGTTCCGTCTGCTGCGGATGGCGGGCAATCTCTCCGCCGCCCGGGAGACCCTGGACAGCGAGGGGGGCTTCTCCCCTGTCCTCGCGGACCTTGTCGCCCTGTGCCGGAGGTTGACGGAGGCCGTCAACGACGTGCTGTGTCCCGCCAGGCAGCCGGTGCTCTTCACATCGCAGCGGCAGCAGCTGGTAACCATGACGGACGTGGATCTGCTGACCCGGATGCTGCTCAATCTGCTCTCCAACGCCCTGAAGGCGGCGCCGGAGGACGCGTCCGTGACCCTTACCCTGGACGTCCGGGAGGCCCAGGCGGTCCTGACGGTCCGCGACCCGGGCCCGGGGCTCCCCGCCGATGTGCTGGCGGAGGTCTTCTCCCCCTGCGCCCGGACGCTGCGGCTGGATACACCCGGCCAGGGGCTGGGGCTGGGCCTGCCGCTGGCGCGGGCCGTGGCGCTGCGTCATGGCGGTTCCCTGCTTCTGGAGTGTCCCAAGGACGGCGGCACCGTTGTCACCGTCTCCCTCCCCATCCGGCGGGAGCAGGGCCCCTTCCTTGCCGACAGCCGTCTCGACGAGCCCTACGGCGACTTCTCCCGAATTCTGGTGGAGCTGTCCGATATCCTGCCCCCGTCCCGGTTCACGCCCCGGGATGTGGAGTGACACACATACACGACTGAAAACATACAGGAGGTTTATCCCCATGGTACAGATCAATCTCATCCGTCAGCAGCTGAAGACCGTGGAGTTTGTCTGCAATATCGCGCAGAGCAAGCAGCTGCAGATCGACAACAACTTTTCCTTCCGCGTCGGCTATGCCAAGAATAATACCCAATGCCGCGCCCACCTGCAGCAATTCGCCGCATCCAAGGAGAACCCCGACGAGTTCCATGTGACTGTGGATGTTTTCGGCTACTTTAACTGCTCCGGCGTCGTGACCGAGGAGGACAAGAAGGTGGCCCATATCCAGGCCTATCAGATGCTGTTCCCCTATGCCCAGGTCATGATCTCCTATCTGACCTCCAACGCCGGGCTCCCCGCGTTTGTGGTGCCCAGAGCCGTTATGAACCCGAACAATATCCGGGTCGAAAAGGACGATCCCTGATCCGGAATGCCGGACATGCCGCGGAAAAAATGTCCGCGGCATGTCTTTTTGTGCTGGTTGACTGCGGCAAAAATCTGTTTCTCCCAGCAAAAAGAGGA
>JAEEGL011053845.1_pt1 | contig 11022 bp, 10 predicted proteins | sample 9134231 | NCBI WGS metagenome assembly JAEEGL01 (sample SAMN16246548, study PRJNA631951) | gut metagenome | biome: gut microbiome; feature: rumen; material: fiber-attached | host: Bos | place: Iran: Karaj | collected 2018-10
CGCCCCCGGCTTCATCATCTCCGACATGACGGAAAAGCTCCCGCAGGAGGTGCGCGACGCCTGGGTCAAGACCATTCCGCTGCGCCGCGGCGGGACCGTGGACGAGGTCGCCAAGGTGGCCCTCTTCCTGGCCAGCGACCTTTCTTCCTATGTCAGCGGACAGGTCATCAACTGCTGCGGTGCCATGAACTGCTAGGATGGACCCCCGCCTGACCGGACTTGACTTGAAAACTTCCCTCTCGGCCCTGCTGGACCTCGTCCTGCCGAGAGTGTGCGTGGTATGCGGCCGCCCGCTGATGCCCTCTGAGCACCATCTCTGCCTGGAGTGCCTGGGAGACCTGCCGGAGACCCGCTATGCCACCCTCGGCCACAATCCGATGGCCGACCGCTTCAACGCCAAGATCCAGGTCGATGAATTTGAGCCGTATGCCTACGCTGCGGCTCTTTACCATTATCGGGGGGATGCGGGATACAAACGCATCTCGCAGGCGCTCAAGTACCACCGGGATTTCGGCACGGGACGCTGGGCCGCGCGCCTGCTGGGCACCCGGCTGGCCGCGTCACCGCTTTTCGCGGACGTAGACCTGGTGGTGCCGGTGCCGCTGCACTGGACGCGCCACTGGCAGCGGGGCTACAACCAGGCGGCCGTGATCGCCCGGGAAGTGGGACAACTGCTGGGAGCGCCCTGTGCGGCGCATCTGCTGCGACGGGCGCGCCGGACCCGCAGCCAGGCGCACCTGTCCGGCGAGGCCAAGGCCCGCAATGTCTCCGGCGCCTTCGCGCTCCGGCGCGGACGCAAACCTGCCGCCGCCCATATCCTGCTGATTGATGATGTCTTCACCACCGGCGCGACCCTGGCGGCATGCCACGCCGCGCTGCGCCAGGCCTACGGGCCCCAGGTCCGCATTTCCGTCGCAACCCTCGGTGCCGTCGGGGAATAGTTACTGCACCCGGAGACGGTCGCCCAGGCGGATGACGGAACGGGGCGTGAGGCCGTTCATCTCGCGGAGCGACTCCACGGTGACATTGAACTGGCGGGCGATCTTGGCAAGGGTGTCGCCGGACTTGACAGTGTAGAACTCGGCGGACGTGGCTTCGTCAGCCCGCCAGGTAGCATCCGCATTCAGGATGAAATCCCGGTCGCCCGGGGGTGCGACGTACTCCCCGTTCTCGCCGATCATCGCCCAGGTGCCGTCCGCAAAGAGGACCACGTGACGTTCCTGGATGGCGTTGAGCACCGAATCGCGGGCTGCCGGGCTCCGTCCGGCGAAGAGCTCCTGCAGATTGAACAGCCCCTTGCGTTCCCGCTCTTCGGGCGGGAAGTCCGGCAGGATGCGGCGCACGCCGAGGAAGCGCTGCGCGTAGTAGGGTTCGTCAATATGGGAGATGGTCACGCCCGAGTTGCAGGCGTGGATGAAGGTGAAGCTTTTGCCAAGGCTGTCCGCAGCGATGAAGATGCCTACGTGGCCCGGGGTCTTCTTCTGCGTCCGGCCGCCGAAGATGATCAGGTCCCCTTTCTGCAGCTTGTCGTAGCCGCCTTTGATCTCACGGCCGTTGTGCGCCTGGTCCGCAGAGGTGCGGGACAGGTGGTAGCCGGCCACCTTGTTATAGACGTAGCAGGTGAAGCCGGTACAGTCGAAACTCTGGGGGCCGTTGCCGCCGTAAACATAGGGCTTGCCGAGATGCCGGCCGGCCTCCTTGATGATGGCGTCGGCCAGCTTGCGCGGATTCTCCTGCGACTTGTCGGCCTCCTGCGCCGTCGCACCCCAGGCGACGGCGAACAGCACCAGCAGCAACCAAACTTTCTTCATAAGGCCCGGACCGCTTATTTTACATCCGCCCGCCGGACGAAAACAAAGTCCTCCAACTCGCAGAGCGAGCGGTCCGGCGTGTCGGACTCGAAGACGAAAAAGAGTGCGTGCTTGCCCGTCAGGCTGGGGGCATCGGGCACGCGGACGCATTTCTGCACGATCTCCTGCCGCTCCCGGCGGCGGAGGCGGATCACGCCGAGCCGCGTACCGTGGTACGGATGGTCAGCCATGATCACGATGCGGCCCTTGACACCCAGCGGTTTCAGCCGGACGAGCAGCCGGTTCGCCATCAGGCGCGGACGCAGGGTCTTTGCCAGGGCGGGGCGAAGACGGTCGAAGTTGAAATACTTGTAACCCACCACGGAGCCTGCGGTATTGTTGACCACCGGGTTATGATTGACCGACAGGTCATAGGGATCGGAGACGCCGTCCCAGACCGGCCGGTACGGCTGGACATAGGAACCGGAATAGCGGTTGCCCAAGCCATCCTTCTCGGCCGGACGGGGCCCCGTGAACCAGCAGGCAATGCCGGCGGAGTGCCGCTCCCTCGGATCCAGTCCGCGGAGTTCGAAGCCCTCGGAGGTGTATTCCGCCTCGGAGATCTCCACCTTGCCGTCCGGCCCTTCCGTGACCTTCACTTCCACCGGAGCCACCATCGCCTGGCGGTCGAAGCCGCCCAGGCCGGTCTGCCGGTGGTAGAAAATATACCATTGGTCACCGATCCGGCAGAGGCCGCCGTGCGTATTGCCGCCCGGGGCGGCCGTGCAGATGGTATTGCCGGCTTCATCCTTTTCCCGGGCGCGGACGTCGATGAGGGTGCCGCCGTAGGTCCAGGGACCCAGCGGATGGTTGCTCCAGGCCCAAGCCAGGTTGCCGTTCGCGGCCGGCAGGCCGAATTCGCCTTCGGCGGTCACGCGGCTGTAAACGAAGATGTATTTGTCGCCCACCTTGCGGATCGAGGAGGCTTCGAAGAAGCGGAATACACCGTCCTGCTTGCAGCTGGATACCATGTCCTTGACGGCCTGGGTGCCTTGGCGGACGGTGCACATCGTTTCCGGGTCGAGCTCCGCGCCCCAGGACTCCTGGAAACCCCAATAGCCATAGACCCTGCCGTCATCATCGATAAAAACGGCCGGATCGAAGCCCAGCACACCCACAGTGCGGGTCGGATCCTTCGGATCCCAGTTGCAGACGGTGAAGGGACCGTCCGGCCGGTCGGCACGGGCAATCATCGAATTGCGCCCGGGAGCCTGCGTATTGGGATACAGATAGTATGTTTTCTTGCCGTCGGGGCCGATCTTTTCGACCACATCGGGCGCATAGAGGATGTCGGCCTTCCCGTCGGCGTTCAGCGGGCGGCCGAGGGCGTCGAAGTCGGACCTGAAAATCACCCCGTCGAGGCGCCAGCGGGTCAGGTCATCCACCGGAGCGGACCAGACCACCTGGTCGCGGCCGCAGTAGGCGCTCCGTTCGATGTCGTGGGAACCGTAGATATAGACGCGGTATTGCCCCGGGTTGTCGGGATCCTCGAAGATATAGGGTTCTCCGTCCGGAATGTACTCCCAGAGGGGCAGGTAGGGATTGGCCGCCCCGGCAGTGATGCCGGAAAGGCAGAGGGCGGCCACGGAGGCCGCGAGGCGGACAAAGGGCTTCATGGTCATGCGCTTTTGGGCTTGGACAAATGTAATACTTTCCGGGGGATTTTTTGCTATCTTAGCGGTATGAAAAGGATCCTTTTGTTGCTGTCGGTCCTGCTGGTCTCCGCCTGCGGCGGCAGCAGGCAGGCCTATGTCGACTGGCTCTACCGTTCGATGCCCCTGCCGGACAGCCTCCAATATCCCCGCAGTTTCTGGGAGGAAAACGTGGCAAAGACCCTCGAAGTCCGGCGCCGGATGGGCTGGGACATCCCCGAACGGGAGTTCCGGCACTTCGTGCTGCCGCTGCGCGTCAACAACGAGACGCTGGATGATTTCAGGACGGTCTATGCCGACACGCTCTGCCGCCGCGTGCGGGGGATGAGCCTGGCCGAGGCGGCGCTGGAGATCAACCACTGGTGCCACGAGCAGGCGACCTATCAGCCTTCGGACGGACGCACCAGCGCGCCGATGGCGACGGTCCGCCGGGGCGTGGGCCGCTGCGGTGAGGAATCCGTACTGGCCGTCGCCGCCCTGCGCGCGGCCGGCATCCCGGCCCGCCAGGTTTACACCCCGCGCTGGGCACACACCGACGACAACCATGCCTGGGTGGAGGTCTGGGTGGACGGCCGCTGGCACTTCATGGGCGCCTGCGAACCGGCGGCGACCCTCGACAATGCCTGGTTCAACGCCCCCGTCTCCCGCGCCCTGCTCCTGCACACCAAGGTGTACGGCGACTACCAGGGAGACGAAGACATCATCCAGCGAACCCCCTGCTACACGGAGATCAACGTGATCCGCGGCTATGTCCCCGCCCGCCGGAGCGTCGTCACGGTGGTGGACGGCTGCGAACCGGTCGAGGGCGCAGCGGTCTCTTTCCATATCTACAACTATGCGGAGTTCTATCCCGTGGCTTCGTATGTGACCGGAGCGGACGGAAAGGCGGCCCTGGACACGGGTCTGGGCGACCTGCTCGTCTGGGCGCGCAAGGGGGATCGTTTCGGTTTCGCCGGCTGCGGCGGCGAGGCGGTCACGCTCTCGCTGGACCACCGGCTCGGCGAGCGCTTCAGCGCCGACCTGGAGATCGTCCCCCCTGCGGAGGAGCCCATCCCGGTGACGGCTACGCGCGAACAGACGGAAGCCAACGACCGCCGGCTCGCGGCGGAGGATGCCATCCGTGCCGCGCATCCGCACGACAACCCCGACGTCAAGGACTTCGTGGCGGAGTATGGTTTCGCCGGGGTGGCCTTGGTGGAGCTGCTCACGGAGAAGGACCGCGGCGACGTGACCCGCGACGTGCTGGAGGATGCCATGGAGAACCATGCGGACAGCTTTGATCCCTTTGTTTTCTCTCCGCGGGTGGAGCTGGAGCCCCTGCGGCCTTTCCGGGGCGAGGTACTCGCCTCCGGCCTGGGTGACCGGATGGGCAGTCCGGAGGACGTGACCCGCTGGGTGCGCGACAGCATCACGCTGGTCGAAGGGCGCAACCCGCAGCAGCTCCGTACCGCACCGGTCGCCGTCTGGCGCGCCCGTCGGGCCGATGCGCTCGGACGGGACATCTTCTGGGTGGCCCTCTGCCGGACCTTCGGATTCCCGGCGCGACTGGATGCGGTGACCGGCAAGACCCAGTACCTGCAGGACGGCACCTGGGTGGACGTGGATTTCGGCGCTTCCGGCCGGGAGCAGGTGGCGCCGCAGGGGACCATCCGCCTCCAATATGTCTCCGACGGCCCGGTCCGCGTCCCGGAATACTACCGGCACTACACCCTCTCGCGGCTGCAGCCGGAGCAGACCCGCCTGATGGAATACGAAGAAAACGGCCCCGCGCGGGATCTCTATACCCTGGACGAAGGCTACTACCTGCTGACCTCCGGCAACCGCCTGGCGGACGGCAGCGCACTGGTGCACCTTGAATTCTTCTCCGTCGCCGAAGGCGCCACGACCCCGGTGCCGCTGGTGCTTCGCCAGGCGGCGGACAAGCTGGCAGTAATCGGCACGATGGACGCCGAAGCACCCTTCCTGCGCGAAGGGGGCCGGCAGCCGCAGAGCCTGCTCAGCGCCACCGGGCGCGGGTATTTCCTGCTGGCCGTCCTGGGCGGCCAGGATGAGCCGAGCTTGCACGCCGTGCGTGAGATGGCGGCAGCGGCCGCGGACCTCAACGCCTGGGGGCGTCCGGTGGTCGTGCTGGGCGGCAGTCCCGGGACGCTTCGCCTGCTGGGACATCCCGACGCAGAACAACTCTCCGGCGCCGTCTTCGGCACAGACCCTGACGGACGCATCCGCGCCATGCTCGCCGCTCCCGACAATGCACTCCCCCTCGTGGCGATGTGCGACAGTTTCGGCCGCATCGTCTATCTCTCCAAAGGCTACAACACCTCCCTCGCGGCCGACCTGCGCCGCATCCTGCTGCAATGCCGATGATCGATCCCACTGCGCGTGAAGGCGCGAAATGCCATTTCCGCGAAGCGTGCTGCACTTCGCTGGAAGCCGTGCAGGCTGCCTGGCGGACCGGCGCACGCCGCATCGAGCTTTGCGAACGGCTGGATGTCGGGGGCGTGACGCCTTCGGATACCCTGCTGCAGGAGGTGCTGGACTGGACCCGGCAAGCGCAGATTCCCGAGGATGGTGGCAGCCCGTTGCCCGTCCACGTGCTGGTGCGGCCGCGCGGGGGCAACTTTGTATATGATGCGTCAGAGGTGAACGCGATGCTGGAGAGCATCGCCCGCAGCCGTGCGCTCGGCGCCCGGGGCGTGGTCATCGGTGCGCTGACGCCGGAAGGTGCCGTGGATCTGCCGGTGATGCACCGCCTGATGGCCGCAGCCGAGGGTCTGTCGGTGACTTTTCACCGTGCTTTCGACGAGACCGCAGATCCGGTGGCTGCCCTGGAAGACGTCATCGCCCTCGGCTGCACGCGCCTGCTGACCTCCGGTCACGCCCCCGACGCGTACACTGGCCGGGAAATGATCGGGACGCTTGTATCCCGCTCCGCCGGGCGCCTGGTCATCCTCGCCGGCTGCGGTGTCCGCCCCGGCAACATCGCCGCCATTGCCCGCGACAGCGGTGCCCCGGAATTCCACAGCTCCTGCATCTCTCCCGACTGGCCGTAATGCCTTGCGTGGATTTCTTGAAAAACAACGGCTGGCTGCGACGGAAGACGTCAGACCCGGAACCGCGCGAACGGCTTCACGCGTGCAAGCAGGAAGGAGGCAACGATGGTAAAAATGCCGAACAGCAGGGTCGTGACCTCTGTGAAACGGATACCCAGGATATGCTCCATCAGGCAGAACAGGATCCAGATGACGAAGAACCACTGCAACAGATAGATGCGCAGCACGCCTGAGGCGCAGCGCGTGACTTGGCCGGTAAGGTGCTTGGAAGCCCCGCGCAGCAGGAAATGGCTGATGCCTGCGCTCATCAGGAAGGCGTTGATGCAGATGAATGCATCCAGGGTGCTTGTGTGGTAAAAGTGCAGCACGGAAGAAGTGTCGAACATTCCGGCCCCCTGAGGGGCGGCGAAAAGGGTGTAGCCCAGATAGATTCCGGAGGCAATCGGGGTCAGGATCCAGTAGAGCCGGTCCTTGTCCCGGCAACGCCGCAGCCACCGGCCCATCCCATAGCCGGCAACAACGAAGATAAACCAGTTCAGCAGCGGGAAATAACTCTCGACCACCTCTCCCTGGATGCCCGCGAAAAGCCCCAGGACAGCATCGGGGACGAGATGTCCTGTCGTGGCCATGTGGACAAAGGAGCCGCCCAGCGACATCGCCACGGCCGTCAGCAGGATGCTCCAATAAGGAAGGTGCAGCAGGAGCAGCACCCCGAGCAACAGGGAGGAAAGCCCCGCGAACTGCAGGATATCGATGAGGACGGCCTCTCCCAATGCCCAGTCAAGATATCCCCTGCCGCTGGCAGCGCCAGCGACAAGCACGCCCAGCGCCCGGAACAGATTGAGGCCATAAGCCGTCAGGAACAACCTGAACCCCCGACGGCACATGGCGGCAGGCTCCTTCCGGTGATGCCAGTAGGCGTATCCGACGCCCATGCACATCATGAAGACCGGCGCCGCGAACTGGTGCGCGCCGATAAAGGTGATAAAATAGGGAAGCCCTTCCGAGATGCCGGCCCCCGTGTATTCGAAGGGATGGCTCAAAATCATGAAGACGAGAGCCATAACCTTGGACAGGTCCAGGTTGACCTGTCTGCCGGTATTGACTTCCTCCGGGGAGAATATGTCCTTGCGTGCGTGCGGCATGATCACTGGGCCTGGACGGGCTCCGTCAACAGAGTTTCAGGAAAAGCTCTATCGCCTGGTATTCGGCCATGCCGACCTGGTCGTAGAGTTGGGCGGTGTGCTGGGTACGCTCTTCGGCGCGCTGCCAGAACTCCCGCGAATCCTCGCCCGGGAAGGGGACAATGTCCTTCTGGGATACGTGGCGGAAAATGGCGTGGCGCTTCTTGACCACCTCTTCCGGGCTCAGCGGCACGGCCATGTCCGCCCGTCCGGGCTCCCACTCCATCCAGGCACCGCGATAGAGCCAGATATGGGTGTCGGCCAGCAGACTTGCGTCTTCGGCACGGAGCTGCTCCACCGCTTCCAGCGCCACCTCCGTACACACACGGTGCGTACCGTGCGGATCGGCCAGATCGCCTGCCATGAAGATCATCTGCGGCTTTAACTGGACAATCAGCGCCTTGATGATATCCACGTCGGCCTGGGTGCTGGGGTTCTTCTCGATGCCGCCGGACTCGTAGAACGGAAGGTTGAGGAAGTGGGCGTTGGTGTTGTCATCCAGGCCCAGGGAGCGTACGGCCGCGCGGGCTTCGCTGCGGCGGATCGCTGCTTTGAGCCTGAGCAGGTCACGTGGCTCCGGTTCACCGGGTACTTTGCTCTCAATCAGCGCTTTAACTGACTTGAACTGATCGGCCAGGCCGAGCTGGGAGGCGGCATCCATCTGCTGGAGCACCACGTCGTCGTGGACGGCTACATCGCCGGAGGTCTGGTAGGCTACATGGACGTCGTGCCCCTGCGAGACGAGGCGGATGAAAGTCCCGCCCATCGAGATCACGTCATCGTCGGGGTGGGGCGAGAGGATCAGCACCGTCTTCGGGAACGGCTTCGCCGGCACGGGTCGCGTGCTGTCGTCGGCGTTCGGCTTGCCGCCGGGCCAGCCGGTGATCGTATGCTGAAGGTCGTTGAACACGTCGATATTGATCTTGTCGAAGGCGCCTTCCTTTTCAATCAGTTCGCCCAGCGAGTTCTCCAGATAGTCCTGGTCGGTGAGCTTGAGGATGGGCTTGCCGACGGTCTGGCACAGCCAGACGACGGCCTTACGGCGGAGCTTCGGCGTCCAGTCGCAAGGTCCCACCAGCCAGGGCGCAACCACGCGGGTCAGCAGACTGCCCGCCGTGGCATCCACGATGAAACGGATGTGGTCGTGGCGCTGCATGAGTGAGGCCGGGCAGGCGGTCGTCATGTCTCCCTCAACGATGGCGCGGACGGCTTCCGCCTTGTCTTCGCCCCAGGCCATCAGCACGATGCGGCTGGCCGAGAGCATGGTCCCGAGGCCCATCGTGATGGCGCTCTGGGGCGTGGCGGCGAGGTCATGGTTGAAATGGAGGGCCTGCCGCTTGCGGGAAGAATAGGACAGGCGCACCGTGCGGGTGCGCGTTTTTTCGTTGCTCCCGGCTTCGTTGAAGCCCAGCTGGCCCTGCTCGCCCACGCCGAGCACCAGCAGGTCCAGCCCCCTGGCGAGCTTCTCGAAGCGGGCGCAGTACTCCGACACCTGCGCCTGGGGCACGGCGCCGTCCGGGATATGGATATTCTCGCGGAGAATATCCACCTGGTCCAGGAGCGTCTCGCGAAGCAGGTGGTTGCGGCTCTGGTACTCGTCCTGCGAAGACGGGTAGTACTCGTCTATCGAGAAGACTTCCACGTCCTGGAAAGAAACTTCCCCTTCCTGGCAGCGCCGGGCAAGCTCTTCGTAAAGCGTGACCGGCGTCATACCCGTGGAGAGGCCCAGGCGGAACAGCCGCCCGGAGCAGTCCTTGATGGCAGAGACGATATAATCGGCCACGGCCACGGACGCCTGATGCGACTCGGGATAGATCTGGGTCCAGATCTTCTCGTAATTGTGCAGGATGCCGTCCGGGAGATTCTCCTCGATCAGGCCGCCTTCGTAGGGCAGGGTGAAATGCTTTTCCATAAAGCAAATATACGGAAATGCAGCAAAATTACCCGTTCCCTTCATTATTTTGTTATCTTTGTATCAATCAAGCAAGACCATCATGAAAAGAATCCTCTTGTTACTTGCTCTTGTCCTGAGCGCAGGGGCAGTCTCCTCCTGCCGGCAGCAGAAGGCGCAGGACACGATCATCCAGTATTGCCTGGACCGGCCGGACGAATTCCCCGGCTATGAACCCGTGTCATTTGATGAGATTTCCCAGACGTACTTCAACCCGAATTTTATCCCCCGCGAACAGAACACATCCGAGGAAGAAGTGCTCCTGACCCCGCCCATGGATCCCCGCGAACTGCAGCGCGACGGATGGATGACGCGCCACCGCTTCAAGGCGCAGAATCCGGACGGCGTCACGGAGCTCTACGAAAAGGTGTTCTGCCTCGACCTGACACTCACCCAGGTCACCCGCGTCTCAGACCAGTGGTAATCTTCCTGCAGATTCGTAAACGGTTATTCTGCAAAATGAAAAAATCCGTAGGATTCTTTTTCGTCTTCGCACTTGTCCTTCTGACAGGTGTGTGCTCTTCTTGTAGAAAAGAGGACAAGCTGGCGCTGTATTACTTCTACTGTGACATGACGGGCTGCACCTCACCATCAAGAATAGAGAACCCGGAACTGCGTGAAATCTACACGCAGTTGCTGACCGATTTCATGGACGATCTCAGCAGACTGAAAATGAGCGAGATCTACGAGACCAACATTGTCGGTGGCAAGTTTGGTCCCGAAGACGAGAAACAGATGGCCAAATATGACATCCGCCTGCCTGACCTGACAGAGCTGGAAGCCAAGTACAGGAAGCGGATCGAAGACCTGGGAGAGCCGGGCGAACTGGCCTTTATCATCCATTGCGCCTTCTCTCTGACCAGGACCACACCCCCGGATTTCTCCTCTCCCGTCAAGCTGAAAGAATATGCTTTCGAGTTGAGGTGCGGATACAGCGGTTTTGTCTTGTACTAGGACCTGGGTCCTGTTCAACGCTTGTATTCTGATTCTTCCTCGTCGGTCGCAGAATCTTCCTGTCCTTTTCGATTCCGGGAAGCATACCCCAAGAGCTTTGTGGCCCCGAAGAAGACCGCAAAGAACAGGATAAAGGCAAGGATGGCTCCGAAGAAAGTGGTCATTTTTCGTCTATCCTATCCGCTTGCCGATAATCTCGCAAAGAAGGAACTTCTCCCCATTGTCTTTTATCCTGACGTTTTCCCATCGAAAACTGTCAGCGGTGATGTCCGAGAATATCCAGTACGCGTTTTCCTCGGAGAGTACTTTCCCGACCAGCCGGTCTCCCTGCTTGGTGAAGCATAGTCTTTTCATGGCGTGGTCGCAGGTGTAAACGACATC
>JAEEGL011872255.1_pt1 | contig 11022 bp, 10 predicted proteins | sample 9134231 | NCBI WGS metagenome assembly JAEEGL01 (sample SAMN16246548, study PRJNA631951) | gut metagenome | biome: gut microbiome; feature: rumen; material: fiber-attached | host: Bos | place: Iran: Karaj | collected 2018-10
AAATTAACTGTTAAAGCTAATGTATTTACTAATAGCGCTATTAACAAAATCGAAGAGTTAGGCGGGAAAGCAGAGGTGATTTAAAATGTTTGCTACATTTAAGCAATTATTTAAATCTACAAATAAAGACTTATTATATAGAGTATTATTTACTCTAGCTTGTCTTGCTATATTTGCTCTAGGTAATGCAATAACAGTTCCCGGAATGAAAGCAATAACAAGCGATTTAGGATTTCTAGAACTTCTTAATGCAATGAGTGGTGGAGGTTTAAAACAATTCTCTATATTTGCATTAGGTGTTATGCCATATATTAGTGCATCTATCGTAATTCAAATTCTTCAAATGGATATAATTCCTTATTTTAAAGAATTAAAAGAAATGGGAGAAGAAGGAAGAACTAAAATAAATAGAATAACTAGATATATGGGAATTGGATTTTCATTCGTTCAAGGTTTTGTTTATTCATTAATGTTTATGGGTAAAGGATTTACTCCAATTGAATATTTGAAAATATCAACTATTCTTACTGGAGGAACAGCATTCTTATTATGGATGGGAGATCAAATTACTCAAAAGGGAATTGGAAATGGAGTGTCACTTATAATAATGGCTGGTATTGTTAATACATTGCCTTCTGTGTTTATAAATGCATTTGAAGCATTAATTCCTAGCGCATCTAATACAACAATAGGAATAATATCATTTGTATTATTTGTCCTATTATACATATTTATTATTGTTGGTGTTATATTTGTAGAAGGTGCTGAAAGAAGAATACCTATTCAATATTCAAATAGAACATCTTCTTCATACGGTGGAAGAGAGACATATTTACCACTTAGAATTAATTCTGCTGGTGTTATGCCTGTAATCTTTGCATCAACAATTATATCTGTACCAACAGTGTTAACTTATTTTATAAAGAATACTAAAGTTTTAAATGTTATTAATACAGTATTTTCTACTGAAACTCCAGTTGGATTTACAGTTTATATGTTATTAATAGTATTATTCTCATATGTTTATACATTTATGGTTTTAAGTCCAGATAAAATGTCAAAAGACTTAAATAAAGCAGGAGGATATATTCCTGGTATAAGACCTGGTACTGAAACAAAAACATATATATCAAAAGTACTTTCTAGAATTACATTTTTAGGATCTATATTTATAGCAGTTATAGCTGCACTTCCAATAATATTTAGTGCAACAACTAAATTACCAAGTTCAGTTAGAATTGGTGGAACAAGTATATTAATCGTTGTAGGTGTAATATTAGAGACTTATAAACAATTAGAATCATCTGTTGCAAGTAGAAATTATAATAAGAGGTAATTATGAATTTAGTATTAGTTGCAGCACCCGCTGCAGGAAAAGGAACAGTTGCTGAAATATTAAATAAAAAATATGGTTTAATAGGAGTAAGCGCTGGAGAATTATTAAGGGGTGTTGACCCTGAAACAGAACTAGGTAGAGAAATTAGAAAAATACAAAGTGAAGGTAAACTTGTTAGTAATGAAATAACTAATGAGTTAATGAAACAAAGATTATCAAAAGAAGATGCAAAAAAAGGTGCAATCTTAGATGGATATCCTAGAGTAATGGATCAAGTATATGCTTTAGAGGATATGATGAAGGAATTAAACTTTAGTATTGACCATGTCATATATTTAAAGATTGATTATGAGACAGCTCTAAAGAGAACAATTGGTAGAAGAATATGTCCTAATTGTAAAAAAACTTACAATGTATTGACAGGATATAATACTCCAAAAGTAGAAAATACTTGCGATGATTGTGGATGTCCTTTAGACAAACGCAATGATGATAATGAAGATTCACTTAAAGTAAGATTTAATTTCTTTAAAGAAAACACTTTACCAGTAGTTGAATATTATAAAAAGTTAGGTAAAGTTATAGAAATTGATTCATCTAAAAGTGTAGATGAAGTTATAAAAGATTTAGAAAAGTCTTTAGGAGTATAAAGTTGATTAGTATAAAAACTAAGAAAGAAATAGAGTTAATGAAACATGCTGGCAAGATTGCCTATGAATTATTAATGTCTATGAAAGAGTTAATGAAACCAGGAGTAAGCACAAAAGAGCTTGACGAATATGCTTACAACTATATTATTGAAAGAGACTCAACTCCAGGCTTTCTAGGTTATGAAGGATACCCAGGAAGTATATGTGTTAGCATAAATGAAGTTGTTGTTCATGGAATACCAAGTGATAAGATTAAACTTAAGAATGGAGACATTGTTACAATAGATCTTGGAGTTTGTTATAAAGGAATGCATACTGATACTGCTTACACATATATAGTGGGAAATACAACTAGAGAAAAAAGAGAATTAGTAGAACATACTAAAGAAGCTCTTTATAAAGGACTAGATGTTATAAAAGAAGGTATTAAACTAAATGAGGTTTGCAAAAATATTGAAAGTGTTGCTTTAAAACATCATTACGCAGTATTTAGAGAATTAACAGGTCATGGAGTTGGTTACGATCTTCATGAAGATCCTTATATTCCTAACTACAGTAATAAAGAAAGTGAAGACATAATATTAAAAAGTGGCATGACACTTGCGATTGAACCGATGTTTGGTTTAAAAACAAAAAATATATGGATGTTAGAAGATGGCTGGACAATTGAAACAGAAGACAAAAGTCCATCAGCACATTTCGAACATACAATTCTTGTAACTAAAGATGGTTATGAGATAATAACAGGAGAGTGAATAAATTGGCAAAAGAAGGTTACATTGAAGTAGAAGGAAAAGTACTTGAGTTACTTCCAAATTATGAATTCAAAGTGCAACTAGAGAATGAGCACATAGTAATAGCCGGCGTTTCTGGCAAAATACGAATGAATAACATTCGCATTTATCCAGGTGATAAAGTGCTTATGGAAATACCAATTTGTGATTTAACACGCGGGCGTATAATTTATAGAAAATAAAAAAGGAGTGGAAATTTATGAAAGTAAGACCATCAGTAAAAAAGATTTGCGACAAATGCAAAGTAATTAAAAGAAAAGGTGTGGTTAGAGTTATTTGTGAAAACCCTAAACACAAACAAAGACAAGGATAAGGAGAGTTTATGGCACGTATTAAAAATATTGACTTACCAAAAGATAAGAGAGTTGTAGTTGGACTTACATATATTTATGGTATCGGTCCATCAAGAGCTCATGAAATTTGTACTAATGCAAAAGTTAGTGAAGATATCAGAGTTAAAGATTTAACAGAAGATCAAATTAATGCACTAAGAAGTGAAACTGATAAATATGTTTTAGTTGGTGACTTAAAAAGAGAAGTTGAAATGAACATCAAAACTAAAATGGAAATTGGTTCATATCAAGGTACTAGACATAAAAAAGGTTTACCAGTAAGAGGACAACATACTAGTAGAAATGCTAGAACTCGTAAAGGTAAAGCTAAAACAATAGCAAATAAGAAGAAATAGGAGGAAATGAATAATGGCATATAATAGAAGAAAAAGAAAAGCTAAGAAAGATATAGTTGTAGGTCAAGCTCATATTCATTCAACATTCAATAATACTATTGTTACTATTACTGATGAAGATGGATGTGTAGCATCTTGGGCTTCAGCTGGAAGTATTGGTTATAAAGGCAGTAAAAAGAAAACTCCATTTGCTGGAGGACAAGCTGCTGAAACTGCTGGTAAAGCTGCATATGATGCAGGTATTAGAAAAGTTGAAGTATTCGTTAAAGGTATCGGTGGAGGTCGTGAAACTGCAATTCGTTCATTACAAACTGCAGGATTAGAGATTACTGCTATAAATGATGTAACACCAATTCCACATAATGGATGTAGACCACCAAAAAGAAGACGTATGTAATTAAGGAAGGGGAATTTATAATATGTTAAGATTTGAAAAACCTGAATATAAAGTTGTAGAATACGTAGAAGATAGTTTTTATGGTAAATTTGTTTTAGAACCACTTGAAAGAGGGTTTGGTAGAACAATTGGTAATGCATTAAGAAGAGTAATGTTATCAAGCTTACCTGGTAGTGCGATTACTAGAATTAAAATTGAAGGTGTTCTTCATGAATTCCAAAAAGTAGATGGAATTGTAGAAGATGTTACTGAAATAGTACAAAATTTAAAATCTTTAGTACTTAAAAATCATTCTGAAGAAGATCAAGTATTACATTTAAAATCTTCTAAAGAAGGTGTTGTAACAGCTGCTGATATTGATAAAAATGCAGAAGTAGACGTAATTAATCAAGATTTAGTTATATGTACTTTAGCAAAAGGTGGATCAATTGATATGACTATGACTGTGTCAAATGGTCGTGGTTATGTTGACGCAAGAGTAAACTCTAAGAATATTCCTGATTCAGAAGTTGGATCAATAGCTATAGATTCACTATACAGTCCAATAGAAAGAATCAGTTATGATGTAGAAGATGCTCGTGTTGGACAAAGTGAAAACTATGACAAATTAATCATGGAGGTTTGGACAAATGGTTCAATACATCCAGAAGAAGCTATTGCTTTAGCTAGTAGAATATTAATTGAACACTTTGAAGTTGTTGCTAGCATTAATTCAATTGCTGACATGACTGGATTACTTGCTGATAGAGGTGATGATCCAATCACTAAGACATTAGAAACTGCTATAGAAGAATTAGATCTATCAGTGAGAGCATACAATTGCTTAAAAAGGGCTGGAATTCATACATTACAAGATATTACAACTATGACAGAAGATGAAATGATGAAAATTAGAAATTTAGGTAAAAAATCACTAAAAGAAGTTATGGATAAAGTAAAAGACATGGGTCTTAAATTCCGTGACGAAGAATAGGAGGTTATCATGGCATTATATAGAAAACTTAATAGAGAAACAAGAATAAGAAGAAGTATTTTAGCTGGACTTACTAAGACTGTTTTAGAAGTTGGATATGTTGAAACAACTGAAGAAAGAGCTAAAGAAGTAAGAAAGTTTGTTGATAAAATGGTTACTTATGGTAAAAGAAATACTTTAGTAGCTAGAAGACAAGCATTATCTTTCTTAAATAATGACTCTGATCTTGTTAAAAAATTATTTAATGAAATCGCTCCTACTTATGCTGATAGAAATGGTGGATACACTAGAATTATCAAATTAAAAGAAAGAAGAGGAGACGACGCTTTAATCGTAAGATTAGAATTAGTAAAATAACTGATATTAAATATCAGTTTTTTTATTTAAAAAAAAATTAAAATGTGGTATATTATTAATTAGGGTAAACAAGGATGTGATAATGTGGAAAAGGAAATAAAGAAAACAATTAGGAAGACGTCTAAAAAAGTCAAGAAAGAAATTAATAACATTAAACCAGAGAAAAGGACTTTGAATTTTTCTCTAGTTGAAATGGTTGTTGTAATTATAATAGTATCTTTGATAGTAAGTGTATTTAGTGGTTTTTTAGTATTTAAAAATTATAATTATTTTTCTAATATAACTTCTACTCCTTCAAAAGAAGTGAGTGATAAGAGATTGAATGAATTTATCAATTTGTATGACGAATTAAAAAGTAAATATGTTGAAGATGTCAAAGGCGAAGATTTATTAGAAGCGGCAACTAAAGGAATGTTTGATTATTTAGATGTATACACAAATTATTTAGATGTAGACACTACTGTTGATTTACAGGATAGATTAAATGGTGAATATAGAGGTATCGGTGTAGAAATATCGAATAATGAAGAAGGATATGTTGAAATAGTAACTGTATTTCCTAATACTCCCGCTGAAGAAGCTGGATTAAAATCTGGGGATTATATTATATCCATAAATGGTGAATCAATGGTTGGCAAAACTTCTTCTGATGTCGCAAATACAATTAAAGGAAACTCAAACTTAAAATACATTTTACTAATATATAAACGAGATGGAAAAGATATTGAAGCTAAAATAGATATTTCAAAAGTTATTATTCCAAGCGTCGAGTCTAAAATGCTAGATGGAGGAATAGGATATTTAAAACTAACTACATTTTCTAACACAACACACACACAAGTTAAAACTGCCTTGGAAGGTTTAGAAAAAGATAATATGAAATCATTGATTATTGATTTGAGAAATAATACTGGAGGATATCTATACGCTGCAAGTGAAATATCAGAGCTATTTGTTCCTAAAGGTAAAGTTATCTATCAATTGAAGTACAAAAATGGTGAAATTGAAAAATTCACATCAAAATCAAATACAAATAGAAAATATAAGATAGTTGTGTTAGTTAATGAATCTAGTGCTTCTGCTTCTGAAATTTTAGCGCTTGCGTTAAAAGAAAGCTATGGCGCAACAATTGTTGGTAAAAGAACATTTGGTAAAGGTACTGTTCAAGATACAGATATATTATCAAACGGATCTATGATAAAATATACATCTGCTTATTGGTTATCACCTAGTGGAGAGAGTATAAATGGCATCGGAATTGAACCTGATGTAATTGTAGAGTTAGGAGAATCTGGTGATTCACAACTTGATAAGGCAATAGAGGCTATAAAATAGCTTCTTTTTTTGTGACCAATTTCTTTAAAATGTGTAATCCTTGTGATATAATGATATAAGTAGGATAGTACAGATGAGAAAGTTGTTTAAAGAAAATAAAAAGAAGTTAATACTATTAGCGGGAATGTTTGCCATTCTAGTTTTACTTTTGTTATTTTTTAAAGAGACTTTTTCAGAGAAAACAACGTCTTCTATATGGGATGGAAGCATTTCCTCTTCGTTTAGTAGAGGTAACGGGACAAGTGATAATCCATATATTATAAGTAATGGTAGAGAATTTGCGTATTTTTTGAAAGTTATAAATGGCAGTAGTTCATCTGAATACTTTAATAAACATTATGAAATAACCAATAATATAAATCTTAATGGTAAAGAACTTTTTTTTGCTGATGCGAATAAGCAATTTAGTGGAACAATAAATGGTGGAGGATACACTATATCTAATTTTAAGATTAGTAAGTATTATTCTGATGTAGAAGAAGCTACAGCTAGTTTTGGTTTGTTCACTTCTTTATATAATGCAGATATTAAAAATATTAATTTCAAAGATATTACTCTTATTGTTAATGACAAGATGATTTCAAAAACCATCGATGAGGTCAAAGAAAAAGAGAATGTTAAAGAAGATGAAAATAAAGAAAGTACCAACGAGATTAAGATAGAAGACGATGACAAGCAAGATGCAATTAAGGAAACTGGTGAATTAGAAGAAGTTAAAGAAGATTCTAGTGTATTAGAACAAGAAACTACAAAAGAATTTATTGAAGAAGTAGAAGGAAATCCTATTATCAATGTTGATGCTAGCTTATTTAGGGATGTTGAGAACAGTAATATTAATAATATCAACATTAATAACATTAATATTGAATATAGTGGCGATAAAAAAGTATTTAATTCATCTTTATTTATTCTTAATGATAACGGGTCAAACAATATTGAAAATATTAATATTTCTGGTAGTAGTAATATTGAAACTACGAACATCTTATTAGACAAATTCAATGGAAGTAGTCTTAAAAATATTATGTTTGAGTCTAGTAAACTTTCTTTAGTTGATGAATTTGATTATTCTAAAAAATATGATATTTATGAATATAGTATTGAAAAAGGTGAGATAACATTTAAGAATAAAAGAAATTTAGAATATGTTATTAAATCATTTAATGAAAATAGCGATTTAGTTTGGAAATATGATAACGAAGAATTTAGAATAATAAATAATGGTTTAGACCAATCTAAGGGCATTAATAATAAGAGTACTAAAAGAAGTACTATTAATGAACATGCTAGTGGAGTAGATAACAATACTGTTTATGTTAATGATTTAACTAGCGATTTAAATTATTTTACTGGACTTAACTATACTGAAGTTAGAAGTACAAGTATTCCTAGTGGAAATAGTACTCATTATTATGATCCTGAATATTTAGTAAAGACTGAAATTATATATGATGGAGCAGATTTAAATAATTCTTCATTAATAGGAAGTGTATCTCCGATTAATAGTGAGACATCTAACAAATATGTATACTTTAAATATTATCCATTAGAAAGAAATTCAAATGGAACATTAGCAACTGATAGTGATGGTAATAATTATATTAAAATTGAATTAATAGATAATCCATTTAGTAAAAGACCATATGTTAATTCAACTGAATATGGATTCAATGGCTGGGTATGTAATCAAAATGATGATACTACTAGTGGAGTATGTAGTGCAGCTAAATTTAGTCTTAATAATGATGATTATACTAGATATTTACAAGTGCCTATAACTGGCGGTAGTGAAGTAGTAATTCACTTAAATGCTAATTGGTATGAAGCTGATGTTGCAACTTCTTATAATGATATTTACTATTTTAATTCAATGACAATGGTATCTACTGGGTATACTGTTCCTGAGGTGGTAGTACATAGAGCTAGTTATTTCTGGAGACAAAACTATACTCAAATGGAATTCGTACGTACTTATGTCAGAGGCGATGATCAAGATGGCTATATGCCTGCAGGATCTTTCTATAGAACTAATAGAAACAGTGGTACATACAATTACAACGCTAATAGAACAAGATGTGGTTGGAATAGAACATGTTATGTATTTACTGCAAATACCTCAGCAATTGTAGCTGGAACTAAATATGAAGGTGGGTCTGTAACATTTATTACTAACTTTAGGCCTACTAACAGTAATACTGAAACAACAATTAATACTTATAATACTACTTATATGGAACTATTAGATGATCCTGATGGAGATTATACTTATAGTGAAACAGTTCAAAGACAAAAATCATATATACCTACTGGTAGTGATACACAAGGCTTTTATTACAAAGTCTCTAATCCAACAACAGCAATGATACAAACAGGAATGTATTATAATTCATCTGGAACTTTATGTACTAGTACAAGTGGCTGTTCAACAGCATATAAATTAATTCGTTATAACGATGAAATGCTTAAAGATAATGGAAACAGCATATCTATTATCGAAGAAGATTCTAATCAAGAAGTTATAAATGGTGGCAACTATTATTACTTAGTTACTAGAGATATGAATATAGTTAGAATTACTGGTACTGTCAGTTATTATAACCTTTCAACAAGTAGACCTTATACGTTAACTGGAACAACTGTTAATGGAACATCAGCTAGTGGAACTATAACAATAGGTACGTCTAGGTGGACTATCCCTGATGATATAGTTATTGAAAATATTAGAATAGATGGACCAAATACAAACTTAAACAATGATAATAACAAAAATAGAACACTTGGTTATGATTCAACAAATTATACTTCTTATGGTGGAATATTTGCAGATTCAAATAACTTTAAGATAGGTAGAAATGTTACCCCTTATGACGGTGCTTCATATCTTTCAGTAGGTGGTATATATGGTGATACATATAGTTCTAGCCCATCTGGATTATTTAGAGTAATAATAGAAAGTGGTAACTACTTTGCGTACCACAGCGGACGTATGAGTAGTTCTACTACTAGTTATACTTTTAATGAAACAACAATTTTTGGTAGTGATTATGATCGTGTATCAAACACTCAAAATAAATTAAGATTTACAATTGGTCTTGACGGTTACGCAGGAGGAAGAAATAATGCTGATAGTCATTCACTATTTGCTTCCTTTAATATTATTAAAAGTGGAACACTTGGATACAATTATGATGATACTCCCAATACTGATGACACCGCTGGTTTATATATAGGTGCTAGATCTAGTACTTATGCAAACTCTATTACAGGAGCAAAAATCGAAGGCGGAAAAATAAACATGGTTGTAGGTGGCTATGGTTATAATGGATCAGCAACAACTAACTCAACATTTATAGGAATGTCAGGTGGAAGTGTAAGAACAATCTATGGTGGTGCTGGTCACTCAACTACTAAAGGAAATCGTATTATATGCGTAACAGGTGGAACGGTAAATTATAGTGTTCTTGGTGGTTCAAACAGCTTTGAATCTGGGGACCCTGATGATGGTGTCCTTCAAGGAGATACACTAGTATATGTAGGCGGTAATGTAACAGTTGGTGGACAAACAAATAAATTATTTGGTGTTGAATCTGGCTCAGTATTTGGAGCTGGTGGTGGTGATACATCTTCAACCGAAAAAGGAACAGTCTATAATTCACATGTTATTATAAATGGTGGAACAATAAATTCATCAGTATATGGTGGAGGAAACTATGGTTCAACCGGAACAGTTAATAATGCTACATCAACTGCTAAAATAGAAGTACTCTCTGGAACAATAGGTAATATATTTGGTGGAAGTAGATCTGCTGATTTTGGTGTATCTGGCTATCAAACTTCAAACATAATTGACATAGATATTAAGGGTGGAACAATCGGAAATGTATATGGTGGTTCTAATAGACATGGTACAATTTATGGAAATATAGATATAGATATTACTGGTGGAACTATCACTCAAAATGTATATGGTGGAGGAAAAGGTGGCGCTGAAACTGCTACCACAGATGATCCAGCAACAGATGGTACATTTACAACAAATGGAGTGAACATTACAATAGGAGACTCTAGTACTGGTCCTACTATTAGAGGCAATGTATATGGAGGTAGTGCTTTTGGTAGTGTTAATGCTACAAACCGTGGAACTGTAGCTGTAACAGTTAATAAAGGAACCGTTACAGGAAGTGTATTTGGTGGTGGACAAGGAGACACTACTCATACACCAGTTGTTAATGGTGCTATTACTGTAACAGTAAATGATGGAACAGTTGGAAAAGTGTTTGGTGGTAATGACCAAGCTGGAAGCCATACAAAACAAAATGAAGTTCATTTAAATGGCGGAACAATAACAGATGTGTTTGGTGGAGGTAATAAATCTTCTGTTTCAAATACACATGTTTACTTAAATGGTGCTTCTACAACAAATGTATATGGTGGTTCTAATACATCTGGTAGTGTACTTAGTGCTAATGTTAATATTTCTGCAGGTAGTGCA
>JAEEGL013215271.1_pt1 | contig 11022 bp, 8 predicted proteins | sample 9134231 | NCBI WGS metagenome assembly JAEEGL01 (sample SAMN16246548, study PRJNA631951) | gut metagenome | biome: gut microbiome; feature: rumen; material: fiber-attached | host: Bos | place: Iran: Karaj | collected 2018-10
GTGCTGAACAGGCCAGTGGACAGATCAATGATGTGCGCGTCAAGCGGCATCTCCGCGAAGCGGGCGCGCAGGACCGGGAACCAGGCCACGCCGGCCATGAACACGGCATTCGGAAGAGCCAGCACAAGCGCAAGCGTGGCGACCGCAGCGACCGCAGCGTTGCGAGTGCACGCGCTCGCGCACAGCCCGAGCGCGCACCAGGCGGCGGACTGCAGCATCAACGCGCAGAACGCGGGAAGGAACGCTATCACCGAAATCTTCCCCGCCAGCACCGGCGCGCAGCGCGGCAGCACGAGAAGCGGCATGAGCAGATAGACCGCAAGAGCCACCGCGACGATGGCCAGCGCGCCCAGGAACTTACCCAAGATCACTTCCCTCTCGCGGACCGGCGTCGCGAGCATGAGCTCCAGCCGCCCGTCGGCCCGCTCGTCCGCCACGAGGCGCATAGTCACCAGAGCCGCCATCACCGGCAGGAACGGAACGGCCGCGACCGCCCACAGCGCCGCCACGGGCACAGAGCCGCCGTCGCCGCGCATGAGAGCGCGCACGAAACCCGCCCCGGACAATGCAAGGAAGGCGACCGCGCCGGCGAGAGCCGTCCACGAGACCCACAGCCGCACGAACGTCCGGACGAACGTGACGCGAATCGTCCTCACTTCGTCACCCGCCCTTCGCGCTTCGCCGCCGGCATGATAAGCATCCTCGCGCCAGCCGCGGTCTTCGCGCCCAGCATCCTGCCGTGCTTCAGCACGAGAAACTTGCCGGCGTGCACCTCCAGCTCCTCCAGCTCGTGTCCGGACACGATCACGGACGCGAAGGTGGCGACCGCAGCGAGGATGCGCCCTAGCGAGGCGCGCGTGACCGCATCGAGACCGGCCAACAGGTCGTCAAGCAGGAGGATGCGCGGCCGCAGCAGCAGAGCGTCGGCCAAGGCCACACGCTTGCGAAGCCCCTGCGAGAGGCTCCCGATGCGCACGTCCGCCCGGTCGCGCAGCCCGCACAGGGAAAGCGCCTCCTGCACGCGGTGGCGGATCTTCTTGGTCATCTCCCCCTTCAGGTGGGCGCGATAGGTGAGATAGCCCTTGATCGACATGTCCGGCTCCGCAGGCGCGTTCTCGGGCAGATAGCCCGTGATGCGGTGGTAGCGCATGGAGTTCGCGAAGGCGTCCAGACCGTCCGCCAGCACGTTGCCGGACGACGGCAGGATCACTCCGGCGAGAATCTTCATCAGCGTCGTCTTTCCGGCTCCGTTCTCGCCCACGAGCGCCGCGACCTCGCCTGGCGCGACGGAGAACGTCACGTCATCGAGCAGCGGGGCCTTCCCCCACGAAAACGAAATGTTCCGAACCTCCAGCATCGACGAGGCGTTCCGTCCGATATCACCTGTAGAAGTTGCCCATTGCGCGGAACTTGGCGTAGCGCGCATCCACCAGCTCGTCCACCGGCACCTTCGCGAGATCCTTCAGCGCGGCGAGGACAGCCTTCTTGACGGCTAGCGCGGCCACCTTGTGGTTCGTCTGCGCGCCACCAGCAGGCTCGGGCACGATCTCGTCGACCGCGCCGAGCCGCTTGAGGTCGGTCGCCGTGATCTTGAGCGCCTCCGCCGCTTCCGGCGCCTTCGTGCCGTCACGCCAGAGGATGCCAGCGCACCCTTCCGGCGAGATGACGGAATAGACCGCGTTCTCCATCATGAGGATGCGGTCGCCCACCGCGATCGCGAGCGCGCCGCCGCTGCCGCCCTCGCCCGTCACGACCACCACGATGGGCGTCTTCAGGAGCGAGAAGAACTCGAGCGACTTCGCGATCGCCTCGGCCTGGCCGCGCGCTTCCGCGGTATCGCCGGGATACGCGCCAGGCGTGTCCACGAACGTGACGATCGGCACGTGGAACTTCTCGGCGAGCTTGGCCAGGCGCATCGCCTTGCGGTAGCCGTCCGGGTTCGCCATGCCGAAGTTGGCCTCCACGTTCTCCTCCACGGTGGCGCCCTTGTGATGTCCAAGCACGAGGCATTTGGCGCTCCCGATCGTGGCGAAGCCGGCGATGAGGCCGCGGTCGTCGTTCACGAGGCGGTCGCCGTGCAGCTCCTCGAAGTCGCTCGCGATGTACTTGAGAAAATCCATCAGGTGCGGGCGCTTCGGGTCGCGCGCCAACTTCACCCTGTCCATCGCCGTCACTTTCTTCTTCACTGCCATTTTCTTCTCCTTATCCCAAACTCTTTCGTGTCTTTCGTGTATTTCGTGGTTAATTTCTTAAACCTCAGATTGTCTTGTTCCCGCTGACGAGGACGGCAAGGGCCGTAATGTCGTCAGACTGCTCGGCGCCGGCCGCAAATCCGTCAAGCTCCCTGATCAGGCTGCCGACCATGTCGGACGGCTTTTCCTTCGCGTGCGCGGACGTGAACGCCAGCAGCCTGCCGTCCCCGAACTGCGCGTGGTCTTTCCGCTCTGCCTCCGTGACGCCGTCGGTGTATACGAGAAGCCGCGTGCCCGGCTCGAACGTCGCCGTCTCCATCGCGTAGGCAAACCCTTCCATCACGCCCGCGGCGATGTTGCGCTTCACCGGCAGCGGCTCGGATGTGCCGTCCGGCCTGATGACGACGAGCGGCGGATGCCCCGCGTTGCAGTATTCCAGCTTCCCTGTGGCCAGCTCGAGCCGGCCGACGAACAGCGTCACGAACATGCAGGTGTCGTTGTCCTTGCAGAGAAGCGCGTTGATGCGGCCGACTGTCTCGTCGGGAGGCAGGCCCATGTCCGCCGACATCCTGAAGCCGGCGCCGGCCAGGAAAGTGAACAGCGCCGCCGGAATGCCCTTGCCGGAGGCGTCGCCGATCGCGAAGTGCAGGATGCCGTCCTTCTCCAGGAAGTCGTAGAAGTCGCCGCCGACCTCCCGTGCCGGACGCAGGACGGCACCAAGATATGGCGGCACGCGGCGGTTGAGCACGCTAGACTGGATTTTCCGCGCAATGCCCAGCTCGCTGCTGAGGCGCTCGTTGGCCGCAGTGGCGCGCTGGAGGCGCGAGGAGAAAGACCACGAGACAAAGAAGATGAGCCCAAGGCCAACGATGGAGAACATGGCGATGCGCCTCACGAGCACGCGCGATCCCTGCAGGATGTTGGACAACGGGCAGATCAGCTCCATCGTCCAGCCGTTGTTGGCCTTCCCGACTATCTGCACCGTATCGCTCGTCAAATGGGCATCTTTTGGCGCGTCGACGATCGGCGTACCCTTCTGCGAACGCAGCACGGCGTACGAGTCCTGATATGGCTCGATCTCCGCCACGTGACGCGTGAGATCCTCAAGCGAGACGTCGGCTGTCAGCACGGCGTACACCTTCCCGGCCTTGTCTGTCAGCGGCATGGAATATGTGCACATCATGATCTCTGCCCCGCCCTTGTCGAAATAGGGTTCGCACCAGGAGGCCTTCTTCGACTCCTTCGGGATGCGGTACCAGTCCATGCCGTGGTACTTGAAGTCCTCGCCGCCCTGCTGGATGCGCTTGATGTCGCCGTCCCCGTCCTTGCAGGAGAACGCGGAGTAGTAATATCCCTTCGACGGGAAGAAGTTCGGCTCGAAGGCGATCGTGCTGCCGACCACGAGCGGGTTGTTCATCACGAGCTCGCCCGTGATCTTGAACATGTAGTCGGGATCGTCAATACGTTCCTCGACTATCCACGTCGAGTTCTCCACGGCGCTCTCGACGGTCGCCATGAGGCGATCGATGCGCCCGACCGTCGCCTTCACCACGTTCTCCACCGTGCTGCGAGCCTCGTTCTCCATCATCTTCGACGTGCTTAACGCCACGAATGCGGAAATGGCAAGGAAGAGCACCGCCGTGACCGCGACGACCGCAAAGTTGACTCGCTTGAGGGATTTCATCGGAACAACGTGGTTATGCGGCAAAGCCGAAGTATCCGAGCATCTTCACTATGAACGGCTTGAGGTCCTTGCGCTCGACTATCTTGTCGATGAACCCGTGCGCCTTCAGGTACTCGGCGCTCTGGAAGTCGGGCGGAAGCTTCTGGTGGATCGTGTTCTCGATCACGCGCCGACCGGCGAAGCCGATGAGGGTCTTCGGCTCGGTGATGTTGATGTCGCCAAGCATAGCGAACGATGCGGAGACGCCGCCCGTCGTGGGGTCGGTCAGCACGCTGATGTAGGGGAGGCCCGCCTCCTTGACGCGGCCCACGGCAGCGGAGGTCTTCGCCATCTGCATGAGCGAAAGGATGCCCTCGTGCATGCGCGCGCCGCCCGAGGCGGAGCAGATCACTAGCGGACGGCGCTCCGCGATCGCCTGCTCGCACGCGCGGGCGATGCGCTCGCCCGTGCCGGTGCCGAGGCTGCCGCCCATGAACGAGAAGTCCATCACGCCCAGCATCACCGGGATGCCGCCCATGGTGGCCGTGCCCATCACCACGCTCTCGTTCTCGCCGCTCTTGGCGATGACGGCGTCGATCTTCGTCTTGTACGCGCCGGAGGCGTCGTGGAAGTCGAGGTGGTCCGAGTAGCTCACCGCGCGGAACACCTCGCTGAACGACCCCTCGTCCGCCAGCTGCGCGATGCGCTGCCGCGCGCCCAGCCGCCCGTGGTAGTTGCACGTGGGGCAGATCGCGTTGTTCTTCTTCCACTCGTCCTTGGGAATGTAGCTGCCGCAGCGCGGGCACACCTGCCAAAGCGCCTTTGTCGGCGGAATCTTCGCCGGACTCTCGTTCTTCTTGTACCAGGCCATCTTGCTGTTGCTCCTTAAAGGGAAAGACGGCGTTATTTTACCATAACGCCTCGCCATCTTCAAATTAAACGACACTCCTACACCTTGATCTTGCCGGAGGCGGTGCGAGGGAACGGTTCCTTGCGTACGATCACGCGGCGGATACGCTTGTAGATGGACAGCGTCCGGTTGATCGTGTCGATCTGGTCATTGACGGTCTTTTCGGGCAGCGTGGAATACACCTCGGCCGTGATCTGGCGTGACTCGCCCTCGCCGGTCACCAGCGCTTCCATCAATCCCGGCAGACCCACGAGCAAGTTCTCAAGCTCCTCGGGGGCGACCTTCTTGCCGCTCGACAGCACGATCGTGCGGTTGCGCCGCCCGATCACCTTCACATACCCCCTGGCATCGATCTCGCCCGTGTCGCCCGTATGGAACCAGCCGTCCTTCATCACCTTGGCGGTCGCCGCGGGATCGTGGTAGTAGCCGCGCATCACGTTCGGCCCGCGGATCATGAGCTCGCCGTCCTCTGACACCTTCGTCTCCACCTCCGGGAGCGGCGAGACGAGCCCCGCCGTCCCTACGCGCGGCGCGTCGTAAGGCGTGAGCGAGTAGAGCGAGCATGTCTCCGTGAGCCCGTAGCCCTCCAGCATGCGGATGCCGAACGACTGGAGATGCTCGTAGATGCGGCGCGGCAGCGGCGCGCCGCCGGTGAGGATCCACTCGATCCCGCCCGGCATCCCGTCAGGCCGCGCGGTGCGGTGGCCGATCTTGTGCGCGAGGATGTCCGCGAGCGCCGGCACGAGGAAGAGGCGCGTGGCGCGGAAGCGCTGCACGGCGTCGAAGAGCCGGCGGAAGTCCGGGCATACGCCGAGCGCGGCGCCGCGCGAGAGCAGGAAGTAGGTGGACGCGATGCCGAAGATGTGGTGGAGCGGCAGAACCATCAGCGACCGGTCGCCCGGCTTCACCGGCAACACCTTACTCGCGCTCGCCGGGAACATGGAGAAGCTCCGCAGCGTCAGCTCCACGCCGCGCGGCTTGGCCGTCGTGCCGCTCGTGAAGACGATGGACGCCAGGGCGTCCTCGTCCGGCGGCGCGTCGAACACGGACGTCGTCTCGCCGTTGGCGACCGCCGCCGCGCCGCGCTCCAGAAGATAGTCCACCGCCGCCGAGCCAAAGTTCATAAAGAAAACGCCCGGCAGGAGCTTCGCCACTTCGCGCACCTTGTCCTCGTACAGGACCGAGTGCACCACGAAGCGCGCCTCCACGAAGGCCAGCCGCTGCGCCATCTCCTGCGCGGACAAGGTCGGCTCCAGCGGCACCGCCACCACTCCCGACATCAGGCAGGCCGCGTGCACGGCAATCCACTCGTACGAGTTTTCGCCGATGATGCCCACGCGCTCGCCCTTGCCCACATGCTTCAGGCCGGCCCACGCGAGCGCATCGATGTCGCGACCGAACTGCCGCCACGTGATCGGCAGCGAGCGGTCGCCGGCCGCGATCAGGAACGCCGGCGCGTTCGGCCGCTTGGAAATGTGCTTCTTGAAAAGGCTGTGCAACGTCTCAATCATCCGTCAAGCCCTTTCGCCGCCGTCCGGTACGCTCTGTACGGCCATGATCAGCTCGTGCGTCTCGCCCGGCTTCAGCTCGTAGCCCACGTCGCGGCCCGTCGTGGCCGGCTCCACGCAGACGAACCTCCTCCATCCGTCCTCGCCGAACTCCTCCACGCGCCCCGCGCTCTCCTCGCCGGGGTTCCACACTACCAGCCTCTTGTTGCCGCGCGAGACGAGCGCGATCGCGCGGCGAAGTCCGTTGTCCATCAGCACGTGCTCGCGCTTCGTCACGTCAAAGAGCTTGCTGCCGCCCGTCCGCACCGCGTACGCGCCCGTCCACGTGCGCACGCCTTTCTCGGGCGCGTTCGTTTCCGTGAACTCGCAGCCGTCCACGCCCAGCACCTCGGTCTGGTCACGGTCCTTCACGCGGAAATACGGATGGAAACCCTCGGTCACGAAAAACGGCTTGTCGTCCGTGTTGGTGGCCTTGAGCGTGAGCGTGAGCTTCATCGAGACGGACACCTTCAGCTCGAGTCTGAAGTCGTAGGGCCATGCGGCGCGCGTCGCCTCGGACGACGCCAGCCCTAGCGTGATCTCGGAGATGTCTTCGGAGTATTCGGTCCCCAGCACCTGCCACGCGGAGTAGCGCGCGATACCATGCTTCTTGGAACCCGGCTCGCCCTGCGCGGCGAACCAGGGCCAGCACACCGGTATGCCGCCGTGGATCTCCACGCCGGCGGGATGCTCGTCGTACGGGCGCGGCATGAAGAGGACCGGCGGATTGCCGGTCGGGCGATAGGAGATCGTCTGCGCCCCGAAGAGCGCCACCTCGGCCGTGCCGTACTGGTTCGCCAGCACGACGATCGGCACGTCGTGCTTCGACGGACGAAACACGATGCGTTCCGGCGCGCCGTAGCGCCGGTTCAGCATCTCGCAGTCGGCGTTCGTGGGGCTTCCGCTCGTTGTCGACTTTGCCATATTTGCTCTGCTCCTTGGAAAAATTTGCCCCTATTCTACCATATCGCCGCGCCGCGTTCAATTGGGCCTCAAAAGACGACGGCGCGTGCCTTGAGCGTCAGCTTGCCCTCGGCGAGCGTGACGACATGCGCGCAGCAGTTGGGCTGAGGCCCCTTCCAGAAATCGGAGAGAGGAAGATTCGCCGTCAAGCGCAACACGGTGCGCAAGATGCCGCCGTGCGCGACGACCAGGACGCGCGCGCAGGACGCGGCGAGAGGCACGAGCGTTTGTTCAATGAACGCGCGCACGCGCGCGAGGACGACATCGAACGGCTCCGCGCCGTCGCGCGCGACGTAACGCGGCGGGTCAAGGAAGCAGGCTCGGATGTTGTCGTCGGCGAAAAGCCCTTCGCCGTAGCGCGTTCCCTCGTACGGCCCGAACGAAATCTCGCGCAAGCGGTCGTCGACGATCGGCGCGAGCCCGAGTCCCGCGCCAAGGATCTGCGCGGTGTGCAGGGCGCGGCGGTACGGGCTGGAAAAGAGGCGGTCAAATGCAAGGCCTTTCGCAATCATGCCGTCGCGCGCCGCCTCGGCCAGGCGCACCCCCTCGTCGGTGAGATCGGTCCACTCCGTCGAACCCTGGATGCGCCGATCCCGATTCCACTCGGTCTCCCCATGCCTCAGAAAGTAGATCTCCATATCACCGACATTCCGCATCCGCCGCCCGGCACCCTAGCCACTACCCACTAACCACTAGCCACTAATAACCACTAGCCACTAATAACCACTAGCCACTAACCACTAATCACTTGATCGTCCCCCACCTGTGGTTCCAGATGGGCCAGAAGACGCCGCCGGCGATGCCGCGCAAGTTGGCCGCTGGAACGGGACCCCAGTAGCGGCTGTCGTAGCTGTTCCGCGAATTGTCGCCACAAGCGAAGTATTCGTCTGCCTTCAGCGTCACCGGTCCGAACTGCGTCAGGCCGTTGGGGGAAACGGACGGATGCATCGGCGGTGGACGATACCCGGCGTACGCGGGCTCCTTCTCATGCCACTTCTCGCGGTTCTGGATCTGGCGGACGCGGAGCGGCTCCATCGGCTGCGTGCCGTCCACCACGAGGTGTCCGTCCTTGATCGTCAGCGTCTCGCCGGGCGTGCCGGTCATGCGCTTGATGTAGTGCGTGCCCTGCTGGAGCCCCTTGATGCCCGTCGTCGAAAAGATCATCACGTCTCCCCTGTGCGGATGGCGGAAGTTCCACAGCCAGCGGTTGACGAACAGGAAGTCGCCCGTCACCACCTTGCCGCTCCAGAGCGTGTCGCCCGCGCGTACGGGACTGCCGTCCGTCAGACCGTTCGCCAAGGTGCGCATCAGGCCGAGCTCCGGCGCATCGCCGGCCATGCCGCGCAGGACGTCGGTGGGTATCAGCATCGGACGGCTGAGGTTGCCGGTCCGGTCCCTGACGCGCATGTCAAAATAGCCCGTGCCCGTATCCTTGAACCGCAGGACGCCGTCGAACGGCGCCTTGAAGTGCTCGTACATCTCGCCCGTCGCCATCCACTTGAGCCACTTGAGCGGCGTCCTGTCGAAAAAGTCAGCCTCCTCCGGCGAACAGGCGACCGAATGGTTGCCGTAGAGCGTAGGCTGCATGGAGCCGGTGGGGATGTTGAAAGGCTCGTAGAAGTAGGCGCGGAACGCCATCGCCACCGAGATGGAAACGACGAGGATATCCAGCCACTCGCGTCCGGCCGCCCAGCTCTTCGGGGGATCAAGGAATTCCAGCAGGCTCTTGCACGTCTGCACGTCCTTCGCCGCAAGCGCCGCACGCAGGTCGTTCATCCGCACGGCGAACTTGCCGTCCGCGCAATAGTCTGGCAGGTCCTCGTAGGAGAGAATGAAAGTCTGCGCCGCGCCTAGCACGATCTTTTGCTCTTTCTTCTGGCGGGCCTTCGCCGTGAAGGGAACCGTGCCCCATAGCAGCGACCAGAGAAACCAGATCACAAAAAAGACCAAGCCGAGCGTGATGGCGGCATACAAGAAATCAGGAGAAAACGACATGTTTGTTCCTATGCGGGTTTTCGTGAAAACGTTTTCTGGGTATTATAGCGAAAAGTGTTCCCCCGGACAAGCCCGCCCTTGCACGAATGCAAGGTTTTTGGTAGAATACGCGCCGTAGAGAGATTTTCGAGCGATGACGATCCGATCATATCTTGAAAAATTAGCCGAAAAAGCGCCACAAAGCGTGGCGTTGAAGTATTTTTTGGACAAAAACTGGCACACGCGCACATTCGCGGAGTTCCTTTCTGGCGTTCGAAAGACGGCCGCAGCCTATGGTACGACCTTTTCCCTGAAGCCGCGCGAGGAGAACATGGCGCTGATCCTGCCGAATTCGCCGACGTGGATGGAAGTCTACCTTGCGTGCAGCGGAGCGGGCGTCTCGGTGGTGCCGATCGACCCGAAGCTTCATAACGACGAAGTGGCGTATATCCTCAGCGACTCGGGCGCGGTCGTGGTGACGACCGACCGGGCGCATCTCGACATGATGCGTGCGATCGTGCCGAACCTGCCGTCTGTCCGCGCCGTGGTTCTCGTCGACGGCGAAGGCACGTACGAGGCGATCGGAACCGTGCCCGTGCACGCCCTCGCCGTACTGTGCGCGGACGTGCACGACACGTCGTGGTACGACGCGCACGTGGCGGAGACGGGCGACGTTGCCTCTATCATCTACACATCCGGCACGACTGGCAAGCCGAAGGGCGCGATGCTCACGCACGGCAACTTCACGGCTGACGCGGAGGGCGCGCTGGAGGCGTTCAACGAGTCGATCACGTCGGCGGACTCCTTCCTCGTGGTGTTGCCGCTCTTTCATGCCTTTTCGTTTTGCACCAACTTCGTCGTGCCGCTCTTGACAGGCTCAGCGATGCTCTTCGTGCGCTCGCTCTACACGATCGGGGAGGACGTGAAGTTGCTGCGCCCCACCGTGGTGATGGGCGTCCCGCTGTTGGCAGAGAAGATCTACGACAAGATCGACGCGAAGCTCAATGCGTCGAAGAAGGCACGCTTCCTCATGAAGATCGGTCTGCGGAAGCTCGTGTTCGGCGCGGTGAAGAAGGGTCTGGGCGGACGGTTGCGGTTCATGATCGTGGGCGGCGCGCCGTGTCCCAGGCACGTGCTCGAGGGCTTCAAGAAGCTCGGCATCACGATGCTCGAGGGGTACGGGCTCACGGAGTGTTCGCCGGTGGTGTCCATCGCCGGTCCGAAGTGCGCGCGCATTGGCACGATCGGCGCGAGAATCGCGAACATCGAGATCCGCCTCGCCGACCAGAACGAGCAGGGCGTGGGCGAACTGCAGGTGAAGGGCCCGATCACGATGAAGGGCTACTGGCACAACGAGGAGGCCACCAGGGAGGCGTTCGACGGCGAATGGCTGAAGACCGGAGACCTCGCCTCCATCGACGAGTTCGGGCTCATCACGATCCGCGGCCGCAAGAAGGCGCTCATCGTCAACCGCGAGGGCAAGAACATCTATCCCGAGGAGGTGGAGAACCATCTTGCCACCGATCCGCTGATTGCGGATTGCGTGGTGGTGGGCTACACCGTGGGTGGCGTCCCGGGCGAGAAGGTGGGATGCGTGGTCCATCCCAACACGGATCTGCTTGCCGAGCAGAACGGGGGCGAGCCCGTCCCGTGGGATGAGGTGGAGAAGCTGGCGAGAGAACACATCCACCAGCGCTGCCAGCACCTTGCCGACTACAAGCGCATCCGCAAGATCGTGTTCTCGAAGGAGCCGCTTGTGCGCACCTCCATCCA
>JAEEGL013347585.1_pt1 | contig 11022 bp, 8 predicted proteins | sample 9134231 | NCBI WGS metagenome assembly JAEEGL01 (sample SAMN16246548, study PRJNA631951) | gut metagenome | biome: gut microbiome; feature: rumen; material: fiber-attached | host: Bos | place: Iran: Karaj | collected 2018-10
GGCCTCCTCTGTCTATCGAGGGGGCGTACCCCCTCGAGCTCCCCTGAGTCACTTTGTTCCGAGCGGCCTTGTTACGGACTGCTGAAGAAGGCTATGATACGGTTTGAAACGCGAATTGGCAGCGAGTACCATGGGTAAAAGAAAAAAAGGATGACTCACCGACGCAAATAGACTGAGCTACGCAGACTTCGGATTTGTCTCCTTTTCTGCAAAAATAACAAGATTATGCCAATTAACAAATAATTACTTGGTCACTCCGAGAATTTTAGTCCCGATATCTATTCAGCCTTCTTTTTCGCCCATCAGGTCGACAGTTTTCTGTCCACTTTTCAGTCCACTTTATAGTCCACTTTCCGTCGTCTCATAGGAGAACTGATAGCCTGACCTAACTACAACATCATTTTTACCCCCGGTCGACATTCGATCCGAGGTGCATACAAAGTGCATGCACCTTTATTTTTTCATTTACATATCTCCCACATTATTAGTAACTTACATCAGAAAACAAGCCCTAAACCCACCTATATCCAACCGAACTTAAACAAACTTTTCCGCTCCTATGAAAATCCTCATCGATCCCGGTCACGGCCGAAACACACCCGGCAAATACAGTCCCGACGGACGCTTTCGCGAATACCAGTACACCCGTGAAATCGCGGCGGCCGTGGTGGCCCGTATGCAGGCGCTCGGCCACGATGCCGAGATCCTGGTACCCGAGTTTGAAGACATCCCGCTCTCCGAGCGCGTCCGCCGGGTCAATGCCTGGTGCCGCCGTCTGGGCAAAGACCATGTCATCCTCGTGTCCATCCACGTCGACGCCGCAGGCTCCGACGGCCAGTGGCATTCCGCCACCGGATGGTCCTGCTACACCTCGCCGGGACAAACCGGGGGCGACGAACTCGCGACCTGCTTGTATCGTGCTGCAGAAAAGTATCTCGCCGGTCGGATGATCCGGACGGACTATTCCGATGGCGATCCCGACAAAGAAGCTGGGTTCTATATCTTGAATAGAACGAAAGGCCCGGCAGCTTTGGTGGAATGTGGGTTCATGGACAATCGTGATGAACTGGAGTTCCTGCGGAGCCCTGAGGGGAGGAAGGCGATGGTGGGAGTGATTGTGGAGGGGGTGATTAGTTATGTCGGTTAGTTATTCATGGTATGACCGGGGATACTATCGCCTCAACTCGGAAAGGGTTGAGGCGGTTTTTATATATGAACCTGTCAGTTCGAGTCTCAAATAATTGTAAATTTGCTTTCGATTCAGTATGCCCAAGAAACGCACCATAGCAGATATCATCGCACAGGCACGGAAGATCCATGGAGATAAGTATGATTATTCCAAGGCCGTCTATCGAGGTATTCATACCAAGATGTGCATTATTTGCCCTGAGCATGGTGAGTTTTGGCAAGAGCCCAACAACCATATTTCCAGAAAATCGGCATGTCCAAAATGTGCCTCGCAGATTAGAACTGACAATTGTCGGTCTTCAACCGAAGAGTTTATCAGAAAGGCGTCTATCGTACATAAAGGGAAATATGATTACTCGAAAGTGGTTTATCACCAAACTGAAGAGAAGGTTTGCATCATCTGTCCGGAACATGGTGAGTTCTGGCAATCTCCGCATAATCATCTTACTGGTTCCGAATGTCCTAAGTGTGTAGGAAACTATATCCCTACAACTGAGGAGTTTATTGAATTGGCGAGAAGAAAATATGGCGATAAGTATAACTACTCTAAGGTTAACTACAGAGGAAACAAGTATAAAGTCTGTATTATTTGTCCAAAGCATGGTGAATTCTGGGTCACACCGAATAATTTCCTCAAACAGAGCAAAAAAGAAGGATGTCCTAAGTGTAACGGTAACTACGGAATAGATAAGGACTACTTCGTCAAAATCGCTAATGAGAGGTTTGAGGGAAAGTACGACTATTCAAAAGTCGAATGGCATGGCTATAAGCGAAAAGTCTGCATAGTCTGTCCAGAGCATGGGGAGTTCTATCAAACACCTCTCATGCACTTACGAACCCAAGGCTGTCAGAAGTGTAGTGGAGCGTATATGGATCGCGATTTCTTCATTACGAAGAGCCGAGCCATACATGGTGATAAATTCGATTACTCTAAGGTAGAATATGTAAATAGTACTACTCCCGTTTGTATAATTTGTCCAAAGCACGGTAAATTCTATCAAATACCGAATGATCACTTGATGGGCCATGGCTGTAGAAAGTGTCACGACGAGAAGACTGTCATACGGTTGACTAAATCTGAGGAAAACTTCCTCGCCCTGGCTAAATCTGTTCATGGTGAAAAGTATGATTATTCTCAGATTCAGTATGTGAATCGAAACACCCCGATCAAGATTATCTGTCCTAATCATGGTCCATTCTTCCAGATGCCCAAAAGTCATATCCGTGGTTCCGGATGCCCGATGTGCAATAACAGCATACTAGAAGACACCATAACCAATCTTCTTCAAAGGAATAATATCTCGTTTATACCCCAAAAAACGTTTGACTGGTTGACTTTCAACGGCACCTTGCATCTTGACTTCTACCTCCCAGAATATGACATCGCCATAGAGTGTCAAGGTATCCAACATTTCCAACCTGTTGATTTCTGGGGCGGCAAAGAAGGACTCGAACAGACAAAGAAGCGAGATGTCGTGAAGAAAACGTTGTGTGAAGGGAAAGGTATTAAAATGCTCTATTTCTCAAATCTCGGTATAAGATATCCCTATCATGTGATAGAAGATCCAGGACGCTTGATTCAGATTATTCAATCAAAGGGGGTATCAGAGCACCCTCTTTGGATGCCAGATCCAGAGCTTCCTTTTTTCTGATGGCTAAAGGCCATTATTCTTTTCATCTTCTGTTCCTAATAACTTCCTAAGAGTAAAGTCAATATCAAATATACTCTTTACTTCAACGAGGCTTTTAAAAACAAATCCACTGCCTATCATTTCTTTTGCCTTTTGAGGCAGATAACTATCTCTACACAGATTTGCCTTGTCGGTCACCTCAAGGATAAACCAAAACCCCCAAAGATAGAAATCGTAAAAGCCGTAGGTGTCAATCATAGTGAAGGAGTCATCGGAAAAAATAAAACTCGGCTTTGACAAATCATTCGGAAGTAAAAAAATGCCGCCACGGTTTTGGTAATGCCATAAAGGAATATCACCGGTTCCATAACGTGCAAATGCGCGTATTTTATCGAATCTATTATCATTGCCATTACCGGTAGCTTTATGATATTCTTGCAGAAACATTTCGTAGAGACCTCTCTTGAATTGCTTGGTAAAAACTCTATCAAATGATGCCTGAGATGCGAAAGTCTTTCTGAACTGAATAATGTTCCTAGAGCGCCAGACATTAAAGTAAATAGAACGTAAAGTATCACTTTGATGCTCTGGTTTATTCATATTGAAGAGAAATCGGCTAAGCCCGAAAATCTCTTTAACGCACACTTCTGGGCTTAAATGCGGACTCAGTGACTTGTCTGGCTTTCCTAAAAAATCATTACACTCGTCGCACACATCAAATCCAATACTATCACTACCCATTTTTTGAGGCATAGTATGAGCTTTATGAATAAAAGTAGCCCCGTCATCAATTGTTTTACCACAAAAGATGCACTTACCATCCTTAATATAATTATTTCTCATAACTCTAGACGGCGTCGCTAATAGTAGAGTGAAAGAATTATTGTCTTATGATGGCAAAATGGTGTACAAATAATTAATCATGCCCGGCACATCTATCATTCCCTTTGCATACTCAAAATCGAGCAACTCATCAGAAAGATATCGATCATACTTTTCCTTAATTTTAAAGCTTCTGTCAACCAGCGTCGCTAATTCAATTGGATTAATATCGCCTGCTTTGAGTATTGCCCGCATTGTTTCTACTGTCACTCCCTCGATATAAAAATCCCTCTCAGCGCATTCGCATAAGCCGAGATATTCGGCAGATAGGCAAATAGTTCTGTTGATTTTTGTCCCCGCCCAGGTGAAGAATAGAATATTCTCGGTAACGTTTCCATTTTCGTCTTCCTCGGTAAGTATCACCGCATCGTTTTGGAGTAGGCCCATCTTCCTGAATGTTTCTCTAGCAAGTTGTAGGCGGGTCTTGGCTGGCGCGTCCAAATAAGGATATATTTCCTTCTCATAATAGATATCCCGCATTTTTTGAACAATGATTCGGTCAACATCTATGTATGAGCTAGAGAAATGAAACACCCCGTCCATTTGGACTTCTTCTACGAAAACCAGATCTCCGTTTCTCTCTCTTCCTTTGACAATCCAACTTCTACCCGAAAGAACAAATGCCTGTCCAACTTCAGGACTCACATTGATAGTACCGATATGCTTACCCGATTCCTTTTCAACCACTTGAACCTCTTTCGGAGCAGTAAAAGCGGCATAGAAATCTAACTTGGAAACGATTCTTTCTCCAGTATCTCCAATGATTATCTGACCAGAATTCGTTTGCGTAATAATAGAGTGTTCTCCTAAAGACCTCAATACATCCAAAAACAATTCAGGAGGAATGTTTCGAAAAGCTCCGTTCTTACATAGAAGCGTCCATCCTTCTTTCGGATAAAAAGACCCATACTGGGTTAGGGTTGACAGAATCTGTTGTACTAATGTCGAGAAATGATATCGATTAATATTGTATGGCTCAAATTTCTTTTCCTTTATCAGTTCAACCAACGCAATATTGTGGACAAGACCAAAGCTTAGGCACTTCAATAGGTCCAGTTCGTCGGGAGTGTCTTGGTTATATATTCGTAGGATAGAGGGGGCATTTCGTCGACCGGAACGACCGAGCCGTTGCCTGAGGCTTGAAACAGAAGGGCAGGTGCCTATTTGAGCTATAGACTTTACGGTACCGACATCTATTCCAAGTTCAAGCGTTGATGTACAGACTACTGATGTTGGTTTTTTCCCAGATTGCAACTGCTGCTCAATTAAATGCCTGTCTTCCTTGTCTATACTGCTATGGTGAATCCTAAACTCGTTAGGAACGCCTTCTCTTTGGCTGATATTGTTCAGCAAGACCATATAGTCTTCTGCAGCAGCGCGACTCTGAGTGAAAATCAAATTGTTCGAGCCCCTAAGCCTGATAAACAAGTCTTCTGCAATTGCCTTTGTCCCGTTCTGATAATCCTGATCAACGAACTCCTTAATTAAGGCCTGAATTTCGTGACTTTGTTCGCCGGCTTCAGGAACAACACACGGAAGAGATCCGTCTTGCCGAATAAATGCTTTTATGTCCTCAAAGTCAGACAGTGTCGCACTCATGCCGATTCGAGGAATGTGTTTACCAACGATATGATCTACCCGGCAAAGTAATGACTGTATCTGCTTTCCTCTTTCCTTCCCTACAAAAGAATGTATCTCATCAATGACAATGAACTGTAATGATGAGAATGCAGCCTTTAACCTGTCATTCCTGTGCATTAATACGGACTCTAGTGATTCTGGAGTAATGATTAATATCCCCCGGGGCTGTTGAAAAGAAGAGTTCTTCATAGTATTTGAAACATCTCCATGCCAAGGGGTAACCGGTATTCCCAGATCGCCGCAAATGTCGGTCAATCGCCGGAACTGGTCATTAATAAGCGCTTTAAGTGGGCTTAAATACAAAATACTATAGCTGCTGGGAAACGGTGTCTGTAAAAGTTTTGAAATGATTGGTAAGAAAACTGCTTCTGTCTTTCCACCGCCCGTAGGGGCACTTACGATAATGTCGCAGTTTCCCTTTATCACATGTGGAATGGTATTCTCCTGAATCTCCAGTAAAGAAGTCCATCCTTGCTTCCAAATCCAATTTTGGACTCTTTTGTCGAGAAGATGAAAAGACTGAGTTTCAGCCATAATTCTAAAGCTTAAAGGAGGCGAATGTTTCTTCGGAAGGGGAACCAAATGTACCGACAGCTATATCATCATCTCCGATTCCAGATTCTTCAACGTCCCTTTTTATCTCGACAGATTCAATCAATTCTTTCCAGGACAAATTAGGATATTGTTCAAGCATCGAGAGCATATCCAAAAAACTCTTGATGGTTGTACGAGGAGTTCGGAAATAGCTTTCGCCAATCTTCTGCTCGCAGTGAATCATAAACGCAGTTAAAGCCTCATCCGGCACCAGATATTTACTGCTGTCACCTGATGCGAACACATTTCGAAGATTCTTCAATAGTACATAAAGCTCCTCTCGAGTCAAATTTGAAAGCGTCAATACAGTTGAAGAATAATCCGTCAACCCGAGTCTGGTTGCAAAACTATTTTGAGCCAGTCTCGATCTCAAGGCGTCATAACTATACAATCCGCGACGTTCGTCAATAAGAAACTCAGGTGTTCCGCAAAGTATAAAGCCAATCCCTGGGAATGATCCCTGAAGGGTATTGTTAAGCATATATAGTATTTCCTCGTAATTTGACTTTCTTGCAACAGAACTGGTGATTTTGAAGAGGTTAACTAATTCATCCAAACAGACTAAAAGTCCCTTGTAGCCCGCTTTGCGGACAAGCACGGAATAAAGTTTAAGTGTGTCATAGAAGGAAGCGTCTGTAATAATATCACGAACCCCAAGGTCTCTATATGCATCGACTCTTGAATTATACTCGGCCCTTAGCCATCTCAAGGCGTTCGACTTTAGTTCCTCATTCCCAGTCTCGTATCCTTCCCAATACTTTCTGACAACCATAGAGAAGCTAAAACCACACGTATAGTTATTGATTTCTTGCAATTCGGTCAGTATCAGCTTGTCAACAGAATGATTATCTTCATCCCCTTGTATCGAAACAATAAACTTGTCCAACACATTGGATAAAGCATTCCCATCTTGTTTCGAACGCGTAGACATATTTGAAATGAGCTCGGATAGTAGCATCCTTGCTTTTCCGCCTGCTCCATACAGCCGTTTGGAAGGCGACAAATCTGCATGAATTGTCACAAGACCCTTTTCAAGAGCGATGCTACGTATCAATGAGAGAAAAAAGGTTTTGCCTGAGCCATATTCACCAATAATGAAACGGAACGCTGTCCCTCCGTCGGCAATAGTATCAACATCTTTGACGAAGGACTTCAATTCTTCACTTCTTCCCACTTGAATATGATGCAAGCCCAATCTTGGGACAACGCCACTGCGCAGGGATTGAATAATAGTCTCTCTTTCTTTGGGTTTAATAGGCCTATTCATATGAGTAAATCTTTATAATCCAATGCGATATAGATTGTTTCGCCCCAATCATCCACCAAAGTATCACCAATTTTTTCGTATACTATTTCGTTGATACGCTCAATAGCAAAGCCTGGAAGCAGCGAATGAGTCTTGCATAATGCCTCAAAATCAGCCTTAAGCCACTTTTCTTGCTTCAACAAAGCTGGCAGCAATTTCATTACAGCGTCGTCGGCTCGTTGATTATCTTCCTTGCGTGTATCATTCTCCTCATCTACAAAAATATCAGACAGTAACTCATGAACTTCGGAAGTCGTACTTTCAACATTTTTCAGCCTTTCGGGATCCAGAGCAAATTGTTCTTGTGAATGCTCTTCTATGGCCGCCAGTACTTCAGCGACAGGTTTTTTAGAATACTCTTTTCTCCACTCTGTCGGCAACGATTGCGTTATTTTCTCGAAAATCAATCTGAAAACCTTTACATCTGAATACCCTACTTTGCGAGCTATGTCAACAATTTGCATAGATGGGTATGTAATCAGTAAACGTTGTGATTCCTTAATCCGCAGTTGCGAAAGCCAAGATGGGAAATGCAGCTTTCCGCATGAATAGCAATAGGCCACAAGTTGATCTTCGGTAATGCCTATTTCTGTTGCAGCTTCTTTCTGTGACAATCCTGAACGACAGTAACCCTTCTCCTTGACCCAGCTATCAATTAACTTTCTTATACTGTAAGGAATCGATGTCGTACCTTTTACACCCGCCTCAGCTCTAGTCATCTCTTTTGAGAGGACACCTGCTTTCCAAGATTCTGGAGTCATTCCTGTTTGTTGCGCAAACCAAACAGAAAAACCACCTTTGCCTGTAAATCCTATCTGGCGAGCTACCTGTGCCGTCGTCAACGATGGTCGATTAATAAGGATACGCTTTGCTTCTTCCAGCCTCAGATATAAAATCCACTCAGCAAACGATTTCTTTACAACCTGCTGCAGGTAATGATTAAGCCTCAATTCTGAGAAATCAACTTGTTTTGCGACTATGCTGAGGGTCAAATGGGGTTGACAGAAACCTTTCTTCCTTTTCCATTCAATGATGGTTTCATCGTCGAATGGAGACGCTTTTCGCTCTGGCGGCAGAGAAGCCGGTGCTTTTCCTCTTTTTTCCGTTAGAATCTTGTCCCTCCATATTGCGGGATATAGTCCCGTCCTCCGCTCAAATTGCTCATAGAAAGCACCTCTTTCAGCATAACCCACCCTCCGCGCAATTTCCTTGATATCCAGAAGAGGATGGTCAATCAAAATCTGTTTAGCCTCTTCTATTCTTAAGTCTATTATTTGGCTTATGATATCCGTATGAAGAATCCAGTCACAGAATAAATAAAGCTCCAGCAGGGAGACTTTCAAATCGTCCGCCACATACGAAGGTCCGAAATACCTCTTATGATATCCTTTTGCACTGACCCAGGAATTATATGCTGTCGTAACTTTATCAATAATCTTACTGAATTTAGGAGACAACTCGTCATCCCCAGATTGGATAGCGATGGATTTGTTTTTCCTCCATATATCCGGACTAAGTCTCTCACACTTTTCAAATGCCTTTACGAATTCGTCTTTACTGCCAAAGCCCAGTTCGGAAGGGATATATTGGAAATATTTATCGACAAAAAAGTGCAGAGATTGCTTGGCCTCATTAATTCTTAAGCTGTCTACCCAATTATGGAGGCCTATTGGCTCGACATATTTAAAATAGAACTTCAGGCTTTCTATCGGAACAGTAAGCTGCTTTGACACAGACTCATAGGTTATTATGTGCCGACGGTACTGCTTTTTATTGCTCCACTGAATCAGTTTTGGCTCAACTTTATTCTTTATTAACTCGATTCTTTCGACATCCGGACTATTGTTATTAAATGTCTTCCTTGAGTTGACAGAAGTCTTATTTGCTTGTACTTCAGGATAAGAATCTTCCCTGAAAGACAAAGGAAGATCGAAATGTGTATTTGCTTCTGTTTTTAGAATTGTCGTGAATCGATCCTCAAAAGAAGTCGGAAGGGATCGAAGTGTTCGTTTGATAGATTGTTCTATCGTCGCCCAGAAATCGAACCCCTCTAAAGTATCATTCCAATTGAACGCATTAGCGATGATATCATTCAAAGACTCTAAGGAATTGACATAATCTTTGACAATCAGGTTTTTTTCAAAGATTAGGTTATCGACAAAATCCTTCCACCAATCTTTTCTCCTCAGGTTCCTTATCAGTTTGCTAGCATCAGGGGATGTCAATAGTTTATCATTGGTAAGAATACTTGTTTGATCTTCGCTTAATGACGCGATTGATATAGGGATATTATTTGCCAAAATATACAGCACACCCATGCTAAGGTGATGCTTGTTAATGAATCTCAAAAGATTCTTTGCGCCACAGTTTTTCTGCCATCCATACTCCTTAAGTGGAACAACCAAATCAGGACCAGATTGAATCTCTTCTAAATATGCGATTAAGACTTTTGCGGCTTCTTTTTCTACAGGCTCCTTCTCATTTAACTCAAGTATTCCGAGCCACGTATGCAGCTGTTCAATATGCATATCACGAACTGAGAGCCCGATACTATTAAGATACTCGCTCATAGTATTAACATCAATGCCTTTTTTGTTGCAATACTCTAAAAAAGGCACCAACATGATCGAATTCAGCTGCCTCCAGCTTGCTAAAGAAAGCTGACATTGCACATTGGTGGGAATACTATGATCCTCGTCAATCACGTGATCTTTTATAATTAACGAACAAATTTACAATTTTTACTTTGCATTTTAATTACATAGTAATACCATCGCTAATAGACGCATGAATTATTCGGTGTGGAAGCCTTGCGGGCTGGTCCAAGGCCCACCCGCAACCATTCCACATCTGTTTTCACCCCAAAAGTCCAAGGGCTACTCCACACTTCCAAGCTGTAGCGACTTCGGCTCCGTAAGCTACGCACACTCCGTCACCCTGATGCTGTCTTGCGGATTATCCGTCTACTATGTCCACCGTTCACTATAGTGGACAAGTGGACATCATTCATTCAATCATTACTTCGCTCGGTGTGGAAGCGTTCAGGGCAGGTCCAAGGCCCACCCTGAACCCTTCCACATCTGTTATGCCCCTGACCCCGGAGGGGATACCCTGCTACGCAGGTGCCTTCGGCTGGGCTGCTCCAGGGCCTGCACCCTTTGACCGTCCAAGGCCGCCCAAAGCGTGCAGCCCCCTCCGCAGTTCGGCATAATTTTGCCGGCTTTTCTTGTGGAGCGTCGGCCGCTAAATCGGCCTCCTCTGTCTACTGGGGGCACAGCCCCCAGACCCCTCGCGCCTTCGGCGCGTCTTTCTGCCAAGCGCCATCAGGCGCTAGCGAAGATCGAGCGTGTGAGCCTGTGTGATAGCCGATCGTAGCGGCAGGGTTTGGGGCAGCGCCCCAGTAAACACGAATCCCCAGACCCCTCGAGCTCTTGGCGCGTCATTCTGCCAAACAGGCGCAAAGTCATCGGCCTCCCATAGCGATTCTGGGCCATTCGTTTTGCGCCAAGGGCCGAAATCGGGGGTTGGCGCAAAGGCGACTGCCCGGAAGGGCCGTCAGGCGCGGTTTGTCTTGCGCCTGATTGGCGAAATGAGCGGAAAAGTGAGTGGAGTTTGGGCCGTAATGACTATTTTTGCATCATAAACAGATTAACATCACACACTATGAGTACCGGTAACGTCCGCCCTGCGACAATGGAGCGAATCACGACGGCCGCCCTGGCCCAAAAATTCATTGAAGAACAGATTCAGGAACTGCGCGCACAGATCGGCGACAAGAAA
>JAEEGL014481666.1_pt1 | contig 11022 bp, 7 predicted proteins | sample 9134231 | NCBI WGS metagenome assembly JAEEGL01 (sample SAMN16246548, study PRJNA631951) | gut metagenome | biome: gut microbiome; feature: rumen; material: fiber-attached | host: Bos | place: Iran: Karaj | collected 2018-10
ACAAGGCCCGTCGGATGGCTGTACGCGGGGACGGAAGGAATCAGAAAATAGCCGTCGTCCCCCGCCTTCGCGGTGAACTCGTCGAAATGCAACTCGACATCCCGCGTGCCCGCTGGAATCTGCGACTTCGGAAGGCGGAAGACATTGCCTTCGGCGGCGAGCGGGATGTCCTTCACGGCATCATCCTGCGCTATGAAACGAATGAAACTCATCGGTCGAATCCTTTGTTCTTGTCCCCCTGCGCCCCTCCCCGAAACGCTATGCCTATATAATAATATGGCATGGCGCATTGTCAATCCGTCCAGGACAATTTCAAAGGACTATCATCACTTCAAAAGCCCCGCCATACGTTGATGCAGTTCCTTTAAACTCCGCTCCTGCTGATTTTCCGTCTCACGCCACGGAATGATCAGGCTCTCCTTGCGAGCATAACACCGCTGACGATAGTTCTGCACAGGCCGCATAATTCCGCCAATCGCCAACAACAGGACCACAAACAGGCACAGCATGTTAAGCGGTGGGGACGCCTTGAAGCCCTCAACGCCCATCGCGCCGATGCTGCGCAGTCTTTTTGAGATGGCGGCGCGGCAGAGGATGGCGTAGTACAACGGCCAGCAGATGCACAGGAATGCAATGGACAACAGTTGCCAAAGCCATCCTGAAATGCCGCCAACACCTCCCGCAAGCACTGATATCAGAAGATATGCGACCGCTGGCAGCACAATGCCGTACAGAAACATCCGTCGATATGAATCTGCAGGCATCATCAAAAGGAACGGGCGCCGCCCACGCATTCGCTCGACAATTGTTCTTACGCCATAAGTCACTACCAGCAAGAGAATTATAGCGCATGCAATGCTTAATGAGGCAACGTCAAATGTCGCCGCCTCCAGTTTCCTCTCAATTTTGAATGCGGATTTGTCCGCATCTGTTCCAGGCATGACAAATATCGCGAGAAAACCGCCGACTCTCGGAGAATCCTTTTTGGCAATTGATCCAACCCATTCCTTTTGAAAATCCAAGACAGCCTGCAAGGCCGTGATTTCCTCTGTGGCGCCTATCTTCCGCGCGCTAACGATGAATCCTTTCGCGCTCTTGAAACACGCCATCAAATCCAATTCATGCCTTCTGTTCCCCTCCTGCCACTGCGACATGAATCCCCTCCATGTGCCGAGAAGTTCACGCGCAGGCATGTCGTTTCCATCAGTGTAAAGCCTCTCGCAATAGAGCGGCAGCATCTTCGCAATGCCCATGAATACAGTCAAATACGGAAGCCGTTCGCGTGATTCAAAGTCCATTAGTTGCATTCCGCCAAGCATGTCGCGCTTTGTGACAAGCATGCCTAGGACCTTCTCATGCAATTCGTCACTGTATGTCTTGACAGCGCCCTTCTGCAATGCGCGGCTGTAGATTTCAACCGCCTTCGCAAACAAAGCGCGGTCCTTTATGGCATTTTCCCCACTCGTTGCGGACAAATCGCACGCACTGAACATCAGCGCATACGCTTCGATGTAATCGTAAAGCGGATTGATGCCGTCAATCCTCCTGCCGTCCTCAAGAACCGCCTTCAGTTTCGCCTGAATCACTGGTGATGCTTTGTCTGCCACCGCCAACTCCAAAGCGTAAATAGCACAGTGCATTGCGTCGCCGTTGTCTGCATTGTAAATTTTCTCCGCGAGTTCAAGCCCCTTGTCGGAGCGGTAGTAGTCGAAGAGCAACTGCTCAGATTCTGTGAGTTCTTTCGTCTTCGCCCTAGAATTGAACTCTGCAAATGACTCGGCACCAAAGGCTTTCGGAAATGCAAACTTCAGCACAAGCGAACTCGCCAGAATCCCCCTGACGTCGATGCAGAGAATCACACCGACAATCAGCATCGGAAGCAGCAGCCACTTGACTGCACGCCGTATCCGTGCATGACGCGAAAGCCTCGCCGCATTGCCTTCTACCAACTCTCGAGAAATCTCCTCTGGATTGCCAAAACGTCTGACCGCCTTCTCAAACGCCTCTTCATCTGTTCCGTTACGACGCTCCTCCTCAAAGGCCTCTTCCAGATGGTCGAGCAGTTCCTGCTCTACCTCCTGATGGAGTTCCACATCGTCCGAAAGCGATTTGGAGCATATCCCCGCAAACTCCCTCAATTCATCTTTCTTTTCCATGACACATCTCCATTATTTTGAGAAATGCATTATTCATGCCTCAACAGGCTGCAGCAGAAGCGTCAGCGCCGCACAGAACTCCCTTGACGCCGCCGTGCGCGCCACCGCAGCCTCTCGCCCCGCGCTTGTAAGCGTGTAATAACGGCGAATCCTCCCGCCATCCTCTCTGCTGTATGATTTGACAAGCCCCTCCCCTTCCAGTTTGTGCAGGCACGGATACAGTGATCCCTCCCGCCACTCGAAATAGCCGTTGCTCCGTTCATTTACAGTCTTTATCATCTCGTAACCATACATGTCGTGCTCCGACAGCAGTTTCAAGATTACCACTTCCACCGACCCGCGAATCAATTCGTTGTTTCCAGCCATTTTTAGTCTCCTTGTTTTAATGTTTATACATAGGTTTTCTATGCATTGGAAATAAATATACATCGATTTCCTAGGTATGCAAATGCGTTTTGTCGATTTTTTGTAAATTTGTGCCAACGATAGCGATAATCGGTGCCAACGATAGCGTTAAAAAGGGATAAAAGGGATAAAAGGGATAAAAGGGATAAAGAGAATTAACGGCCCCAAAGGATGTTGGCGTAGCCATCGACAATACAGCGGCGATTCCGCGCAAATTGTGCGCACATTATCATAGCCGTATGTTGCAGAAAACTTTTTAAGCCGTCAAGATGAGTTTTATGCACCCCTCAATCAGAGCATTGACGGCGGTTCTGTCTTTGATTTTGCAAAGCCAGAGTTCAGGAATGGCGTTGAATCCATAATATGCACCTGCGATTTGACCGTAAACGGCGCCAATGGAATCCGCGTCCCCGCCAAGATTGACGGCCGCAACCATTCCGTCTTCAAAGGTGGAAGTTGTCTCAAATGCCCACAGCGCCGCCTGCAAAGTCGAGACTGCCCAACCAGAATTGTTGACTTCATCACGTGAATTGTATATGGATTTGACTGTTGTCCTGCCACCATTTACATGCTCTTCGCATATCTGCGCCATCTGCGCCACTGTCTCCCGCACTTTCTGGCTGTCATGAGTCAAGTCGCTGATTTCATAGAGCATGGTCTTGTCGCGGTTGCCGTAATTGAGTATGAATGACGGCGCGAAACGCATGATGCTTCCGTTGCCTTGTGAATCTTCACTGCCATTCTTCAATTTCCCTTGTTCTATTCCGCGAATGGCGGCGCGTGTCGCGTATCCGACGTCGAATGAGTATGGGAGACTGGACCAAAAGCCTTCCTTGTACCAGCGGACAAAATTGTTCGCTATGTCCTCAAGGCTGTATCGTTGCAGACGCACTGCGCTTTCGGCGATGCAGAACGCCATTGAGGAGTCATCCGTCCAATAGCCTGGTGGCGTATTGAATGACTCGCATCTCTCCATCTCGGTTATATATGGATGCAAGTCCTTGCCCGTGAATTGGATGGGAGAACCGAGGCAATCACCTGCAACCAATCCCCAGAACATCCCTTTGAGCCTGTCAGCCAGGCTGCCCGCCTCTGAAAAAGCCTTCTGGCCATCATCAGCAGCATGTTCCCTCGAAAACAATCTCTTTATTCCGTCAAACAGACTTTTAGGCTCTTTTCGAGTCGTCTTCGATTCCACTCCAGAAAACTCCTCCTTGAATGGTGCAAGGTTTCCCGTCTTTCCTGCCCTTATGTCAATGTGCAGACGGTCCACGATTGCGAATACGACTTTCCTGAATCTGTTCGTGAACTCAGCCTCCTCCATGACTTCATGAAAGAGCCTTGCGATGTGCTGCGGCGGATTGCGGAATGCACCGCAGCCCCAGGCGCCGAGGACAATGGCGTCGTGCCCATGCTTCAAGGCAATCCTGAATATCGTGCGGATTTTGCGCCTGACTGGCTCGACCAGATGTTCGGCAATCTCATCGGGACTCTTCAGTTCAGGACGGTTCATTGCGGCGACTGTGACAATGCCAAGATTGTATGGCTGCTCCAGCAAGGGATATCCGTCAGTCTCAAGGCCGCGGAACACGGTGACATCAGGCGAATATGCGCCTCCTGTGTCTCGGTTCATCGGATAGCGTTCTTTCCTCTGCGGCACTCCACGCGCGTCGCCATTGTGATGGAACTGATATAATGACATGAACAAATTGCTTCTGCGGAAGATGTTCTCCTCCTGTGCGCCTGCGCCATATTCGACACCACCGCCTGGCGTTTGACGGTTCGCGAAGTTCAGCACCGCTGGCTTGAAGCCGTCGTCAAGCAGCCTCTTTCCCGCAAGCAATGAGTCGCTGTCCAAAACTTCGACGGCCGTCGCTGACGAATTCTCGGCGATTTCCACCGCCCCTGGATCCTCATACATGACGCTCTCCTGCATCATCGGCAGGAGCGGAGGAAGGACAACCTCTTTGCCGTCAACATGATACCGTCCTGTCTTTACGATGTTGACCGTCTCCTCAAATATCTCAATCCTCAATTGATGCAAAGTGGAGACGTCTCCTGCCGCATTCGCTTTCTGAAAATCATCCAACCAATTTAATCTTGACATTATTCTTTCCTCCTTGTTAATGTCAATAATTATATATTATGGATGTAAAAATGCAAATATGAACAGTGAACAATCAGGGATCTGAACTGTTTTTATAGGCATCAAATCTATCACTCTGATTCAATGCCATCTCACAAACTACCATCAGTAATTATGTTTGGCTATTCCTCGAAAATGGTCTTGATCGATATGTCCTTTCCAGGCATGTTGAACTCGAGAGGATTGGCATTCCTCTGATTTTGTCCCTTTGGCATGAAACGGAATAGTATGTAACCACGCAAGCGGTGGCAGGAATCCATCCATTTCCATGGAATGGCATACTTTTTTAGGGCGACGCCAATGTCACGCATTGGCGTCACCGAAAGAATAATACCAACCAGTATTGGCACCACGCAACATGAATTAATCAGAGGAATCTTGGCAAGTCGTTTGACAAAACAGCCGAATGGCGGTAGATTTACGATAGACGTAATGAATAAGGCTCTATTCCTCGTGATGGTAGGTGACTGCCGTCAGTTAGGCTGAAAGCCACCATTTGCGGTCAGGCCAATGCCCGCAAATGTGCGTGTTGGCGTAAGCGCCGACAGTGCAGCGGCAAAGCCGCGCAGGAATATGGCCGTAAGTTACGCTCTGCCTTCGGCATCCGCTCACCTGCATCTGCGGTCTTTTGCCGCTTCGGCGGGTGGATATAAGTAAATATTACAAGGATAAGAAACATGAAATGGCCAATTCTCACACTATTGCTATGCGTTTCAGTCGTCTATTGCCAAGGGTTCAATCCGTTGCTGGAGCGGTTTGACCCTGGCGTCGCGCCAAGCGGACAGCTTCTTGGCGGCGGCCTCATTGCGCCCGGTGAAGGCATGGAAGGTGGCGCGCTGAAGGCCGTCGCCACAGGCAAGAACGACTGCTTCTACCGCATCGAGCTGAGACTCAAGGGCGGAAGCTCATACGCACTTGCATTCAATTACAGGACATCAGCAAATGTGCATAATTATCTTATGAGCGTCAATGTCAGCTACAGGAATGAGTCTGGAGCCCCCTCTGGAAAAGCCTTCGAGCATAGGCTGATTGCCTCGGAGCACTGGACCCATAGGCGCCTTGCGCTGGATGCGCCCGACGGAACCGTTTCGGCAATGCTGGAATTGCGTCTGGACGGCAGGATTCCCGTTGGCGAATTCGCACTGTTTGATTTTCTGCGAACCGCCGAAATAAAGGACAATGTCGCGCGCGGCATTGACATTGGCGAATTCGACACCGATTTTGAGATTTGGAGCTTTGACAGGTACCTTGTTTTCGACCACTTCTGCCTGAAGGCGGGCGGCAGCATAGAGACGGAATGGCGCAAGGCGAAATTTGGAGAGGCATTCTTCAAGGCAGTGGGCAATGGCTCGCCAATGCAGTATTCAATGATGATCGAGAATCTAAAGGTGTCGCCGATGACAAACTATGCCTTCACAGCATGGATAAACAGTTCAGCCGCATTCTCGATGAGAACGTCCAACATCCTGATTTTCTTCTACAAGGACAAGGATTTCAAGGACTTAGGTGAATCAAGGCTATACCCTGAATCCAATGATAACGTGGGCGAATGGCGTGAGATAGTCCACAGCTTCACAACACCAAAGGACTGCGAGTATCTCTGCATCGGTCTCAATATGCGCAATGTCACCGAAAAGGACGAGCTTCTTCTGGACAGGATGAAGCTGGCGCGCATCGCCGACAGCGCTATGCTGGACTTTGACATCGATCCTGACGCCAATGCGCTTTCCGCAAAGATCATCGTCACCGGCGATCTGAAAAACAGCAAGACACTGGAGCCTGCCTTCATTGTGCGGGACAACAGCGGCAGGGAACTAAGGCGGTTTGCCTCGGATTCACTCTCCTTGAATATGGACCTCAAAGGCTTTGCGGACGGGGAATACACACTGGATGGCCTGATCAAGAAGCCTGACGGCACTGTCATTGGCACTGGCAAAAGCACATTCGGCGTGTACAAGAATCCGTCATGGCGCAACGAGCTGGGCATTCAGAAGCCAGAGATGGCGCCGCCAGCTCCATGGAAGAAACTGCAATATAAAGACAACAAGTTGCAGACATGGGGGCCATTGCTTGATTTTAGAAAAGATGGCCTGCAATTGCAGAATGTGGAAATGGACGCACGCAGCCTGATGAAGCGGCCTGTCCGTTTCCTTAGCGGTGGCACGGATCTGCTTGGCGAATTCAACGATGCGCGATGGGAGGTCAGGCCAAGCCTTGCCACATGCTCAGGGACACTGGAGAAAGACGACTGGCGCTGCACCGCGACGGTAGAGGTCGATTACATTGGATTCATGAAGTACAGGCTGAACTTCACGGCAAAGCGTCAGTGCGTCATTCCCGACGGCAAGCTGTCAATGGAGATATCGAATGCGGAATTTCTGAACCGCTGCGATTATTCTTGGAGCGGCGTTGGTTCCATAGTCTTCAGTGAACAGCCTGAATACAGAGCAAAACAGATGTACTCCGACTTGCAGATGGGCGACATGGATGCCGGAATGTGCGTCTATCTTCCACGCATTCACCCTGCGAAAAGACAGCATTACACGCCTTGGCTCTTCGCTGACGGGAACGGCAGGCTTGAGCTTGAGCTTATCCACAGCCCGCTGGCGCTTCGGCAGGGGGACAGCCACAGTGTCGAGTTCGCCCTATGCCCCTATCCTTTCAGGCCAGACGACGAGATGTGGCGCAGGCTGTTTTTCCGCGTGGGGCCGAAGCGCAACTGCGATTTGGTGTGGGGCATCTCAATGCCCATGATGAAGTACTCCGGCAGCCTGTTGGATGTCGCCGACGAGGCGGCTGTGCACAGGCATCTGGACGCGCCCGACAGGCCGCAGTGCTATCTCATCTACCAGATTCCAACATACATACTAGACAACATGCCGTATTGGACATATTTCAAAAAGCGCTGGAAGTCCGTGCTAGGCACCTATTATGACATCAGCAGAAGCCACGGCGGAATGCTGGAGGCCGCGAATTACATGGACAGGGACTGGCAGGACCTCTATTGCAGGAGCATGGCGGACAATCTTGCAAAGTACGATTGGAACGGCGTGTACTACGACTGCTTCTCCCCCGACTGGTTCCCGGAGCATGGCGATATATTCTCGCCAGTGTTCGAGTGCAAGGCCTTCCAGGAGCGCATCTACAACACGCAGCGCATGGGACGCCCCGCCTCCGTCACCATAAGCCACCTTGGCGCGGCGCAGGCCAGCACGCTGGGGATGTACTCCAATGTGATATTGATGGGCGAGCAGTACCGAGGCCTTTTGATGAAGCACGCGTATTACACGGATGCGATGAGCCTGGACCGCTTCCGCTATGAGAATGCCGTGCGCATGGGCCCCACGAGAATGTTCATGCCTGAATACCGCAAAGTGGAATTCGTTGGAAATGAGAAGCTTACGGTACACACTGCAATGCTGGCGATTCTCCACAATCTCATGTTCTATCCGCATTCCGTGAATGGCGCAGTCGAGCAAAGGGTGCGCTGCCGCAAGATTGGCTTTGGCCTTGACGATGTCACATTCCTGCCCTATTGGAAGGAAAAGGCAGCCAAACTGCTTAATGCGGAAAATGACTGCATAAAGATAAGCGTCTATCAAAAACCAAATTCGGACATGCTGGCCGCCGTCTTCAACAACAGCTCCAGGCCGACCGAGTTCCAGCTTCGCTTGAATGCCGAATATGGCAATGCAACTTGGTATGACCCGCTGATTGACGCAACACTTGAATGGAAACCTGAAATGACCATCAGGCTTGAACCGCACCTTGGCGGACTCCTCATGACAAGAAAACAGGCGGAATAGACACGATTTCAAAGCAGAGGCGGATAGGGCCTTTTGGTAAATGTCTCAACAAAGGGGCAGATTTCGGCGTGATTATCAAGACATGGGTAAAGAACAATGCCAACAAGCATTGGGTATCGGCAGCATGCATCATTTTAAAACATAGGAATCTTGGCAAGCTGTTTGACAAAACCACCAAATGGCAGTAGATTTTAAGGTAGATTTCTTTCATAGTAAATATAAGGAGAGCAAGATGAAAAGGCTTGAGATCTACAAGTGCGAAGAGTGCGGACTGGTTGTGGAAGTGACGACGGGATGCGACTGTCCGTTGGACTGCTGCGGCAAGGCGATGAAGAGGATGGAGCCGCAGACGGCGGAGTTCAAGTTCGAGAAGCATGTGCCGTATCCAGAGGCGAGCGGGAGCGGGATGAAGGTCGTCGTCGGGAAGGAGATGGCGCATCCGATGACAGAGGCGCACCACATAGAGTGGATAGAGGTGATAAACGGCTCGTACGTCAACCGCAAGTATCTGAATCCCAACGAGAAGCCTGAGGCGGAGTTCTATGTGCCGCTGCAGAAGGGAATGATAGTCCGCGAATACTGCAACATCCACGGGCTGTGGGAATACGTCGTGGAATAGCCACCATAATTCAGGAGGAACGACATGGCTGATTTTGAACTCACTGTCCCTGGCAAGTTCTACGAGAAGCGCAGGATAGTCGGAGAGAAGTTCGAGAGGGGGAGTGCCTTTGAATTCAGCGTCTACGCACCGCCAGAATGCATGGAAGGCGGCGACAATGCGCTGTATCTCCTCCTTGAGCACAATCCCGCGAACATGATTCCGATCATACGGCGCATGATGACGGAGGATTTCATCCCGTACGGTATGGTTCTGTTCTGCTGTCCAGGCCTGCTTCCCGCTAGCATGGAAGGCGGTTCGCGGCGTGGAATGCGGGCGGAGGAGTTTGACCAATACGGGCCAGAGTTCACGAATCTGCTTGTGGAGGAACTTGTTCCAGAGGCATGCCGCATTGCGGGAATGACGCTTTCAGAATCCCCTGACATGCATTTCATCACGGGTGGCTCGTCAGGCGGCATGGCAGCTTGGAACGCCGTGTGGTTCAGGAACGACTACTTCCGACGCGCCTTCCTGAGCAGTCCGACCTTCTCCGCAATGCGCGGCGGCGAGGAGCCGATGGTACTGGTGAGAAAGACGGAGCCGCGTCCGATAAGGCTGTACATGACATGCGGCACGGAGGAGCCAGACTACTTCTTCGGCAGTTCGCTTTATGCGGCGCTGAACGCGGCTTCCGCCCTGGAGTTCGCAGGCTATGATTTCCGTTTCGAGCAGTTCACGGGAGAGGGGCATTGCTGCCGCCGTGAAGAGGAGAACCTCTGGAGGCGGATGATGAACTTTGTGTGGTCTGGATGGCGCGATGTGCCCGTTAGGCCGCTTTTCCCGCAGATTCGCATCCGCAACCTTCTGGTCCCAGAGGAAGGCTGGAGCAAGTGCAGCCATGAGTTCGCGTCAAAGGACAGCGTCGCCACTGGCAACGGGACATATTCATTCTCAGGAAGTTGCATATACCACGAAAGCAACGGCCAGAAACGCATGGCAGCCGACGGCTTCGGCGAAATCTCCGCCATCGCTCTTTCACGCGACAACTGGCGGCTCTACATTGCCGACGCGCAGCGCAGGTTCGTCTATGCGATGACGATACAGCCAGACGGCTGCTTGGACGGCCTCTACAAACTGGCGCCGCTACATATCGCGCACGACGCAAGGCGGCTCGGCGCAACGGACATCGCCGTCCTTGACGACGACCGCGTCCTCGCGGCGACGGAACTCGGCGTACAGGGCATCGTCTCGTTTGGACTGACGGACCTTATCCTACCGCTGCCTGGCGATTTGCCCGCCGAAAGATTGGATGTCGTCGGCAACACTCTCTACGTCTCCTCTGGCGAGCAGGTTTTCCGCCGCAGGCTCAAGATTGGCGCAAGAAAAGGAATGGAGCCTGCGGCCCCCGCGACACCAGGCTATTCCGACGGCATCAACTACAGCCGTTCACATCTAATCCCCTAGTGCTAGATGACAACTGAAGCGTCATGGACGATACAAGCACCAAAAAGTCAAACAGTGTTAATGCCCAGCCTTATCCATGGCTTCTCTTCTCGACGCTGCTGCTGTGCCTGCCGACGCCGCTGTTCTTCTTCTTTGTGTTCTGCTGGAATATCTCAGGCATCGCGCAAAGGATCTTCATCGGCGGCCTCATTGCGTTCGGACTGTTAATCTATGCGTTGATAATCAGGAAGCATGCGCTCTGCGCGCTTCTCGATGGCATGTTCCAGAGCAAGACGGCAAATCTGATTGCCATGATCGCGGCCTTCTGCCTCAATTGGATTCTCTTTGGCATCCTGTCCATCCGCAAAAAGAAGCCTCTTGCGCTGGCGTTGTCGGCAGTCATGCTCGGGCTTTTTTGCTTCTCCTCGCTCGGCCATTTCCAGAAGTTCCAGTGGGTGCTGCAATACT
>JAEEGL016363773.1_pt1 | contig 11022 bp, 6 predicted proteins | sample 9134231 | NCBI WGS metagenome assembly JAEEGL01 (sample SAMN16246548, study PRJNA631951) | gut metagenome | biome: gut microbiome; feature: rumen; material: fiber-attached | host: Bos | place: Iran: Karaj | collected 2018-10
AGTCTTGTTTCATTTCTTCTAGTTTATCGGTAATCGCGTTTTTCATTGTTTCAATAGCGTAATCAAACTTTTGTTCGATTTCGCGGACATCGACAGTTGCAAGTTCTGCTGCACCTGTTGGTGTACTTGCACGTTTATCTGCAACAAAATCCACTAACGTAGAATCGATTTCGTGGCCAACTGCCGCAATAACTGGCATTTTAGAAGTTGCAATTGCTCTAACAAGCGTTTCATCATTAAATGCAAATAGATCTTCGCTTGCTCCTCCACCTCTACCAATAATTAAAGTATCTAAATCGTATTGTTGAGATTTATTAAACGCATTAAGTAATTCTTTAGCAGCACTCTCTCCTTGAACTGCACTTGGGAAGAAATAAATTTCACATAGTGGGTATCTACGATTGATATTAGTAACGATATCATGAATTGCTGCGCCATTAGGTGCGGTAATAACACCAATTTTATTTGGATAGATGTTTATTCGTCTTTTTCTAGATTCATCAAATAGACCTTCTAAAAGAAGCTTTTTCTTTAACTTCTCTAGTTCAACTAGAATTGAACCTTGTCCTTTTTCTTCAAGTTCATAGGCAATTAATTGATACGTTCCTCTAGCAGGATAAACATCCACTGATGCTAAAACAGTAATTTCATCCCCATTTTTTGGAGTGAAAGTAAGTTTACTAGCATAGCTAGAAAACATACAAACAGAAATAAGGCAGTCTTTATCTTTCAAAGAAAAATAAAGATGGCCGTTAGCCCCTGATTTAAAGTTAGATATTTCACCTTTTACAAATATAAATTTAAGGTTTTCGTCTTGGTTAATTAAGGTTTTGATATAACGGTTAACGTCAGTTACAGAATATACAATTCTAGGAATGGACATTAACCAATTACCTCATCGAGTATAGCGTGAATGAATTTCGCTTGCTTCTCTTCGATATATTTCTTCGCTAAATTGATAGCGACATCAATAACAATTCTCTTATCAATTTTTTCAACATAATAGAAATGAGCAACACTCATAAGTAAAATTGCTCTACTTAAAAGTGGGATTCTATCCCATGTCCAATTCTTTAAATGTGGATTAATCATATTAACAACATCAGCGTAGTGGCTTAATGAAAGATTCACACTATTTTTGATGAAATCATCACTTTTTACTTCTTCGATTTCTTCATCTTCACTTGATAAAATAGTTGCGACACTATCATCGTTTACTAATTCTTCAAATGATCTAAATACTTGATTTGGATGGACTGAGTTATCTAATAAAGCCTCATAGATAACAGTCATAATAATATAGTTTTCTTGATTTCTTGAAATGCTCATATTAATAAAGTGACATGACCTTTACTTGAACATCGAAAGGAATTTGTTCAGTAGATGCAAGTAAAGTATTAGTCACTTCCTCGTTGATATTTTTACAGACGTTTTGAATATTCTCTTCTTTTGCAACATCAATAAATAATGAAACATGGAGAATTCCCCTACTAATTGAGGTAGAAACTGGTTTATGAAGTTTAATCTTCTTATTACGTTTCTTTGTTTCATTACATGAAAGGTCAATTCCTTTAACTTTTTGTAAGGATAAAGAAACTAAGGAATCAAATGCATTTAGTGAGATTCCAATTTTGCCCTTGCTTTGAAAGTTTTCAATGAATAAATATTTTGCCATGTAATAAATATATCTTATATATATTTCTAATTCAATGTTTTACATAAAAACAATTAAAATGTTTCTTAAATTTATTTAAAAAACATTCATTATTTTCTTAAAGATAAAGAAAAAGGATACTTTATGTATCCTTATTTCATTAATTGTTTTTGGAAATTATTTAACAATTTCTTTAACTTTAGCGACAACGTTTTCAACAGTGAAGCCAAATTTCTTTAAGACAACACCTGCAGGACCGGATGCACCGAAGGAGTCAATTGATAAATGATATTTAGCGTATTTATCCCAACCAAAGCTTGTGAGCATTTCAAGAGACATACATTTTCTTGGATCATCTCCAATGACGCTTACTTTATAATCTTCAGATTGTTTATCGAAGTATTCTTGGCAAGGCATTGAAACAACTCTAACATCAATTCCTTCTTCCTTAAGAGCTTTTTGAGCTTCTACTGCTAAACCGACTTCAGAGCCAGTAGCGATAAGAATTAACTTAGCGTCTTTTTCTTCTTTGCTAACAACGTAAGCACCTTTTGCTAAACCTTCAGCAGAAGAACCTGCTAATAAAGGAAGGTTTTGTCTAGAAAGAATTAATGCTGTTGGTTCATCAACGCTTCTTAATGCGCTAACCCATGCAGCGTATGTTTCGCGTTCATCACATGGACGTACTACATTAACATGTGGAGTTGCACGTAACATTGCGAGTTGTTCGATTGGTTGGTGAGTTGGACCATCTTCACCAACTGCAATTGAGTCATGAGAGAATAAGTAAATTGCTGGTAAGTGTGTGATAGCAGCCATTCTAATAGCAGCTTTCATATAATCAGCGAAAACACAGAAGCAGCCAACATATGTTCTTAATCCACCATGGAGTAAGATACCATTTTGTGCAGCAGCCATTGCGAATTCACGAATACCCCAGTTAACATTGTGTCCATCTCTTGTAGCAGGTTCAAAGTTAACACCATTTTCAAGTTTAGTCATAACTGAACCAGCAACGTCAGCGGAACCACCTAATAAGTTAGGTAATGCAAGCATATAAGCATTTAATGCTTTACCACTAGCGACACGGCTAGATGTTGAGCTACCTTCAGCAAATTCTGGATACGCATCTGGTACGTATTTAGAAACATCTAATGATTTTGTGCAATATGCAAATCTATCTGCATCAACTGGATGTTTTTCAGCATACTTTTTGAAGTTTGCTTCCCAATCTGCCAATGCTTTTTCACCACGTTTTTGGTATGTTTCCTTAAATAAGGAATATACTTCTTCAGGTACTGTGAAGTCTGGGTAGTCATAACCATAAACTTCTTTAGCGTGTTTTCCATCTTCTTCACCTAATGGGTTACCATGAACTTTAGATGTACCTTGTTTTAATGAACCATAACCAATAATTGTGTGAACGATGATTAATGTTGGTTTTTCTTTAGAAAGTTTAGCTTGTTTTAATGCATTATCGATTGCATCGACATCATTACCATCTGCAACTTCTAAGACATCCCATTCACTTGCTAAGAATCTTGTCTTAACAGATTCAGAGAAGGAAAGATCAAGACCACCGTCAAGAGTAACTTGGTTAGCGTCATAAATTAAAATTAATTTATTGAGTTTTTGGTGACCAGCAAGAGAGATAGCTTCTTGAGAAATACCTTCTTGTAAACAACCATCACCACATAAACAGTATGTGAAGTGGTTAATTAATTTGTCACCATCAGGATAATTTGCAGCAAGTGCTTGTTCTGCCATTGCCATACCAACAGCTTGTGCAATACCTTGTCCTAAAGGACCACTAGTAGCATCAACACCATCAGTCCAACCATATTCTGGGTGACCTGGAGTTAATGAATCAACTTGTCTAAAGTTTTTAATATCATCCATTGATACTTTGTATCCGCAGATGTGGAGCATTGTATATAACAATGCAGAAGCGTGACCAGCGGATAATACGAATCTATCTCTATTAATCCACTTTGAGTCTTTTGGTGTGCTCACGAGGTGGCGTGACCACAATGTGTACATGATAGGTGCGGAACCAAGGGCCATACCTGGGTGACCAGATTTAGCTTTATTGATTTCATCAATACACAAGGAACGTATAGCATTAACACTTAAACTATCAATATTCTTCATTTCAAATCCTCCAATTAGTAGTTTATTAGTATATTATTAGTTTTATATAAAATACTCTGTATTTTATTACTCTTTTTCAAACTTGATGCCTAAATCATCAAGTTGCTTTTGAGTGACCTCTGTTGGAGCACCACTCATTGGACATACGCCAGCAAGATTCTTAGGGAATGCGATAACATCACGAATATTGTCTGTTCCACCTAAAATCATTGCTAATCTATCCAAACCATATGCCATACCTGCGTGTGGAGGTGTGCCATATTGTAAAGCTTCAACGAAGTAACCAAACTTCTTAGTGATTTCTTCATCGCTAAGACCTAATACTCTAAAGATCTTTCTTTGAACGTCTTGGTCATAAATACGAAGTGTTCCACCACCAGCTTCATAACCATTGATAACAATGTCATAAGCATAGCTTAAAGCCTTAGTTGGATCTTCATCTAAGTACTTTAAGTCTTCGTCTCTTGGACGAGTAAATGGATGGTGAGTAGCGACAATTTCACCACTTTCAACGTCTCTTTCAAACATTGGGAAGTCAATAACCCATAATAAATCATACGTATTTGGTTTAATTAAGCCTAAAGACTTACCATATTGTAATCTAATAGCTCCTAATAAAGGAGTAACTCTATTATAGTTGCCTGCAGCAATAATAATGATATCCCCTTCTTTAGCATCTAATGATTTTATTAAATCATTTCTTTCATCATCAGAAAGGAATTTATTAAAGCTACCTGCTAATTCATTGTTTTCATATTTTAAAACTGCTAGACCACCAAGACCGAACTTCTTAGCTTCTAAAGTTAAGTTATCAATAACTTTTCTTGATGTGTCTTTAGCAACTCCTGGAACACATAAACCTTTGATTGCTTCAGCGGTTTTGTATGCTTCAAAAGTAGTATTTTTGAATACTTCTTTTAAATCATGTAATTCGATAGCGAATCTTGTGTCTGGTTTATCACTACCAAAACGTTCCATAGCTTCCTTATAAGTCATTTGTCTTAAAGGAAGTGGTACATCATAACCAACTGTATTTTTAAAGATTTCTTTAATTAATCCTTCCATTAAAGTAAGGAATTGGTTTTGATCTAAGAAACTTGTTTCAATATCGATTTGAGTGAAGTCAGGTTGTCTATCTGCTCTTAAATCTTCATCTCTAAAACAGCGTGCGATTTGATAATATCTTTCGAATCCTCCTACCATTAATAATTGTTTAAACATTTGAGGGGATTGAGGTAAAGCATAGAAACTACCATGATGTAATCTAGATGGAACTAAGTATTCTTTAGCGCCTTCTGGAGAAGATGCGCAAAGCATTGGAGTTTCAATTTCGATAAATTGATGTTCGTGAAGATATTTATGAACTGTAATCTTAATTTGGTCACGAATATCAAAGTATCTTTGCATACAAGGTCTTCTTAAATCTAGGTATCTATATTTAAGTCTTGTATCTTCTAAAGCATCAGTTTCATCTGCGATAATTAATGGAGTTAATTTTGCAGTATTGATGACCTTGATTTCATCAGCGATGACTTCAATTTCACCAGTTTTCATCTTAGTATTTGCAACTTCTCTTAAAGAGACTGTGCCTTTTACTTGAATGACATATTCATTTCTAACGTCAGGAACTTTGTCTGGTTCTTTAACCATAACTTGGATAATTCCACTTCTATCTCTAAGATCGATAAAAAGGATGCTACCTAAGTTTCTTCTTTTGCTAACCCAGCCAAGAAGCACTACTTTTTCGCCGACATTATTTTTATTTAATTCAGCATTTCTATGCGTTCTTTCCATAAAATCTATTATTCGCCTTTCTTATCTTTACACTTACATTCATGATCGTGGTCATGATGATGTTCGCCACAACAGCAATCATCATCTCCACAACAACATTCATGTTCGTGTTCAAAACCTTCTAAAATATCTGCAACTTTTTCAATCATTTCTTCAACAGGAACTACGATTTGTTCAGTAGTTACTAAGTTTTTAATAACAACTGTTCCATTTTCAAGTTCGTTGTCGCCGACAATAACTGCTACTTTTGCATTCTTCTTCGCAGCACGCTTAATTTGTGCGCCCATCTTTGCGCTATCAAAGCACATATCTACATATATGCCTTGCATACGTAAGGAATTTGCGAGATTCAAACAATATTTTTGTGCATCTTCACCCATTGGCATCATATAGACATCAAGTCTATTTGATACGTCAGGAAGAAGGTCATCATCCTTCAATACTGAAACTAAACGTTCTACTCCAAAGGAGAAACCAACACCAGGGAGATCAGGTCCGCCAACTTCCCTAACAAGCTTATCGTAGTGACCACCAGCACCAATTGCGCCATAATCATTACCTTTACTTGATTTATAGCGGAATTCAAATACTGCATCTGAATAGTAATCCAGACCTCTCACTAAAGTGTCATCGATTTCATAAGGAATCTTCATATCATCTAACATTTCACATAAGCTAGCAAATTTTGCTCTGCTTTCAGGAGTTAGATAATCAGACATCTTAGGAGCGTTTTTAACAATTTCTTGATCTTGAGGAACTTTACAATCAAGAATTCTAAGAGGATTTAATTCATATCTTTGTTTACAATCATCACACATATCAGCAATCTTGTCTTTAAAGAAAGCTTTTAGAGCGGTTTTATAGTTTTCTCTAGATTGATTGTCACCTAATGTATTGATTTTTAATGTAACGTTTTCAAGTCCAATAGTAACTAACATTGTATATGCCATAGCGATAACTTCTGCATCGTTAAGGTAATTTGCTTGTCCTACGGACTCAACACCGAATTGGTTGAATTGACGATATCTACCTAATTGAGGACGTTCATATCTAAATACTGGTCCACAATAATAGAGTTTTAGAGGCATTTCTCTATCAACATAGAGTTTGTTTTGAACGATTAATCTCATGATACCAGCAGTGAATTCTGGTCTAAGAGTTAAACTTCTATCACCTTTATCTAGAAATGTGTACATTTCTTTTCTAACGACATCACTAGATTCACCAACACCACGAACGAATAGTTCGCTGTGTTCTAATACAGGTGGTCTCACTTCTGTATAAGCAAAGAATTCTGCGACTTGCTTAAGCATTGATTCAATTATTGCAAAAGCATTAGCTTCTTCACCAATTATGTCGTGAGTGCCTTTAACGTTTTTTATTTCTTCCATAATTTCCTCCATTAATGTATAACTCTGGTAATTGTGTAAATACCAGTAACACCATGTAAGATGTTAAATATATCATTTAGACGCTTAGCGTCTGTTACAAGAATAGTTGCGGTAATAATTGCAGAGAAGTTTGTAGGAACAGCTCTTGCGTTGATGCTTGCGATTGATACCTTGTTTGAGGACAATACGTTCATAACATCTACGAGTAAGTTATTTCTATCACTTGCTTCAATCATGATATCCACAGGATATGTAGCGTATCCTAAATCTTGTTTCCAATAAACATCCACTAATCTCTCTTTTTCATGAGCGATATTTGGGCATGCTTTTCTATGAACAGAAATACCTTTACCTTTGGTAATATAGCCAACAATGTCATCTCCTGGAATTGGAGTACAACAGTTCGCTAATGTAATAGCGATCTTGCCAACACCTTTACAATAGACTGGGCAATCATCTCTATTAATAGGTTTTGTAGTTCTATTTATAGTCTCTTCAATATTCACTTGTCTCTTAATTTTTAAGAAATCAATGATACTTGAAGGAATTGGTTTTCTATTATTGACACCGATGAATAATTCATCAACGTCTTTAAATCCATAGTTTTCAAGAACTTTAGGAGAATCTAAAAGTTCCATCATTTCTTCTTCAGTTAAACCTCTATCTCTAAAGGCATCAACACAGCTTGCTTTACCTCTAGCAATCTTTTCATCTCTAAGAAGTTCAGCATTTTTCTTTGCAATAAACTTACGAATACATTGTTTAGCAGCACCAGATTTGACAAAGTCAAGCCATCTTTCACTCGGTCCAGGAGATGTTTTGGAAGTTTTAATTTCCACCATATCGCCTGTTTTTAAGATTGTATTAAGCGGCACCATCACACCATTGACCAATGAGCCAACACATAAGTCACCCACACGTGAGTGAATGTGATATGCAAAATCAACTGGAGTAGATCCACTAGGAAGTTCGATAACTTTACCTTTAGGAGTGAATACATAAATACGAGAACCAAAGATATCTCTATTTAAGTTATCCATGTATTCTGTAGCGTTTTCATCTTGAGATTCGCTTGAGATAGAGACAAAGTCTCTAAACCAGTGTAATTTATTTTCAATTTCTCTTTGTTCAACCTCAGAGTTATAGCCACCTTCTTTATATGCCCAGTGAGCAGCAATACCGGTTTCTGCAACTTCATCCATTTCTTTAGTTCTGATTTGAACTTCATAGAAGTTTCCATCACCACCAATAATTGTGGTATGCAAAGATCTATACATGTTTGGCTTAGGCATTGCGATATAATCCTTAAATCTTCCAGGAACTGGAGTATAGACTTGGTGGATTAAACCTAAGATTTCGTAACATTGGATTTCAGTTTCAGTAATAACTCTAAGCGCTAAGATATCGTAGACTTCTTCGAAAGGACGTCCTTTGATATAAACTTTCTTATATGTTGAATAAATTGATTTAACACGAGAAGATATTTCAAATGGAATATTGTGTTCAAACAAAATATCACCGATTTTCTTTTTTAAAGAATCGAGAGATTTTGTCATCACTTTAACTTTTCTTTTATATAACTTTGTAATTTCTTCGTATTTTTCTGGCTCACCATACTTTAAACAAAGATCTTCAAGTTCTGTTTTGATAGAATCAAGACCAAGTCTAGAAGCGATTGGTACGAAAACTTCGAGCGTTTCTTTTGAGAGCGCTTTTTGTCTTTCAGGCGCGAGTGCTGCTAGTGTACGCATATTATGCAATCTATCAGCAAGCTTAATAATAATTACTCGAATATCTTTAGCCATTCCAAGGAAAATCTTTCTATGATCTTCTGCTTCGAATTCTGCTGCAGTAATCTTAGAGAGTTTCAATCTTTGGATTTTAGTTAAAGAATCAACAAGTAAAGCAACTTCGCCGCCCCATCTCTTTTCAATTTCTTCGATTGTGACATCAGTGTCTTCGACAACATCGTGTAATAAACCAGCAATAATTGTCTTTGGACCAGCATGTAAAGTAGCAATAATATATGCAACTTCGATTAAATGGTGAATATAAGGTTCGCCAGATTTTCTTAATTGACCTTCATGTTTTTCGCATATAAAAGCATAAGCATCTCTTATTTGTTTTCTATCTTCTAAAGAAGAAATGTAAGTAAGATAAATGCTTTCTACTTCTTCAAATGTATGGAGTGGATATCCACCGTTAACTTTTGCTTTCTTTTGCTCTTCCATAACAATTATTATCTTATATGTTTTTCTTTATATAATAAAGAGTAAACTTAAGGATTTAATTGTCTTGGTATTGTAATTCGTAGAGTTTGTAATATAATCCACGTTGTTTTAAGAGTTGTTGGTGATTGCCTTTCTCTTTTACTTCGCCATTTTGTAAGACAATAATTTGATCTGCCTTTTGAACAGTTGAAAGTCTATGAGCAACAACAAGCATTGTTCCCACTATTTTCATCTTTTCTAAGGAATCTTGGATTAATACTTCAGTTTCTGTATCAATGTTTGCGGTAGCTTCATCAAGAATAAGGATTTGTGGTTTGTGCACCATTGTTCTTGCAAATGAAAGAAGTTGTCTTTGACCTTGAGAATAGTTTTCACCATTTTCAATAACTTCTTCATATAATCCTTTTTCTGTTTCGTTGATGAATTTATCAGCATTGACATATTCACATGCTTTAACAACTTCTTCATCAGAAATTGATTCATCATGTAGTGTAATATTTTCTTTAATTGTGCCTGAGAAAAGGAAGACATCTTGTAACATTTGTCCAATCGCTTTTCTTAAAGACTTAATTTTAATCTTTTTAATATCAATTCCATCAATCAAAATTTGTCCTTTTTGGATTTCATAGTTACGGACAATTAGTGAAAGAATTGTTGTTTTTCCTGCTCCAGTAGCACCAACAAAAGCGCATGTTTCTTTTGGTTTAATTTCAAAGGATACATCTTTTAAAATCCATTCATCTTTGTTATAAGCAAACCAGACATTTTTAAATTCAATATGACCTTCAAAATGGTCAATATCCACTGCGTCTTCGCTATCTAAAACTTCAGGTGGAACATCGAGCAATGAGAAGAGTCTTTCACTAGATGTAATAGCCTTTTGAACACCATTAAGTTGATCAGCAATATGTTGAACTGGTTCGAAGAATCTTGTGAGATATAAGTAAATTGCGTATGCAGTTGCAGAAGCTACGCCAAATTCTTTTGAAAGCAAGAATGTAACTGCAACTGATGAGAAATATAAAAGTGTGATGAATGGTCGATAAACTCCAAAGCAGATAATTTCTCTAAATATAATTCTTCTTACATAATCACTCTTGCCCTCAAACTCTTTATACTTACGAACTTGTTGATTGAAAGCTTGTGTAATTTTCATACCAGAAAGGTTCTCAGAAAGGAATGTGTTTAAGTCAGAGAACGCTCTTCTTTCTTCTTTAAATAATGAGTGAATAACGTTAGAGAAAATAAGTGAATAAACAAACACTAACGCAACGAAAACAAGAGTGACAAATGCAACCTTGTAATTTAAGAAGAACAAGACTGATGCAGAGATAATAATTGTTAGGAAATTTTTGACAAGATTAATTAAAATTGTGGTAAATAATTCACTAACAGATTGTGTGTAGTTAGCCACTCTTGTAACTAACGCACCAACAGGCATGTCGTTTAATTGATTTTGGGACATGTTTTCGATATGAGAAAACACTTCCATTCTCATCTTATAAACGACTTTTTGACCTGCTTTTTGAAGAATCATTGATTGGAAATACAAGAAAACTTGTCCCAAAATGTTCATTATCAAAAATGCAATAACGAAGGTTAAAATCCCAGTGAATGGTTGACCTTCTGCTACCTCAAGTTTTTCGGTAACAATCTTGGCTAGGTAAGGGATAGCAGCTTGACAGACAACGCTTAAAATCATCAAGATGAATGCAACAAAAAGTCTTACTCTCTGGTCTTTAAAATAACCATAGAGTCTCTTGAACATAACCTTTTTAGGATACTTTCGATCACCAAAAAG
>JAEEGL016928883.1_pt1 | contig 11022 bp, 8 predicted proteins | sample 9134231 | NCBI WGS metagenome assembly JAEEGL01 (sample SAMN16246548, study PRJNA631951) | gut metagenome | biome: gut microbiome; feature: rumen; material: fiber-attached | host: Bos | place: Iran: Karaj | collected 2018-10
ATTAGCTTCTGCGGAAACAGCGATACAGGGAGTGGTGGTAACGGTACCTGCGATAGCCTGTACGCCCCAGTCCTGAAGCTGGTGATAAGCATTTACGGACTTCTCTGCGTCATGCTCATCGTCCTGAGCCTGAAGCTCGATGGTAAATCCGGTTTCCTCTGCGTTGATCTCGTCAACAGCGATCTTAGCTCCGTTAGCTACGGCATTTCCATAGATTGCAGCACCGCCGGTAAGGGGTCCGATGACTCCGAGCTTAAGAGTTCCGGTAAGAGCTCCGTTTCCCGATGCGCCGCTTCCGGTATTACCTGATCCGGTATTGCCGGTCTGGCCGCAAGCAGTCATGGAAAGAACCATTGCTCCGACCATCATAAGTGAAAGCAGTTTCTTTTTCATAATAATTCCTCCTGTTACATCATATATAACAAAACAGCCCAAAGGTTAGTATGACCCCCTTTGGCCTTGAAAGCATTTTAATTGGAAAGAACGCAAACTGTCAATGGGAAATTATACAAATATCCCTGTATACAATGTCCGATTTGCGGGCATTTTGCTCTAAAATCGGCGTTTTTTTGTGTTTTTTCCTTTTTCAGGCCTTCTCGATGAAGAGAACTCCGAGTGTTCCGGGACCGCAATGTGATGAGATGACTCCGCCGGCACGGGTCTCGAGGATCTCCTTGAATATGCCCAGGGATTCGAGATATTTTCTCGTTTCGTCGACTATCGCTCTGTCCTTTTCCTGAAGGGTGTGGGTGATGAATACCCTGTCCGTATCCGCATTTTTGAGCGTTTCTTCGAGATCGTGGGTGTACTTTCCGATCGCACCGGCCAAAGTTCCCCTGTATTTCTTGTCCGCTCCCATCGCTCCGTCCTTGACCACTATCTCGGGATGAAGCTTTAAGGTTCCGGCAAGAAGAGCCGCTGCTGACGAACATCTTCCGCCCCTGGCAAGGTATGTGAGGGTATCGATTACAAAACTTGCCCTGACATAAGGGATCAGCTCGTCCATTTTCTTAACGATCTCCTCAGCGGATGCGCCTGCTGCCGCCATCTCCGCTGCCTTGATGACGAGAAGTCCGATGCCGGTCGAAAGATTTGCGGAATCGACAACGTGCATATGTCCGTTTCCGTTATCCTCGGAATATATCTGTGCGAGGTTATAAGTTGAGCTCATTCCGGACGCTATGGTGAAAAGAATGACATCATCACCCGCATCAAGCACGGGCTTTACCGCTCCTTCAAGTCTTTCCGCGGTGATCGCCGCAGTCTTCGGAGTGGTTTTGTTTTCCTCGGCCCATTTAAAGATCTCTTCCTGCCCCATCTCCTCGCCGTCGTAATAGCTCTTTTCGCCCATTACGATGCAGAGGGGAATGATGGTCACCGAATATCTTTCGGTCAGTTCCTTTCCGAGATCACATGTAGAATCCGAAAAAATCCTTACTGCCATTTTCTTCCTCCGTTCAGTTCTTTCTTATATAAAGTCTGTAATACGTTGTATCGATCACTTCATCCGCACCGAACTCGCCTGTCGCGTATTCGTAGAGCCAGGATCTTGCAACCCTGTAATCTACCAGGCCGTCATAGCATTCGATTGCTATGATGTCGGGCTTCTTTTCGGGATAGACATCCCAATAGATTCCGAACCTCTCTCCGTAATCCTCGGTCATTATCGTGGAACCGTGTCCTATCCCCGCATCAGTGTACAGATAGGTAACGGCGTCTCCCGTGATCATGACAAAGTCTGCATTATCGAGTATCGCGGGAAGCTCTTCGAAGTCGATGCGTGCTTTGTTCGCATACACCCTCTCCATGATGAGCCACTTCTGGGGACCGATCGGAACCCTTGCGTCCGCATCGGTTATGTTCAAAAGATTATTGGTCGGATTTCCGAGCTGAACGATGTTTACAAAGGCGATCATAAGAACCGCAAGGAAGGTGACGATCCTTTCCTTTTTACCGGACATATCGGCGGTCAGTGCGATCAATGCCACCAGCGTCGCGGACATATATTTCGCCGACGAAAAGACGCTCTGATCGCAGGCGATAAGTACTGTGACAAGCACGGCCACTCCGCCCGTTCCGAAAAGGAAACAGATATTCCCGCTTTCTTCTTTTATAAGCGAGGACCTGTTGATCAGGAAATAAATAAATTCAATGATTATCGCAAACAGTATTCCGCCGAAAGTATACTCGATCGAATAGAAATCCGTCCTGAACATGTAGTGGATGAACTTCCATAAGAATATATAAAGAAGCGAAAACGGAACTGTCAGCTTTTTGTTTTTAAATGCAAGTGCGGTCAGATACGAAAGGAGGGTAAATCCGATAACAAACAGTGCGGTGATACCGAGGTCCCCGGCATACCTTACGATCTTGGAGGCTCCTTCCGCATGGGTTGAGTCGACTTCGATCATGTTGCTTATCGTGGTCATCAGCCCGGAGAGCGGTATCACACTGAGGATATATGCCATATAGGCAAGCCCGGCGATGACACAGACAGAAAGTACTGTAAGGAAATTTTTCTTTCTTTCCTTTCCCTTCAGAAGGATGCAAGCAAATGCAAATACCGCAAATAGCAGGGCCTGCGGATATGAGAGCACGCACAGCGAAAGGAAAACTCCGGTAAGTACCGGGAAAAGGATCCTTTCCTTCTTCGGGCTGTTCTCATCAAGCTCCCAAAGACGATCGATCATGATCAGGACAAGAGTTGATGTCCAGAGAAGTATGTTTGAAAATTCGGGAGTGCATAATTGCTTGGGTGAAAGATTTGCGTACACGATCGCACAGAAGAAAGACAGATCTTCCGGAAAGTGCCTTTTAAGCGAACGGTAAACCGTATACGAAACCAAAAGATGGATAAGCATTCCGCACGCACGTACGAAAATAACTTCTCCTTCGGTGCTTTTCGTGATCGTTCTGAATATCCACAGGAAGAACTCAACGGCATATCCGGATGTCTGGTGAAGTTCCCAGAGATCCCTGAAAAGCCTGTCACCGTTCAGCAATCTGTTTCCGATCGCAAATGCATAGCCCTCGTCAATGATCCAGCCGCAGCAGATCACCTTGACGGACGCCACAAATGTGACCAGAAGAAGCAGTACCTTCAGCGGGTCATGTATTATTTTCTTCAGATTCTTTATCATTAATTATCTTGTCTTCGGATACTTTGTCTGTGACTTCTTTATCAACAGTTTTTTCGTCTTCGGATGCGTCGGAGTCTGCCTTGACTGCTATGACCGTTCCGCGTGAGAAGACCGGTGTCAGGATCACGGGGATCATCAGGAAAAAGGGATACATGTATCTGAAAGCCGCAACAGGTCCGAGCAGGTATGTCCCCCAAAGGAAGAATGACAGGAACACTCCCGCGGTATAGCCCGGGCGCTTCGCCTTTATCGCAATATAAAATCCGAGGATTATCATATAGAAAGGGATCGAAAGCGAGAAAGGAAGTCCTCCGAGTGTTCCGCTCTCTTCGATATCCGTAAAGATCATATCGTAGAATCCGCGCATCTCGGGGAACCATGAACCACCCGTGATCATATATACGGGAACGGAAACATTTTCGGTCTCGATATATTTCCTTGCGGCATATCTGTCGGTCATCCTTGCTCCCGGATACCAGAGCTGGACATTCTGGGTAAGGAAAGCATTTGCGAATTCAAAAGGATACTTTTTGAACATATGCATATACAGATCCCAGAAAGCCGACCTGTCCGAATCGTAAAGTGCATCGTTGAAGGTGAACTTGACCGAATCCGCAAGCCTGGGATTGTATCTTCCCGCTTCCATGTAATTGTCTATGATGAATTTCTCCGCAACGGTAAGCTCGGGGAACTTATTTACATATACCGATGAGATCTGGTTTACCGGAACGCTGAGCATTTCGTGCGATTCGGTCTTCTCTACACCCGTCATGGGATATACGATCTTAAGCACGGCCACGGCTATGACCACACCGCCGAGCATAGAAAGAAGTACCTTCTTCATTCCGTTCTTCTTTCTCATGAAAAAGAGAACGATCACAAGCGCACCTGCAGCGGGCAGGAAATTATTTCTGAGAAGACATCCGAGTGCGGTAAGAAATACGATGCCGCAGATGTTTAATTTCTCTTTTTTCGAAAACTTCTTTTGAACCTCTTCGTCTTCGGAATCGGTCTTATAGGTTCCCACTGCGGTGATGCGGAGGAACAATCTTACGACCACACATGAAAAGAGAACGTCCTTGGTCATCTCGACCGAAAAGACGGAAAACGCGGGATAGAGAGCGTAGAAAAGCATTGTGATGACGGGGATGGGCCACTTGCATCCTGCCTTAACCTCTGCGTCGGTCACATATCCGCACACACCTGAAAGGATCAGGATCTGAACGATACAGTAGATAAAGAGTCCGTAAGGATGTGGAACTCCGAACCACTCGAGTGCGATGAAGAAATTCCAGATAAGTGTATGAAGAACGGGATGATGATTGGAAAGAGGCATGATACCAAAAGCCTGAAGGGTCTGCCACTCCGAATCGTATCCGAGGATTCCGGGGAAGTACGAAAAAAGTGCGATCACGCCTGCTGCGATGACAAGAAGTGATGTGATGACGGGGAAGAACTTATAGATCTTCGCTCTTTCCTTTACGTCTTCCTTTTCGCAGGGAACAAGGGACTTCTTAACTCCGGCACCTATCAGTGCGAAGACAAGTATCAGTGGAAGGAACACGAAAAGAAACAGCACTCCGTATTCAAGGGGCTTGTAATAAACATCGATAACAGTGTTGTAATTGTAGACGCTTCTTCCGCAGGTAACGAATGCCGCACACAGAGCGGCAAACAGGATCTCCGCCCACGGAAATTTTCTTTTCTTCTTAACTGTTTCTTCCAAGATACTTACTCCGGTTTCGTTTCTGTATATTCAGTCTTCAAGGTCAAGATCCGTCACTTTGGCAAGGTGCTCTTCTTCGCCTTTGCCTTCATATGTGAGGATCATATTTATCCTGTCCCGTCCTTCGAGAAGAGCCTTAAGAAAATAGCTGTCGCCCTCCCACATCGGAAGACTCTCAATTTCACTTCTTTCGATCCACTTGAGCTCGCCCTCGTCACAGTCGGTCCGAAGCTCGCCATCGAAGCCTGTTGCGGAATAGAGATACATGTCCTCATCTTCCCACATCTCCGAAATGAATCTGATCACTCCGTGAAAATGGTATTCGGTAACGGTAAGGCCTGTCTCTTCAAAAACCTCACGCTTAACACACTGATCCGGCGTTTCTCCGGGCTCGGTCTTTCCGCCGATGCCGATCCACTTTCCGGCGTTGGGATCGTTCTTCTTTTTATTTCTGTATAAAAAGAGAACCTTGTTTTCCTTTTGTATATAGCAGAGCGTGGATATTCTCATTTATGCTTACTGTTTAGCCAGCTCCTCGGCACGCTTCAGGGCTTCGTCTATGTGGGGACGGAAATTCTCTTCCCCGATCATCTTATCAAATCCGTCCTTCCTGAAGACGGTCATGGGCTGTTCGTTTACATGGGAAAGAACGATGGTGATGTTCCTCTTTTTACAATCCTCATAGAGCTGCTCGAGGTTGTGCATTGCGGTCGCATCGATCGCATGCACGCTTCTCATTCTGATGACGAGGACCTTGGTATCTTCCTTAAAAGAAATGTTCAGGATCTTGCCGGCAGCTGCGAAGAACATGGGACCGGAGAATTCGTAAACAACGGTATGCTCGGGGATGACCCTGAGAGTAATGCTGTCCGGGTCGTTCTCGTCATCGATCTCCTTCCAGCCTTCAACGGAAGTAACGTCGCTCATTCTCTTCATGAAAAGAAGTGCGGCAAGTACGATTCCGACTTCGATCGCAACAACAAGGTCAAATACTACGGTAAGAACAAATGTGATTCCGAGTACAAGGATGTCACTCTTGGGTGATGACTTGCAGAGCTTGTAGAAATTCCTCCATCCGCTCATGTTGTAAGCAACCTGGAAAAGGATCGCCGCGATGCAGGGCATGGGGATAAGCTTCGCAAGAGGCATCATGAAAAGAACAACAAGTACGAGTGAGATCGAATGAACCATTCCCGCGATGGGAGTACGTCCGCCGTTCTTGATATTGGCGGCGGTTCTTGCGATCGCGCCGGTAGCGGGGATTCCGCCGAAGCACGCTGAACCGATGTTAGCGATACCCTGTGCAATGAGCTCCATATTTGATCTGTGCTTGGAACCGATCATCGAATCCGCAACAACCGCGGAAAGGAGTGACTCGATTCCGGCAAGCAGTGCAATGGTGACCGCATTGGGAACCTGGGCTCTTATGACGCTTATCGAAAAGATCGATGAATTCAGAGTGATGGGAGGAAGACCCGTACGGATATCGGTAAATGCCTTGCCGATGGTGTTTACATCAAGGTTGAAGATCTTGACGATCGCTGCGGTAACGATAACCGCGATAAGGGAGCCGGGGATCTTCTTGAAGATCATGGGCCAGATGATAAGTATCGCAAGAGCAAGCGCTCCGATAAGGACCGCCTGGATATTTATGGTCGAGATATTGGAAACGAGAGCCATGATCTTTTCGGAGGTCTCGATGGGCTTTTCACCGTTCATATACTGAATTCCGGTGAAATCCTTGATCTGTCCGATGAAAAGAGTAACGGCAATACCTGCGGTAAATCCGGTCGTGATGGTATAGGGAATATATTTAAGAAGATTTCCGAATCTGAAAAATCCCATCAGAATGAGGAAGATACCTGCCATAATGGTCGCGACCATAAGGCCTTCGGTTCCGTCACTTGCGACAATTCCCGCAACAATTGTTGCGAATGCAGCTGTGGGACCTGCGATCTGGACACGGCTTCCGCCAAAGAAAGCAACAAGGAAGCCTGCGACTATCGCGGTATATATTCCGGCCTCGGGGCCCACTCCCGATGCTATCGCGAGAGCTATTGAAAGAGGGAGTGCGATGATCGCCACGATGACGCCCGCTACCAGGTCCTTAACGAACTGGGCTCCCGTATAATTCTTCATTACAGAAAAAAGCTTGGGTTTTAACTTATCCATTTCCTAAATATATATATCCTTTCCAAGGCATAAATGCCCATTTGGATTAATGTTATCACACATAGACACTTACGTTAATACCAATAATGAAAAACCCCGGGTCATTCCCGGGGTACTTTCACTGAAGAACTTCCTTGCTTATGCGGTTTATCACGTGCTTTTTGTCCCCGCTCCACAGGGGTGCGACCAGGATCTTCTTATCCCCGTCACCGGTCAGGCGGTGGATGACAACGTTTTCCGGGATGATCTTTACGCAATCCTTCAGGATGGCTATGTACTCATCCTCGGTCAGTACCTCAAACTTACCGGCCAGATATTCCTTTTCGAGATCGGTCCCTTTAAGAACATGGAGAAGCTGGAGCTTTATCCCGTCGGTACCCTTTTCGCAAACGTACTTTACGGTCTCCTTCATCATTTCGGGAGTTTCGCCTGGAAGTCCGAGGATCATGTGGGTTATGACCTCGATCCCTCGTTTCTTAAGCTCCGTTACCGCCTTATCGTATATTTCGAGTTCGTATCCGCGGCGTATATATTCGGCGGTCTCCTTGTGAATGGTCTGAAGTCCGAGCTCTACCCATACCGGCTTGATCCGGTTTATCTCTTCGAGAAGATCAAGAACGTCTCCGGGAAGGCAGTCGGGCCTCGTCGCTATGGACACTGCGACTATGTCAGGGTGGTCTGCCGCCTCGGTAAACAGAGGGCGGAGCTTTTCAGCCGGGGCATAGGTGTTGGTAAATGCCTGGAAGTAGGCAATAAATTTTCCGTCTTTTATTTTGGAAGAAACTAATCTCTTTCCTTCCTCGATCTGGTCATAAATGCTCTTTCCGGGGTCCTGTGCGAACTCGCCGCTTCCGCCCGCCGAGCAGAATATACAACCGCGGGTGCCGAGCTTCCCATCCCTGTTGGGACAGGTAAGCCCGGCATTTACTGCTATCTTATAAACTTTGCATCCGAATCTCTCACGTAGATATTCGTTTAAAAGTGTCATGCCTGATGAGCCTCCGGGCATTCCGGAATAAAGCTTATACCATCATCTTGTAGATCTTAGTGCAATCTTCTTCGTTAAGTGAAATGAAACCTGAAATGGTTCCGTTTCTTCCGTCGCCCCTGCAGAGAACATCGACAAGCTTCGGGATATCTTCTTCCTTTGCACCGAGCTCTTCAAAATTCTTCGGCATTCCGATCGAGATCAGGAAATTCCTGAAGGCCTCGATTCCCGCTTTTGCGGTGACCTCGGGATGTGCGAAATCCATCTGGCATCCCCAGACTCTTACTGCGACCTGTGCAAACCTCATCACATTGTGTGACATCTCGTAAGTAAATACCGCAGGCATGGTTACGGCAAGTCCGGCACCGTGCGCACAGTCATAGAGAGCGGAAAGCTCGTGCTCGATCGTGTGGCTGAGCCAGTCCTGGCTTCTTCCTACTCCGACCGCATTGGTGTGAGCCATTGTTCCCGCCCACATGATATTTGCTCTCGCATCGTAATTATTGGGATCTGCGATGACTCTTGGGCCTTCGTGAACCATGGTAAGGAGAAGCGCCTCGATAAGTCTGTCGGTAACTTCAACCTCTTCCGTATTGGTAAGGTATCTTTCATACAGATGAGCCATGATATCGGTGATTCCGGCTGCACTCTGGTATGCGGGAAGTGTCTGTGTAAGTGCGGGGTTCAGGATACTGAACTTGGGGCGGATCGCATCTCCGCTTGCTCCGCGCTTGAACATTCCGTCTTCCTTGGTGATAACGGAATCGGGGCTTCCCTCACTGCCTGCTGCGGCGATGGTGAGAACGGTTCCCACGGGAAGTGCATCCTCTATCCACTTTCCCCTGTAGAAATCCCAGAAGTCTCCGTCATATACAACGCCTGCTGCGATTGCCTTGGAAGAATCGATAACACTTCCGCCTCCGACCGCAAGGATGAAATCCACGTTTTCCTTTTTGCAAAAGTCTATTCCTTCATAAACAAGGCCGTCCCTGGGATTGGGCTTGACACCGCCGAGCTCGACATAAGGGATTCCCTTGCCGTCCAGTGATTTCTTTACCCTGTCGAGAAGGCCGGAACGCACAACGCTTCCTCCGCCGTAATGAATGAGAACCCTGCTTCCACCGAATCTCTTTACAAGGCTTCCTACTTTATCCTCGGAGTCCTTTCCGAATACGAAACACGTGGGTGAGTAAAAAGAAAAATTTTCCATGAACTATCCTTTCTGCCATATGCGGCAATACACGTTATACGCTAAAGATAGCATTTAGAAAGCACCTGTGCTAACTACTATTTGTTCCCGAAGATACCGCTTTTTGTCATAGGATGACTTCGTCTCCCGAGTGGACATATTCGAGACTGTCTCCCATGATCTCCTTCATCACTTCATACGCGGGAACTCCCGTGCAGTGACAGGTGAAAAACTTTGTGGGATATGCGGTCAGCTCCTTCGCAATCTCTTTTATTTCTATCAACTGGTCTTCGCGGTAATCAGTCTTTTTCATCAAGTGGAACCCACTTATCACGGCATCCGGAACAGAGCCGTACTTTTCCCTATATGCATCCATGATGCTCAGGATCCCGTTGTGGGCGCATCCAGAGATGAGAACCTTTTTCCCTTCGTCACTGACGACGAGAAAATGTTCATGCGCAAAATCGTCCCGGACAAATCCGTCCTGCGTTTTTATAAGAAGTCTTTTGTTCGTAAAAGGAAGCTCATGGGTTCTCTTTCTGATCGTAAACAGTTCGATCTCTTCGTCTATCACGTGATCGCCCGTGATCATCTTAATACCCGGAAGAGAAGCTATGGCCTTATCGATCCCGATATATCTGAAGCGTTCTCCTTCCGCATTCTCACCGTCGTCCGCATAGTATTCCCCGGTCGCAAGGCTTTGCATATATATGGCGGCCCCGGTATTTATTCTGGAAAAAGGAATGATCCCGCCCGAGTGATCGTAGTGTCCGTGGCTTAAGATCACGGTGTCGACCGCGGACAGATCGATGCCCAGCCTCTTCGCATTCTCCAGGGTATCCGCAGAAGGCCCGAGATCGGCGAGAAGCTTGTGATGAGCCGTCTCAACATAAAAAGACAAGCCGTGTGCGTAAATGCATCCCGACTTGCCTTCCGTATTTTCGATTAGATTAATGATCTTCATAAGAGCATTGTAGCAGATTGCCCGGTCGTATCAATTACTTTTTATCTCGTATCTCTTGTAAAGGATATATCCGATGAAGATAAGAAGTAATGCGACTGCCGCATATGAAACTGCGGCAACCTGGTACGATCTGAAATAATGTCCCGCTATCTTAAAGAGCCTGAATTCATATACCAGTCTCGGTGATATCTGAGTCGGGGGCAAAAGACAGCATATCTTGGACAGGGTCTTCATATGCATCGGGACCGATGTTCCGAGTGCAAAAAGTGCGAAATATCCGCCAACGATTATGCCCATTGTTCCCATTCCGTTTCTGAGCACGCAGGATACAAACATCGTGGCTGTGGATAAAAGGAGTGATCCGAGTACGGTAAGGATTATCAGTATCAATGAAGTCTCACCGACGGTAAGCTTCATCTGGGTGAAAGGATAAATAACCTGCTCAAGGGCATCCATCCCGTCCAGCCCCCACTTTATCCCGACATAACCGACAAATATACCGAGATATAATAATACCGTCACGAAACTGTATGTCGTACCTGCCAGGATCTTGGCGATATATGTTTCCTTTCCTCCGTTAATGCTTGCTCTTATCATGGGATCGGTCTTTCTCTGCGTCTCCGCGGAAAATGATGTCGAAAGGCTGACCGAGATAACAAGCATCATGATGATGATCGTGTTGCTTATCCCGTTCTGAAGACCGAAGGTTATAAAGGAATCCTTCCACACAAAAGGCTTTTCCAGAGTTTCTTCCTGAGCTTTCCAGTATTCGATCTCGCCTTCGTCAAGATAAGAGTCTGCATATGCTTCATCTATTATCTTAAGACGTTCTTCATATAACCG
>JAEEGL010379930.1_pt1 | contig 11021 bp, 14 predicted proteins | sample 9134231 | NCBI WGS metagenome assembly JAEEGL01 (sample SAMN16246548, study PRJNA631951) | gut metagenome | biome: gut microbiome; feature: rumen; material: fiber-attached | host: Bos | place: Iran: Karaj | collected 2018-10
CGTCGATATTGACCTTGAACTTTGCGGTGCGCGGACGCGGCGTGGGATAGGCGTCAAAGCCGGACGCGGGCGTCTGCGGATTGTTTTCCTGCGGGAATCTGTTTTCGTCCATAAGAAACCTCCGGGGAGATGGTTGTTCAATAGATCCGGATGACCCGTTGCTCCGTCACGATCAGATGCACGGGACGGTCGTTCACGTCGGTGGGCAGTGTGTCATGCAGACACGCTTCAAAGCAAAGTCCCACGGAAACGCCGGGGAAGCGCTTGAGATAGCGGTCGTAAAAGCCCATGCCATAGCCGAGACGGAAGCCGCGACAGTCAAACGCGAGCGCGGGCACGATGCAAAGCTCGGCCTTGCGCGGATTGATCGGCAGGCCGTGCGGCGGCTCCTGAATGCCAAAGGCGCTGCGTTCGCTTGCCTGGGAAAGATGCGTCACCGGCATGAACTCCATACGGCTGTCTTCATAGCAGCGGGGGAGTGCCACGCATTTGCCCGCCTGAAGGCAGGCTTCAATGATGCCGCGCGTTTCCGCCTCGTTGCCGGCGGCAAGATAGCAAAGCACGGTGTTCGCTTCCCGGAACGCGGGCAGGGTTTGCAGCAGCCGACACATGGCGGCCGCCTTCTTTTCCTTTTCGCTGACTGCGGCGCGCACTGCGGCGCAGGCCGGGCGCAGCAACTGCTTTTGCTCTTTGATGGGCTGCGCGGGCGTCATGGGCATTGGATCGCCGCCTTGATCGCATTCGCGGCCGCCTGGCCTTTCAGCGCCGCAATGATGGCAAAGCCGAACTCCAGCGCAACGCCGGCGCCCTTCGCCGTGATGACGCCGCCGTCGGAAACAACGCTCTTTTCGCTGATGACGGCGCCTTGCAGGTCTTTTTCAAAGCCGGGGAAAGCGATGGCTTCTTTGCCCTTCAGCAAGCCCTTGTGGCCGAGGACGGACGGTGCGGCGCAGATGGCGCAAAGCAGCTTGCCGTTTTCGCGGCAGTAGTCGAGCGCGCTTTGCACAGCGGCGCTTTTTTCCAAATTCAGCGTACCCGGCATGCCGCCCGGCAAAATCACGCCGTCCAGCGCGTCGCCGAGGACGATCTCGTCCTCCGTCAGATCGCAGACCAGCGGAATCCCGTGGGAGCCGGTGATGACGTTTGCGCCGACGCCGACGGTCTTCACGTCGATTTTGGCGCGGCGGAGCAGATCGATCGGCGCGATCGCTTCGGTTTCTTCAAAGCCTGGCGCCAAAAAGCAATAGAGCATAGCGGTTCTCCTTTCTCAGTCGAGCGCGAAATTCATGTAATAGCTGCGGCCCAAAAGGGCGCGGTTCGCCGTATAGAGCATGCCGAACGGCTGCTTTTGGAACCCGGGCAGGGCCCAGGGTGTATAGACGGGGATGTGTTCGCCCTTCGGCAGCGCGGCGACCAGATCGAACTGGGCGTTCCAGGGGGAATCGGACACGACCTCCTGCACCTGCTTGCCGTCGAACAGGAAGGCGGTATGCTGATACGCATAAGCCTGCGTGTCATAAAACGACTGGCAGTCCAGCGCATACTGCAGGTTTTCCTCCGTCCACAAAAAGCGGTCGAAGCCGCCGCAGGGCAGCGAAGCGTAGCGTGCGTTAGTGATCGGATCGGGCGGCGCGGCGCCCTTGCCCAGCAGCGTGCCCGCCCAGCGGTACAGCCTTGTGGAAAAGCCGAATTTTTCATAGTAGTCATACAGCGGTTTGCTGGCCGGCACGAGGACGATGAACGCCTTGTTGGTTTCGTGCAGAAAAGCCTTTGCCTCTTCGATCAGCGCACGCATCAGTCCCTTGCCGCGGTATTGCGGCTTGGTGGCGGCGGCGTAAAGATAATAGCCGTCATAAAGCTGCCCTCCCGCCTGCAGACGGCAGTCGAGCAGATACAGCACACTGCGGATTTCGCCGTCTTCCAGCACGGCGAACGGATGGGAAGACGGAAAGGCACGGGCGAAGAACAGGTCGATATACCCGTCCTCGTCGCCGAACACGTCCTTCCAAAGGGTGTGCAGCTGGGTCAGATAGTCTTCGGATGGTGTGATGCGCATTTAAACGATCCTCGTTTCATATTTTTCCACAAAAAAGGCGGGATGATACGACAACTTTGCTTTACGCAGGTTGTCGTGGCCCAGATCATCTTCCCGGTTGATATAGCGGAAGGCGGATAACTCCTCCTGCACGAACTGCCGGTTGATCATCGGATAGGCGCCGCGCACAGAGGCAAACGCTTTTTCAAAATGGACGCAGAACATGTCGTCCGTCAGCGCTTCGCCGAAGGTGTAGGCCACGACCCGGCCGTCCACACGCAGCAGACCGCCCAGGCAGCCGAGCGCTTCATAGTTTTGGAACGCGCGCTCAATAATGCGAAACTCATCTTCCAGCTCCGCGCGCCGGTCGGGGTGGCTTTCCGCCAGCCATTGCCGGCTCATCTGCAGGCAGTCCGGAATCGCGTCGGGCGTGAGTCGTTCATAGGACCAGCGGAAGGAGCGCTCGAAAAAGGAGATATGGTTGCGCTTGCTTTGATACTTCTTGCCGGCGAGTGCTGCGAGATCCTCACGGCGGTAGACATAGTCGAATGAATCGCGGTTCTTCCTGATGTCGAACGCGCCGGGGAAGGCAGTCTCCAGAATCGCCGCTTCTTCTTCCGTCATGCCGTAAAACTCGGCCGGTCGGCCGGTTTCCCTTGCGGCCGCGACCACCTCTTTCACGGCGGCGGCCTTGTCGCCGCCCACGGGGAAGCAATAGGCGTCCAGCGCGCCGGTTTCGCATTTTGTGACGAAGCAGCCGTTGGTTTCGGCGATGAAAAGCGGATACTTTGCGCCGTAGGAGAAGATGTTGCAAAAGCCGTATTCGCAGCCGAGACGCGGTTCCTGCGCAAGCTTTTGCCGCACCGGTTCCCTGTCGGCCAGCGTGACGCGCCGCCAGTCAAGCATGGCGCACCACGCCCGAAACCAGGGCCAGCACATCCCGCGCAATCGCTTCGCGCGTGCGGGGCGCGCCGCTTTCGCTGCAGGCGATCACGCGCCAGCCGCATTTTTGCGCCGCATAGAGCGCCGCTTCACGACAGGCGGCAAGATAGGCGGTGTCGCGCTCATGCACGTCCTTTTTGGTGCTGTCGCCGTCATAGCGGTGCTGCAGCAGCGTCTGCGACACGGCGACGGGCATGTCCAGATAGACCACAAGGTCGGGCTTTGGTATGCCGAGCTTGTGATATTCAAAATCGTCGAGCCAGGAAAGATAGGCGTCCCAGTCGGTCTGCGGCAGCTTTGTCATCTGGTGGCAGGCGTTGGACGTGGTGTAGCGGTCGGCCAAAATCACCGCGCCGCTTTCGTAATCGGCGCCCCAGATGGTTTTGCAGCCCGCATAGCGATCCACCGCATAAAACGCGGAGGCCGCAAAGGCGTTGACGTCGCCCGGCTTGTCCCCATAGGCGCCGGCCAGGTATTCCTTCACCAGCGCAGACGAGGGCGCGTCGTAATGCGGCAGCGAAATCTGGCGGCAGGGGATGCCCCGGCTTTGCAGCGCCTCAAACAGCAGCGCGGTCTGGGTGCCCTTGCCGCTGCCGTCCAGGCCCTCGATGACGATCAGCGTACCCATCAGTAGGTCAGGATGACGGCAAAGACGACAAGGCTGCCGCTTTCTTCGCGGTTGGCGATGGAATGTGTTTCGCCGCCGAGGCAGATGCAGCTGTCGCCGGCGTGCAGAATCTCGGTTTTGCCGTTGTCAAAATAGGTGGCGGTGCCCTCGATGACATAGAACACCTCTTCTTCGTTCTCATGGACATGCGCGCCGATGGAGCAGCCGGGCTCCAGCCGGATCGTGCCGATCAGGCGGGCCTTGCCCTTGTATTCGCCCTTGTCCAGCACGTCGGTCACAACGGCTTGTCCGTCGCCGCCGCGCATGTTGACTTTTACGGTTTTCGTCATGTCTTCGTTACGCTTGATCATATGCCATACTCCTCTTGCTTTGAATCCATAATAATCCAATATAATTTCAGTATATTATAGCAGTTTTTTCCGCCCGGTGCAAGCGGTTTGCGAACAATTTCATTGTTTCGCAAGAACTTTTCGGCTGCATTCTTGACAAAGATGCGGGAATCTATTAAAATGAAGAAAAACAACCGCTTGAAAGGAGCGATTCTCATGCTTCAGCACGGCGCTTACATCATCGGCGTTTCTTCCTGCGGGGAAGAAGTCTGTGCGGCGGCCGGCCGCATTTCGACCCAGCAGGGGACGGCGCTGGAAATCTTTGACCGCTCGCATGACAAAGAAAAGAACGCCCGCCTGATCTCGAAGGTTACGGCGTCCGGCCATACCTCCACGGTGGAGCATGTCTTTTTCAATCTGGCGTTCAACAACGTTTCGGTCGTGGTGGAACAGTTCATGATCGAATTCCGTCTGGCGTCATTCACCGTCAAATCGCGCCGCTATGTGGATTTTGCCGACTGCGGCTACTATGTGCCGGCTGCGCTGCCCGAAGCGCTGCGCGCGCGTTATACGGCCCATATGGACGGCCTTTTCGCGCTGTATGCAAAGCTGCGCGAGGCGGATGTTCCGATGGAAGACGCCCGCTTCGTCTTGCCCTATTGCTTCTATTCCAACTTCTATTGCTCGCTCGGCGGCCGCGAACTGGTCAACGTCCTGCGTTCCATGCTGTTCGGCCGCGGCAGCGCGTATCCGGAAATCCGTGAAATCGGCGAATCTTTGCTGAAACAGGCCAGGGAAGCCGCGCCCGGCGTGTTCGCCGATTTTGAAGAAAAGAACAAGGACTACCGTGACTTGCCCGAGCTGCCTGCGTTTGCAAAAGAGGAAACCGATGGCCCCGGCTGTGCGGTGGAGCTGCTGAGCGCCACCCAGGACGCCGAGCGGAACGTGGCCCGCACGGCGCTGATTGAACGGTACGGCCTGCCCACGGCGCAGGCGGACAAGCTGCTGCAGGACGAGGGTACGCGGAAGGCCGTGCTGGACGCGGTGGTGCGTGCCGGGCGTCCCCGCGCGCTGGAGGCGGCGACGTTCACCGTCCGGTTCAACAACGTCTCGCTCTCCACAGTCACCCACTTTGTACGCCACCGGATCCAGAGCATCTGTATTCCCCAGCTGAAGGACTGCGTGCGTGAAAACTATATTATTCCCGCCACCGTGCGCGACAACGAGGCGCTGCTGAACGATTATACGGCTGCCTTCGACCGAACTGCGGCGCTTTATCACGAGCTGCAGCAGGCAGGCGTTTCGGAAGAGGACCTCGTTTATGTGCTGCTGTCGGGCAACGTACTCGACCTCGTGACCACGCTGAACGCCCGCGAACTGCGGCTGCTTTTGAAGCTGCGCACCTGCACCCGCGCCCAGTGGGAGATTCGTCAGCTCACGACGGAGCTGCTTTTCCTGCTGCGCGAACGCTGTCCGCTGCTCTTCGCCTCCTACGGCCCGAGCTGTGTTTGCGACGGCAAATGCCCCGAAGGGCGCATGTGCTGCGGCCGCATGGAAGAGATGCGCCGGCTGTTCGGCTGATTCCAAACAAAAAGAAAGGCTGTTGTCTCACGGCAACAGCCTTTTTTCTGTTATTCCGGTCTGTGACCCAGTGTCCACGGCCAGAAGATCCGGTCGATCCATTCAATCATCAGTCCGACAAAATCGCGGAGCGACGCGATCATTTTGTTATAGGTTTCGTTCCAGTCCATTTTTCGCGCTCCTTTCTCACTTTATCAGGGTGCTCAGCCATTCGGCCAGATCCTCGAAGAGCTCCTGCAGATATTGAAGAAATTCATCAAGCTTAAAGTTGTGAATCAAGACGATCATCCTTTCTATACTGTCCTTTTTTCATTATACAACTTTGCGCCGCGGCATGCAAGTCCCCAAAGCCAGAACCAAAAACTTTTTTTGCGCCAAAAGCCGACAGGTTGCTCCGTCCGCCGGGGGTATAATCGCCTTGGTGATGAAAATGACAACGGTGGTTTACGGCGATATTCTGTTCATCCTCAACGCCTATGTGACGGATTTGCTGCTGCTGTTATGCGGCCTCTTGTGTCATGAGCCGGGCCGGCGGGGACGCAGGGCGCTCGCGGCGCTGCTGGGCGGCGCCTATGCGTTCGTGATCTTTGTGCCGCGCCTGCCGCGTTGGGCCCTGATGCTGTCGCGTCTGCCTGCGGCGGCGGTGCTGGTGCTGGCCGCGTTCGGCTTTGCGGGGCGGGGAAGATTCTTGCGGCTGTATGCCGGCTTCTTTCTGGTCAACTTTGTGTTTGCCGGCCTGATGGGCGCGCTCTGGCATACGCTGCACCCGGCGCGGATGCTCTATTACGGCACGGTGGTCTATTTTGCCGTCGACACCGGCGCGCTTGTTGTGCTCACAGCCGTGTGCTACGCGCTGCTTTGGGGCGCCGACCGGCTGCTGCAGACCCGCCGCGCCCGCGGCAGCATCTATGAAATCCGGCTGCGGCTGGACGAAAAAGAGGTGCGCTGCCGGGCGCTGCTGGACACCGGAAACCTCCTGTGCGAGCCGTTTTCCGGGCTTCCCGTGGTGTTGCTGCACCGCTCGTTCGCCCCTGCGCTCGGCGTGGCGGAAACGCCGGACGCCGCCCGGTGCGCCGCGCTGCGCTGGCGGCTGATTCCGTGTGAGAGCCCCGGCGGGTCGGCGCTGCTGCCGGCGTTTCGTCCAACGGGGCTGACCGTGCTTTCCGCGCGGGGAAAGCGTGTCACCGACCGGTGTTATGTTGCGCTGACCGGGCAGCCGCTGCAGGGCGGTGCGTGCGGTGCGCTGCTCCCGCCGGCGCTGCTGGAGCTGCCGCAGATGCCGCTTACTGCCGAAAGGGGAGGACGCCGATGAAACAAGCTTTGCTGTCGGCCGCGGGCAGACTGCGTGCAGCAATGGCTGCGCTGCTCGGGCTGCGCCAAACGTCGGTCGATTATGTCAACGGGCCCCAGACGCTGCCGCCGCCGCTTTGCAAACAGGAGGAGCAGGCGGTGTTCCGGCGGCTTGCCGAGGGAGATCCCGCGGCGCGCGATGTTCTGATCGAACACAATCTGCGCCTGGTGGTCTATATTGCCCGCAAGTTTGAAAACACGGGCGTGGGGATTGAGGATCTGGTTTCCATCGGCACATTGGGCCTGATCAAGGCGGTGCAGACGTTTGAGCCGCAAAAGAAGATCAAGCTGGCCACCTATGCCTCGCGCTGTATTGAAAACGAAATTCTGATGTACCTGCGCAAAAGCGCCAACCGCCGCACCGAGGTTTCGATTGACGAACCGCTCAACGTGGACTGGGACGGCAACGAGCTGCTGCTCTCCGATGTGCTGGGCTCCGACGCCGACGAGGTGAGCCGCGGGATGGAGCGTGAGGATGAACGGCTGCATCTGCTGCGGGTGATCGACACGCTTTCGCCCCGCGAAAAGGAGATTATGACGCTGCGCTTCGGACTCTACGGCTCCGCGGAGTATACCCAAAAGCAGGTGGCCGACCGCCTGGGTATCTCGCAAAGCTACATCTCCCGGCTGGAAAAGAAGATCATCGCCCGACTGAAAGACGCCCTGGAGCAGTCGATGTAAAACAATCACCCGCCGTCCGATAAACCGGACGGCGGGCTTCAACTGTAAACGGTTGACTGTCGACTTAATCTTTGTAGACGCGCTTGATCTTGAGCGTCGTGGTCTTCGGGAATTCCGTGTCGCGGGTCTTGACCTTGAGGATGCGCTTATAAACCGGCAGATTGCGGTTGAGCTCGGTCACGTCTTCCTTGATGCGCTCCTTCGCGTCGGGGCAGGCCTCTTCGTCCAGGAAGAATTCCGCGGTGATGAAGTTGTCTTCGTCCGAAACGACCACTTCCTTGACATAGGGGATCGTGATCATGATCTTGTCTTCGATTTCTTCGGGCGAGACGTTCTTGCCGTTGGAAAGCACGATCAGGTTTTTCTTGCGGCCCACATAGAACAGGAAGCCGTCCTCGTCAAAGCGGCCGTAGTCGCCGGTCTTGTACCAGCCGTCCTCAAACACGGCGGCTGTGGCTTCGGGGTCGTCGTAATAGCCGACCATGACGTTGTCGCCCTTGACCCAGATTTCGCCGACGCCTTCTTCGTCGGGTTCATGGATCTTGACCTCGCAGCAGCTCATCGGCTTGCCGCAGGAGCCCAGTTTGTGGGCGAACATGGTGGAAAGCGTGATGCCCGGCGAGCACTCGGTGGTGCCGTAGCCGTTGAGGATCTCGATACCGAAGTCGCTCATACCCTTTTCAATCTTCGGATCCAGATAGGCGCCGCCGATGACGAGATATTCGAGCTGGCCGCCCAGACCGTCGATGATTTCCTTGAACAGCTTGCGGCGCACGTCGATGCCGAATTTGCGCAGGAAGTTGGAGATTTTGAGACCCTTGCGCAGCTTGTCTGCCGCGCCCTTCTTCTCCGCGGTGCGCCAGATGGTCTTATAGATCGTCTCCACCAGCAGCGGCACGCCGGCGATCTGATGCGGATGATAGGTCTTCATGTCGTTCGGGATATCCTTCAGGCTGCGGCAGATGTAGCCCCAGCCGATCACGACGTTGGAGGAGAACAGGGCACTGGCCCAGGCGAACGTGTGGTTCATCGGCAAAAAGCCGATGCCGTGGGTGCTCTGGAGCACGCGCAGAGAGGCGACCACCGAGGCGGTGACGTTGCGGTGCGAGAGCATAACGCCCTTGCTGCGGCCCGTGGTGCCGGAGGTATAGACGATGGCGGCCAGCGTATCGGGCGTGGGAGGATGGTCAAGATAGCTGTCATTGCCGGCGTCGAGATCGGCGTGACCTTCGTCGATCATGTCATAGAAATCCTCAATCCGCATATAGAGCGAGATGTTAACGCCCTCGGCCTGCTTCATCTTTTCGATGGTGCCGGCGAAGTCCTTGCTGTAATAGATCGCGTCGCACTGGGAACGGACCATGATGTCGATGATGTCGTCGTCCATGAGCTTGGCGTCCAGGGGGATCGCGGTGTTGTTGCCGGTCAGGATCGAATAGAAGCAGATGATCCAGTAATAGCTGTTGTCGCTGAGGATGGCAACCTTCTTCTCGCTCATGCCGTGCTTATACAGGAACTGGCCAAGGCCGGTGGAGTCGTACCACACCTCGTTAAAGCTCTTGGTGCGGGTGCTTTTCGCGGTCTCCATATAGATGTACTGCTTGTTGTCACCGCCCTTGAGATGACCGTTTTCGATGAACTCGCGCGCGGTTTTGAATTCGGGAATGTCCATAAACACGCCCTTCGGGTATTTTTTCTTGGCCATGGGATCCTCTCCTTTTGACTTTTTATTATCCTAATAAGTATATACGAACGACGGACGAAGGTCAAGTGTTTTTGGAAGAAAGAAATGTCGAATTTGTAAATTCGTTGATAGAAAAGCGGCTTTTGTCGACGAACGAATGCCTTGTGACGCGGGAAAGGAGCAGAAAGGCGGAACCGTGCCGCCCGCGTTGCACGGCGGTTCCCTGTCTGGGTTTTGTCGCATAAGGCTGCGGGTTGCCGGCGGCACTGTGCACCCCCGAAAAAAGATTTTCAAAGAAATTCGCAAAATCTGTTGACAAGTCCGGCGTCATCGGCTATAATATCAAAGCTGCAACAAACAGCATGCTGCTATGGCGCAGTCGGTAGCGCGCATCCTTGGTAAGGATGAGGTCACCGGTTCAAATCCGGTTAGCAGCTCCATGACCCTCGTGAGATCCCTCGCGGGGGTTTTGCGTTTCATGGCGCAATCCCTTTTCGCTTTGAGGTGACGGCCGATGGAGATCATCAACGAATATGTAACCATCAACGGCGCGCGGCAAAATCTGATGACGATATGCACCGATGAGAACAACCCCGTGCTTTTGATCGTGCACGGCGGCGCGGGTATGCCTGACCGGCCGCTTGTACAGCAATATAACACGCCGCTTGCCGAACGGTTCACCGTGGTGTGCTGGGATCAGCGCGGCAGTGGGTTCAGCACCGTTCGCGGAAAGCTGACGGTCGAGCTGCTGCTTTGTGACCTGCTGGCCGTCGTCAACCATCTGCGGACCCAATATGGACAGGACAAGCTTTATCTCGCCGGCCATTCGTGGGGCGCCTGGCTCGGCTTGCGGTTTGTGGCCGCGTATCCGGACTGTGTGCGGTATTACATCGGCACAGGACAGTTTATTGCGTCTCAAAAGGACGAGATTGTGCGCTGGAATTTTGTGCGCGATTGCGCGAAACGAAAAGGGGCGGCACGAACCCTGCGAAAGCTGGATTCCTTCGGTGCGCCCAAGGGCTGTCATTATCCGCACAGGGACGCCGCCGCCAAAAGCTATGTGCTGCTGCAGGTGTTTTTGAACCACGGCTATTTCAGCCCCGACAGCGGCCCCGCGGCAAAAATTTTGCTGCGTTACCTCCGGCTCTACTTCCGCTGCTACAAAGCCCATGTGCCGGCCGTGCTGATGGGCATATGCAAGGCGCTGGATCAGCTGAACGAACCCATGTACGAAGCGGATAAAATCTCCGCCGTTACGGAGCTTTCCGTGCCGGTGCTGCTGATTTCGGGTGAAGGCGATATGGTCTGTCCGGTATCCGTGGCACGGGCGTGGTTTGACGCGCTGACCGCACCGAAGAAAGACTTCGCCGTCGTGCCCCACGCGGCACACATGGCGCCTTTTGAGCAGCCGGAGGAATGGAACAGGCTGGTGCTGGGGCTGTTGGAGGAAACGGAGACAACGAAAAGCTGAGGGCGTTGCGTCCTCAGCTTTTCGTTTTGTTCCAATTTGTTTTGGTTTATCGGCAAGAATTCAACATCTTGTTGTCAGATAGTTTTTGTTTCTTGCCGATAGAGGGCGAAAAAAGAGGGCGCAAGGGGTGTACTCCGCAAGGAAGAGCCGCCCGCTCAGCGCCTCTTTTCCGCGATAACTGCTTTAAAAATCCGCCCAAGGCGTCAGCCTTGCGCGGATTTTGTGCATTGTTCTCACGAAAAAATAGTTCGCTGATCGGGTGCGAAGCAGTTTTTGAAGAACAAAAATGTTCCATAAGGCAAAGCCGAAAGCCGCAGGAA